>Ga0207146_10001_pt1 | contig 74758 bp, 72 predicted proteins | sample Alteio_BWMinHeat_36_FD_153539 | JGI IMG/M metagenome (GOLD analysis project Ga0207146, IMG submission 153539) | Enriched cells from forest soil in Barre Woods Harvard Forest LTER site, Petersham, Massachusetts, United States -... | ecosystem: Environmental > Terrestrial > Soil > Temperate forest >...
GTGGATTCGCCGGATTACCAAATTGGTTCGCATAAAATCCGCCCGGAATTTCTGTGGCCAGCCGTGCGGCGACGTCCTGATAATATTCCGGATGCCCGCGCGTCACGTCCGAGCGAACGATACGCACTTCGGCACCCAGAGCGCGCACATGAAAAATTTTCTCCTGCGACATTTTGTCGGGAATAACGAGCAGGACATGATAGCCTTTCGCACCCGCGACCAGCGCAAGACCAAGACCGGTGTTGCCGGCTGTAGCTTCGATGACGGTGCCGCCCGGTTGCAATTTTCCTTCCTCCTCCGCGGCTTCGATCATCGTCAATGCGACACGATCTTTGATCGAGCCGGTCGGATTTTGATTTTCCAATTTTAGGAAAAGCTTACACGGCCCGGTGTCGATCTGCGTCACTTCGACCAGCGGCGTGTCGCCAATGAGGGATAAAATGCCGGGCGGCCGCTTGGAAGTTGTTGTCGGTGCGGTTGGGGTTTCGAGCATGCTTAAAAGAGCCTGAGCAATTCGTTCGGATAGTCGATCACAACTTTGTAATCGCGCAGAAAATTATAACCAACAATGCCATCGAGCTTCGCGCCCACGGCTTGACTAAGCATCGAAAAGAAATCGGCTACGATCACAGCGAGATTGTCGATCTTAGCGCCGCCGACTTGAAACGATTGGAGCGCGCCCGCTGTAACATCGACATATGCGCCACCACTCGTGACCGGCAGAATCGGGGACGTTACGACATTTAGTTCTTTCGCAAGTTCCGGCGTGATTGCAGTTGTTGATGTGCCCGTGTCGATGGCGAATTGAAACGGGCCGCGACCGTTTGCATGGACGTCGACAAGAATGAGCGGCTTGGCCGGATGGGCCAGCCGAATCGCGATTTCTGCTTGTGCCGATCGACCAAAAACTTCGACGCGCCTGGGATCATCGAAACGGATTTCGCAATCGTGATAGTCGATCGTGATCCGGAAATGTTTGAGGAAATTGTAACCGAGATCGCCGTCGATTTTTGCGCTGATGGTTTTGCCAATTTGGCCAAGATCAACAATCCCCACATCGACATCGTCCAATTTCGTTTTACCGACAGCGAGCGAATCGACTTTCGCCAACGAAACGGAAACCTTTCCGCCCGCGCTCTGACCTTCTTTTGAACCGATAACTTTAACTTCGAGCTGTTTCGCTAATTCGGATGAGAGCAGCGAAGTGCCCGCGCCGGTATCTAAAATGAAGTCGAACGGTCCGCGATTGTTGACGTGGACGGGCAGAAGAATGAGCGGTTGCGCGCCACCAGCGAGACGGAACTTAACCTTTGCGCTGCTTGGCGAAAGCGTTGCGATGCTCATTCCACCGAAGGTTCGCCTTTGTGCGACCACTCCGACTTGCTGTCGTCAAGAAATTGTTGCAGCACCGGGAAACGCATCTCGCCGTAGTTGAGTGCGTAACGCAAGTCGCCACCCTTATAAACCCAAGTCGTTGGAATCCAAGAGAGCGGCAAACCGGTAAACTGCTTGATGTGATTACTTCCGCGCGCGCCGGGATCAGCCAAGATGGTCACGTTCGGTTGATCCGAGATCTCAAATTTTTTCAGCATGGCGCGGCCATCTTCGCCGCCGTTCCAAACGGATACGAAATAAAATTTCACGTGCGGATTGGCTTTCACCATTTTCAACCAACCGCCGCTCTTTAATTCCGCCTGGCAATTTGAGCACCACGGCGCCCAAAGATGGACAACGCTTAAGTCTGGCGACTTAATTGCCTCGAGAACCTTTTGTTCGGCGGGCGAGTCTGCGCGGAGCGATGAGATCGCGAGAACCGTCGCTAAGATCGACAAGCGTAAGATCGACATATTGTCCCAAATATGGAGGAAAACGCCCCACGCTCAATGTCCAAAATCCAATCTCGAGTTCTGCGGATTGGCTATCAGCATGCGTCTCGCATGCTGGTTTCGGCGTCTCGTCGCCAGCACCCGAAACGGGGGCACTACCCAGAGTTGACCTTCACCACGAAAACAACTACTGTGGCGCTCCGTTTCCGCTGGTTATAGCGGCGGTCTCCGACCGCCGAAATTAATGCGACGATGAGACATCGCCGCCACAGCGTTACGCTGGCCGAGGGCCTTTTAAAATTATGGTGCACATGCAGGACGTGATGTCGAAGCCGATGCCGGACTTCAGAGAAGGCAGCATCGTTAAGGGACGCATCCTGGAAATTCGGCCCCGCGAAGTTCTCGTGGATATCGGTTACAAATCCGAAGGCGGCATTCCGTCATCCGAATTTGAGGACATTCAATCCTTGGAAGTGGGCGACGAAGTGGACGTGCTCCTCGAGCGACTCGAGAACGACGAGGGTATGGTCGTCCTGTCGAAGGAAAAAGCTGCTTATCGCCAGAATTGGAACAAGATCGCGAGCGTGTTTCATGGCGACGGCCTCATCAAAGGCAAAGTGAAGTCGGTTGTTAAAGGCGGGCTGATGGTGAACATCGGCGTCGAAGCGTTTCTCCCCGCGTCGCAGATCGATATCATCCCGCCGAAAGATTTGCAGCAGTTCGTCGGCAACACTTACGATTTCAAAATCGTCAAGATCAACGATGACCGCCGCAATGTTGTGCTCAGCCGGCGTGAATTGATCGAGCAAGAGCGCAGCGAGAAACGGCAGAAATTCCTCGAGGGAGTGCACATCGGCGACAAGGTGCAGGGCACGGTGAAAAATCTGACCGACTTCGGCGCGTTCATCGACCTCGATGGCATGGACGGCCTGCTCCACATCACTGACATGACCTGGGGTCGGCTCGGGCATCCGAGCGAGCTCGTGAAAGTCGGTCAGCCGCTCGAAGTGGTCGTGCTCGATATCAACAAAGAAAAAGAGCGCGTCTCCTTAGGCCTGAAGCAAACGCAGAAAAATCCGTGGGACCAGATCGAAGAGCGCTTCCCCGCCGGTCAGCGCGTCAAAGGCAAGATCACAAACCTCGTTCCCTACGGCGCATTCGTGGAATTGGAGGAAGGCGTGGAAGGCCTCATTCATGTTTCCGAACTTTCGTGGACGAAGCGAATCATGCGTCCCTCCGACATTTTGACCTTCGGCCAGGAAGTCGAAGCCGTCGTCCTCGGCGTGAACAAAGAGGAACAGAAAATTTCGTTGGGCTTGCGCCAGCTCGAACCGAATCCGTGGGACGAGATCGAGCACAAATTCACCATTGGCAGCCGCGTCAAAGGCAAAATTCGCAACATGACCGCGTATGGCGCATTCGTGGAACTCGACGAAGGCATCGACGGCATGATCCACGTTTCCGATTTGAGCTGGACACGGAAGATCAATCACCCGAGCGAAGTCTTTAAGAAAGCCGACGAAGTCGAGGCGGAAGTCATCGACATCGACAAGACGAACCAGCGGATCAGTCTCGGCATCAAACAATTGACCGAAGATCCGTGGAAAAACATCGATCAGAAATACAAGATCGGCGATCTGGTGAAGGGCAAAGTGACGAAGCTGGCCAGCTTCGGCGCGTTCGTGCAATTGCAGGATGACATCGACGGCCTCGTTCACATCTCGCAGTTGAGCGAAGATCACGTCGCCAAGGTTAAAGACGTGCTCAAGGTCGGCCAGGAAGTCGAATCACGCGTTATCAAGGTGGACAAAGTCGAGCGCCGCATCGGTCTCTCGATCAAAGCCGCCAATTATTCCGAGGAACAGCTGCGCAAAGAATCCGAAGCCTTCGATACGCTCAAGCCCGGCGAAGACATGGTCGGCCTGGAGAAAGCCTTCGCCGCCGCCGAGCAGGAAGATTACCGCCCCGGCGAATCCAAGAAAGTACCCGAGGAGCCCAAGGAAGCGAAGGAATCCAAGCGCGAGCCCAAGAGAGAATCCAAAAAGAAGTGACAGCGGGTTAGGCCGCTGTCACTCCGAGCAAAGTGAGCTGAGCGCGCCAAGGGGTCACATCGACATTATTTTGCTTCGCCTCACTGAAGCGCAGTAGCATTTATCGAGTGTCTTGTGCGTGAATTTGCAGAGCCGCCTTCGCCAACGCTGCGACACGGCAAGCAACGATCAGAAGTCCGCTCGCACGCGAGGGCCAGCAATAGAAAACTGGACCGCTTTGCTTTCGGATTGACATCAAAGAAAACAAAACGCCTGGCGGCGAGCACTGTCTCGATCCGCCAGGCGCTGAATTGCTAGCTTGGCCTAAAATTAGCCAAGCAACACGTGCCGGGACTTAGTGGCGGTCCCGCGTGAGGATAACTTTATCAACGACCATGTTGTCGCCCTGTTTGAGGAAGTGAACGCGAACCTTCGAATCTTTTCTGATTTTCGAGGCTTCGATGACCTTTCCGTGTGCATTCACGTATTCGACAGTCTTGCTAAACGTATAATGCATGGGTTCGGTTGCTTCAGTTTTCAGGGTCAGGGAATCGCCTGGAGTAAACTCCGTGACGGTGCCAAAACTTTCGGTTGTGGTGGTGTTGGTTTCAGTCACTCCATTGGGTTGCGTCGCAACGGTGTTGGAGGACGTGGATGTTTGCGCGAAAGCCACTGAACCCATAAGGGCTGTGGCAAACGCGATACTAACGATTGATTTAATCATACAAACTAACTTTCTAGTTTACTAAGTTGCTGCAGAGATCGCAGCGAAAGGCCATCCGGTTCGTGCTTCCGAAGGAATTCGGCGAACCAGGGAGGTAGATAGATGCGGCAGTCGCGTAGCATAGCCCAATAAAGGTTCTCGCACAAGCTCAACAAACCCGCAGCCGACTGAGTGAAGCACACGCCCAACGCTCAATTCCGAAGGCTTTCGCGAGCAGGCTGTCCAACATCCAATTCGAAGGTTACGGCTCGAAGCAGTCGAGGTATTTGATGCCGGAGCCGGTGTTGAAGATGACGACGCGCTCGCCGATGTCGATCTTGCCGGCGGCGCGGAGAGATTTCAGCGCCGCGAAACAGGCTGCGCCTTCGGGCGCGATGAAGAGACCTTCTTTAGATCCGACTTCGCGCACCATCCTGATCATTTCATCGTCATCGACAGCTACTGCGCCGCCGTTTGATTGGCGAAGAATTTTCAACATCAGGAAGTCGCCGATTGCTTTCGGAACGCGCAGACCGGACGCGCGCGTGCGCGCATTCAGAAATTCCACCGCGGTTTTCTCTCCGGTTTCAAATGCGCGAACGATTGGCGCGCAACCGCTGGCTTGCACCGAAAACATGCGCGGCCGCTTCTTATCGATCCAACCGAGCACCTCCATTTCGTCGAACGCTTTCCACATGCCGATTAGGCCGGTGCCGCCGCCGGTCGGATAAAGAATCACGTCGGGCAGTTGCCAAGCGAATTGCTCAGCCAACTCGTAACCGAGCGTCTTTTTTCCTTCGATGCGATAGGGTTCTTTGAGCGTGGACATTTCGAACCAGCCTTCGCGTTCTTTGCGGCGCCCGATCTCAGCGCCGCAATCGGTAATGAGACCGTCGATGAGTGTGATGTGCGCGCCGAGCTCGCGACATTCGATAATGTTCGCCCGCGGAGTGTCGCGCGGCATGAAAACGTGCGCTTCTAGACCGGCGCGTGCGGCATAAGCGGCGAGCGCGCCTCCCGCATTCCCGGCGCTTGGAACAGCGAGCTTGCGCGCGCCGAGATGTTTCGCCATCGAGACGGCGACGGACATGCCGCGCGCTTTGAAACTTTGCGTCGGGTTCAGTGATTCATCTTTGATCCAAAGATCGACATCCTCGGCGAAGTTCTTCGCGCGCAATAGCGGCGTCCCGCCTTCGCCTAACGACACGTGTTCGACATTCTCCGGCAGAGGCAGCAATTCGCGATAACGCCATAACGATTTCTCGCGAGCGGCAAATTCTTTTCGCCTGAGCGCTCGCCCGGCCGCGACAAGATCGACAATTGCAAAGAGCGGTTTCTGACACGCACCGCAAAGATTTTGCAGACGCGACCAATCATGGCGAAGCCCGCACGCCGTGCATTCGAGGTACGTGACAAACACACGGCAATTGAGCGCAGGGGCGCGAAATTGGAAAGGTTGATCGGCCGGTCCGCCGGGCGACGCTAAGAATAAGCGGCGGCGGCGGCACGTAATTTCGGCATCGAGCAAGGACTCCTCGATCCACCTGCCGCTTTGTGATAATGACGCCAGCGATGAGTTCGACCGAGCCACGATCACTGCGTCGGCCGTGGTACCGCCCTTCGCTCACAGTGCAGATCATGATCGGTTTAGTAGTAGGCGTCGTGGTTGGCTGGGTGCGGCCCGAGTGGGGCAACAAGATTTATTTTCTACGCGACATCTTTATTAACCTGATTAAGTCGATCATCGCGCCCCTCGTCTTTTCCACGATCGTTGTCGGGATCGCCGGCGCCGGCGCGTTGCGCAAGGTCGGTCGCATGGGCGTCAAGGCGCTGATCTATTTTGAAATTGTCACAACCGCAGCGCTGATCATCGGGTTGGCTGTGGTCAATTTCATGAAGCCGGACACGGGCATCACTCTGGCCGCGAGCAGCACCGACATCGTCAAGACGATTGGCCAAAGTCATCCCAGGACGCTGGTCGAAACGCTGGTGCACGTGTTCCCGTCCAGCGTCATTGATTCGATGGTGCGCGGCGACGTCCTCCAAATCGTCGCCTTCTCCGTGCTTTTCGCGCTGGCTGTGTCTTCGGTCGGCGAAAAAGGAAAGCCGATCATTCGCGCGATGGAAAGTCTCTCCCAGATCATGTTTAAATTCACCAACTACGTGATGATGTTTGCGCCGATCGGCGTAGGCGCGGCCATGGCGCACACGGTCGCGACGCAAGGTCTGGCGGTGCTCGCCAATCTCGGCAAACTCATCGGTTCGCTTTATCTCGCTCTTATCATTTTCGTCGCGCTCGTTTTTGGATTGGTGATGGTGATTACCCGGATTCCAGTGCGACAATTTATTCGTGCGGTGCGCGAGCCAGCCACGATCGCGTTCGCGACCACGAGCAGTGAATCGGCGTTGCCGAAGGCGATGGAAGCGATGGAACGTTTCGGCGTGCCGCGGCACATCGTTGGTTTCGTGATGCCAACTGGATATTCTTTCAATCTCACTGGCTCGACACTTTATCTGGCGATGGCTTCGGTGTTCGTCGCGCAAGCGGCCGAGACCACGATGGGCTGGTACATGGGAGTTGGTCAGCAAATCACCATGATGCTGACGTTGATGCTCACTTCGAAGGGCGTGGCAGGCGTGCCGCGCTCGTCGCTGGTGATTTTGCTCGCGACGTTGAATACGTTTGTGCCGGCGGGACTAGGCCCGATCGGGATCGCTGTCATCTTCGGGATCGACGAATTGATGGACATGGGACGCACCTGCGTGAACGTAATCGGAAATTGTCTCGCCACGATTGTGGTCGCGCGTTGGGAAAAGGAATTCAACGACAACCGTGCCCAACTCTTCGGCACGCCGAAAGAGGCCGAGCTGGACCTAAAATCCGGCGATGTCGCTTTCGCTGATGCTGTCGCGCGAGGCGATTAGAAGCTCACCGCAGGATCGCATCGTAATGGGATTAGGAGAAAATGTTAGTCTGTTTCGGGATTCTGGTTCCAGAAGGCACCGGCGCTTTATGCGCGTAATCCGCGGTTAAAAATCAGAACTCGGCGCTGCCCGGCGTGCGCGCGAATGGAATGACATCGCGGATGTTCGACACGCCGGTAATGAACATGAGCATCCGCTCGAATCCAAGGCCGAAGCCAGAGTGCGGAACCGTCCCGTAGCGGCGAAGATCGAGATACCATTTGTAATCGGCTGGATCCATTTTGTGGCGGCGCAGGTTCGCCTCCAATACCTCAAGCCGCTCTTCGCGCTGGCTGCCCCCGACGATTTCGCCAATCCCCGGCACGAGCAGGTCCATCGCCGTCACCGTTTTGCCGTCATCGTTCAATCGCATGTAGAACGGTTTGATCTCCTTGGGATAATTGAAGACCGTGACCGGACACTTTTGTTTCTCGGTCAGCCAACGCTCGTGTTCCGACTGCAGATTCAATCCGTATTCGACAGGAAACTCGAAGTTTTCGCCACTCTTTTTGAGAAGCTCGATCGCGTCGGTGTAAGTAATGCGTTGAAATTTTCTCTCAACCACGAAGTCGAGTCGCGCCAGTAATTCCTTGTCGACGAACTTCGCGAACAATCCCAATTCCTCCGCGCAGTTTTCGCGTAGATCGACAATGAGATATTTCACAATCTCCTCGGCCAGATCCATGTTGCCGTTCAAATCGCAGAATGCCATTTCCGGTTCAATCATCCAAAACTCGTTAGAATGCCGAGAGGTGTTCGAATTCTCCGCCCGAAAAGTCGGACCAAAGGTGTAGACCTTGGATAAAGCAGAGGCGAATGCTTCCGCTTCAAGCTGCCCACTTACCGTGAGATAAGTCGGTCGCGCGAAAAAATCTTTCGCGTAATCGATCTCGCCGCTCTGTGTTCGCGGTGGACTCTTGGCGTCGATCGTCGTGACGCGAAACAATTCCCCGGCGCCTTCGCAATCGCTCCCGGTGATAATGGGCGTGTGTACGTAAATGAACCCGCGTTCCTGAAAGAATTTGTGGATGGCGAATGCCAGCCGGCTGCGCACACGAAAGACGCAGCCGAAGAGATTCGAACGCGGCCGTAGATGCGCGATCTCGCGCAGGAATTCCGGGGTGTGTCCCTTTTTTTGCAGCGGATAGGTGTCATCCGCGCCACCCACGATGTCGATCTTGTCCGCGACAACTTCCCAATTTTGTCCTTTCCCCTGCGACGCGACCAGCTCGCCGCGCACGATAATAGAAGCGCCGGTGGTCAAATGCTGAACATCCACATAGTTCGGCAACGAGTTTCCCGCGATGATCTGAAGATTGCGCAGACAAGAGCCATCGTTCAGTTCAATGAACAAAAAATCTTTTGAATCGCGTCGTGTCCGCACCCAGCCTTGCACCTGAATCGGCGCCACCGGCGCGGCGCTTTGCAGCGCGTCCTTTACCGAAGTCGGTGAAAGCATCCCATGAAGTTGGCGGATGATCTCGATCCGACAAGCGATTATCGGCAGCAATGTCGGCGCCTAACTTCGAGACGCCACAATATTTATCGAATGTCTTGTGCGTAAACTTGCAGACGAATTTGCCGTCCTTGATATCGCAGCAGCATTCTTTCAATTCTTTTCCGGTTTCGCTGCAAACCATCTTCTTCGGAGCTACTCAACATCTAACATCCAATTCAGAAAAGAAATTTGCGTCAATCCGCGTGACTCGAGGCTACAGGATCGGCCATCAACGTTCGGTTTCAGACCAACTGCATTCGCTTCGCGTGTCAGCAAGAAGAAGCGAGGCGCCCGCGACTTTCGTTTCATCGATTTAACGTTTTGCAATCGTAGTCCCTTGACTAGCAGAAAGAGCGAAAGAAAGACTTCACGGTCTCGAAGCGAGTGGTTAGCTTACATTCTGGTGATTACGTCCGCGCGGTAGAGAATCTCTGCTGTGATGCACCTTATTTTCACGCGACATAAGCCTCGGCTAGTGATCGGCACTTTCGCAGTCTTTCTGTCTGCTATGTTCGGCTGCGGCGGTCCCTCCCACGACATCATCGGTAAATGGCGCACATCGGGGGACGCAAATGCGATGGTTTGGGAATTCTCTAAAGATAGGTCTGTCCTAATCGGGCAGATGCGAGGCAGGTATAGTTTCGGAGACCGAAACCGAGTTAAGGTCGAGACGCCGTTCGCTACCTCCGTTTATCAGATGGAATTGTCCGGCGACCACATGATTTTGAGAGAGCCCAACGGTTCCAAGCTTGCGTTTACGAGGATAAGATAAAGCCGGATGATTAAGCCAACTGCTTCCTCCTCGCGCGCCAGTAGATAAGCAGACCGAGGAGGACGAGGAGAAGCGAACCGCCTGCGACTTTTGCTTCGTGGATCCAAATGTCGGACGTGCCGGGCGGTGGAATCATGGCGACAATCATGGCAAAGAGCGTGATCGAAAGACCGCACAGACCGATGATGAACGCTCCGGTCGCTCCACCGGGAACGAGCAACCTCTCGTCGGTCTTCCTTTTTCTTCTCCAACAATGAACAATGAAGCAAATGAAGAGGTAGATGTAAGGGATGAAGTAAATGAGCAGAGACATGTCGAGGAGAATCAGAAACGATTTCTCAACGGTAGTTCCCTTGCCCAGGACGGAGAGCAAAAGAAAGAAGGCGGCGAGCGGCGCCTGAATAAGAATCGCGACGTAAGGCGTGCGCCAACGCGGATGAACACGCGCGAAAGCAGGCGGGAAATAGCGATCGAGCCCGACCACGAAGGCGACGCGCGCTGACCCTGCCAACCAGGCGCCGAGTCCGCCGATTCTCGCGAGAGTAAGACAGAGTGCGGCGAGCGGCACGACCCACCACCACACGCGACTCTGATCACGCATGCCGTTCGCGATGGCCTGAAGCGGACCGGCGACGATGTTGATTTCCTGCTTGGGAACGAGCCAGAGCATTGAACCTGTGCCGCAGACGTAGATGAGCGCGACCAGCGGCGCGGCGATGTAGATGGACCGCGGCAGATTGCGACGCGGGTTGCGAATCTCGTGGCCCATCGTCGAAGAGAGTTCGAGTCCAGCGAAGGCGAAGGCAATCGTGGCCCACAGATTAAGCAGCGGCAGATTCGTTAGGTCTGGCTTCAGCTGCACGAGAGTCAGAGTATTTGCCGGGGCCTTTGTCAGAGCGGCGTAGAGGCCGAGCAAGATGAGAAGGATGCCGGGGAGATAAACGCTGACGCCGCCAATGTTCTGTAACCACTTGCCCGTGTCCACGGCGACGACGTTGAGCGCGACGGCCAGAGTCAAAGCGATAAGCGTGAAAGGAAGCACGTAGGTCCAATTATTCGCCAGCCCGCTCTCGCCTTGACCGATAACGTAAGTGGCGCTGACGGCGCCAGCGAGAAGCAGAGTCGGATAGAAGAGGACGTTGTTAACCCAATAGCACCAGCCGCAGACGAAGCCGTGTCCTTCTCCAAACTCTTTTTTTGTCCACGCGTAGATGCCGCCCTCGGCGGGAAAGCTCGAGGAAAGTTGAATGACAGCGAGACCCTGCGGAACAAAGAAGAGGATGCCCGCCAGCAGCCACAACGTCAACGCACTCGGCCCGGCCTTCGCGGCGGTCGCCACCCAGCCAATGCCGATGACCGCAACAAGATTGAAAAGCACCAAATCGCGCAACGTCAGGGCGCGTTCGAGCTGTGGTGTCGTTTCTTTAGTCACGTGCGGAACCTACGCCTTAGGATTCATTATCGCGTTCTGGAGCATGCCGCGCATGATCGCAGGCACCTGTTCTTCGCTGTGATGACAACAGCTTACATTCTGGTAGCTATCCAGTTCGAGGAGCGCGATCTGGTGCGCGCCTGCGGTGAAGCTACAGAAAGTACCGAGAGCAGGTCTCGCTGCTGTTCCCACCGCGGCTGCGAAAGAGATAATAAGCGTTATTTCGTCATCGAAACAGTCTTAAGATCGAGCTGGACCGCAGAACCCTTCTGCCACCCGTCGGCGCCGGGATCGATCTTTGCATCCGGAATGTCGGCGCGCGCGGCCTTTTTAGCGGCGACCGAAATTGAATAAAGTTGATCACGCTCGGCGGCGATCTTCGGATCCAATTGGCCATCTTTCGTGAAGGCCATCATGAGTTGCGGAATGCCCAGAGGCAGTTTGTCACCGCGATCCACCTGCCATGTATGCCAGGTTTTACCGTAGGTGCCGATTAGGACTTTCATTAGGTCCTTTTCGGCGGCCTCGGGTGCTCCTGGCGCGGTCAGCACTCCCGATTTCACTTCGTAGTTGTGACTGTGCCAGAGTTTTTTTTCCTCGGCCGACAGCGATTCGAAGATCTTCGCGCTGACGATGTATTCCACACCGATCAATCGCGCATCTTTCTTTTCCGAATCATAGAGGATGCATTGCAGGACTTCGTCGCTCAGATGCGCGCAATAGTGTTGCGCAATGAGCTGGCGTTTCATGTTGCCGCTGTAGAAATGAATACCGCAAACGTGCGCCCCAATCGCGCCAATCGGCGCGAGATCAGGATTGGGCTCGGAGCTTTTCGGCGCAGCCGTCGCTCCCGCTGGCGATTGCGCGACGGCAGCTACTGCTGTGATGAAAAGGAATGCGATAAAAAGATTCAACGTTTTCATAAGTTGTTCCTCCTTTGTGAGTTTTCTTGACCGCCAAGCGTAAAAATTTGCGACTAATCTAAGCAAGAAAAAAATCTCGAGGAGCTTGTCGATCTTCCCGGCAAACGAAGCTCGATTTTGAATAAACTGGCGCGCAGCGGCAGGCGGAGCAGATTACGATGTGCATCAGCTTGCCAGTGACGGTATTGATTGGAAGGCTATCCGTGAGGATTTCCCGATTCTCCGTGAGCAGCCGCATGGCCATCGGCTGATCTACTTCGATAGCGCCGCAACCTCGCAGAAACCACGGGCGGTACTCGATGCGCTTCGGAATTACTACGAGCACGAAAATGCCAATGTGCATCGTGGTCTGCACGAGCTGAGTTCGCGCGCTACGGAAGCTTACGAAAAATCGCGGCAGCGTGTCGCGAGCTACCTGGGCGCGGCGAGTGCAGACGAAATCGTGTTCACACGCGGGACCACCGAAAGCATAAATCTTGTCGCGCAAGCGTGGGGCGGGAAATTTCTTCGCGACGGGGATGTGGTTCTTCTCACAGAAATGGAGCACCACAGCAACCTCGTTCCCTGGCAGTTGTTGGCCGAACGAACGGGCGCTCAGCTGCGCTTCGTGCCGGTCTGCGACGACGGCACTCTTGCGCTTGATCGGCTCTCTTCATTGCTCACGCCCGAAGTGAAGCTCTTCGCTTTCACGCACGTTTCAAACTCGCTGGGAACAATCAATCCGGTTCGCGAACTGTGTGAGAAAGCGCGGGCGGCCGGCGCACTCACGCTGGTCGACGCGGCCCAGAGCGCGGGACATATGCCAGTCAATGTGCGGGAGCTGGGCTGTGATTTCCTGGCTTTCTCCGGACACAAAATGTGCGGACCGACTGGCATCGGCGCGCTCTACGGACGCGCTGAGATCATCGATTCGATGCCGCCATGGCATGGCGGCGGCGAGATGATCGTTAGCGTCACTTTGGAAAAAAGCGCGTTCAAAAAAGCACCGCACCGATTTGAAGCGGGCACGCCCAACATCGCCGGCGCGATCGGGCTCGCCGCAGCCATCGATTACATCGAGTCAATCGGACGCTCAGCAATTTTCGAACACGATGCACAACTTGCTGGCTATGCGATACAACGTCTCGCTGAATTGCCCGGGATGCGCGTCCTCGGACCGTCCGCGGACCGTGGCGCCCTTGTTGGTTTCGTGATGGAGGCAGCGCACCCACACGATCTGACAACGTTCGCCGATCAGTACGGGTTGGCTATGCGCGGCGGGCACCATTGCAACCAGCCGCTGATGCGAAGGTTCGGCTTGCCCGGAACGACTCGCGCGAGCTTCTATTTTTACAACACGAAAGACGAGATCGATCGAATGATTGAAATCCTCCACGCCGCCGTGCGTTTCTTTTCATGACTCCGGAACTCGAAGAGCTATATCAGGAAGTCATTCTTGATCATTCGAGGCGGCCACGAAACTTTGGAGATCTGCCCAGTGCTGCGGTGCGCGTGCACGGCGACAACCCTGCGTGCGGCGACGAGATTCATCTGGGCGTGAAATTCGGCACCGACGGCGGCTTGCAAGATATCAAGTTCACCGGACACGGCTGCGCGATCAGTCAGGCCTCGGCCTCATTGATGACGTCGAAATTGAAGGGGAAAAGTCGCGCGGAAGCGACGGGGATGCTTCGCGCATTTCACGCCCTTGTGACCGATGAAACGGCCGAAGCGCCTAAAATGTTGGGCGATCTTCGACTGCTGCAGGGCGTGCGGAAATTTCCGCAGCGGGTCAAGTGCGCAATGCTTGCCTGGCGGGCGGTGGAACAAGCGCTGCAACAAAGCGCGGGCGAGGCAACCATTTCGACTGAGACCGAGTTTGTCACGCTCTGACATGGCGAGGAATTTGTGATCTTCGGATTTTTGAAGCGGCGCCGGCGTCAGCGATTGTGCGCTCAACCCTTTCCGCCAGCGTGGCGGCTTATCGTTACGCGCAACCTCCCAATCTTCCGGCGGCTCCCGCCCGAAGATCAGACCGAGCTCTTAGGTCATGTTCAAGTCTTCCTGGCCGAAAAGCACTTCGAAGGTTGCGACGAGCTCGAACTTACCGACGAAATCCGTGTCACAATCGCGGCACAGGCGTGCCTTCTCCTCCTGCACCGCGAGACAGACTACTACCCTCATCTGATCACGATTCTGGTTTATCCTTCGGGCTATACAGCGCACGAGGCGCGGCACCTTGGAGGTAACATTTGGGAGGAGGGCGCTCAAGACCGCCTCGGCCACACTGCGCGCCGGCTCGGAGTGATGGTGCTGGCCTGGGATTCAGCGAAACGCGGACTGTCGGATCCTTCGGATGGCAGAAACCTGGTCCTACACGAGTTCGCCCACCAGCTTGATTTCGAGGATTTTCAGACCGATGGCGCGCCTGCTCTCGCGACGCGGGCAGAGTACCTGGCGTGTGCGCGAGTCATGAGCAAGGAGTTCGAGGCACTGCGGGCCGCTGATGAAGCTGGAACGCCTACCGTGTTGGACACCTACGGCGCGAAAGCTCCCGCGGAGTTCTTTGCCGTAGTTACCGAGGCATTCTTCGAGCGCCCGCGCGCACTCCGCGCCAAACATCCAGAACTGTACGCCGAACTGGCGCGATTCTTCTGCCAGGATCCTGTTCGCTACACTTCCGAACTCGCAACGATTGGCTGAGTCGAGCCGCGATGATCAGTCGCAGCCGGAATGTGAGCCGCACGAGCCGACCGAGGGACCGGTCGACCCGCCGCGGATGACAACGCCGTAGCCACCGGAGATCACCCGCCGCACTGCTTCGCCGGTTTTGGGATCAACGTGGAGCGGCTCATCGTGAATGCTTTGGTTAACCTCGAAGCGCCGTACCGGTTTGGTGGCACCAGTGGTTTCGTAAACGTAAGTCGGCATCGTAGTAATCTACTCGCGGAAAGGTCAACGTGCAGGTTCTTTTAGTGGCCGCCAGTGGTTCGATCAGCTTCTGATTGGCAACGCGAGAATATAGATGGAAACAACAGTCGAGACGAATCGGCACTAATATCATTAGGCGATCGGCCTTTGTGGCCGTAGGTTGATTGGCGACCTTTGCAGCGTCAATCGACCGCGGGTGCGGGCCCTTCCCTGTGCACCAACAAAGGGCATTAGAATTTATTCATGTCAGATTTCATTCCAGCGAGTTGGCGGAAAGAATGCGAGCCAGCCGAGCGCGGCCCGCGTGACTAATCGCCCGAAATTAATACGAGATCCAACCATGGAACCAACCCTCATCCAAAACAGCGCGCTATACATAGCCCAACATAGAATTTCAAAACACCGAACTGCGTTTTTTCGCCGTTCGCGTGCTGGGAGTAAGAATCAGGCACGTGATCTTCGACGGCAGACTCTCTGCGGCGTGTCCGTCGTACCGCGATTTCATCGGGACAACGGTCGCTGAGACGGTTCACATTTTAGAATGCGGCGGTGGTGTAATGCGCAAGCGTGGCAGACTAAACAGGGTGCCGTCGGTACGGTTTCGAAAGGGCATAACGAGCAAACGAAGCGCATCCCGATCCTCTGATCACGAGGTCGTGCGATATCTTTCGCGCTCGCAGATTTTCAAAGATTACGAACGTGCCTTCAGCGAAGCCATGGGTTTGCCGCTTAATATCCGAGGACATGATTCGTGGTCGCCGGCGCACCACGGAAAAGAAGATCTCGACTCATTCGCCTCAATTCTGGCTCGTTTCAATAAGGCTCGCGCCGCGTGCTTAAGAGCCCAGACCGACGCATCTCGAGAGCCGGACTCGACAACGCGCACCGTTACTTGGTTTGCGGGACTCTCCGAAAGTGCAGTGCCGGTGTATGTAGGTGACCACATTCTTGGTTTTCTCGAGACCGGCGAAGTGATGCTCAAGAACCCGACTAAGAAACACTTCGCGACCATTACCCGGCAGCTCCGCGCGTGGGGCTACAAGGCGGATTGGAAGCAGCTTGAGCGGGCTTATTTTCGGTCGTGCGTTTTATCGCCGGACCGGTATCGCGCCATGTTGCGGCTCCTGAGCATTTTTGCGCAACACCTTTCGATCTTGTCGAATCAACTGGTCGTACGGCGCGAAAAGGACGAGTCCGCGAATATGGCGCGAGCACGGCAATTCATCGAGAAGCATCAGGCGGAGCCGCTGTCGCTCGGGCGTGTAGCCCAGGCCGCAAACATCAGCAGGCATTACTTTTGCAAGATGTTCAAGAGAGCGACCGGGATAAATTTCATCGACTACCTCTCGAGAGTTCGAGTGGAGAAATCAAAGACTCTTTTGCTCAATCCCAACTCGCGAATAAGCGAAGCTGCCTTCGCATGCGGATTTCAATCCATGACGAACTTCAATCGCGCGTTTAAGCGAATCGTCGGTCGCTCCCCCACGGAATTTCGCGAATCGCTTCCGAAGCTGCGACGCTCGGTATAAGGAGGAGGCGACCAAGTTAGAGCCGCCTTACACTGGTGGGGCGAACGCACGGAACCTTCCGCACGCTCGCCGTCAGTGTTAGCGCATTACTGCACTTTAACTTCGAGAGCTTTTGATCTTGCTTTCGTCGTTGTCGGAAGATGCACTTTCAGCACTCCGTCGCGGAACTCCGCTGTCACTTTCGTGCTATCGGCATCTTCAGGCAGCGTAAAGCTGCGTCGGAAGTTACCAAAGGATCGCTCGATGCGATGGAATTTTCTTTTATGATCTTCCTTCTCGCTTTTGCGTTCCCCGAAAACGCAGAGGATGCCATCTTCAACTGTTACCCTAACGTCATCCTTCTTCATTTCAGGCAGGTCAGCTTTGAGGAGATACCCGCGATCATCCTCACTGATATCAACCTCCGGTGACCAATCTGCGACCGTCAGGCTGTGGGTCTCCCCATTGCCCGTTCTGTTCGGAAATCCGCCCAAGAAACGATTGAAGCGATTTTGCGTCGCTTCTTCCATATCTCTAAGCTGATTCCATGTTATTAATGTATTCATATTTCTTATTTTACCTTTCTGGATTGAATTAAAGCCATCTCGTGGTATCGCGCTCACCGCTTATTGTCAGAATCGGCCCTGATCTTGTGCACGTTCAGGAACGGGCCAGCTCGAAGGCAGACGCTCGGCGACTTCACCGGGAAGTATTCCAGAAACCGACAGGGTTCCGATCACGACAGCGCTAGCATCCCCTCAGATCAAGGAGACGGTCAAATGGCTCAAGGCTGAGACTCGGAAGGGTCCCTTTTGCCACACGCTCATCGACACGACAGAGTTCGACGTGGAATTGATGAGGCTAAAAATCGTACTACTGAATGCTTCAGAACCTTCAGTGGAGTCTAAGGAGCATCAAGATAAAGATGAAGCTCTAAGGCCTGGCACCGGCAGACAAAGCAACAGGGTCGATTGATTTAGACCCGGCCTTCCATCGGCGCGCGGTCGAATTAACATTTATGAACTCAAGCACAACAGATAAAGTAAAGGGCACGGCAAAAGAAGTTGCGGGCAAGGTCAAAGAAGAGACGGGTAAAGCGTTTGGAAATCCGGATTTGCGGGACCGTGGCACGGCAGAAAAGGTCGCCGGCAAAGTGGAGCGGAAAGTCGGAGAGGTGAAAAAGATATTCGGAAAATAGACCTAACGTTTCGCCTTTGTGGATCCTCGGCAGTCTCGGCTTCGGCTTTCACTTTCCTGTTCCGCGATTCTTCGCCTTCCGATCTTGCTCTCCAGGTTTCGAAAGCTTCGGCAACGGTGAATTTCTTTTTGGCTTCGACCTCCGATGCCCTACCACCCAATAGCCCGCCAGCGAGACTGAGACGATCAACATTAAGCTCGCGAGCCAACCACTGAATAGAATGCTCTCTGCCATGCGGAATACTGCGGTTCAAGATTACTTTTTATGATTAACTGCCGTTTGGCCGCAATAACGAACCTGCGTACCGGACGAACCGCTCGACGATACAGTCATCGACGTCAAACTGCACGGTTGGGGTTGGAAAGTCTTCGAAGCGCCAGGCGTCGAACCTGTGTTCCCGCCAGAAAATCAGGCGATTCACTATGCCGAGAGCCGCGCGGATTTTCGCACTGGCTCTGCGACTCGGAGCGCAGCGGCCAAGCATTGCTTTTCCCTGTTTAGCAGGTTTTTAGAGACGATCACTTCGCTGTTGCAGTTTTGTTTTCACGAACTCAAGCGCCGCTGCTTATTGTTGGCTTCTGGATCAGCAGAACGGAGGGGAAGAGTGAAGTGAAACGTGCTGCCCTCTCCGAGCTTCGACTCGACCCATATTCTTCCCGGATGTTCTTCGACCATCATTTTTGCAATGTAGAGTCCAAGTCCTATGCCGCGCCGATCTTGGCTGTGTATCTGTGAAAAACGCTCGAAGATGGTTTTAATCTTCTCTGGGGCGATTCCCGCTCCGGTATCGCTCACTGAAACTTGCACCTCCTTACCTTCATCACCGGTTCTCGCGCAGCTAACACAGATTTGGCCTTTAGCCGGTGTGAATTTAATCGCGTTTCCGATCAGATTTGACAACACCTGCATGACGCGGCTTCGGTCGCATATAACGTAGCCACACACGTCTTGAGGCTTCGCGCCCAAGATTATTTCTTTGGAAGCGGCATCTCCTTTGAATTCCTCTACGGCTTCTTTAATGATTTCGCTAACGTCATGCTCCTCGTAATGGAGTGTTAGTTTGCCTACGGCTATTCTTTCGATGTCTAACAAATCTTGAATTAGCCGGAGCATTTCGCCAGCGCTTCTATTTATTGCCGAGGCGAGCTCTTTCACATCCTTCGGCTCTTCTAACAGATTCTGCGCTGCAATTGATATGTGATTGATAGGGTTTCTCAAGTCATGGCTTACGATGGCAAGGAATTCTTCCCTTGTCGTAAGAGCCGCCTGGGTCTCTAGGTGGTCGGCGTGCTCCTGGGATAATAATTCAAAGGAAGACTTGGCGGATGCCTGATAATCGCTCCGTTCCTTTTCTGTAGCAGCATCAGCTCTGAGTCGTTCGGCTTTGATTGCTTCGTCCGTCATTTCTCTTTCTACGCGCAGTCTTTCATCACTTTCAGCTTGGCGTTGTGCGGGGGTTCTTCCCATATCCGCTCTCCCTAGATCACGAGAAGCGTCTAAATCGCTTCGACTTTGCAATTTGGCCTTGTCCGCTTCTGCTCGTCCAGCATCCCGGTTTAAGTCCGCTTGGTGCTCGGAAGTTAAATCTGAGTCGCGTAGCGGCTCGTCGGTTTTAGCGCGTCCAGCATGACGGCTTACATCCGTTTTCTCGCGGTCGCTTTGCATTGAAGTATCTTTCTCGGGTGCCATTTCCTTTACCTATGATCGTCGCGGAAGAAAAGCTAATTATACCAATAAATTGTCCACTCATCCAGCGGATTGAGCGAAGAAAATCGCGGCCCACTGGAAGAAAATCCGCGATTGGCAAAATTTCGTGACAAATTTATATGTCATATCGAATCGGCCGCTGTTGGTAGGCTTTGAGTATGGTTTTTAGACTTCCCCATCAACCGACTATTTGGCGTGTGGGCGAAATTTTCGTCTCGTGCTGTTCATGCGTAGCTAGAAACTGGTGCTGCCAAAATTGTATCGGTTGCAAACTCATTCGGTGAGGCCCCCTTTTTCCAATTCCTGCATGAAGGCTTTCACATGGTTGAAGATGCTCAGCGCCTTCGGCATGTCGTACGGATCGTCGTGGGCGTGCTCAGAGTGGTTGCGGTACGCATCTTTCAGAAAGCCGAATTGCGCGTTTACTGCGAGGTAGAAATCCTTTAATGCGCCGCGCGGCATCGTCTTGAGTTCATGGTCGATCTTATTGATAATTTCCTGCCAGTGCGTTCGCAGATACGGAACCCCGACTTTCGCCGCCAGTGCCCTTAGCCCGCGTTCAAGTACCATCATGAGATGGTGAACACAGCCGTCTTCCTGCTCCAGCGCATAGCAGCTTCCGGCATTCCGAATATCCCGTGAGCACGACGGAAAAGCTGCGGCCACTGCCGGCCCGAACAGATCATCCTGCTCGTAGTAGCTCTTCTGCTCAGGCGCGATGCGAAAGATGGCCTCCCGCTCTAATTCGCTAGTCAGCGAGTCGTTCAAGCTAATGAGGTTATAATGAACGTCATCATAAGTTGTAGCCTCCCTCTGGGCAGCACGCCTCGCCAATCCAGCGGTGTGTGACAAACCGTGCTCCTCACACGCCTTCTGGATTTCTGCGAGAAGGTTGTTGTAATCTTTAGCCCTCGGCTCCGAAATCTTTGACGTGCTGCCGTAATTGCCTCCTTTTAAGAGCGTCGCATGCTCCAGAAGTTCCTGCAGCCGGCGAGCGATTTGGTAGAACGGAAGATAATTTTGCAGCATTTCCAGCAGGCTCACCATTCGGGGGCGACTACGCAAGCCTGAACCCAACATGGCACTATACGGCTTTAGAAAAACCATACCAAAAGCCTACCAACACCAATCGGCCAGGCGGCAGTTTTATCGTCGTGCGCCTAAATAGAGGACATTTTGTGTTGGCTCGCGTCCGCGAACAGTCCGCGGACAAGGAGTGAACGAAAGTTTGTCCGTCCGCTCATTTCTTAGGGGTGTGGACGGACGGAGTTAACTGCACTTGTAGTTCTGAAACTACATCCCGCACTCTACAGATTTCGCGTCCGCTTTCCTGCGGAGCTAGATCCGTTCATCCCAGGGTATATGTTTTGCTTCTTTTTTCGGGTGTAGTTTGAGTTGGCGCGTGAGCGATTTCTCCTGAGTCAGGCTACGATACTTTCGAATACACCCGACACAAAAAATCCTTCACACCGTTTACGATGACTCGACAAGAGAAAAAGAAGATTGCCGATCCAAAGATCGTCACAGATGCGGTCGAAGTGGCAGAGGAGGCGGGATTACGCTACGTGAGCGACGATCAGCCCGGGTACACGCGCAAAGCCAAGGGTGACGACTTCGAGTATTTCGACGCCGAGGGCAAACCGATTCGTGACGAGCAGCGGTTACTGCGAATAAAGCGTCTCGCGATTCCGCCCGCTTACACGGATGTGTGGATTTGTCCATCAGCCAACGGACACATTCAGGCAACGGGACGCGATGCGCGCGGCCGCAAGCAGTATCGATATCATGAGCGTTGGCGGGCCGCGCGTGACGAAGACAAGTATGACCGGATGGTGCTTTTTGGCGAGGCCTTACCCAAGATTCGCAAACGCGTGGAAGCAGATCTTGCTTTGCCCGGCCTGCGACAAAACAAAGTGCTCGCCGCCGTTGTTCAGTTGTTGCAACGGACATTTATTCGCGTCGGCAATGAAGAGTACGCCCGCGACAACAAATCGTTTGGCCTGACGACGATGAAGGATAGGCATGTGGATGTAAACGGTTCGAAATTGCGTTTTCGTTTTCAAGGAAAAAGCGGAATCAAACATGACGTCGACATACAAGATCGACGGATCGCAAAAATCGTTGCCAAAGTACAAGATTTGCCGGGACAGAATCTGTTTCAATATCTGGATGATGACGGCGAAGCGCGGGACATTACTTCGCAGGACGTGAATGATTACCTCCGCGAGATCACGGGGGAAGATTTCACGGCCAAAGATTTTCGGACTTGGGCGGGAACGGTTCTGGCCGCGATTGCCCTGAATGCCGCGGGTGCGTTTGAAACAAAGAAACAAGCCAAGGCAAACATCAAAAATGCAATCGGCGCGGTCGCAAAAATACTTGGAAACACTCCGGCAATTTGTCAGAAGTGTTACATTGATCCTGTTGTGCTCGAAAGTTATCTCGACGGAGATATCATCGAAGGTTTGAAACGCAAAACCAACGAAGCGCTTGAGAGCGAGGCAGTCGATCTCCGCGTCGGCGAAGCGGCGGTCCTGAAGTTTTTGCAGGCGAAGCTGGCTAAGAAAGCCGCGTGATAGTTGATACGCGCGTGAAGCGATTAAGGAGATTGGCTACAACGACCCGGACCGCCGCTTCAACGCGGCCGGCGTATCGGTTCGGAATTTATTCAGCCGCCAAGCCGCAGACATTGCTTGTGGTGTGGACAATGGGAACGACCTTTGGTGCCGACGGGCAACTTTGTCGGCCCGAACGCAGGTGAATTACGGCTGAGTGTCTGAAAAAAATCTTGGCAAATGAATAAAACAGTGAACAAGTAGTCCGACGAAAGTTTAACGCAACCGAAAGAAACATCTATGCTCTGGACTATAATTGTCATCCTAGTGGTGCTCTGGCTTTTGGGATTTATTGGCCACGTTGGCGGCGGTCTGATCCATCTTCTGCTCGTGATTGCCGTCGTTGTGCTGATTATTAACCTGATTCAAGGCAGACGAGGGCTCTGAGCGAATCCGTTTCGCCCCGGTAGTCAGTAGTGCGTCCTCACAATTGGTTTTACACCCCGAAGACAACTCCTCTTTACGCGGCACTGGGTCTGCACGGCGCCAATAATCTATGGCAGCCGGGCAGCCGGACACGTGCGATCCCATAATTGGAGAGCAACCAAAGGGGGTGAACGAAAATGCGGAGGACACCAAAAAGAACCAAGAGCAAGAAGCAGCAGGGCAGAGTGCGGGATTTGAAGCCCGTGAAGGAGGTGAAGGGTAGTGGCAAGATTGAGCACGCCGTCGAGCGCCACGAGACCGCCGTCACCGAAGATGCGAAAGAACTCCAAAAGTTTCGGGAAGAAGTCACACAAATTAAGTCCGACATCGCGCACATCTTAGAGGCGTTACAAACTTTAGAGATGTGGGTGCCAATGTCGCGAGCTGAGATACCGCAATACGCGTGGGCGTATAGGAAATTTGTAGACATCACGACCCGCTTACGGCAAGAGGCCCGTTCCCGGTAGCGCAGGGTCTTTGTTCTCGACTAACGGATTCGAGTCGTCGTACTCTACGCAACCTGAGCCCCACCACACAATCTGCACGGCGTTGGCTCACACCGTAGCGTCGAAAAACCCACGATAGGAAAACTATGAACTACAACATCGCAACAATCCTCGCGGTCATCGCGATCATCTTCGTCCTGCTAACTTACATCACCAGCGCGCCGCTCGTGCCGGTCGCAGTCATCCTGCTCGGGCTGGCGATTATTTTCGGGGGACGCGGAAGCGGAAGTTTTAGAAACAGCTAAAAGCCAACGGACTTTTCGGGCGACCGGGCTGCTTCGCTTTCCGACCTTGCTGTCCAGGTTTCGAAAGCTTCGGCAACGGTGAATTTCTGTTTTCGCTGCAATAACGAACCTGCGTACTGAACGAACCGCTCGACGATACAGTCATCGACATCAAACCGCACGGTTGGGTTGGAAAAGTCTTAGCGCCAGGCGTCGAACCTGTGTTCCCGGCAGAAAGTCAGGCGATTCTCTATGTCGAGAACTGCGCGGATTTTCGCACAGGCTTTGCGGCTCGGAGCGCAGCGGCCGAGAATTGCTTTTCCCTGTTCAGCAGTTTTTTGGAGACGACCAAGCTGCCTTCGAAATACGATACAACGCTGCCGTACCGCATCTTACCATGAATAATCGAACTAAATCACTTCATTCTGGGCTCGTCCCGGGACTTTTCCTCGCCTTCACCGCGCTGGCGACTTTCACAGCTCAAGCTAAGGCACAATCCCTCGAATCGGCCGAGACTTTCGCTGTCCTGGGCGCTTCGACCGTGACCAATACCGGCGCCAGTCACATTTCCGGCAACGTCGGAGTCAGCCCTGGATCTGCCATCACCGGCTTCCCGCCAGGCACCGTCACCAACGGCTCACTCCACGCCAATGACGCTACGGCGAAACAGGCTCATGCCGACTTGGCCGCCGCCTACACCGCCTTTGCCGGCCTGGCTTCTCCGCCCGCCAATAACCTGACCGGGCAAGATCTCGCCGGCAAGACCCTTACGCCGGGCGTTTATCGTTACAACGTCGCGGCAATATGGTCAAGTGGCGCCCTGACATTCGATGCTCAGAATGATCCCAGCGCACGCTTCGTCATTCAAATTGGCACCACCCTGATTACTCCCAGCAGCTCCTCGGTTGTCCTAATCAATGGTGCCGACCCACGGAATATCTATTTTCAGGTAGGCACCTCCGCGACCCTTGGCAGTGGCAGTAGTTTTATCGGCAACATCCTCGCTGATGCCTCCATCACTGCGGTGAGCACGGCTAGTGTGGCTGGCCGACTTTTGGCAGTAGCAGGGGCTGTAACCCTCGATACCAACAGCGTTATTAGCCCAGGATTGACTCGTGCGCAGCTGCTAAACATATCCACGCGAGCCGATGTCCAGACGGGCGACAACGTCGCCATTGGCGGCTTTATCATCACTGGTAATGCTGCTAAAAAAGTAATTGTGCGTGGAATCGGGCCTTCCTTGCTGAGCCACGGCATCCGAAACTTCCTCGCCGATCCCACCCTGGAGCTGCACAATCACACTGGGGCAATCATCGCACGGAACGATAACTGGAAAGACACTCAGCAAGCAGAGATTCAGGCGACGGGACTTGCGCCGACCAATAACCTGGAATCGGCGATTGTCGCAACTCTGGCGCCCGGCAATTACACCGCAATCTTGCGCGGCAAGAATGGAACAATGGGCGTCGGGCTGGTCGAAATATATGACTTGGCCCCGGACTCCGATTCGAGGCTGGCTAACATCAGCACCCGCGGCTTTGCCCAGACCGGCGACAACGTCCTGATTGCCGGCTTTATCCTCGGTAACGGAACTGCCAGCGAAAGAGTGATCATCCGAGCCATCGGGCCTTCGCTCGCGGGCAAGGGCGTTGCTAACATCCTGGCCGATCCGACGCTCGCGCTGCATGACAGTAATGGCACGCTCCTCTTCTTCGATGACAACTGGAAAGACTTTCAGCAAGCCGAGATTCAGGCGACGGGACTTGCGCCAACCAATGACCTGGAATCGGCGATTGTCGCAACTCTGGCGCCCGGCAATTACACTGCGATTGTAGCGGGCAAGAATGGCAGTATCGGCGTCGCCCTCGCGGAAGTGTATGACCTCGCTGAGGCATCGCCGTAATCCCTGGTTCGATTGAGCAAGCAGCTGCCACCACTAACTATTTTCCGCCAAAAAGCCTCAGGAACGAGCGGAAGATGCGATTTGAAAAGGTCGCGGCTTTCTCGGGGAAAGCCTTCCGGCATGTCGGCGAATAGCATTTGCTCGCCGCGGTGATGGCATGCGCACCCGGCAGTAATGGTACTTTCAAAGACTTCATTTAAGGCCGATCGCGAGTAATCGCGGTAGGGGCGGAACTTGGACGCCTCCCCATACTTAAAAAGTATTACGCCGAGCTTACGAAGTATTGGCTAGATAGGGACGGGAGCCGTATTCACAGTTCCTGCCGCATCCATTTACCTACCTGGTTTCGCCGATTTAGGTCGGAAGCACGAACCAGATGGCCTTTAGCTGCGATCACTGCAGCAACTTAGTAAATAGAAAGTTAGTCTTATGATTAAAGCAATCCTTAGTGTCACGTTTGCCACAGCCCTTATGGGTTTAGTGGCTTACGGGCAAACATCCACGTCTTCCACCACCGTTGCGACGGGGGCGAATGGAGCGACTGAAACCACGACCACCACCACCGAAAGTACGGGTACCGTCACGGAATTCACTCCGGGCCGCGCTCTTATCTTGAAAACTGAAGCGGACCAACCCGTCCGGTACAAGTTCGGCAAGACCGTCACCTATGTGACTTCAGATGGAAAAGTGATCGAAGCTTCGCAAATCAGAAAAGATTCGAAGGTTCGTGTTCACTACCTCAAAGAGGGCGACGACATGGTAGTTGATAAGGTGATCGTGACGCGGGACCGCGACTAATCCGGCCCGTTTTGCTTGGCAATTTTAGAACCAAGCTAGCAATTCAGCGCCTGGCGAATCGAGACAATGCTCGTCGCCAGGCGTTTTGTTTTTCTTTGATTTGAGTCCGAAATGTTTTGGCAATTAATTTTCAGGCGATTCGCTGACGGACCAGAAGTAAACTGCGCAATCCTTGCAAAAATTTCCGCGCGCCAAGCCAAGTATTGATCGAAGGCCGGATCGCAATCCGGCCTCGGCATCATCGCGATCAATCCCAACGCACTTCAACGGATGCTCCGACCCATTTGCTCGACGATCTCCACGTACGCTTTGAGAGCAGCCGATGGATTCTCGGCCCTCCAAGCGACACAGCCTTCCGTCCCGACCGCAGGATTGAGTGGCCGGAACACCACATTCTCGTGCTCGAGTTTTTTTAGTTGCTCTGGCACGAGAGCAACGCCCAATCCTGCGGCTACTGCGTGGATCATTGTCCTTTCCAGTTCAACATCCTGCAAAACCTTGGGGGTAAAGCCAGCGCGCTGACACGTCTTGGTTAGCCACTCGCGATAGTAGGGATAACTCCCTTCGGACATTCCGATGAAAAACATGGGGGCGAGAGCTTTCAGCTCGACTGTCGTTTTGCCCGCCAGCGGATTGTCGTTCGGCAAGGCGGCGACGGTTTTGTAGGACGCTATAGTTCGGAACTCCAATCCGCGCCGCCCAATTGGCTCGTGTAATCCAACGAAACCAAGATCGAGTTTGCCACCTTCAAGCGCGCGAAACTGATCACCGCACGACATGTCGAAGAGATTGACCGAAACGGTGGGAAACGATCGATGGAAGGAAGCGATAGTCTTCGGCAGAAGATCGTAAAAGAGATTGCTGACGTAACCGACATTGAGCGCGCGAACCTCGCCGCTGTGTAATCGCCGGACCGACCCGACAGTTTCGGCGGCGAGAGCGAGGAGGCGTTTGGCGTCAGCGAGAAATGAGCGGCCCTCGTCTGTCAGCGTGACCAGGTGCTTTGTGCGATTTAGAAGCCGGACACCGAGCTCCTCTTCCAAATCTCTAATTTGCCGCGTGAGTGACGGCTGCGAGGTGTGCAGCTTTTCGGCGGCTTTTGTGAAGCTGAGCGCTTCCGCAACGCTGACGAAGTAGCGCAGATGACGAAGTTCCATCGGGCTAAGACTTCCACGACTCGGCACGTAAATGCAAAAAAGAATTTCCGACGGACCGCTCGCCCACAGGCAGACGGCCATACTTGAAAAGTATTACGTGCTACCAAGAAGATATTGGCCGGACAACGACCGGAGGCGTATCGATCTGCATGCCAGCTGATGTTTGGAACGCTGGACGCTAATATATGAACCGAAACGCTTCAGCTGTTTGGAAAGGCACCCTTCATGGAGGGGAAGGCAAATTGACTACCGAAAGCGGGGTCCTCTCGGAAACCCAGTACTCGTACCGAACGTCTTTCGCCGAAGGCATCGGAACCAATCCGGACGAGCTCATAGCCGCATCGCTGGGCGGATGTTTTTCAATGGCCCTGTCCAATGAGCTCGGTCGTTCCGGATTTCACCCCGAGAGCATCGAAACCACCGCGACTGCCACTCTGGAAGATCTGGCCGCGGGTTGGACGGTCACGCACATGCAACTCGACGTCCGTGCAAACGTTCCGGACGCCTCTCAAGCGCGCTTCATGGATGCGGCGCTCGCGGCAAAAACAAACTGTCCTATCGCGCGCCTGCTTAAAACAAATATCTCGATGACCGCGAGTCTCGACCCATGATATTAAAAAACACGCTGAGAAGCCAAGCGAACCTAATGCCGGCGAGCGGGAGAGGAAACTCGTTGGAGCTCGCCTTGAAAGTATCGGAGCTGCGTTACCGCCGGTTATTCGAAACCGCGCAGGACGGCATCCTGATTCTCGACGCGAATACCGGTAAGATCATCGATGTAAATCCATTTCTGCTCGATCTGCTGGACTATCCGTTCGAAGACATGATCGGCCTCCAGCTCTGGGAGATCGGCCTGTTCGAAGACATCGCAGCGAATCAGGCCGCTTTCGAAAAGCTGCGAACAGAGGAGTACATCCGTTACGAAAACCACCCGCTCCGGACGAAAGCCGGCAAGCAGATCCAAGTCGAGTTTGTCAGTAATGTTTACTTTGTCGGGTCAGACAAAGTGATTCAATGCAACATTCGCGATATCCGCGCGCGGGCTGAATTTCAGGCGGCGTCCAAGAGCCACGCCGATACGCTCGAGCTCGCAGCCAGAGCAAGAGAGAAAGTGATCGCTGTGTTCTCTCACGAGCTGCGCACTCCGCTCGCAGCCATTTCTTCAATGATCGACGTGCTCGAGCTGGGTCACGGTGCCGTCGGCATGCCCGACAAGAGGGAATTGCCACCGCTGTTCGATAAGTCCGCCTTGGCATTCATCCGCCGCAATGTTCAAGGTCTCGTGCATCTAGTCACCGAGTTGCTCGACTTCACCCATATCGCGGACGAGGCATCGGGGTTGGAGCTCGTGAAGGTGGACGCGCACGAGATGATCCGCCTCGCACTAAAGAATCTCGATAGCCGGAAGAAAGGGGCGGGGATCGGTATCGACCTCCGGTTGCAGGCTCGGCATAGCCACATCCGAGCCGATTCGGGCAAGCTTGAACAGATTCTCTCGAATCTGATTGGCAACGCACTGAAGTTCACGCCGAAAGGCGGCAAGATTTCGATCGTCTCTCGCAACGAGGCAAGCGGCAAGCTCGCTATCGAAGTGAGCGATACCGGGATCGGCATTCCGGCGGATGCACTCTCGCGGATTTTTTCGCCCTTCGAGCAAGGGGATTCGTCCATTCATCGACGCTACGGCGGTCTCGGTCTCGGTCTTTCAATTGCGCGTACTTTAATAAAAGCGCATGGCGGCACTTTGGAAGGAGAGAGCGAGGGGTCAGGTCAAGGCGCGAAGTTTACCGCGCGTTTCAAAATAGACGATTCGCTTTCCGATCTCGCTACCCAAGGGCCTCTTCAACTCGAAAGCAGTCCGCTTCCTGGCGCGAAGACCGGCGTCGCCAAGTCTATTAATTCGGCAAACGGCAAATTGTAATCCTCATGATGCTCACCATCACTCAAAACGGTTCCCTGTATGCCCTACAACATGGGGTGACCAAAAAATATCGCGGTGCGCGCCAGAAACGAGTGATCGCTAACAAGATAATCCGGATCGACGAACTCCTGCCGGAGAGTTTGCGGCTCCTCCACCACCGGTCGGGAACGCTCTCGAGTCACCGTGGTCAAAGGGTGATAGCATTCAGGAACTCGCGCGCAGCCGCTTTGAAGCGGTGAGAAGTCGCAGACGTTTTCGACGCATGGGATCCTACTCGCTACTCCGCCGAGCCGGTGATAAGTGATTAGTGGCAGATGAGAACCCAAGCAGAAGCAATCTGTTTGATTCAGATCCTCGCCTCCGCGTTTCTCGCAATCCTCTTCCTTCAGTCGGGCTTCGACAAGATCGTGGACCGCCGTGGCAACCTCGAGTGGTTGAAAGGACATTTCTCCAAGAGTCCGCTGGCGGGAATGGTGCCGCTGATGGTGACCATGATCACCATCCTTGAGATTGCGGCCGGAGCGTTGAGTGCGACTGGATGTGTGTTGATAGTTTTTTCTCGCGATTCGACTGTCGCGTTTTACGGCGCGCTCGTATCGGCCATCTCGATCATCGCACTTTTCTTCGGTCAGCGAATGGCAAAGGACTACGCCGGTGCGGCGGTGCTTGTTCCTTATTTTCTGCTGACGTTAATTGCGATTTACCTGCTCGCACGTTAGCACGTTGATGATTGATTCGCTCGGCTAGCGAAGATTGCGGAGAATTGGCATTGGGCCGTGCTTGTATCATCGAATCTAACGCGCGTTCAACTCTTCGCCGCTTTTGGGTTTTTCGCACATGAGCGCGAGAACATTGTTTTCCGAATCGCGAAACTCGGCGAGCCAAAGATCGTGCGCCGCCATCGGCGCGACCAGCATTGGCTTGGTTTCGAAATGGACTCCCCGCGATGCCAAAACTTTGTGCGCATGCCCGATGTCCGTGACTTTGAAATAAAGAATCGAACTGGGATGATCGAGGTCCGGCCTTTCCGGAATCGCGAACATCAATCGGATGCCACCGCAATCGAAGAACGCCATTTTTGGCGGGACGCTGAAAAGATGTTTCAGACCGAGCGTCTCTTTATAAAAGACAACGGCTCGCGCCAGATCGTGCACATTTACTGAGATCTGGCCAATCTGCGATAAAGAAATTCCCGGTTCGTTGCTCACATTATTAATTTAACCCCGAAAGCTTTCAGAGATGAATTTGGTTTTCAATCTGGAAGCCAAAAAACCATGAAAACAATCGCAGCCGAGGAAAGCAGGAAGATCGGAAATAGGAAACCTTGTAGGGGGACGCTGTTAGCTTTCCTGAATGGAGGGAAGCTGGCGCTTCCCCTACAGTCAGATCGCCATCTGCAAGATCGACAACTGATCAACTTAGCGGCAACCAGTTGCCGGGTTGGGGCGGAGGTTTGGTGCCGTTGAGCGAGAGGTAAGTGTATTCCTGAAGGAGGCGCTCGTAGTCGGAAAGGAGCTTCATCGCGTCGTTAGGTTTGAGGCGATCGGTTTTGATGGCGGCGTCGACTTGTGATTTCAAGAGTCGCATCAATTCGACTTTGTCCCACTGTGTCATGGAAAGGACTTCGCCAATGGTGCTGCCCTCGATTACTTCTTCGATGTACCAACCGGCTTCTTCGTCCGGATCGAGAAAAACGTGCGCTTCGGTCACGCGTCCAAACAAATTGTGCAGGTCGCCCATGATGTCCTGGTAAGCGCCCACCATAAAGACGCCGAGGTAATAGATTTCACCGGGCACGATGCGATGAAGCGGGAGCGTTTCGCGCACGTCTTGCAGATCGGTAAATTTGGAGATTTTGCCGTCGGAATCGCAGGTGATGTCCACGATCATGCCGTTGCGATCAGGCGGAGTCGTGAGGCGATGGATGGGCATGATGGGGAACAATTGGCCGAGCGCCCAATGATCGAGCAGCGATTGGAAAACGGAGAAGTTACAGATGTATTGATCGCCTAATGAAGTTTCGAGCTGCTTCACTTCCTCCGGCACATAGCGCAGGCCGCGGTGCATATGGACGATTTGCTGCGCGAGCTGCCAATAAACGGTCTCGATTTTTGCTTTCGATTCGAGATCGAGCAGACCGAGGTCGAACATCTGCTGCGATTCTTCCTTGATCTGCTGGATGTCGTGCAGGCTCTCTATGCGGTTGCCGCGTTTGAGCCGTTGCTTCACATCAAGAATGTCGCGCACGAGTTTGTTATCTTTCTCGGCCGCCTCGACTTTGAGCTTCGGCGCGGTCCGCTCGATGGAACCGAACGCCTCCATCACGAGTACGGAATGATGCGCCACAATCGCGCGCCCGCCTTCGCTGACGATGGCCGGATGCGGGACGCCTTCGGAATCGCACACGTCCATGATGTTCCAAACGACGTCGTTGGCGTATTCCTGGAGCGAATAATTCGTCGAGCTGTCGAAATCGCTGCGTGATCCGTCGTAATCAACGCCAAGACCGCCGCCCACGTCGAGATAACCAAGTTCGTGTCCAAGTTTGGCGAACTTTGCATAGTAGCGAGCTGCTTCGCGGACCGCCCGTCTGATCGTCGAAATGTCCGGCACCTGCGAGCCGACGTGGAAATGAACGAGTTTGAGACACTGCGCGAATCCCGCGTCCTTTAATATCTGGCTTGCGGCGACGAGACTCGTCGTGTCGAGACCGAACTTCGCGTTCTCGCCGCCGCTGGGCGACCATTTGCCGGAGCCTTTGCTGTGCAGCCGGACGCGAATGCCGATGTGCGGTTCGACACCGACTTCTTTCGAAGTGCGAATGGTCTGCTCAAGCTCCTCGAGTTTTTCCACGACGATGACGACCGACTTGCCGAGCTTGCGGCCAAGCAACGCAATGCGAATAAAGGCGGGATCTTTGTAGCCGTTGCAAATGATGAGGCTCTCCGGGTCTTTGTGCATGGCGAGCGCAGCAACCAGTTCGGGTTTGCTGCCGGCTTCGAGACCGAAATGAAATTGCTGGCCGGCATCGACAATCTCTTCGATCACTTCGCGCAACTGATTGACCTTGATCGGAAAAACTCCGCGATACTCATTACGATAGCCGAATTCGCTCATCGCGGTTTGAAACGCGCGGTTGACCGATTCGACGCGATGACGCAGCAAATCTTGAAACCGGATGACGAGCGGAAAACCAAGACGTCGGGAGCGTGCCTCGTTCACGACTTCGAGGATGTCGATGGAGCCGCCGTTTTCCTGGAGCGGCCGCGCTTCGACGTTGCCGGAGCTGTTGATCGTGAAATAACCGCCGCCCCACCGATCGACGTTGTAAGTGGCGATGGCAGACTCAACGTCCCACTCGGTTTTCATCTCGATTCATCGCGCGCTAGCAAGTCGCAAACGCATATTGAATCAGCGCGACGAACATGCAAGCCTGCTTCAGAGAAATTTTCGTGCCAATCTGTGGCCGTTGCCCGCGCCCACCGCTGGAGCCGCTTTGTCGCCTACGAAGCCGGGCGCCGCGGCAAGTGGCCATAGCCCCCACGGCTTGTTTTTCGCGATTGGCCGGGTACCGTTTGCTCGATGAACAAAACGGTGATCGAAGTGCAAGTGCGCGCGGTTTTGCCAACCAGTGGCGGGTGCGCAGTGTTTCTGGGAAACAACGACAAGGTATTCATTATTTATGTCGATCAAACCGTTGGCAGCGCGATCACGATGTTCATGCGCGAGATTTCCAAGGAGCGTCCTTTGACCCACGATCTCATCGGGCATTTGATGACGGCTCTGGGCGCGAAAGTTGAGCGGGTCATTATTAACGACCTGAAGAACGCGACTTATTACGCGCGCGCCATCATCCGCGCAGAAAACGAATTGCAGCAGAAGAAAATCATTGAGCTGGATGCGCGGCCAAGCGATTGCATCGCGATGGCCACCCAACAGAAAGCGCCCATCTATGTGAGCCAAGAAGTATGGGACGAAGTGGACGATATGAAGGATGTCCTGCGCAAAATGGAGGAAGAAGGACTCAAGCCCGATCCGGAAACGGGATTGAGCGAAGAGGAGTAGCTCCAGGGGTCAGAGGTCAGCACTCGAAATTCGTGATTCGTTATTCGATCAACGATTCAACGAATTACATCCCTCAGCCAAGCAAATCGCCGTAGCGTTTTCCCGCCAGCTCCAAACAACGCGCCAAAATTTCCGAGGGCGTCTCGAGCTCGAGCGCTTCATCGACAAGCTGCCGGCATTCCGGGATCGTCAGACTTTGTACCGCGCGCTTAACGCGGGGAACGAGCGTTGCGCCCGCGCTCAATTCATCCATCCCGAGGCCGAGCAGAAGCGGAGTGAGAGCAATATCACCCGCCATCTCGCCACAAACACCCACCCAAATGTCGTTCGCACGAGCAGCGTCGGCGATCATCTTGAGTAAACGGAGCACCGCGGGATGGGTCGGCTCATAGAGATGCGCGATTCGTTCGTTTACCCGATCGACCGCGATGGCATATTGAATCAAATCGTTCGTGCCGATGCTGAAGAAATCGACCTCGCGCGCGAGGATGTTGGCGGAGAGGGCGGCGCTGGGAATTTCGATCATCGCGCCAACTTCAGTGGCATCACTAAATGTCGATCCCGCGCGACGCAGCTCTTCTTTGCATTCGGCCAGGACCGAGAGCGCGCGCCGTAATTCACCCACACCGGAAATCATCGGGAACATGATTTTCACATTGCCAACGGCGCTGGCCCGAAGGATCGCGCGCAATTGGCTTTTGAAGATGTCGATGTTTTCGAGACAAAAACGGATCGCGCGCCAGCCCAGGAAAGGGTTTAACTCGTCGCCAACATCGGCCGCGCCGGACGCGAGCTTGTCGCCGCCGAGATCAAACGTTCGGATAATGAGCGGATCGGGCGAAACGCGCTCCGCCACTTTCCGATACGTCTCGTATTGCTCGTCTTCGGTGGGAAGAGTGGCGCGATTCAAATAAAGGAATTCCGTTCGGTAAAGCCCGATCCCCTCCGCGCCATTGGTTGCGACTGCATCGACATCGCCGGGTAGCTCAATGTTCGCGGAGAGAACGATGTGACGTCCGTCACGCGTGGTCGATTTTGTTTCGCGTAATTCGGCGAGCTTTTGCGTGATCTGGACGCGTTTCGATTCGAGTTCGCCGTACCGAGCAAGCGTCTCCGCCGTTGGATCGACAACCAGCAAACCGTCCGTTCCGTTGAGCAACACGTGCTGCCCGGTTTCGAGTTTTTCGGTCACGTCGTGCAATCCCACGATGGCGGGAATGTTGAGCGAACGCGCCATGATGGCCGTGTGCGAGGTGCGGCTCCCGAGATCTGTGGCAATGCCGAGGACACGCTCCCTGTTCATAGTCGCCGTGTCCGATGGAGTGAGATTGTGCGCGACCAGAATGTGCGGTTCCGTCAGGGCGAGAAAGGTTTTTGGCGCTTTCCCTTGAAGATTGCGGACGACGCGCCGCGTCACGTCCTCAATGTCGAGGGCGCGCTCGCGCAAATAGGGATCGTCGATCTTGCTTAACGTCTCCGCATAATTGGTGGCGACTTCCTGAAATACCCACTCCACATTGCAAAGATCAGCCTCGAGCTTGCGCAGCACTTCGTCGATCAAAGTGCGATCCTCGACGACGAGGAGGTGGGCATCGAAAATGCCTGCATCTTTCGCGCCGATGGATTCAGCGATCTTTTGCTGCATCTCGAGAATCTGCGTGCGTGTCTGAATGAGCGCGGTTTCAAAGCGCCCAATCTCGTTCGCGATTTGCGCGGGCTCGATGCGATAGCGCGCCACGTCGTCGAGATCATCCCGTGCGACGTGAATCGCGCCTTGGGCAATTCCCGGCGAAACGCCCGCTCCGTGGAACCGAATTTCCTCCCGCGCCTTATCGTCGCTCATGTACCTGCGAGAATAACGGGGATGTCAATCTTCGTTAAAGCGCGCGTTGATTAATTCTTCGAGTTCCTCGATAGCCTTGTCGGCATCCGGTCCTTCGCAGCGGATGCGGAGCTTCGATCCCTGCCCGGCCGCCAGCATCATCAAGCCCATGATGCTTTTCCCATTCACTTCTTCGCCTTCCTTCGCCACCCAAATTTCCGAGCGGTGCCGGCTCGCGATGCGCACGAACATCGCCGCCGGGCGCGCATGGAGCCCGAGTCGATTCACAATCGAGATTTCCTTCACGATCTTCTGGCTGCGCGCGGTGGCGCTGGCTCTGCGGCTCAACAATCCCATTAGGTCGATCCTGGCTCCATCAAATTGAGCAGCTTGGTGTTGAACTCAACGGCGCTGTTCTGGCCGAGGCCCTTCAGCTTTTGATCCATCGCGGCGACTTCGATCAAACGCGCGATGTCGCGACCCGGCTTCACCGGAATGGTAACATGCGGCACCTGCAGACCGAGGATTTCATAAGATTCCCGGTCGAGTCCGATACGGTCCACTTCCTCCAGTTCATGCCAATCCTTTAATGTCACGACCAGGTCGAGGCGTTTCTCTATTCGGATGCTGCCGATCCCAAAAATATTTGCGACGTTGATGATACCGATGCCGCGCACTTCCATATGATTACGCGTGAGCTCCGGCGCGGTCGCCATCAGCTCGCGGCCCTCCAGCGAGGTCATGCGTGTCACGTCGTCCGCCACCAAACTGTGACCGCGCTCGATCAAGCCGAGTACGCATTCGCTTTTGCCGATGCCGCTTTGGCCGCGAATCAAAACACCGATCCCCAGAATATCGACCATGCTACCGAACTCGGTCACCGTCGGCGAAAAATCCACCTCGAGCGCGATTGTGGCCGCATTGATAAACTTCATCGTAATCATCGGTGTGCGGAACACCCCGATCTCTGCCTCCTCGGTCACTGCCAGCAACTCAGGCGCGAGGTGAAACCCGCGCGACATCACCAGACACGGGATCTTGCGCGCGCACAATGCGCGAAACCGCTGGGCACGCACTTTCGGTGTTAAGCTCTTCAAATACGAATGCTCAGCGGCGCCCAGCACTTGCACCCGTTTCTCCGCAAAATAAGTGTAGAACCCCGAGAGTGCCAGACCGGGGCGATTAATCGTAGGCTCGCGGATTTTCCGATGAAATCCCACGCGCGGACCCTCCAGCTTCATCTGCAACTTTTCCGCATGCAGATTGTAAAAGCTCTCCACCGTGATAACCGGCACGCTTTTCTGCTGATCGCTTGTCGATGTAATCGTCTGGATCTCACCTGGCGGCTCCATAAGTGCCTAACTTCTAACGCGGAACGACGCGATTTCCAATCCGCATCCCCTCTCTTTCCGATTTCTCGATAGGATCGTGACCGCCCAGGACTATCCTAATCGCGATCTTGCAACGATGATTCTTGCTGAAGGCTATTCACAGAGAGGTCATTCTCTTCACACCGGATCAACAAGAAGATTAGGTCGCGTCCAAGGCCGCGCGATTTCCAAATCGATCCGGAAGCCAATTTGGTCAGGCGTTGGGAAAGAAATATCCGGACGCACTAATAGCTGCGGCGAATTTACGGCGTCGGCTCAGGAACTGGAAAGTAGCCCGCTAGCTGGTCGATGTATTCGCGTTCCGCCGGCGGCTAGTCGAGCTGCTCGAGCAGATCCACTGTGATACGCGTGATCGCAAATTCCGTTGACTCCCATGGGATGGTGGGATTCCCGCCACCTTCGAAAATCTTTCGACCATCGGCAGTAGTGAATTGCAAATCTACGCGACAGCCATCAACAATCGTTGCCTCATCGGGCGCAAGACGATGTATCTCGCTCAATTTTCGAAACAACTGATGCACCGTCTCCGCTGCAAGAGCTAACTCGCGCCTCTGACCGTTTACTTCGAGCGCGACAGTGCCACCGTTCTTGTCCGAAAGTATCTCGACTTTGGAGGACGGATGAAATGACGGAGCAAAAGAGGCTTTTAATGTACCAGTTTCAATCGGAATAGGAGCCAGAGGAGGTGCCTGATTCCATCTTTCGCGCGTTCGCTGTTGGTATTCACGGTCCAATGTCGCCGCGCGCCATCGGCAATACCATTGCATCGACTGAGACTTGGGGACTTCAAGGTACGCCAGGTACAGGTAAATCCGCCAAACAAGGCCAAGACCGTCACTATTCCGGCGGCGAGAATTGCTAATAACTGTCTTGCGATTTCCGGCGTAGAAAAATGGCGGAAGCGCTGTAGCGAGAGAAAAAGGAGGCCGAATGGAACGCTAGAAACCACGCGTAAAACCAGCGGCGTTGGTAAGCGATCGAGCCAATCGTTGACATCACTCACTATCAAAAGCGGCAGCCACAGAAGCGATGCGACAAGCGCTGCGCACAACCACCCAATTTCCCGTCGGCTGGGCCGAGTTTTCATGGCCCTCAGAGAAGCTACATCTTGAAGCGTTCGCCGAGATAAAGCTGGCGGCTGATGGGATCGCTAATTAGAAAATCTTTTGTGCCTTCGCTCTCCACCCGTCCCTCGAAAATCAAATACGCCCGGTCCACGATCGACAAGGTCTCGCGCACGTTGTGATCGGTAATTAAAATGGCCAAGCCCAATTTGCGCAGGTTCACGATGATTTGCTGCACATCATAAACCGCGATTGGATCCACGCCGCTGAACGGCTCGTCGAGCATGAGCAACTTCGGCTTGGTGACCAACGAGCGTGCAATGGTAAGCCGACGTTTCTCGCCGCCACTCAAGGTGAGCGCCTGGTTTTTTGCGATGCGCTCGATCCCGAATTGATGGAGCAACTGATCGCATCGCTGCCTGCGTTCGTGTTTCGGCAATGGCAGCGTCTCCAAAATCGCCATGATGTTTTGTTCCACCGTCATTTTGCGGAAAATTGATTCCTCCTGCGGCAGATACCCCATGCCGAGCCGCGCCCGCTTGTACATCGGATAATTTGTGACGTCGGTTCCGCAAAAAATAACGCGCCCGCTATTTGGCCTAACCAGTCCGACGATCATGTAAAAGCTGGTCGTCTTCCCGGCGCCGTTCGGCCCAAGCAAACCGACAATCTCGCCTTCACGCGCGCTGATGTTAACCCCATTGACGACCGCCCGGCCGCCGTAAATTTTCACGAGTTGCTCAGTGGAAAGGACATTGTCTACCTTAGCCGCGGTCGGAGCAGCAACTCGTGGGTTCGCAGCAGGGGCAGTTTGGCTGATCATGGTTTGGGCGAAGGTTGAGGCTTGGTCTGGCCCTTAGTTTCATCCTTCGGCTGCTGGCGAATCTCGGTGCGACTCGGACCATGCGTAGTCAGTTCGCCTTTTTGGTTAATGATCATGACCGTGTCGGCACTGGTGGCCAAATGCGTGTTCAATCCCTGCTGCACCCGCGGTGTTCCAGTCAACTCGACGTCGCCGGTTGCTGCCGTATAGATCGCGGTGTCGGAACGGCCGACCGCGCGCGTCGGTGGACCGCCATTCGGATCGGGCCGGTCGCGAACGACCGCGACGTTGCCTTCGGCGATCGCTCTCTCCAGTCCCTGGTTTTCCCCTTTGGTGATGTAAATGGTCAATTTGTCCGACTGAAGATTGAAGCGCGGATCGGTCACCTTCACACGGCCGCTAAAGATGCCCATGCTTTTGTTCGAATCAAAAAACGCCTCATCCGAATAAATTTCCGTCGTCGTCGGTTCATTGGGATTCACCGCATTGGCCGGGCCCAAAAAATTGTCCGCGCCTGATTTCTCTTCTTTCTTTGTCGCGGTTTTCTCCGGCTTGTTTGCCGGCTTGCCGGATTCCGAGGGCGAATGCGTAGCCTGCGCATACAATTGAGTTGCCGCAAAGCCGGAGATGAGCAAGACCAGCGCCGCCAGCTTTTTCATTCGTTTCCTTTTCCCATGAGATGCGATTTATCGGTGATCACCATTTTCACGTTGCCGATTAATCGTCCCGTTTTCGTGTTCGGATCGAATTGCACGGAATCGCCCACGATGTTGAAATCGGCGCGCCGGATCGTCGAACGCTCGTGCGAACTCAAAATCCGCGTTTTCAAATCGAGCACGGAAGTGCTCATGTCGATCTGGAGATCGGGACGACCCTCCGGCGTGTAGGTCGTGATCTTGAGATGCTGGAAGCGGACGTGTCCATCGTCGATCCGTCGCGCTGTTCCTGCTTCAAACTTTCCCCGCAGATGACCCTCGGTGTCGAAATCGGGCAGGACCAGGCCTTTGGCTTCGTGACCGACGGGAAGTGGAATATTGGTTAGACTTTGCTCGCCCGGGGAAGCACTCGGTGTGGCGGTGGCGAGCTTGCTTTTCTTGCCACCCTTTGATTTGGCCAACGCAGACCCCGTCGAGATCAACAGCAACAAGGACAAGATTGACAATAGCCAAGCGAACCGGCTCCAGTTTTCGGAGCGGCCGCTACGAGACGGCAGCATGAATAGCCTTTAACATGCGCAAGTCCTTCGGCAAATTTTTTAGCGGAATCTGGTTCGACCCATCCGACAAAGCGCGCGCCGGATTTTCATGCACTTCCATAAAGATGCCGTCGCATCCGGCCGCGATGGCAGCACGCGCCAGCACCGGCGCCAGTTCGGCGTCGCCGGATGTGGCGTCCCCTGCTCCGCCCGGCCGTTGCACCGAGTGCGTCGCATCGAAGATTACGCGATAACCCGCCTCGCGCATCCAATAGAGCGAGCGCATATCGGCGACGAGATTGTTGTAACCGAATGTCGTGCCGCGCTCCGTGAAACAGAATTTTTCGTTGCCGAATGCGATAAGCTTTTCCGCAATGTTCTTCACATCCCAAGGTGCGAGGAATTGCCCTTTTTTTACGTTGATTGCGCGATCGGTCTCGGCCGCGGCGCGCAGCAAATCCGTTTGCCGGCAGAGAAATGCGGGAATTTGCAACAGATCGATCTTTTCCCCGGCAACCGCGGCTTCCGCCGGCGAATGCACGTCGGTTGTGACTGGAATTTTTAAGTCGCGGCCGATGGCCCACAAAATCTCGCAGCCTTCGCGCGCACCGATTCCGCGAAACGAACGCACTGACGTTCGGTTCGCTTTGTCGTAGGAAGCCTTGAAAATAAAATCGACGTCTTCCGCCGCGCAGATCTCGGAAATCTTTCGCGCCATTCGCCAAGCAAACTTTTCCGATTCGATCACGCACGGCCCGAGAATAAACCCGGGACGTTTGCCGCCGATGGTGACCGATCCAATCTTAAGTGGCTTGGATTTCACTAAAGAGAGAATGAATCAGGAAAGCAGGAAAAAAAGAAAAAGAATCATCTTCCTCCTTCCCGCTTTCCTGCGTTCCTGATTAATTTTCCCTTTGCAAGATCGACAATCGCAAACGGCGCATAGAGCCCGAGGAAAAAGAGCAACGCGACTCCATGCATCTCCAGGAGGTAAAGCGGCCGCGAGTCAGAAAGAAAACTCAAAATGGAAAACGCTTCCGGCTTATGCAGTAGGAATCCGTAATTATAACCGGTCAGCTCGTCGGCCACGAGCGTGACGACAAAATAAAATTCCGACCACGCGAATGTGCGCACGATCGACATAAAACGCGGCCGGTATCCGCGTGTTCGCATCAGGAAAATCACGCCGATGATGATGCCAGAGTGCGAAATGAAAAAGCAGAAGAAACGAAAGTCCGGAAAGCCAAAGGCCAGATTTGGCGTGAGCACCGCTTGCAGCGTGCCGCCGATTCCCCAAAAATATGCGATCTCAAACCAGCGCTGACTTCCGCTCCACATCGCCACAATCACGACGACCATTGCCCAATCACAGAGTTGCAGCGGCAACATTTGCCGCCAGCTCATTACGCTGACGTTCCGGACAAGAATTAAATAGACAGCGTAGTTGAGCACGAGCAGCACGGAGAGAATGGCGATGATCGCGCGTTCGATGCGGGTCGATTTTGTCCGGCGCGCAATCGCGGCCAACGCAAAGGGCAGGACAATTGTCAGGAAAATGACCGTGAGATGCGCCGGGCCATAGGGCTGAAAGGGGCGCTCCGGACTCATCGCAAGATCGAAAAACAAAAGATCGGCGAACGCTCAGCGAATCACCCAGAGATTGCAGGGGATGACGTCGGTGATCCATGCAATGTTGTTCGGTAATCGCTCGCTCGCATCGCCGTTTGCCCGCACGGGCACCACGAGCAAATTTGCCTCCACCGATTGTACGAAGTCGGACGCGGCGAAACCGGTATTTCCGCGGATGCAGCGCGCTTCGATCGGCACCTCCGTGTGACCGGCAGCGAGAATGAATTCTTCCAAAGCGACTTCCTCCTCTTCAAAAGTGCGGGGCCGCGGAGCAATACCTCCTGCGTCGTCTCGCAAACTGGCACGGGCTTCGTCGAACGTAGTATAAACGCGAACGACGTAGAGCCGTTCGCACGCCTCGGCGGCGGCCAGGTAAAGCGTCTTCTTAAGCGCGCGCTGCTCGTGCTCGGGATAATTCGAAGCCACGAAAACGATTTTGCGCAACGGGCGCGGCGGCCGTTCCGGTGTGGTGAAGAGCATGACGGAACACGCCGCCTCCCGCACCAGACGTCGCGCAACATTCCCGAGAAAAGATCGCAGGACGACTTCTTTCTCCAGTGCACCCGCGATGACAAGATCGACATCGTTTTCCGCAGCCGCTTTCAATATAGCTTCCGCGGGATCGCCCTTTTGATAATGAATCGCAGAATCCGGCGGCAATTGTAACTGGCTCATCACATCGCGAAACTTCTGCGCCGTCTCCGCATTGCGCTCACCCACGTAGATCAAGTTCAGGCGCGAGCCGAAACGGTCACGAATCCGTTTCGCTTCGGAGAGTACTTGCTCGAACCGCGGGGAGAAAGTGGTGGCCACGGCGACGGTGCGATAAGAAGGGTCGAACATAGGCAAAGTAATCTGAAGCGCTGTGCTGATTCAGCAAATGTTTCCAAGCGTGAGCGGGACGCGCGGCTGTAGCCGCTCTCGCTCTGCCAAGCGTGGCGCATGGATTGCAAACACGGGGCGCATTTGAACGTTGCGCGTTGAATAGCTTGCCCTGGACGCCTTCGGAGTTGAACGTTTTCCTCATCATGCGACGCGCGATTTATCCAGGCAGCTTTGATCCCGTGACCAATGGCCATCTCGACGTGATCGAGCGGGCAGGAAAACTGTTTGATGAAGTGATCGTCGCGGTCGCGCACAACGATGAGAAACAGGCGCTCTTTTCGCTCCAAGAGCGTCTCGACCTGCTGCAGGAGACAGTCGCCAAGATCGACAACGTGCGGATTACGCAATTCGATGGGTTACTCGTCGAATTCGCGGCGGCGCAAAACGCGACCGCGGTCATCCGCGGCCTGCGCGCAGTTTCCGATTTCGAATTCGAATTTCAAATGGCGCTGATGAATCGCAAACTTGAGGCGAGCGTGGAAACGATTTTCCTGATGCCGAAAGAGGAATTTACCTACTTGAGCTCGCGTCTGGTAAAGGAAATTGCGCGCTTGGGCGGCGATGTCTCGAGCTTCGCGCCGCCCGCTGTGGCCAAAGCGCTTGGAAAGAAATTCGCCGCGAGCAAGAAAAAATGACGAATGACGAAGCACGAATGAATGACGAAATCCGAATGACGAAAAGAGGTATCCAAACGCTCTTTGGTCATTTGAGCATTCGAACTTCCTTTGTCATTCGTCATTCGTGCTTCGTCATTGTTTCGCCATCCCCTGTCGCTGACTCCTCCCGGTGAAGATTCATCTGAAACAAATTCGAGCCGAAGGTTTGCATCTAGAGGGCGACGAGGATTGCCCGATTCCGGAATTGGAGCCGGAAGGAATCCGGTGCGTCGGGCCATTGTCTTACAACATCGACATCGGCATTTCGCCCGGCGCGCTGTGGGCGAACGGAACGCTCAAACAACCGGTGGAGTTACGCTGTGTCTCGTGTCTCCAAAAATTTGTGCACGAGATCAAGGTGCCGGCATTTGCCTTGCACACGGAGTTGCACGGGCCGGAAACGGTCGATCTGTCGCCGTTTCTGCGAGAGGATCTGTTGCTCAATCTGCCGGCGCACCCGCGTTGCGACCGCGATGGCGGCCGTGTTTGCCGAGCGTCGCCAACCGTCGCACAAGCACGCGCAAGAAGCGACGAGCGCAAACCGGATTGGAGCGCACTGGATAAGTTGAAGGTTACGAAACGTTGAATCGTTATATCGCTATATCGGAATCGGCAATCTACGAATCACGGATCACCAATCACTGATTACGATTGACGCTGCGCCCATTTGTTTTTTGCGTCCTGATGTGCTTTCGTGAGTGCTTCCCATGGGAGTTCCAAAACGCAGAACGTCGAAAATGCGGTTGCGCACGCGCAAAGCCGCGAATCGCTGGCATGCGCCGCAGCTAAGCAAATGCCCGCAATGCGGCAGCACTGTTGCATCACACACCGTTTGCCCCTCCTGCGGTTATTATAAAGGACGGCAAGTCCTGACGGTCGACGCGAAGTAAACTTCTGTAGCCGCTCGCCGCGGCGAGCGCAATGCACGTGCTTTCCAAATCACACACGTATCACGCCGCTCAGAAAGCGACTACAGCATCGCGTCGCCCAGAGGGTGACGGCCACAACTGGATTTTCGCTTTGCAATCGGCGGCTAAAATCCGCAAAGTCTCCCTCCGATGAAGATCGCCCTGGATGCGATGGGCGGCGATTTTGGCCCGCCGAGTCTCGTGGGCGGCGCCGTGATGGCGCTGCGGGAGTATCAGCACATCAACAAGCTTTTTCTGGTCGGCGATTCTGCGAAAATCGAAACGGAGCTAAAGAAGCATCGGTGCAATGATTCGAGGATCGACATTGTCCACTCCTCACAAGTGGTGGAGATGAGCGATCGTGCCGTGGAAGCGGTGCGACGGAAAAAAGATTCGTCGGTCAGTCGCGCGGTCGATCTTGTGAAGAACGGTGAAGCCGATGCGATCGTGAGCGCCGGTCACACCGGCGCAGCGGTCGCGGCGACGACGATCAAGCTGCGCACTTTACCAGGGATCGACCGGCCGGGGATCGCAGCCGTTCTGCCAACGCAATTCAACGTCTTTGTCCTGATCGATGCGGGCGCAAACACCGACGCGCGGCCCGAGCATCTTTTGCAATATGCGATCATGGGCTCGGTTTATTCGCGCCACGTCCTCGGTTACAAAAAACCGACGGTGGGTTTGATATCGTTGGGCGAGGAAGATGTAAAAGGCACCGAGTTGACGAAGGAAGTTTTCAAGCTGCTGAAGCAAACCTCGCTCAACTTCCGCGGAAACATCGAAGGCCGCCACCTGTTTGAAGATCCAGTCGAGGTGGTGGTCTGCGACGGTTTTGTCGGGAACGTGATTTTGAAAACGTCGGAGTCCATCGCGGTCGCAATTTTCAAATGGCTGAAGCATGAGTTAACGCGTTCCAGGGCACGGCAGGCTGGCGCTTATCTCGCGCGGGACGCGTTTCGCACGATCAAGAAGAGAACGAACTACGAGGAGTACGGCGGCATGCCGTTGCTTGGCGTGAGTGGCATCTGCATTATTGCGCACGGCGCGAGCTCACCGCTCGCGATTAAGAACGCATTGCGGGTGGCGGCGGAGTCGATTGAACAGCAGGTGAATCCGCATATCGTCGAGGAGATTCGCCGTTACAATGAAGCGACAGCCCCGCTCGAGCCCGCGCTCCGCTAAAACGCAACGCACTGTCTCGATCATCGGCACCGGCAGTTATGTGCCGGAAAAAATTCTGACGAATGAGGATCTGTCGCGCATGGTTGACACTTCGGACGAGTGGATCACCACCCGAACCGGCATCAAGCAACGGCGCATCGCGGCCAAGGACGAACACACCAGCGACATGGCGGCGAAAGCTGCGTTGCAAGCGATCGAGCAAGCGAAAATTTCACTGGCCGAAATCGATCTCATTCTTGTCGCCACGGCGACGCCGGACATGCTGTTTCCAGCCACGGCCTGTTTTGTCCAAAAAAAGATCGGCGCAACGAATGCCGCCTGTCTCGATATTTCCGCTGCCTGCGCTGGTTTTCTCTTTGGCGTCGAAATCGCGCAGCAATTCATCACCTCGCATACCTACGACACGGTGCTCGTCATTGGCGCGGACAAATTGACCGCGATCACAAATTGGAGCGATCGCAACACCTGCATACTATTTGGTGATGGAGCGGGTGCCGCTATCTTACGCCACCGCGGCGGAAGTCACGGCGTAATTAGCACCCACATCGGCAGCGACGGCCAATATACCGATATTTTGTTTATGCCTGGGGGCGGCTCGCGCTGCCCGATTACCCGCGAAAATGCTGATCTTAATCTGCAAACGATTCACATGACCGGGAAGGAAGTTTATAAGCATGCTGTCACGGCAATGCTGAGCGCAGCCCGAAAAGCGCTCGAGCAAGCGGGTCTGAGGATCGAGGACATCGCCTGCGTGATTCCGCACCAGGCAAACATGCGCATCATTGAAGCGATCGCAGACCGTCTTGGTATTCCACTGGAGAAATTTTATGTGAACCTTGATCGCTACGGCAATACATCGGCCGCCGCAGTGGCGATCGCCCTCGATGAGGCCAACCGGAGCGGACGGATCAAGCCGGGCGATTACATCTTGATGGTTGTTTTCGGCGGCGGGCTTACTTGGGCGAGCACGGTGATCGAATGGTGATGCCCACGCTTTCTAGCGCTTCTATGGCAGAACCCAGAGGCGTTTCACAAAAACCCTCTACCGCAAAATCATGTTAGTCGAAACGCACGCCCATCTCGATTATCCCGATTTCGCGAACGACTTCGACGATGTGTTGCGTCGCGCAACCGAAGCCGGCGTCACCCGTATCATCACGATTGGTACTTCAGTCGAAAGCAGCCGGCGCGCTGTCGATCTTGCTGAGAAATATCCGAATATCTTCGCGGTCATTGGTGTTCATCCAACTTATGCCGAAGAATCTGGTGAAGACGTGACCACGCCGTTACGCGAGCTCGCCGAAAATCCATGCGTTGTTGCAATCGGGGAGACTGGCCTCGATTATCATCATCTACCCAGTGTGTCCGCGGCGAAGGAGAAGAAGGTACAAGTGTTCGCGCGCGCTCTGCAAGGCGAAACCGAAGAGGAAATCGAAGCGAGCATCAAGGATGGCGCTTATAAGTCGAGACAGGCAAGTCTCTTTCAGCAACAGCTCGATCTCGCGCTTGAACTCGGCCTCAATCTCGTGATCCATCAGCGGGATGCGTGGGACGACACACTCGAAATCATGCGTCCATATTCAGGAAAATTGCGCGGCGTGTTTCACTGCTTCGGCGCCACGCTCGAACAAGCCGATGAAGTTCTCGATCTTGGCCACCTTGTTTCATTCACCGGAATCGTGACCTTCAAAAACGGGGCGAGCGTGCGTGAAGTCGCGGCACGAATTCCGCTGCATAAGTTCATGGTGGAGACCGATTGCCCATATCTTGCGCCGGTCCCCTTCCGGGGAAAGAGATGCGAACCGGCGCACACGCGATTGGTCGCGGAATCGATCGCGGCCGCGCGCGGAGTTTCGCTCGAAGAAATCGCTCGCGCTACGACTGCAACCGCGGAAAACTTTTTCCGGTTTCACCGATGAAGGCTGGTTTCGCGAAAGGTAGATCGAGCAGTCCCTTGTTCGATGCCAAGAAGAGTGCGCCTTCGGCGCCTAACTTAAAATCGAGCGCGGAGAGTTCGATCCACCTCGCGTGTTTGCTAATCACATTTTTTCTCGGTTCGTGCGTGGCGCCCGACGCGCAGCATCGCGTTGTCATCAGCACGCGCGAGCAAAGGGTAGCGGTGCTCGATCGGGGCAACTTGCTGGCGCTCTATCCGGTTTCGACGTCGAAGTTTGGTCTCGGCGATTGGCCGAGGAGTTGTTGCACACCTCTTGGCAAACTGGAGATCGCACAGAAAATCGGAGACGGCGCGCCGCCCGGCGCTGTTTTTAAAGATCGACGTCGTACCGGCGAGATCGTTGCGTCGGATTCACCCGGCCGCGATCCGATCGTAACGCGGATTCTCTGGCTGCGCGGCCGCCAGCCGCAAAACGCGAACGCATTCCGTCGCGACATTTACATTCACGGCACGCCGGAGGAGCGCAACATCGGTCTGCCCGTAAGTTACGGATGCATCCGGATGCGTTCCCGCGATATTATCAATCTCTACGATATCGTCGGGCTCGGCGCGGAGGTAACGATTGTCGATGCGCCGCTCGCGGCCGTCGTCCCTGGTTTCAGCTCCGGCACGCAAATGGCGGAAACGAATAGTGCCACCATGGTGATTCGTTAAGCCTCAAGGCAGCTTGCCGAGATGCTCGCGCGGGGTTCTTTGTGCAAGCAATTCCATGTCCGCATCCACCATGATGCGGACGAGTTCGTGGAAGCGCACTTTCGGTTCCCAATCGAGAATTTTCTTGGCTTTCGAGGCGTCGCCGATGAGTAAATCCACTTCGGCCGGCCGCTCATAACGCGGGTCGTGTTTCACATACTTTTTCCAATCAAGATCGACATGGGCGAAGGCGGTTTCGGCGAACTCGCGCACGGTGTGCGTCTCGCCGGTCGCGAGCACAAAATCGTCGCCTTGTTCGTGTTGGAGAATGCGCCACATGCCCTCAACATACTCTGGCGCGTAGCCCCAGTCGCGTTTGGCATCGAGATTGCCGAGAAACAATTCATTCTGTAAGTCATGCTTGATGGCGGCGACTGCGCGCGAAATTTTGCGCGTCACGAAAGTTTCGCCGCGACGCGGGCTCTCGTGATTGAACAGGATGCCGTTGCTCGCGCGCAGGCCGTAGCTCTCGCGATAATTTACCGTCGCCCAAAAGGAAAAAACCTTTGCCACGCCGTACGGGCTGCGCGGCCAGAAGGGCGTCTTCTCGGTTTGCGGGACGGATTGTGCCTTGCCGAACATTTCACTGCTTGAAGCCTGGTAAAACCGCGAGCGGATCTCCGCTTCCCGGATTGCTTCGAGAATCCGGATGGTACCGACCCCGGTTATGTCGGATGTGTACTCCGGAATGTCGAAACTCACGCGCACGTGGCTTTGCGCCGCGAGATGATAAATTTCGTCCGGCTTCAATTCGTAAAGCAGCTTCACGAGATTGACCGAGTCGCTCAGATCGCCGTAGTGCAAAAACATCCGGACGCCGTTGATGTGCGGATCGGCGTAAAGATGATCGATGCGCGAAGTGTTGAAGGTGCTCGCGCGCCGGATGATCCCGTGCACTTCGTAGCCTTTCCCAAGCAGCAGATCGGCAAGATAACTTCCGTCCTGGCCGGTGATGCCGGTGATGAGCGCACGTTTCATGTCGATCTTGCGCTTTAGCGCATCGGCCTCGCGGCAGCAACTGATTTAGCTGGGCGGAGGTGTCACCATCAGGCGCGCGAGCACAGCGCGCTGGGCCGCGATCAGTTCGGCGATCCCTTTGCGGCCGAGCGCCAACATCGCGTCGAGCTGTGATTGGGCAAACGTCGCTTCTTCGCCAGAGCCTTGCACTTCGACAAACTCACCATCTTCAGTCGCGGCCAAATTGAAATCGACCGTAACGAGCTTGTCCTCTTCGTAATTAAGATCGACAATCGCATTCCCATCGAGGACGCCGGCACTGACCGCGGCAACTAGTTTGCGAATCGGCGGCGCATCTACTTTTTTTTCCTTGGCGAGTTTTCGACAAGCGATGGCGACCGCAAGACTGGCGCCCGTGATCGCGGCGGTGCGCGTCCCGCCATCTGCTTGGAGCACGTCGCAATCGACCCAGATCGTGCGCGATCCGAGCTTTTCCAGATCGACTACCGCGCGCAGTGATCGACCGATCAATCTTTGAATTTCTGTGCTCCGGCCATCGAGTCGTCCTTTTGCGATGTCGCGCGGTTTTCGTGTCTGCGTCGAGTAGGGCAGCATGGAATACTCGGCGGTCAGCCAGCCGCCGGTCACGCTTTGTTCTTTCATCCAGCGCGGCACCGTTTCCTCGATCATCACCCCGCAAATAACGCGGGTGTTGCCCATTAAGACGAGCACCGAGCCGCTCGCGTGCGGCGCGACGTTCAACTCGAAACTGATCGGGCGAATTTGCTCTGGCAGGCGGCCGTCGCTGCGATTCATGACGCCAAACTAGGCACTCCAGCGGCTGACGCTACCATTTATCGCAGCCTTTGTGTGCGTCGTGCAAAGGGCAGATAGAGAAGCACAATCATCTCGCTCGTGGCGGGAGTGATTCGCAAGCCGGAGGCTTGCGCTACATTGCGGCAGCAGATGTGGATCAATGCGGGTTGACAACGCGGTTTCAAAGCCCTTTCCTTACTCCCCTCTTGTGACGAAAACGCTAAAGAAGCGTACGGTGGCTTGCATCACTGGCGCGCATCGATCCGGCACTTCGATGGTGGCGCGCCTTCTCCATGCCTGCGGGCTGGATCTTGGGCCTGAATCGGATCTCATGCCGCCGGCGAAAGATAACCCTGACGGGTTTTGGGAGAACCTGAGCTTCGTCGCGATGAACGACGAATTGCTGAATGAGCTCGGTGGCGCATGGGATTTGCCGCCGCGCTCGACGCCATTCGTTGAGAAGAGATTTGGCGCGATGCGCGCAAGGGCGCGGCTTCTTGTCTCAACATTCAGCCGATCAAAGGTATGGGGTTGGAAGGATCCACGGAACAGTCTGACTCTACCGTTCTGGCGCGCCATCGTCCCGAAGCTGCGCACGATCATTGTCGTACGAAATCCGCTCGAAGTGGCGTACTCCTTACATGAACGCAACGGCGTGTCGTTGCATTTGGCCCTATCGCTTTGGGGAGTGTATAACCAGCATGCCTTATCCGCGACCGCGCCCAAAAACCGGATGGTGTCGCACTACGACTCGTTCTTTGATGACCCGCAGGCGGAACTACTACGGGTACTGTCTTTCCTCGGTCTGCCCGATTCCAAAGCGGCGAACGCAGCCGCACTGATCTCCAGCGAGCTGCGGCACACGCATTTCACGACGCAGCAGCTCCTCGACGCTCAGATTCCGCCCCAGCTGTTTGAGTTGTATCAACAGCTTTCCGCAGAAGCCGGTCGAGTCACTGATGCAGAACTGGCGGCGAGCAGTCTGCCGGCCGAAGCGGAGCAGCGACAATCACGAAGGCGCAAAGCGAGCGACGAAGCGGTCAATGCAGCCACCACGCGTCTGCCCGAGTCGCCGGCCCTGAATCTTGCCGCCTTGGAGGCAGATAGGTTACGGCGCGAAGCCGCACTCTTAACGAGCGAGATCAAACGTCAAGCGGCGCACATTGAGCAAATATCCGCCGCTGACAACGCAGAGTTTCAGCGCTTGAACGCGCACATTGAGCAAGTATCCGCTGCGCTTCTTCGCTCTGACCAGGAGCTGAAACAGCGTGACGCGGCACTCGCCGCCGACAATGCAGAGTTTCAGCGCTTGAACGCGCACATCGAGCAAATGTCGAGCGCGTTTTCCAAGGTGCAGCGACAGCAAGAAACAGAGATCGAGCAGGCGCGCGAATGTGTCACGCAAGCCAACCGGTTACTGCATTCCAAAAGCATCAGTCTGGCAGAGAGCGAGGCGCGGATAACTGAGCTCATGGCGAGACTTCGCCGGCAGCTACACGACGCGAAGAAATTGACTCGCTTGTTGGGCAGCTTGGAAGACGTCGCAGCGCGATTGCGCTCCTCACGTCGATGGAAATTGGCAAATCCCATTGTGAGTCTGCGGAACAAATTCTTGCGTGGTAGCAAGCCTATAGGCTACGACCACCTTGATAAAGTGGTCACTGCGTACCAGCGGTGGCGAAGCGCGCATCCTGAGCTCGATGAGCTGGATGAGCAGATTCAGCAACTTCACCGCCAAGCCAGCCTGAAGAGTTCGAGAGCGGAGTTCACGACAAGTGCAGCGACACTGTCTTCCACGGAAGTGAACAGAGCCAATGGTTCTCAAGAGTCGGATCGTGCAGATACAATTGCAGCTCCTGTGCCGACGCCGATCGAGTTTCCGGTGTTCGATAAAGTCGAAGTCTCCATTATCATTCCCGTCTTTAACCAGTTCCATTTCACGCAGGCGTGCCTCGCTTCCGTTCAGGAGCACCGCGGCTCGCGTGCCATCGAGGTAATTGTGGTGGATGACGGCTCGGCCGATGCGACCGCTGATTTCGTGCCGCGGATGAAAGGCATCGTGTATCTGCGGAATGAAACAAATGTCGGTTTCGTTGGCTCCTGCAATCGCGGCGCTGCTAAAGCTCGTGGCAAATGTCTGTTATTCCTGAATAACGACACAACTGTAAAGCCGGGCTGGCTCGATGCGCTGCTGGAGACGTTTCAATTGGAACCGCGAGCCGGCTTGGTCGGATCGAAGCTGCTCTTTCCCGACGGTCGCCTCCAAGAAGCAGGCGGCATAATCTGGCGGGATGGCTCAGGATGGAACTACGGCAAATTCGATGATCCTAAGAAGCCCGAATACAACTACCTCCGTGATGTCGATTACTGTTCGGCCGCGTGTGCCATGATCCCGAAATCGCTGTTTGAGAGCATCGGCGGTTTCGATGCGCGATACGCGCCAGCCTACTATGAGGATACCGACCTGTCTTTTAAGATCCGACGAAATGGCTACAAGGTTCTCTATCAGCCCATGAGCGAGGTTATCCACTACGAGGGCGCCACGGGCGGGACCGATATTTCTACCGGCGCAAAACGTCATCAGGAGTTGAACCGCACAACTTTTGCGACAACGTGGGCTGCGGAGCTGGCCGCCAAGCCGGCCAATGGCGATGTCGCAAATTACTTCAGGTGCAAACTCGGCCAGAAACGAATCCTTGTTATCGATCACCATTTGCCCATGCCGGAGAAGGACGCGGGTTCGCTGCGTATGTTCCACATCTTAAACATCCTGCGCAATCTGGGACACCGCGTCACGTTCGTTCCAGACAATCTCGCGGACATCCCTCCCTATGCTGATGACCTCCGGAAGCGTGGCGTCGAAGTTGTCCACCACCCATATATCAAAAGTGTCCGTCAACATCTGAGCGAACACGGCGCGGAATACGACGTAGTTATTCTGAGTCGCTGCGATTTTGCCCGGAAACATATCGTGGATGTTCGCCGGCTCGCGCCACAAAGCCGAATTATTTTTGACACAGTCGACCTTCATTTCTTACGCCAGCATCGGGAGGCGGAGGTGACGCAAGACCCGCAGGTTAAACTGCGCGCACAGGAAAAGGAGCAGCAGGAATACGAACTGATCGATCAGGCGGATGAAACCTGGGTCGTTAGCAGCTTTGAGCAGGAACTCCTACGCGGGGAGCGCCCGGACACGTCGGTTGAGATTGTCTCAGTGATTGCCGACGTCCCCGGATCAGCGACGCCCTTTTCGCTCCGCCACGATTTCTTATTTATCGGGAGCTTTCAACACGCGCCGAATGCCGACGCCGTGATTTTCTTCGCGACCGAGATCTACCCGTTTGTAAAAGCACGGCTTCCTCAGGCAAAATTTTATATCATCGGAGATAAAGCTCCGCCGGCGGTGCTCGCGCTGGCGAGCGAGAATATTGTCGTCACCGGTTTGCAGCCAGACATTCGGCCATATTTCGATAGCGTTAAGCTTTCGATCGCGCCACTGCGTTTTGGAGCTGGAGTTAAAGGAAAAATCAATCAGAGCATGGGATTTGGCGTTCCGGTCGTAGCAACATCCATGGCCGTGGAAGGCATGGCTTTAACGAACCGCCAAGACATTCTCATCGCCGATCGCCCGGGAGATTTTGCGCAAGCTTTGGTCGAGGTTTACGAATGCCAGGAGCTCTGGAACCAAATTTCTGAAAATGGGATGGAGAAAACGCGCGCGATGTACTCCAGTGCGGCTGCACAAAAGCAGCTCGCCCGTTTGTTCAGCGACATTCACCTGCATCACGATACTGGATCACGGAGACGCGATATTAGCGTCAAAGCTAGCCGCCATCCGCAGCTGGCATGAATACGGGTTATCCGGTATGATTCACGTCCCGGAAAGATCGCCTCGAGCGACCCTCGCGCGCCATCACACTATTTATAGGAAGTCGACCCGATCTTATTACCGTCGTAGTTATTCCCTATGTGTTTGATGAATTTCAGTCCGCCGGACTGTTCGTGGTAGCCGTAAGTCTGAGTCATCCCATTTCCTGGGTAACGGGTATCGTACGCTGAGTTTCCTATAAAGGTAGAGTGGGATGCGTTGACTGTGGAGTTTTGATAGCGCGCGGAGAACCCGTAGCCCCCGTCTTGGACTCCATTGTTGTAACTGTGATTTCCTCTAACTACGCAATTTTGCCCGCCCACGATAATTCCGGAGCCACCGTTGTCGTAGGCCGTGTTATCGGCAATCACCGAGTCCGATGCCCATAATTCAAACCCACTCACCCACGTACGATTCTCGTCAAAACCGCGCCCGCCGGTGCAAGTGTTGCCTATTACTTGCACCGTGTGACAATTGGCGACTTGTCCTGTGGCGATGCCTGAGCCAAATCCCGTATTGCTTATCCGGTTGCGGCCGATGGTAGAGTAAAAACCCCAGAACAAAATCCCGGAGCCATCACAAACGTTGTCGATGACGCGCGCATTAGTCGCTCCTTTGCCACCGTATTTGGTGACAAGAATTGATTGGTTCAGGGTTTGAACCGGCTTGGTCTTGGTAATATAGTTTCCTTCGATGGACCAGTTGTCGCCGCCGCCAACACCTATTCCTATCCTACCAATTTTGAGAATCGAGCATTTTGCCACTCGCCAGTTGTTGCCCTTGCATGCGATAGCCGAATAATTGTGGAGTCGGGGGGGGAAATAGTCCTGCATGTCAAGCGTCAGGTTTTCCACGCTCCAGTTGTCTCCGTCACCCCAAATAAGGGCGCCCGTCGGCATCGCGGCAATCTTCAGGATGGACACTTCGCGCCCCACGCCCACCAGGTGAACACCCGACTTTACATGCGACGTTATGCCCGAAGCAGAAATAAGATACGTTCCTTTTGGAACCAGACACATTCCGCCGCCGGTCGCAAGCGACGTTAAGGCGGCATTAAACGCGGCGGTATCATTCGTTACGCCGTCGCCTGCTGCTCCGAATGCTTTAACGTCGACCACTGGACCACCTTTGTCTGGGATTGGGCCGGTGATGGCGCCCGTAGTTGGTGTGACCTGCTCGCGTGCGTTCTGGGCGTAGTCACTCTGCAATTGCAGGGCAAGCGAAACGCTTGCCGCGGCAATGAGGAAGAATGGCAGGCGATGCGCCCGCCCTACAAATCGAGATGTGAGCTTAGAAGCCACCTATTTTTCCCTGTGCTTGTTGTTTGTTCCTCGCGTTGTAATCCAAGGACACGACCTGCCCGTTCGGATCGGCCACGCCGGCCACGAGTTCCCAGTTTTCTAAGGGGCCATTGAGCGGGAAATCGATGCGATATCCTAAATCGAAGGATGCTTTCCCCTCGGTATCGAGCACAGCGCCGCCAGTGAGCGCGAGAATGGTATCCGTGAATTTGAACGGCACGTCGCCAAAGAGCGCAGTGTAACTAGTCTGGAATCCCAGCAATTCAATTCTCACCCGTCGCGGCATCATTCAGAAAAACAGTTGCTTCTATTGCTGTCAAGAATTATTGACTGACTGACTGACCGTTTAGTTTGCTTTAATCTTGCTTTGGTCCCCTTTAGCAACCTTGGCGACGTCTTTCGGAGGGAACGTCGACGGAATAAGCGGCGTCCAGATCAATCCGACGCAACGCCATTTATCCGAATGGCTCGCTCGGTCGACGCTCGGGAAAGCGAGCGCGTCGTAAAAGTTTCCGGGGCGGCAACGTGACGACAATGGCAGCATCCGCTGAAATGCAAAAAGGCCGCTGGGTCCGGATATCTTATCTTTTCGCCGTAAAGCATTTACTGCGAGCGAAAAGCCTGGTGCCGCTTGCAACACGACAAGTAAACGGAGCGCATCCTAAATTGTAATTTCGAGATTGCCGCGGAGTCCATTGGCCGACTTTTTTGCCCGGTTCCTCTTCCAGACCATTTTCGCTCCTCGATTCGCAAACAGTGGGTGACCCATTGGGTTGTCAAAGACTGTCGGGAAGGACGAGCGTCTTAAAAATTGCGTTGCGCTGCGTCTGCGAATCTCTACAATTTTAGGTAACGATTGTACAAGAACACCGCAATTCAGGTCGTCATTCCCGCCTACAACGAGGAGCGCTTTATAGGTCAAGTGCTATCCAGCCTGCCAGGATATGTCGACAAGATTATCGTTGTCGATGACTGTAGCACTGATGAGACGTTCCATGTCGCTACTGCCTCGGTCGACCCCCGGGTGGTGGTAATCAAGACAGCGCATAATTGCGGCATTGGAGAGGCGATGTGCTTAGGTTACCAGAAGGCGTTGGACCTCGGTGGTGAGATTTTAGTGAAAGTGGACGGCGACGGCCAAATGGATCCAGAACACCTAGCGCTACTTCTCGATGCCCTAATCGAAAAAGGGTATGATTACGCCAAAGGGAACCGGTTCTTGCACAGCGAAGCGATTAGCCAGATGCCAGCCGTCCGAATCATCGGCAATATCGTCCTCACCTTTCTCACAAAGGCCGCCTCAGGTTACTGGCATATCTTCGATCCTCAAAACGGCTACACGGCAATTCGGGCCGATGCGCTCCGCTCGATCGCCTTGGAAAAGCTGGACCGGCGGTTCTTCTTCGAGAACGACATGCTCGTCCGGCTCAATATTCACAACTTCCGCGTGACGGATGTGGCAATGCCGGCACGATATGGTCAGGAGACATCAGACCTTCGCATCTCAAAGATACTAATCACGTTTCCGGCGCTCCTCCTGCGCCGATTTATGTACCGCATCCTGCACAAGTACATTTTACGTAACTTCTCGCCTGTCGCGCTCTTTTTCTTGCTCGGTCTGCCTATCTTCCTCTGCGGAGCCTTCTTCGGGTTGTATCTTTGGGCGCGATCTATGATCACCGGAGAACCTACCCCAACCGGCAGCATCATGCTGGCCCTGGTACCGATTGTCCTCGGTTTTCAGCTTGTGCTCCAAGCGATTGTCTTGGACATTCAGGAGACCCCACGATGAGCGCGGCGTTGCTCGCGTCGCCCCGACCCAGTTCGGGTCCTCCGACAATCGGTAGCTTATAGTGTCTGTACCTTCGTGCGGAAAAGAGGCGATATCTCCTTAAGCTCGACTTCGAATGTCTAGAATCGCACCGGGGCAATCGGACACCTTGCAGTCGGAGATTGCGTTTATCTTCCACGAAATATTCGACGTTAACGCTCAGCAGGAAGCCATAGCCGCGTATTCTTGTTTCCACACTGTTTATGGCGCAAGTCTCTCAACTCGCAAAGGCGTTAATATGACAAGGGTCCTAAATAGACGTCTCGATGTGGAGGCGATCGAATTCTTCTTGAGGACTCGCTATCCCGGAAATCTGCTTACCTGTAAGCTCTGGGCATGTGCGTATCTATATGAGGCTCAGGAGGGCGTAGCTCCACGTGGACGTATCCAAGCTCGATCAGGTCGAATTACTAGTCCGGTCCTATGTCTGGTAATACTAGCCTGGTTCGGATTTCGCAGTGCCGTGAAATGGCTGAAAGGTGGCCTTCAAGTATATTGGCACCATCTCCTATGACGCTCGACGCGGGTGTCATCATTGTTGGATCCGGTCCTGCGGGCGCTGCCGCCGCCTTGGAGCTGTCCAAGATAACAGAAGTCTTGATGCTGGACATCGGCCATTCGGCACCAGAGGAGTCGCCAGTTGCGGATCGTTTCGTCGAGCTCTTGGGACAAAGACTGGAGGGAATGTCTATTATCAGTGAGCCATACCTGAGCCCCAAGCTGAGGTCGCCGCTCTTTCGCTACGTTACGCGCTCATGGCGCGAGCTCTCCCCCATCACCTCCAGCGACTTCAAGGGCGAACTGAGTCTTGCTTTAGGCGGTTTGGCCAACGCCTGGGGCTCCGGCTTGTATGAGTTTGACGATACAGATCTACGCGGCTTTCCCATAAGTTACTCAGAGCTGCAGCCCTTTTATCTCAGCTTAACCAAACACATCGGAATCTCTGGAGGAGGCGACGAAGTCGCCAGCTTGTTAGGGTCCAGAGAATGCCTGCTTCCCCCAATGCCGGTAGCGGGTACTCTGAAGGCACTGTACGCGCATTCGCAAAGACCAAAGGTGAAGGCGTTTCTCCTCCGAAATCGAATTCATATCGGACGGCAGCGCTTAGGAATTCTGACTGAGCCGCATCGTGGACGCCCCGCATACACGTTTGATGGAAAGGATTTTTTTCGGCCATGGAAAGCAGCTATTTACAATCCGGCCTACACTGTCCGAGAGCTGGAAGCCCTCGGAAAACTGCGCTTCCGTCGCGGCATTCTTGTCAAACAATTTGAGGAGTTTCCTGATCGTGTTCGCGTGGATGCCGTCGACCTATCGAGCGGTCAGCCCGTAAAATTCTCTGCCAGACGCTTGCTTCTTGGAGCTGGAGCGATCAACTCTGCAAGAATAGTTTTGCAATCATTCAAGGATTACTCGACCAGACTTCCAATGCTAGAGAATCCTATCTCCTTCATTCCATTCATCCACTTTGCCAGCTTAGGTTCGGACTCAAAGGAAAACTCCTTCACCGGAGCGCAGTTGGCATTGATTTTCGATGGACCCGAGCACCGCGACCGAGTGCAAGGAAGCTTTTACAATCTTTCGGGCGTGCTTTCCTCCGATTTTCTTTTTGACTTTCCCTTTTCCGCTTCAGGCAATCTTTTTTGCCTGGCGAAAATCCTAGGAGCCATGGGAGTCCTGCAAATTTATTATTCCGACGCTCCTAACCCGGAGAGCTTCCTCTCACTAAGCACCGAAGGAGCGCTGGAGGTGCACTGTCCTGCCCGTCGCTTCGGAAAGGTCGAGGGCAAGCTCATCAACGCTTTGAGAAAAATGGGGTTTTGGAGCGCGTCGTTTCTAGTCCGCTACGGTGAAGGGGGTGGCAGTTTCCATTATGCTGGAACCCTGCCTATGCGCGAGGCGGGCGATTCGATCGGATTCTCCACCGACCGATTCGGTAGGCTGAATCGCTGCAACCATGTGTATGTCGTTGATGCGTCGTCATTCCCGCTTTTGCCGGCAAAGAATCTCTCCCTTACGATAATGGCTAATGCGATGCGAATTGCGTCAAAGTTGATGTTATGAAGATAATGATTACAGGCATCAGAGGCTTTCTAGGTTCCGCTCTGGCGCGTTCATTCTTCCAAGAAGGCAACACGGTTTGCGGAACATCAAGTAGAGGGGCAGGACCCACTAGTGCTCTTCCGTCGGAAATCAAAATAGCCAGGCTCACCTTGGGCGATGCAGTATCTTCCTGTATTTTCGAGGAAATCGATTACGTAATTCATTGCGCCCATGATTTTTCGCTTGGCGCGTTCGAACAAAACGTCGAAGGGACAAGAAGAATCTTTGAGGCGGCCAAGTCCTCTGGAGTTGCTCTCCAAGCTTTTGTTTCCTCCTACTCCGCTACCCCGAGTTCCGTAACCGAATACGGCAGAGCGAAGTTCGAATTGGAAAGGTTTTTTGAAGAAAACGCTAGTATCGTCCTCAAACCAGGTCTGGTGCTTGGTTCAGGCGGACTGGGCGGGCGCATGTTAAACATCATGAGAAAATCCTGGATTTTTCCAATACCCAGCGGAGTCAGGTTCCCGTATGTTGGAGTGAAAGACTTTGTTCGGACGGTGAGAAAAATAGCATCTACTAGTCAAACTGGAGTGTACAAGATTTTCTATTCTGATCTTACCAGTTTCACTGAGATAGCCGCTGCGGTAAAAATGGACACGGGTCGTCCCCTCTTCACTATCATGGTCCCCGGCAATGCCATCTCTTTTGGCTTGAGCGCCGCTGAATGTTTGTTGGACAGGCTTCGCATTCGTCTTCCTGCCAGATCGGACAGCTTTAAGAGTTTAGAGGCTAACCAGCTTATTCTCGGCGGAGCCAACTGCGGACTCCTTCCGGCATCGCGCACGACATTACAGGAAGTGGTTTCCGCAGCCGTGCGAGAACTCGATCATGCGGTATTCATCAATTCATAACATGAGCCTCTTGAATCTTCTTCTGGAGCCGAAATTGCAAGGAATCGACCTGCAGGGTTTCGATCGGATCGCTCTTCACGCCGAGATCCTTGCCCAGAAACCTCTTATTCGAGAAGTCTTTAAGGAGTTTTACGACACTTCGATTTCTCTCGATCGCATGTATTTCGACGACGTGGCAGGATCCCGGATCGAGTTGGGTGCAGGGACAAGCTTGTTTAGGAAATATTATAGCGACGTAATCTCAACGGACGTGCAGCCCGCGCCGCACCTCGATGCGGTCATCGACGCACAGGACATGAATCTTAGAGACGAATCAGTTCGAGCAATATTTGGCATCAACTGTTTTCACCATTTTGCTGATCCTTGCAAATTTTTCGATGAGCTTCTCCGTGTCTTAAAGCCAGGAGGGGGGTGTGTCCTGATTGATCCTTATTTTGGATTGCTTTCGCGAATCCTTTATAAACGCTTGTTTAGTAGCGAGGCTTATGACTGTAGTGCTCGGGATTGGGATTACTGTGCGGATCATGCCAAAAAATCGGCGCGCCCCAATCAAGCGCTCACTTATCTGGTTTTCTTCAGAGATCGAGCCAAGTTTGATACTTTGTTCCCTCAACTCGAGATCGTGCATTCGCGCGTTCTGCCGAACTACATCCGCTACCTCCTCTCTGGAGGGCTGAATTTTCGGCAAGTCGTTCCTTCTTTTCTCACCCCGCTTCTCCGCAAATTGGAAGTGGCTCTCTTACGCTTCGCTCCGATTTTCGGGCTGCACCATGTCGTGGTAGTCCGAAAGCGGAAATCGTGAGCCCGAAAATTTGCGTTCTCCGAACCGGATGTTCCAATGGCCTGGCCATTGTTGACTTCTGGATTTCTCGACGGGTCGCTCGCCGCGCGCTACCAATCACTCGTAGCAACGAATTGCACTTCGAGTCGCAGCAATAACAATAACCTTCGTTGTAAAACATCGCGTTCTGCCTTTTAGATTTCAGGGTGTCATTGGCTGGCATCATCGTTAGACCGCGGCAGTCTTCCGTGCATAAACAAACATCCGATATCTTCGCTTAACCAGGCCCGACAGAAAATCAATTACGTCGGAACCAAAGATCATAAGTGGACTGATAGGCACGATGCGCCACCTATGGACGTTGGCCGCGCCGAACTGAATGTCTGCCACTTCAAACGCGCTTCTCTTCAGGAGGCTGGTGATCGTGTGCGGGGAAAAAAAGAAATTGTGATGGATGTCATAAAAGAGTCCCATCAGATGTTTCCATCTGTTTAGAGACAACTTGTAAAGGATGTGGCCAACAGCGGTCAGCAGACTTTCCTGATTGATCGTGAAGACAAGCAGGATTCCACCAGGCGCCATAATGCGATGGATTTCTGCCATTGTCGAGACGGGATCATCAAAGTGCTCGACGACGTCCCATAGCGTGACGGCGTCGAAGTATCCTTCGGGATAAGCCGCTTGTTCCACCGTCCCACTGAAGACATCGAGGTGCCGTTCCTCGCGCGCGAATTTCGCGGGGGACTTACTTAGTTCAACGCCGGAAGTGTTCCATCCTGCTCTTTGTGCGAGGACCATGAATGCTCCGTAGGAGCAGCCAACGTCGAGAAGGCGGCCGGGCGTGCGCAATTCTTTGAGCCGCTTAAGGCCGCGCGCAAAGGTAGGCATTGGTTCGACCTTTGGATCGACTGCCATTTTGTTAGCCAAATAAAAAGGTGTCTCCATCATGGCTTCGCTCTGGTAAAGTCTGCTATGTTCGTCCCCCCTGACAACCGCTGCGCGGTAGACGGTGTCGCACTCAAGACACCGCAGGATCACGCCGATGGGAATTTCGCAGAGCGAACGATTCTTATTCGAGCCGCAAATGTAGCACGTTGCCATCTCTAACCGTTGTTAGTTGGCGTCTGATACCCGTCCCGCGCCTGGAACTGCTTTCATAAGTTAGCAGGGGAAGGACTTTCTGTGGTGGTGGTGATGAAAAGCTGGGAATGCGATCATCATTCGTAATGAGAAGCAATGGGAGCGGATTGAGCCACTGTTGTCAAGGCTACGGAGCCAAGGGCGACCTCGGGCCGGTAATCGAGCGGTGCTCGAAGGCATTCTTTGGGTGCTTAAAAGTGGAGCGCGCTGACACGATTTACCCAAGCAATATCCGGTGGCCAGCACGTGTTGGCGATGGTTACGCCAGTGGGAAGAGCAAGAGGTATGGCTTAAAATCCGCATCGCCGCGGGCGCACCAAAGCGCTCTTCAACGACGGTCGCTCTTTGCGTCGCTACCGCAAACGGTGGAAAATCGAGCGCACCTTCACCCGGCTGGGCAACTATCGACGCTTGACCGTACGCTATGAGAATCACCTGCAGATGTATCAGGCCTTCTTTCATCTCGCTTGCCTACTCATCACACTGCGCTATTTATGAAACCACTTATAATCACGTTTCCGTCGCTCCTCCTGTGCCGATTTATGTACCGCATCCTGCACAAGTACATTTTACGCAACTTCTCGCCCGTGACGCCTTTCCGGCTGTTAGGCCTTCCTATCTTACTTTGGAGATCATTTTTTTGGCTGGTATCTTTTGGCACGCGAGGCCACGCAAACTGGTAGCATCATCCTTGCCCTCATGCCGCTTGTCCTCGCATTCAAGCTCTTTGCCGCAAGCCATCGATTTGGACATTCAAGAAACGCCGCGATGAGTGTCCTCCTCTTCGCACTTCCAAGGTATTTGCTAGTGCTCCTGTTGTGCGTAGCAGCGTACGTGATCGGATGCGCCGTTCTGCGGCGGCTAAGTTTCGCGAGCCTCGGGGAGCGGTTGTCGATTTGCACCGCGTTTGGTCTCGGAGTTCTTTCGCACCTAATTTTGCTGATCGGAGTTGTCGGCCGGCTGACCTCGAGCGGAGTAATCGTCGCGATCATCGCGGCGGTAACCGCCAGTATTTTATTCCTACGCAGGCCGATGCACGTGAGCAAGGGTCAACGTCACGACATACAGGCCTCTCGATTGAAGCGGTTCACGCTGGCGTTAGGTTTGATTGCGGCAGGCTTCGCACTCTTTCCGGTGTTGTTGCTGCCGCTCTACCCTCCGACCGACTTTGACGCCACCATGTATCACCTGGCCGCACCGAAGACTTGGCTGCTGGCGCACGCGGTGATTGCCACGCCGTTTCTTCGCTTCCCGATCGGGCCCCATTCGGCGTACACCCTCTTCGCCGCTCTGATGCTCGCGAAAGACGATATTGTTCCCCAAATTTTCTCACTGACGGCGACGGGATTGATTGGGATAGGACTCTATGGCTGGGGGAAAAGAGTTTATGGCATGAATGCCGGGATTCTCGCCACGGCATTTTGGATGGGTAGCCCCATCGTCTTAGCCATAGCTCCGGTCGCAAGCTACCACGCGTTGGCCGCTCTCTTCGCATTTGGATCGATCTATGCGGTCGCAACTTACGCGACCACTCGCCAGATCATCTGGTTGTTCCTAGCGGGTGCCTTTACGGGCTTTGCGCAAAGTACCTGGCCATTGTCGATTTTTTTTCTACCCATTCTCTCCGTGGCCTCTCTTTACTTCATCTTCAAGGAACGACGGGGCAAGCCCATGCTGGCGATAGTCGGCGGGATAATGTTGGGCTGGGGGCCCGCTTTGGTCCACGCCGCTTGGTATACTGGAAACCCTTTTTATCCGCTGCTCAGCGAAGTTTTCGGCACGGGTCCTTGGTGGACAGCCGCCGATTTCGCCGGAGTAGGTCAGAGCATCTACTTTTTTGGCTTGCGACACACGTTCGAGAATTTCCTCATCCTTCCCTATGCCCTGGTTGCTCACCCCGACAAGTTCCAGGCGGTTGAGACCTACTCAATTGGACTCTTCCTTTTAATCCCTCTTGTCGCTATCCGGAGCGCCCTCGACAGGTACATGCGCTGGCTTGCAGCCATGGTGCTGTTTTATGTAATTGCCTGGTTCTTCTTCGGTCAGGTCATGAGATATCTGATCTTAATTGTCCCGGTTATCTGCATAATTACGGCGCTGGCAATTTGTTGGCTAATCGATTTAATCTTTGCCCGCGGTTCAAGGTGGGGTTCGATCTTGGTCGCTGTTGCTGCGCTGGGCCTTCTTGTTCCAAGCGCGTTGTTCCTCCGCACCGAGGCAGCGAGCCGGGGAGCGATACCTATGGCTCGAGACAAGAGAGCAGCCTACATTGCAGCGAGGATTCCGGAGTATCCTGCGATGACGGTGGTAAACAAAGCTCCCGCTCCTGTCTATTCATTATTTGGCGCGAACGGTGCCTATTATGCAGACAGTATTTTCATGGGGGATTACGTCGGTCCGGCTCGGTACTCCGATGTCCTCGCCTCCTTTCGAGATGGTCAAACCCTATATTCGACCCTCCATCGGCTAGGAGCGAGATACTTCCTTATAAGCCGGGTTGAAGGACTCGTTCCTCCGCTGCCAAATGATTCGCAGTTCGACAGTCATTTCGAACTGATCTTTGTGAATTCTGCCGCGGAGCTATATCGAATTCACGATGTACCAAGAATCGTCCCGGCGAATCATCCAAACCTATTACGTAATTCCGGCTTTGACGAAATTGTTAATAAGTCGCCGACCGAGTGGACGCGCTACGGCGCGCCAGTTGTAGGTGCGCCCGAGAACGGAGCGGCGTCTGGCAAGTTCGCCGTGGAGGTTACAGACAAGGACGGCCTTCAACAGCCAGTCCGAGTAACACCCGGCGATATTTATGAACTTGAATTACAGGCCGAGGCCGATCGCCCGGGCAGAGTTTTCCGGTTGCAGGTCAACTGGATAAACAAAGCTGGACAAATATGCGACGTCTTCATCCGGGTGTGCACAGCAACCCGAGACTGGCAGCGTTATTCTTGTAAGCTCACGGCACCCCCCTGCGCTGAACTGGCCCAGATATACGCAAGCGGACAGTCTAGTGATTTCGTTTGGCTTGATAGTTTTGTCTTTAAAAACGAAACGACGAAAGGCTCGGTTCACTGATTTAAGAACGATAAAGGAGCGGCGTTTCTGAGACCCGGGTTCGATTCGCGTTTTGTCTAGAATAACAATTCGGTATTATGGACAGCAGCCATGATTGGACGCGATTTTCGATTGCCTTCCCGCATTCGGGCCGGGTATCGGCTTCGCGAGATATACGTACATCGCAAACGTCGTCAATAGCAGAAGTAATCCAATTGCTTGGTTTGTTCCAAAACGACACTAAAACGGCTTTTGATTTCGAAAGCAGCTTGAGCGACGGAAGCATCAGAATAGGATAACCAGGGAGAGATATCGCGAGGATAATTTGTCGTATGCGATCTGGATTTGGCGACGGCCGGTCTTAAGCATCGAGTTAACCTGGGCAAGATATTCGACCGCGTCAGGGTATGGACCAAGGTTGAGATATGGCGTCTTGTAATACTCAATTCGAAGAACTGTAAAGTAATGGATACAAAGCAAAGGGCGGCTCCCCCATCTCAGCTTCCCAAGAGGTCGCTGTTGGAAAAAAAACTGCTTTATCTTTAGCGTCCTGGTTTGGTATATTATCATCGAGGAAAAGTGAGAAAAATCGCCCAGTTGGGAGGTACGAGCACCTAAAACCGAAGCGCACTCGAAATATGCTCCCAACCTCCGACCATCTTTCAGATTTGCGAGATCGCGCCATTCTTTATGGGAAGACCCTCAAGTCGCAACGGCAACAGCTCGCTTCCCCCGAATTTTGGTATCCATACGGATCGATAAATAATTTCGACGTTCTTAACGCTTTACTGACCGGCCAAAATCGCAATATTTTCCGAGATACCACCCCGAAACGAGCAGCGGACATCGGTGCGGCTGACGGAGACGTCTCATTCTTTATGGAACAGGAAGGATGGGAAATGACTATTATCGACAATCCTCCGACGAATTGGAATGGTCTGCGTGGGGCAAAACTTTTTAAGGAAGCCACGGGCTCCGCTATTCAAATTCTGGAGATCGATTTGGACTCTCAATTCCTCCTTAGGGACAAATATGACGTTGTTTTTTTCATGGGTATTCTCTATCATCTCAAAAATCCGTTTTACGTGCTTGAGCAGTTGAGCAAGTCCGCGCGATATGCATTTCTAAGCACGCGCATTATGCGCTGGAGCAAGCCGCCGCCTGAGAAAAAACTTCTAAATCTCGTCAGTGGCCGACCCACCGCCTCGCGCCAGTTAATGGAAGATCTGCCCGTCGCGTACCTTTTGGGTCCGACCGAATGCAATAACGACAACACGAATTACTGGATTTTTTCAGAAGCTGGCTTACGGCGAATTCTTGACCGAACGGGATGGGACATCAAGGATTACCTAGTCATCGGACAAACCAAAGACGCTGATCCATTCAGCGAGAAGAATGATGCGCGGAGTTTCTCGTTGATCAAGAGCCGCCGCTTTGAAAATTAGGCAACGATTCCCGTCGAAAAGCGCCTCGACATCAGCGATTGACTTTCTTTAACGCATGGATTTGCAGCGCTTTCTCCTATTGATATGAACCCAGGAACCCTGGCATTCCGGTGCAATATTTGCGGTGGCGATTGCCAAACCGATCTGACAAAACTGATGCGCGAAACAATCTCATGCGACATTTGCGGGTCAACGACGCGACGCCGCGCAGTCATCCGCGCGTTAACCGCTGAGTTGTTCGGCAACAGTCTTGCTTTGCCTGACGTTCCAAAGCGGAGCGACATCAAGGGTTTAGGCATGACCGATTGGAAAGATTACGCGCCAAAGCTGGCTGAGAAATTCGATTACCGAAATACATTTTACCACAAAGAGCCCAGGCTTGATATTTCGGACGCCAAGCTCGCCAGGAACTTGATCGACTCCAGTGATTTCATTATCTCCTCCGATGTTTTGGAACATGTGGTTCCTCCTATTAGCCGGGCTTTCAAAAATGTTTGGAAAATTTTGAGGCCCGGAGGTGTGTTCATCCTCACAGTTCCTTATGGCCCGCTACCGAAAACGATTGAGCACTTTCCGGACCTCAACGATTTCACTCTAATCAAAAAAGACAGCTCGTACTTCCTCAGGAATGTCACAGAGAGTGGAGCCATTCAGGAATTTGACCAGCTAGTCTTCCACGGCGGACCCGGCTCTGTGTTGGAAATGCGCGTTTTCGGCGAGGCGGATCTACTTCAGCATTTGCGGGACGCAGGCTTTGAAGAGATTAAAGTGTACCGGACACCTGATTTTTTCCACGGTGTGTGGTGGCCAGAGCCTTGGTCCCTTCCAATCTCGGCCAGGAAAGCAGCTTCGTAAGGAGTTTGTCGAATATATACCGGTCAGATATGCATTGAACGAAGGCGCGTTACTCCCGAATCGACGCCAATGTTGTTTGCTACCCAACGCCTACCTGCGTCGCCAGTTGCATTACAGCAGCAGATACGAAAATCTCGATATAATCACTGCTGCGAGCCTGTCACTGAAACGCGTGCGAGCAACGTCTTTCGATCAAGATCACTGAAAAGTAGAAACGCCGTAGTGGATGAGAGGTCAATCCAAGAAGCATCTTGTGACCCGTCCGGGGCGGACGCAAACATAGAATCAGTTTCACCCACGTATACTGCGCCGGTGCTTCCTCCACTATTCCATTTGATTGTCGTTTTGCCCTGACCGGTTGCGCCCGGGATAGGATTCGGCGTCGCTGTTATCCACGCCCCAGTGGCAGGAAGCGGAGAAGCGGAATTAGCAGGGCCAGCAACTCGCGGGGCTTGAGCGGGCTGATTACAACTTGCGAAGGCGAATACTCCGGCAAGCCAGAAAACTAAAAGCGAATTGGTAATTTCATATTCAACCATTTGCTATAAAGGGACTTAGCAAGGGACATTTTCAGCCGAATCGCCGTCCACGCCGGCATTCGGGTGGCCGCGCGGCGGAACGGTCCGAGCGTCTTTTCGATTCCTTCACGCCGCGATCTCGCTGCCCGTTTGAGTTCGACAATCCGTAAGAAATAGATTGCGTCTCATTGAAGTTTTTGCTGGACTCGACAGTCTCCTGTGGACACGATCAGGCCTTCTTCTCGAAGAAAGCTCCTAAAAAAATAAACGCCTTATGAAAACATACTCATTAATCGTCGTCGGCGCCGTCTTCATGGTCTTCTCCCAGCTCGCCGGCGCCAGCCAGGCAGATGACACCACGATAACAATCACCGGCCAGACGGCAGGTGTTACGCCCTTCATCAGTAACCTGACGTTAGCGGCCAGCAATACGACCGTTCTGAAGAGCATTCAGTTCACGATCACTCCAAAGCCAAGCTCCGTCACCCGGCCCCTCTCAGGCACTTATTCCAATGATTACCTTGTGAGCAGGGGGTTTGAACACCCACCAACTCTGGAGATCGTTTTGCCTGTCTACGGACTTTACGATGGATATGCGAATACCGTTATCCTGACTTATCGTTTTCTTGACGGCTCATCAAAGCAAGCTAGCACCACGATCACAACCGCCATTTTCACTGATCCGTGCGGATACAAGAACCCGACGATCGTGCAAGCACGTACAAATAGCACCAGTCTGAGCTACGACTACATCATGGTTAAGGGCGCTTGCAGCACTTTCTCACCTGCCATCATCGACACGGACGGCGCACTGCGGTGGGTGGGCACGACTGGCTTCTCGACCAGTGTTGCCACCTTCTTTGATAACGCAGCCTATTTGGCTCATGGCCCCAGACTGTATCGAATCGATCTCGATGGCACTTTCACCCTCCTCGGGGATTACAGCGGCCTCGGATTTTTTCTCACTGATTTCCACCACAACATCGACCGTGGCAAAGTAGGAATTATCCTGGAAGCGGATACCGCATCCCAGGTTGAGTCCGTAATTATCGAAGTCGCCTCGTCCGGAGCAGCTTTGAAAAGGTGGGACATGGCCGATATTATCACCCAAGCCATGATCGCCGGGGGAGACGATCCCCACCAGTTCGTTTACCCGGCACCGACCGACTGGTTCCATAACAACGCCGTTACCTACAATCGGGCGGATGATTCTTTGATCGTTTCGAGCCGGGAAAATTTTCTCATTTGTATCGATTATGAAACAAGCGCGATTAAATGGATCCTCGGAGATCCGACAAAAAAGTGGTACCAATTTCCTTCTTTGAGGCGATATGCGCTCACGCTCGCGCCCGGCAGCCTGCCTCCGATCGGACAACACGCTGTCTCGGTCACCTTTGATCAGAACATCCTGGTGCTTGACAACGGACAAAACAGCAACTTTCAGGTGCCACCTGGAGAACAACGTAACTATTCAAGCCCTCGTAAGTATAAGTTGGATTTGAACGCAAAAATCGCCACCGAAGTCTGGAATCTTGAGATGGGTCAAAGTATCGAGTGTCCCTTCTGCGGGAGTGTTTATGAGGACGCGCCGCGGAACTACCTCGTCGACTATCCATTTATCCACGGCCTTGTATTACCTGAAAGCACGTCGCAGCTGCTCGGCTTAAATGCTGCGGGCGAGATAATTTTTCGCTACCAATACCCGAGCGCGCCATGTCAAGTGGCTTTTAACTCCATCCCCCTTCATTTGGAGAACACCGCCTTCCCGAGGGTTGGACCTCAAGCGCTCAACCTCTCTACTCGGGGGCTCGTTTCGCCCGGTGACAATGTTCTGATCGGTGGCTTTATCGTTACCGGAACCGATCCCAAGACAATAGTGCTTCGCGCGCTGGGGCCATCGCTCAGCCGCTTCGGGCTTTCCGGTGTGCTCGCCGACCCGGTTCTCACTCTGCATAACTCTTCCGGCACTGTCATCGCAACCAATGACAATTGGTGGACGGACAACGGCGCGGCGTTTATAGAGTACAATGGGCTCGCGCCAACGAATCCAAATGAATCAGCGACTCTACAGAACCTGGCGCCAGGCGCCTACACCGTGGTAGTTTCCGGAAAGGACTCGACCTCCGGGATTAGCTTAGTCGAGGCGTACGACCTCTCGACGGAATTCAACTCTAAGTTATCGAACATCAGCACCCGGGGTTCTGTCGGTATCGGCGATAACGTACTCATTAGTGGCTTCATTATTGGAGACGTGGCAAGCGAGACCGTCGTCGTGCGCGCCCTTGGCCCATCACTCGCTTCTTCCGGTGTGAGCGGACCGCTAAGCGATCCCACGCTGACGATCTACGACGTGAATGGATCTGTTATCGCGAGCAACGACAATTGGCAGGACGATGCTAACGCAACCGACATCCAACGGAATGGACTCGCGCCGGTGAATGCGTTGGAATCGGCAACCCTACTTCGCCTGCCCGCAGGAGCGTATTCCGCCATCGTGCGCGGAGCCAATGGCAGTACGGGCGTTGCCTTGGCCGAAGTCTACGACCTCGATTAAATCCGTAACCGGTCTAGCGGCAGCGGACGATAGTCGCATCTGCGGCAGTTTTGGCGATGCCGAGACGATCGATCCTCGATTGCCGGGTCTGAACGTCCGCGAAGATGAGGCAGACCAGCCGATGACAGGCAAACCATCAGCGGCGCCGCGCAATGCGTTTCAACGAAATTGATTTCTGGGGCGAACTTGACACTGAAAATCACCAACCGATTGCAACTCGGGCTGCATCCGGCAAACTGGGAGACTGCGCTTATCGCAATGATGAGAACAGCAAATTCTCCTATGCCGGCGAGGCCCGAAAAGCGGCCGTTGGCATGATCTCCGGACGAATCGGCCTTCCCTTCCTTTTTGACGCGTGACTCGGAGCAGCGCCAAAAAATTCCAAAAAATCGATTTGACGAGGCCGCGCCTCTCGTTAATTTGATGACCCGCCAAACGCGGGACTCCTCTAATCAGGAGTCGGTTCTTGGACATTTGGGACTGCAAATTGGACTCAATTTTGTCCCGGCAAGGAAAACGGAAACGTGATTTTTGTCGGACGGCGAGATTGAGTTTTTTTATCGTCTGAAATGTGCGGAGAGTTCACCCCGAAGAATTTCGGGGGCTGGTTCTTTGACATCTACATACAGGGTAGTAAGAAAGTACAACTTTAAGAGCTGAGTCTGAAATGCTGTAGCGGCGGTCTATGACCGTCGTTACGAGAGAGTTTCAGTTATCATAAGAATCTGTGTCATTCGCGGGAGCAATCCCCCGATGGCACAACAGATTGATCAAGCTACAAAGAGCGCATCATGGATGCCTTGGTGCCAATAGGCGATGAAGGACGTGGTAAGCTGCGATAAGTCACGGAGAGCGGCAAACACGCTTTGACCCGTGAATGTCCGAATGGGATAACCTGAGCGAGGTAATACTTGCTCGAGCTTGTGTGAATTCATAGCACAGGCATCGCGAAACCCGGTGAAGTGAAACATCTCAGTAACCGGAGGAAAAGAAAGCGAATGCGATTCCGTCAGTAGTGGCGAGCGAAAGCGGAAGAGGCTAAACCCCCGCCACTTCAGATCGTTATGTGACTACCATGTATTACGTTTATATTCTCAAACAGCCGTCCGAGGATCGCATTTATATCGGTTTTAGCACCGACTTGCGGTCCAGGATGAGGCGTCATCGGAGTGAACACTCCAGGTGGCGCCTGGCGTACTACGAAGCCTATGCTTCGGAAGCAGACGCTAGAGCGAGAGGGCGGCGGTTGAAGCACTATGGAAATGTGCAGCAACTTCTGAAGAAACGAATCATGAAGAGTCTCAACGCGGTTTGAAGTGGCGGGGGGGTTGTAGGAGCCCGACGTGGTAGTGCAAAGGTTAGGTGAAGCTTCTGGAAAGCTGCGCCAAAGAGGGTGAAAGGCCCGTAGCCGAAAACCGGAGCACGCCTAGGGATTTCCTGAGTAATACGATGCACGTGAAACTTCGTATGAATCTGCGCCGACCACGGCGTAAGCCTAAATACTAATTGGCGACCGATAGTGAACTAGTACCGCGAGGGAAAGGTGAAAAGAACCGCTGTGAGCGGAGTGAAATAGTACCTGAAATGATGTGCTTACAAGGTGTGGAAGCTGGCGCAAGCTGGTGACCGCGTGCCTTTTGCTTAATGAGTCTGCGAGTTACTATCAGTGGCGAGCCTAAGGCGTTCTGCGCCGGAGGCGAAGCGAAAGCGAGTCCGAAATGGGCGCCCATAGTCGCTGGTAGTAGACCCGAAGCCGAGGTGATCTACCCATGAGCAGGATGAAGGTTGCTTAACCGCAACTGAAGGACCGAACCCGTGAAGGTTGAAAACTTCTGGGATGACTTGTGGGTAGGAGCGAAAGACTAATCAAACCCGGTGATAGCTGGTTCTCCCCGAAATAGCTTGAGGGCTAGCCTCGTGTGCTGACCTGCGGAGGTAGAGCACTGGATGAACTAGAGCCCATACCAGGGTATCGAACTCAATCAAACTCCGAATGCCGCAGGGTGTAACACGGGAGTCAGTGCGTGGGGGATAAGCTTCACGCGCGAGAGGCAAACATGCCAGACCAGCAGCTAAGGTGCCCAAATACCGTTCAGTGGAAAGGATGTGAGGTTGCACAGACAGTGAGGATGTTGGCTTAGAGGCAGCCATCATTTAAACAGTGCGTAACAGCTGACTCATCGAGCGATCTCGCGCCGATAATGATTGGCGATAAACGGTATACCGAAGCTCTGGAAGACGATCGATTTCGATCGATCGGATTGGTAGGGGAGCGTTCTTAATGCATCGAAGCCCCGATGGAAATCGAGGTGGAGCGTTAAGAAGTGAGAATGCAGACATGAGTAGCGATAAGCCAGGTTGAATTCCTGGCCGCCGTAAACCCAAGGTTTCCTGGGGAAGGTTCGTCCTCCCAGGGTTAGTCGGGACCTAAGTCGAGGCCGAAGGGCGTAGACGATGGAAAGCAGGTTTAATATTCCTGCACCGGCTGTGGTTAAGCTCGGAAGTGACGTTTCTGTGGAGATGGGCCGTCGATTGAAAGTGACGGTCTGCCCAGCACATTCAGATGATTTAGAGTCTAGCGAAGATTTTGAGTCATTTGAATGTGCTGGGCAAGGACGTGGAGGCCTCGGCTGAAGCGGATCCATTAAAGCGGGAACCAAGAAAAACTTCCGGGTGTTCCCACGGTTGCCCGTACCGTAATCCGACACAGGTGGGTGAGTAGAGTATACTCAGGCGCGTGAGTGAAACCTCGTTAAGGAACTCGGCAATCTAGCCCCGTAACTTCGGAAGAAGGGGTACCCCGCCACTTCAAGGACTTTGGAGCGTTCTTGCAGTGCGAATGGTTCGACAGCCATTCAAACTTCGACAGATTTTCAGAGTCTTAAAAGTGGCGGGGTCGCAGTGAAATGGGTCAACCGACTGTTTAACAAAAACACAGCACTCTGCCAAGTCGTTAAGACGACGTATAGGGTGTGACACGTGACCAATGCGGAAAGATTATGGCAAGACGTCAGCCCCGCGCAAGCGAGGCGAAGCGTTGAACCGAAGTCCCCGTGAATGTCGGCCGTAACTATAACGGTCCTAAGGTAGCGAAATTCCTTGTCGGGTAAGTTCCGACCTGCACGAATCGTGTAACGAGTTGACCGCTGTCTCAACGAGGAGCTCAGCGAAGTTGTAATGGCGGTGAAGATGCCGCCTACCCGCAGTAGGACGGAAAGACCCTATGCACCTTTACTACACGCTGTTACTGTTGTTTCGGTTTCGATGCTTAGCGTAAGTGGGAGGCTGTGAAGTCCGGCTCTTGGGCCGGGCAGAGCCAACAATGAAACACCACCCTTCGGTACTGGAATAACTAACCTCTTGCCACTATCTGGCAGAGGGACACTGGCAGCCGGCTAGTTTTACTGGGGCGGTATCCTCCCAAAGAGTAACGGAGGAGTACGAAGGTTGGCTCAACCTGGTTGGCAATCAGGTGTCGAGTATATGGATATAAGCCAGCTTAACTGCGAGACACACATGTCGAGCAGGTACGAAAGTAGGTCCAAGTGATCCGGTGGTTGAATGTGGAATTGCCATCGCTCAACGGACAAAAGGTACGCTAGGGATAACAGGCTGATCCTGCCCAAGAGCTCATATCGACGGCAGGGTTTGGCACCTCGATGTCGGCTCATCACATCCTGGGGCTGGAGAAGGTCCCAAGGGTCCGGCTGTTCGCCGGTTAAAGTGGTACGCGAGCTGGGTTCAGAACGTCGCGAGACAGTTCGGTCCTTATCCACTGTGGGCGCAGGAGATTTGAGGGGTTCAGACCCTAGTACGAGAGGACCGGGTCTGACGAACCGCTGGTGTTCCAGTTGTTCTGTCAAGAGCAGTGCTGGGTAGCTATGTTCGGAAAGGATAAGTGCTGAAAGCATCTAAGCGCCAAGCCTATCCCAAGATGAGATCTCCCTGAAGGGTCGTGGTAGACCACCACGTTGATAGGCTCCGGGTGTAAGCATGGTAACATGTTCAGCTCAGGAGTACTAATAACCCGTTCGGCTTGATCATTTTCTTTTTTGTTAACCCGTCGTTCGCGCAAGCGAACGACGGCATACAGAAGGGAAATGATCCTAAAACAAAACGAAGCCTTGAATTGGAAATCACGACTCGTGAATCGTAGTACGAGAATCGAGAATCGGAAAGAACTTCCTGTATGTAGATATCAGAGAACCAGCGAAACAGCTGATAGTGAATAGATGATAGCTGATTGTTCTTTTAAGATCCCAAACGCGTATCGCCAGAGATGAGCGGTGACCCGGCCGTTGATGGCTCTCAACCATCAACTCCGTAAAGGAGCGTGACTCCCACGGAGCTTTACGCTCTCAACCATCAACTCTCTTCTCTGGTGACAATAGCGCAGTGGCCCCACCCGTTCCCATTCCGAACACGGCAGTGAAACGCTGCAGCCCCGATGGTAGTACGGCGATAGGCTGTGCGAGAGTAGGACGTCGCCAGAACTGAATGCCTGCTTTGGGAAACTAAAGCGGGCGTTTTGCTTTCTGTAGCGGCGGTCTATGACCATCGCATTACCCGTCCGGGTAGCGCACGCGCCTCGCTTGGTGGCGAAGGCGCCCTCGCCTTCGCGAACCTTTATCGCACTTCCCAGTCGATCTCCATGTCCGACCGCTTCGTTGGTTCCCCAATCAGCGCCGAAGCCCGACCTTCTTCAAATTAGCGGCAGAGTGATCCAGCATTTTCCGGGAATGCGCGGAGATCACGTCACCAGAAACTTTGCCGGTCTTTTTGCGTTTGCCTGTCCGCCTTGTCCTCACACGAATCGGGATGGGCTGCATGCTCCGATTACGCAGTCGCCTTTTTTTTTCCTTGGATTAATCCGCTTCTGGTCAATTACGAGCGAGTCGCTTCTCAAGTTTTCTCAGCGACATCTCGGCTAATTCTGATCCGAATTCGATCGGATCTTCAGAATCCAGAATGACGCCTTCCTCCGGGCGCGGGAAGAGTGCTTCTAAATACTCCTCGTAAGATTCATATTCCTTTCGCAAGGCGATGCGCGATTGATTCTGTGTCGATGGCTGGTTAGCGTTTCTCATCTCTGTAATAATTTGCGACGAAGCGAGGATTCAATTCCTTCGTAAAGTAATGCTTTCTTTTGATCCAGACAAATCCATCTCCCTTTGAAATGACAGCAACGTCTATCGGGCCTCCTACCGTCTCTGCATGCATCGTGACTCGCCGTTTGAATGACGTAAGATTAACTAGCGATTCAGCCATCGCCGCAAGCTCGTCCTTAGGGAGTATTCTCACTGCGTCAAGTATACGGCTGACATGCCGCTGAGTCCGATATCCCCGAAGGGTTTTGAGAAGGTCGGTGAGAACCGTTCGGCTCTCCCTCCGAA
>Ga0207146_10002_pt1 | contig 67310 bp, 58 predicted proteins | sample Alteio_BWMinHeat_36_FD_153539 | JGI IMG/M metagenome (GOLD analysis project Ga0207146, IMG submission 153539) | Enriched cells from forest soil in Barre Woods Harvard Forest LTER site, Petersham, Massachusetts, United States -... | ecosystem: Environmental > Terrestrial > Soil > Temperate forest >...
GCGCTCAAAACCCGAGCCATTGATGAGAGCACGCAGAAGGGGATGACGCGCCTGTGCTTTGCGCACTGCTTCTTGCAGCCGTGTTGGATTAAGAGCATGTTGAAAGCGAAGATAGAAGATGGGGCTAATGGGGTATTCGGGGTGCTCTTCGTTCAGAAAAAAGTGTTCGTAAGAACTTAAGGGGAGGCAAGCAACAACGCTTTGGGATTGTCCCTCGCGGTAATCAGTCTCGACGTATCTGTCAGGCTCAGTATCAGTCATGGCTCTGTCGCTCGCACTCAACTAAAATCGACCTACTGTTGACCATGGCATCAACAACCGACGGACCATTGGGGTTGCCAGCCGACGGATGCATAAAAGGACCCGCCTGAAGATTCACCGCCACAAGTTTGATGAGCTGACGCATTGGATATTCACCCTCGTGTGGATATCCCAGCCGCCCGGGCAGCCCATTGCCAAGACTAATGACTTGGGTAACGCCAAGATTTGCCAGGCCGTCGACTAGGCCCGCCCATTGGCTCGGTTTTGCGGAGAGAAGAACAGTCTGCAGCATGGCGCTATAGGGCCGGAGCTTGCTGAGTAACTCCGCGTCGCTCGCATAAGGTATGATATAGACCAATCTGTGGCCAACACCCAGCTCGTCTGGCGGGTTCTTGGTCCAAATCACGGTGTGGGCTGACTCGGCGGCTCCGGTGATAAGCTCAGCGTCATCTTGCCAGCAGCTTAATTCACGTGGAGTTAAAATCTGGCAGCTCTGTTCCAGATCCGTGGGTGGCGGCTTGATCTGCTGTTTCATGACCACCAAAGCGTCGTCAAGCAGTTTGGAGAAGGCTCTGGCGCATTGACCTTCGTCTTCACGAACAAAAATCAAACGAGGCGAACTGCACGCTCGTTGTTCCCAAAGGCAGATGTCCCAGGCAAGGGCTAAGGCAGCCTCCCAGGTTGCGCAAGCGCTGGCAATGAGCCCAATGCCGAGGCGCGGGCCGTAATAAACTACCTTCCCCTTACAAAGATGTTGTGGAAAAGCACTCACGGCTGCGGAGCCTCCCCATACGACAATGGCGTCTGCGAGTTTTTGAACTGTTTGAGTCTCGTGTTGGTCGCTGCGACCCCAAGCATGAACGCGCACGGCTGCTAACAGGCGTGGATCCAGTTCGGCCTCGTGCATGGAGCGGTAGAACAGCTCCAAAAAACCCTGTTCCTGTTGCGATGGCTTCAGCAGCAATGCGTTTTTACTTAAAAGGCATTGAATGATTGCCATCGGACCAGCAAGAAAATTGTTGCCTGGCAGAATTTGACAGACGACGCCGAGCGGGTAGGCCTTGACCACATGCCCTGTACATTCTGGACCCAATTGTTGCCACCGCTCTAGAGCGTTCAACGAACCGAGCTCGAGCGTCATGGTTCCACATAAACGTGTAAAGCTTAAGTTCTCCTCCAAGGCGGCTACGGCCAAGCGGCAAAGCTGTTCGCCGAAGCTATTGCGGGCAAGGAGAAGGGCCTCCCTGTACCACCGACTGTCTTCTCGCCAAAGAGTTGCGAGCTTGGCCAATGATTTTGCAATTTCACGCTGACTGAGCGTCTGCAAAGCTCTCTGAGCTGTCTTAAGCTCGGCCATGGTGCTTTCCAAGGGCCGATTCCCACTCGTGTTCAAGCCAGTCGCTTCGCCCGTCATATCGACCTCCCTGCTTCGTCTACCTGACGTTCGATGCGCATTGCACACGTCTCAAAGTCTGTGCTGTGAAGACGCCCTCGCGGGAAAAAGAAGCTTCCCGGCAGGCCACAAGGACAGTGCGAGCCGTGCACGATCTTATCGGTGCTTAGCACCGAGATAAGTGGATAGCTGCAACTCAAGGGACTTGTGATCTCAAGAAGACCGCTTTGCCCGTAAGGTGCAGCCTTTTGCAAGCCCGGATCGTAGGCGCGAATGCGGCAAAAAGCAGGAACGTGGTAGGCGCCGCGCTCGCAAGCGAGAAAGACCACAGGTGATTCAGAAAGGCCAAACATATCTCTGATATGTGAAGGCTCTAACACAAAGAAGTCGCTGAGTGCTTTGTTGAAGATTTCTTGCTCAAGCGTAAGACCGGGCAAGAAAGATTTCCAACCACCGCCGGTAAGAACAAAGCTTCCCGCAGGCAGAGCTAGCTTCGTCAGACCTTGAAGTTTTAGGCCAGACACTACCGCCCAAATCATGGCAGGATAACCCAGCAAGAGAACGGGGATTCCACGCTGCACATCCGAAATTAAATCGCTTACTTTGTCGTGATTGACCGTGAGTGAATTCTCCTTCTGCTTGGCGAGGAACGAAATGCGAGCGATTTGCGGATACGACTGCAGCACCCTTGCGAACACCACCGATCCGGCCATCTTGGAGTGTTGCGGACCCTGCATAAAGCAATAGGCGTGACAAGAACCGGCGATGATTCCCATGGCCTCATAAACCCGCTGTACAGCGGCAACGCGCATTTCCAAGCTAAGGTCGTCTAGAGGGATGGCGCATGGCTTGCCACTCGTACCAGAGCTCGTAATCGTCTCAGCCACGGCCATATTTGATGGTGGCTCGAGTCGTATCTTTTTTAGGGTCGGTAAAAAAACAGGTGGCACAAAACCAAATCTCGAGCCCTTGCGCCCAAGAAAGCGCTCGTATTCTGGATATCTTGCTTTCAAAACTTCCAGGCAAGCATGAAGAGCAGTCTCAAAAAGCTCATCCGACAAAGGATTCATGAAAGCTTCGCGCATCATTAATTCGCGGGCTAGGCTTTGATAGCGTTCAAACGAGTTCTTTGCCATGCAACCCTCACACAGAAAGAGGCTAGGTCCCTTCTAATGCGGTGCGTCTTCGATCATCTCGAACGGCACGGGCGCCCGCTCGCCGACGCTTTCCTTGGGCTCTGTGCCAGCAATAAAGGCTTCCATAACGCTACCACCCGGTAAATTCTCCGGGCTGGCCGCGGCGTCCTCATCTGGCGTGGCCGTCCCCTCCGGTGGCGCAGACTCATTGGCGCTTGCGAGCAAGCCGGTCTTGATGTCCACGTTTCGCCAGACAATGTCGGCGGGTGCTTCAAACTGACGCACCGGCATATCTCGCAATGCGTCGTGCATGAAATGCGCCCATATTGGGTAGGCTGCCTTGATACCAAACTCCGATGGCCCCAGTGACTTATTGTCATCGAAGCCAACATAAACACCGGCGACTAAATCTGGCGAGAAGCCCACAAACCAAGCGCTGCGAAATTCATTGGTGGTTCCGGTTTTTCCAGCCAATGGGTGCGGGTTGCCGGCCAGCGGGGTACCTGGGCCGCGGCGAACAATGCTGCGCATGATGTTGGTGGTGACAAACGCCGCCTCTGGCCTTATTGCCTGTACAGGAATCGCCGGTTCGGCCTCATACAAGACCTTGCCGGTTGGGTCTTTTACGCGTTCGATGAGTACTGGCGGAGCATAACGACCACCATTTGGAAAAATTGCATAGGCGTTGACGAGTGAAATTGGAAACACGTCAGCGCTGCCGAGCGAAACCGTTAGGTCGCTTGGGAAGGGCGTTTTCTCCGTCATCATGCCGACGTCGCCGGCCAATTTTCGAAATGCCGATATGCCCATTTTTTCAAGGAGCTGAATGCTGCATGTGTTCACCGAGCGAATCAGGCAAGTGCGAATCGTGATGTCACCAAAGAATTTCTTGGTCTGGTTGTTGGGGCGCCATTGATCTTCGCTCCCTTGCAAAAAGACTCTCGGTGCATCAGTAATAATGGTGGCCGGAGTCACAATTTCTTTATCGATTGCCAGAGAGTAGACAAAGGGTTTGATTGCAGAGCCGGTCTGACGTTTGGCTTGCAGCGCTCGATTGAAACTTGACGCTTCAAAATCATAGCCACCAAGCAAGACTTGGACGCGATGGGTCATGGGCTGTATCGCAATCAGAGCGCCGTCGGCTTTGGGAAGTTGGTCGAGCGAGACAATCCACGGTTTCTCGGTCGTCTCGAGCTTGACCAAAATGATATCGCCAACTTTCAGCACGTCACTCGCATTTTTGGGTTTTGGTGTCGCCTCTTCTGGGTTGAAGGGCCTTGCCCACGCCAGTTTTTCAAGAGGGAGTGTGGCTGTGGCAACGCCCAAATCAACTTTTGCACCTTTGGACGCATGGTCAAAGCCTGTCACCAGCGCTGTTAGTGTTAGGCCCTTTTTCGGCGCGATGGTTTTAACGGACGTTTTCTGGGCACTTCCCAAACTATTCGTGGCCATCGCGTCGGCCACATGCCTCAAGTCCCAAACGAAGCCTTTTGCAAACGTGTCCTTAAGCAGCACACGCTTTTCTTTGAGGAACGCATTGATTTGCTCCGTCTGATTGGGGGTCAATCTAAGAATCGGGCCGCGATAGCCTTGTCGTTTGTCGAGCTCTTTAAGGCCAGTCACCATGGCCTTTTGAGCGGCGATTTGCATGTGTACATTGATGGGGATCTCAACCTCAAGGCCTCCGTAATAAACAGTCTCTTCGCCAAACTTATCAATCAGCATGCGTCTGACTGCTTCGGTGTAATGTGGCGCCTTGTTCAAATAGCTTGGCACGTTTTCTTTGATGGTCTCGACGGGCTGCTCCTGAGCTGCAGCTGCTGCAGCCTGAGGTATAAAACCCTTCTCCGCCATCTGCTGCAAAATATAGTTACGTCTTTCTTTTAAGCGCTGGGGATTGGCGACTGGATTTAGCTTGTTTGGGCTTTTAGGTATGGCGGCAAGTGACGCAGCTTCAACCACCGTAAGGTTTTTGGCGCTTTTACCAAAGTAGACTTGAGCAGCCTCCTCAATACCGTAAGCACTCTGACCGAAGTAAATTTGGTTAAGATAGAGGTTTAAGATTTCGTCTTTGGTCAGGCGTTGTTCAATGCGTCTAGCCAAAATAATTTCTTTAAGTTTTCGCACATAAGTTTTTTTTCGGCTAAGCAGCATGGTTTTAGCTGCTTGCTGCGTGATTGTGCTCCCGCCCACACGCTGACCGCCCATCAAGCGGTATTTGATTTCGGTAACAATGGCCCGCACGAGGCCGGCGTAATCAATGCCGCTGTGTTCGTAGAAGCGGGCATCTTCTGCTGCCAAGAATGCATACCTTACATAGGCGGGAAGGTCTTTGACAGAAATGACCGTTCGACGCTCAAAATAAAATTCTGCCACCAAATGGTGAGCCGGGTCATATACGCGTGTCGCTTGGGGCGGATGATAGTCTTTGAGGCTATCTATCTGTGGCAAATCATGAACCACCAGCGCCGCAAGCAACGCGAGGCCCAAACACATCGCCAAAAGACAGCTGCCAAAAAATAAAAACAGGCGTTTCATAGGCCTTAGTATTTATCACAGCCCCCACCGTAAACAAGGAAGCTGAAAAAAAATCACCGCAAATTGGGGGAAGGGCCTATTATTCTCTTTTGACTGGCAAAGTCATACTGGTGCTTAGAAGCCTGCTTTTAAAACAACTTAGGAGCATAGAGTGATCAAATATCTCGGTTCCAAACGGGAGCTGATTGAGGGCATCCTAAAAAGCATTGAAGATGCCGCACCAAAGGCGCGTAGGGTAGTGGACCTGTTTTCAGGCACGTCACGCGTAGGTTACGCGCTTAAAGCCGCTGGCTATCAGGTTTTTTCAAATGACCACAACCAATACGCCCATGTGCTGGCCAAATGCTATGTTGAGGCCGATAAGAGCCTTTGGTTTGCAAAAGCACAGAATATCGTTGATCGGCTCAATACCATTCCTGGAGAACCTGGCTTTTTTACTGAAACCTATTGCGTCGAGTCCCGCTTTTTTCATCCCAAAAATGGCGAAAAAATAGACGCCATTCGTAAGGCCATTGAAGATGAAGAACTCAGAGAGCCGCTAAAATCGGTCATCCTGGTATCGCTCATGGAGGCCGCAGACAGGGTCGATTCCACATGCGGCATTCAGATGGCTTACCTGAAACAATGGGCAGCTAGATCTCAAAAACCCATTCATCTCAGGGTCCCGGCTCTGATAGATGGTTCGCCCTATGGACCCAATAAGGTCTATGGACTGGATGCCGTAGCAGCAGCCTCAGAACTTGATGGCGATGTTCTTTATCTTGATCCGCCCTATAACCAGCACAACTACCGAGCCAATTATCATATTTGGGAGACCCTGGTTCGCTTTGATAACCCCGTGGTCTACGGCAAGGCAAAAAAAAGAATCGATGTCAGAGAACTTAAAAGCGATTTTAATTCGAAACCGCGTTTCTTGGCGGCGTTTTGTCAGGTAATCGACAACTCTCGTGCCCCAGTGGTTGTGATTTCATTTAATAATGAAGGTTTTGTTGCGCGCGAAGATATGGAAACGCTTCTTGCTAAGCGTGGCAGGGTATCGACTTTGGCCACCGACTATAAACGGTACGTGGGCGCCCAAATAGGCATCTACAACCCGGATGGCGTTAAGGTTGGAAAGGTCGGACACCTTTACAATCAGGAGTATATTTATATACTCAAGCGGTGAGGTGTTCATGAAAGAGCGCAAGGAACTGGAAATACCTAAGAATTTTATCATTCGCACCGATAGGCTGCCTGAGCACGGCTTTGATTTTTCCGAAACCGTTACGGGTACCTGGCTATCAGCACTGCTGGCGGAAAGTGACCCAGAACATGAATGGTCATTCGCCCAGGATGCTTCGGTTAGAGTGCAATGCCGCCCACAAGGGGAAGGCGTTATTTTGGAATCGGCCTCAGGCACCTTGGCGGAGCACCCATGTACCCGCTGTTTGAGGGTCGTAAAATTTCCCGTTAATTTTCAGATAGATATGTATTTGGAGCCGGGGGAAGAAAAAGAGCTAGAGCTCTCAGAAGAAGACTTTTCGGTGGAATCGTTCCTTGGTCAGGACGAAATCCATTCCGCTATGCAGCTGGCATCGAGAGAGCGCGGATTTTTTAAGGACGGCGTTGTGGAAGTGGCGCCACTGATTCGCGAAGAGCTATGGTTGCAATTGCCTGATTATCCAACCTGTGACAATTCCGCTGCGCTAGAGCCGGCGGGTTGTCACGGTGAAGTTTTGGAAAGTTCCAAGGCTGAGGAGCTCCGTTTTCGGCAAGCCAAGTGGGCCGGGCTCGCTGACCTAAAGAAACGGTTGCCATCTGACTCATAGAATGCTTATATTGAAGCGCAGTTTTCTTTTGGAGGTTTCCCATGGCAGTCCCTTATGGACGCAAATCCCGTACACGCGGCAGAATGCAGCGTGCAGCCAACATGCGCTTTTCGGCCAAGTCACACGCTCTATGCTCCAACTGCAACGAGCCCAAGTTGCAGCATGCCATTTGCAAGAGCTGCGGCCAATATGCTGGCCGTCAGGTCATTCGAGTCACTGAGCAGGCTTAGGTCATTGACCGGTGTCGCGCCGGCTTTTCATCGCGAACAACACTAAACCCAGGTAAGCCAGCGCCTCTGAAAGCGCGGCACTTGGGTTTTTTATTGGTTGACTGAGCGAGCATCCGCAGCCTCCACTACCGGGATGATCGCTCATGTCCTTTGCGATGCTCCCTTGATCTTCAGTGTCAGCGGCGAGCACCAATGACGGAACACCTTGTGCCGTGCATTCGGCGCGTTTATCGGTGTTAATGGCGATTGTAACTTCTGCGTGGGTCATGACGTCATTGTCTAGACCCTGATGTGGGTTAACAAAAGACACATAAAATACGCGATTCTCGCAACTTAAATCTGGCAGAACTTTCTCAATAAACCAGCCTTCCTCATTTGAAATGGCCCGCGTGCTAAATGAGGGACTGTTCGCGTCGACGTCTTTGCCATCGAAGCGCGGGAAAGCACTTCGTGTATTATATTCCCAAGAAAGCGGTGTTCGCTCCGTAGCGATGGCAACGAGCGTTTCATTCCTATTTCTCGTTGTCGCGGGAGCTCCGGCCACAAGGCTGTCCAATGAACCGCTTTGTTGCCAATGGATTTTAAAGGATCCGGTCGCGGGCGGCAGGGTGAGCACAAAATTGGCGGGCGGTGGTGAGAAATTGTCAAAACCCAGGTTCATAGGAGAAGTGTGCAACAAATACGGATGTTTATGAAATGCCAACTCACCGTCGTCGTTCAAGTATGACAACGGGATGTCTCGCTGACATGAACGAACCCCATGATTGTTGAGCACGCTTTGAATCATCGCCAAAGAACTCGCCAGGATCCTGTTTCGCCTGACTCCATCTTCAATGCGCTGGGCTTGTGCTGCAAAGTCATCTTCGGTCTGGGCCTTGGCGATGGCTTCCAAAATGACTCGATCCCAAGCATCGACTCCGAGTTGACCTAAACGCTTCAAAATATTTGCGCGTATATTCCACAGCGCGCTGCTCCACATGAGCGAGTCGTCATGGATTTCACCGGTGATATTAAATGGGCAGCGTTTTGCTTCTGAAATCTTTCTCGCGGTTCCATCAAATCCCGTCGGGCTCGACGACGCGTAAAGCCCAATACTTGGGTCGTTTCTAAACGACGCGCTAAAATAATCAGCTGCCGCTTCATTGAATGCGCCGGGTTGGTTATTTAACCCTTGAGGGTCTGCGACGATTGTGGCTAAATCGGGCGCCAAGGTCTGAATCACGGCATGCGTGAATTCATGAAATGCGATACTGCCGTCATAACCGTAATCGTTAAGACCTTGGAAGAAAATTAGGAAATCGTAAGGCTGGATGAGATGGCCCAATGCTTCGTCGAGATTGCTGGGCTCAGTTTTGAGGGGTAAACCGGATGCAGGAACATAGGCCGCGTTTTCAACCCGCGTGAGTGTATTGATGATGATGGGGCTGGCTATGCTGCGTCCAAGCCCTGCCGCAACCTGGCTTAAGATAGAGTCCTCGGCCTCTGCGTCGTTCGGATCTAAACTCGGGTAAGGCAGAAGCTGATTAACAAAAATGACGGTCGAATGGGTTGGATTGCCATTTATATCCTTCGTTGCGCGCCCGAGGCCGTCGCATTCCATCGCTTGTGGGCGCAGGCAAAATGAATTGTCTCCCTTGATTCGTTTGATGTAGTCGAAGAACGAACTTAAAGAGTAGTACGCCTGCACTTCAGAATAGTCGTCATCAAGCGCGTTCAAGTCATTTTCGTCTATAGCGGTTTGGAAAAAGCCGACGCGGCCATCGTGGTCTTGCTGCAGCGTTGCTTTGGGAAGGCGAGCGCACTCAATGGATGCCACATACAAGTGGCGTGGGATATCTCTGCCGCCGAGGCCGAGCAGCGACGAATCAATTTTGTGAGCAACGATGTAGGGGCGCGCATTTGGGTCGCTCTCAGAAGCACACACAAATTCGTTCTCCTCGCAAGACTGTTTCTCGTCCGGGCATCGCACAAAGGGACAACAATTTTTCGTTTCGAAATGTTCTCCCTTGACATGGCTTCCGACATCGCCGCTGAGCAAGTCTTTGACGATGACGCTTTTCGCATCTTTAGCAAGTGCAAGGTCATTTTTATAAGGAGCAGGCTCAAATTGAAAAAGGCGAGCAGGCGCGTCAAAGGTTTTTGCTGCTCTTTCTATCCGCAAAATGTGTCCATCCTCCGCGTCAACCCAAACATCAAGCAGGTTTTCGACACGCATTGAAGGCAGCCTTACTCTGAAGGCGGCCTTGAGCTCACCGTGGTGCGGTGTCCAAACCGGCATCGCCGTGGGCGCGACTTCAAGTTGCATTTTTAGACGCGGCGGCAAGCGTGAGGCCAGCTCCTTGGCCGCCTCAATGGCATCCGATTCGGTTAGTGCAAAATGGCCCGATGGCACGAGCTGCTTAGGAGGGTGAAAGCGGCTGAACCCATATCGATCATACTCAACAACATGGTCTTGGCCTTCAACCGGAACACCCTCGATCCGCGGTTTGGCACGAAAAATTTCTCTTTCACCGAAAGTCTGCCAGCGGCCGTCGAAATTTTTATCGCCGAGCGCAAACTCGAGTTCAGCGGGTGATTGAGGCGTCAGCGCTCCGTCAACATCGGCAAAAGCCATTGAGCCAGTGAAGGCCAACGCAAACGCAAAAAAGGGTTTGAGCAAACGCTTTTGATGCATGAAATCATCATAACTCCAAAGTCTCTCCATGAGAGATAAGCGCCTCTGAAAAAGAACATTTGCAAAAACGCGGCTGTCTGTGACAAATTTGGGTCTATGAAAATTGCTGTCCTTGGAGCGGGTAACTTTGGTCTTGCGCTCGCAACGCTGCTGTGTGACCGCCACCATGATGTGTCCATTTGGGTGCGCAATCCCGAATTTCAGCGGTTCATGGCAATTCACAAAAAGCACCCACAACGGCTAACGCTTGTGACTTTGCCAGCGTCTTTGAAAAGCTCGCATATTCTTGAGGATGTTGTCTCAGGCAGCGAGCTCATCGTTACCGCCGTCCCCATGCTCGGACTTAGAGAGTTGCTACTTGGGCTAAAGAACAAGGTCCCGAGCAACGCCATCATTTTGGGTGTTACCAAGGGCATTGAGGTGGGCACGCACCTTTTTCCTTCGGAAATCTTGGCGGAGATTCTTCCAGAGCGCGCTTCAAGTTACGCATATCTCTCCGGCCCGTCCTTTGCAGAGGAGGTCGCACTTGGAAAAATGACGGCCGTATCGCTAGCAGCCCCCGATTCGAAAGTGCTGCAACAGGTTTCGCGGGTTTTTGCTGGCAGTGATTTTTATGTGGAGACCCTTACAGACGTGCGTGGCCTTGAAGTGTGCTCTGCAATCAAGAACATTGCCGCAATCGCTTCGGGCGTGATTCATGGCTTGGGCCTTGGCGCAAACACCCAAGCTGCATTCACCGTATTGGCCCTAAGAGAAATGCGGGTTGCGCTTGGCGCTTTGGGTGGAGACTTGAAGACGGTAGATGCATTTGGCGGAGTGGGCGATTTGGTTCTGACGTGCTACGGCCAAGCTTCACGCAATCGTGCTATCGGCATTCAGCTGGCCCAAGGGCACTTTGCAGTACAGCCAAGTGAACTTAGCGCTCATGGCGAAGTTGCAGAAGGCGTGCATGCATCGCTATCGGTTGTTGAACGTGCTCAGAAGGTAGGCCTTGAGCTGCCTATTTGCGAAGCGGTGAAGCAAATGCTTTTCGATGGCGCGCGCCCTTACGAAACGCTGCAATCATTGTTTAAGAGAGGCGGATGACTTTTGAGACCACTTCTAAAAACCCTGCGTAGCTCGGTGCAAGATCTCGGACGTATTCTGTTCCTGCCCGCGCAAGTCTTCAATAATTTGGCCGTCTTCCATGACTAAAATGCGCTCGGCGTAGCTCTCAACGACGTTTAGGTCATGTGACGTGACTATGCCAACGGCATTAGGCGCAATTCGTTTTCTGATTGCCTCCATTAGGAACTTCTTTTTTTTGCGGTCTAAATGCGTGTCCGGCTCATCAAAAATATAGAGGCCTGCATGTGCTTGAATCAGGGTGCGGGCGGCAAACACAAGGCGCCTTTCCCCACCTGAGATTTCAGAAAGACGCTTTCTGGTCAGCGCTTCAATGCCCATTTCCTCGGCATGCTCTTGCACGACTGGCAGATGGCGCCTGTCGAAATCGAAAGCCGCTCTCGCGCCATTAATGCCCATGGCGATGCTCTGGGCCACACTTAAATCCGGCGGGCTATGCGGATGTTGGCCCAAAGATGCGATGCGCGCCGCCCTGTTTTCTGGCGACCATTCGTGAATATTCGCGCCATGAAGCGTGACGACACCTTCAGAAGGTTTAAGCAAGCCAGACAGTACGTTCAGAAGCGTCGTTTTGCCCGCGCCATTGGGGCCAACAATAAAGTTCAGCTCGCCGGGCTTAGCGACGAAACTAAGCCCCTTAAGAATGGGCCTTTTGCCGAAAGACAAAGACAGGCCTAAGACCTGAAGCGTCATCGCTCATCTCCGTATCGGTTGCCTTTCCGAAGAAATATGAACGCAGCGAATGGGGCGCCAATGAGTGCCGTCAGGGCGCCGGTTGGCAATTCGGTCCCGATGACAAAAAACGACGCTCTTGAAAGCGCATCAACGAGTACCAGCACCGCACCGCCAAAGAAAATTGATGCAGTTAAAAGCACGCGCTGATCGGCGCCAAATATTAGCCTGAGCACGTGCGGAATAACAAAGCCAACAAAGCCGACCATACCCACATAAGAAACGATCGCGCCAAGGCCAATGCTTAGCAAAACATAAAACATGTGGCGCGCGCTCTCGGTGTTCAGGCCCAGGCGCGTCGCATCGTCATCGCCCAATGCAAGCAGATTGAGCTTGCCCGAATTTCTCACCAGGAAAAACAACACCGCCGAGCACGTGATGACGAGCAGAGCCAAATCTAATGTTTCTGGGTACATCAGCGAGCCCGTCAGCCAAAAATTAAGGCTGCGCGCCCGCTCTGGCGGCAACAGAACTTTTACGAAGGTGATGATGGCGGTGGCAAAGGTATTAAACAGCACACCAAGTAGGATAGGAGTGACGGGGGAATGGCCCCTACCTCGTGCGAGAAGAAGCGTGGCGCCTAGAGCGCCAACTGCTGCGCAGGTCGGGGGAAACAAAAAAAACGAGTTCAGTGGCAAAAGAAGAGCCAGGGTGCCGCCCAGCGCAGCGCCGCCCGTGACGCCAACCATGTAGGGGTCCGCGAGCGGATTTTTAAGAAGCGCTTGAAGCGCAGTGCCACTAACACTGAGCATGGCGCCAGTCAGAAATGCGAGGGCGACGCGATGCGCGCGCAGGAAAAGTAAATGGGGTTCGAGATATTCCTTGGGTCCCACCAAAAATGCGATAGCGAGCGCTACTAGGTCAAAGAGCAGGCCCGCATAAACAATGTGCCGAAGGTGTATCGAGCTAGGAAAATAGCGCAGTTCCTCAAGCCAAAGAGTGCAGGACTGAACGAATGCTCTCATGAGGCAGTTGCCCGTTTAAGTAAGCGAAGAAGCAGTTTGGCGTCTGCGGCTAGGGCTGGCCCGGGTCTTTCCAAAAAGGGTTCCTTCGTCGAAATGACTTTGGGACCCTTGCCTTTAGGCCAAAGCATCTTCGTGTGCATATGAAATGATTTTAAACCGCTTCGCCCGCCCGTGACTACTATTATGCCGGGATTGGCATGAAGAAGTGATTCATGTGACCAGATCGGCCACGGAACATCATTTGAATCAACAATACTTTTGGCGCCCAGGTGCTCAAGCAATTCGTTTGGGTAGGTGCCATTCCCCGCAAGGACGATTGGTGAACTGTCAATCACGATCGCCACTCTTACCGAAGTGCCTCCAAGGCCGTCCTTGATTGTCGCCAGCTCTTTTCTCATGCGCATTTGAAGCTGCTCAGCCTTTTTGGGGACTCTCAAAATTTTGCCCAAAAAGCCGATGAGATCAAATATCTCCGAAATACGGTCGCCGTACCCAGTTACCGTCGCAACACCTTGCCTCTGCAGGGCCTTCAGTATGGGCGCAAGAGATGCCATGGGCATGGCTATGACGATATCGGGTTTCTTTATGATGATTGCTTCCAGCTGCGGGTCGGCAAAGCCGCCTATTCTCGGAATCTTTTTTGCGGCTTTCGGTCGGTCACAGTAGCGCGTAACTCCAACCAGCTTTTTTGACGCCCCGAGCGCGAAGACAATTTCGGTGACGGCAGGAGCGAGAGATACAATGCGTCTGGGAATTTTCGCCTTCGCCCCCACGATAAAGGCATGTCGCTCTTTGCTCTGGGCCATGGCAGTGGGCGAAAGCAAAGAGAGCAACAAATAGAACATGAGCACTGCTCGCGCACCGTTGCCACTACCGATATGGCTGTTCATGGTCACGGACCCATCAGGCGCAACATGGAGAGCGGAACGACCGACGGACCTTTATCAAGCAAGACCGCAATATCGTTTGAGTCATGATCTAAGCCAGGTTGCCCCGGCCTTTTGGCAATGGCCCCGGGACCCAGTGTCGTCTCTGCATCAATGACCGGCATGGGAATGCCGTGCAGAAAGGGCCAGGGATTGATTTCTCCGGTACCCACGTCAACCACGATAACCTGATTCGCGCCGAAAGCGGTCATAAACACGAGGCCGCCCCCATATTCAATGGCTCTCCCAAGGCCTCCATTGGCAACAACGGTGGCAAGCCTTACAACGTGGCTATCTAGTAGCATGGGCGCATCGTACGGCATGAGCGCAATTTCGGGCTTTAGGCTGCTTAGGACGACGATTTTGTCGCCCACAAAAAGCACGCTGCTTGGCGAGAAGCGTCCAAGCTTGATGCGGCGACCCAGCGCAAATGGGTTTTCGCTTCCGAGCATGACGGGCGCTAGCTCGATGAGCTCTGCATCTGTAAGCGCCTCGTATGTTTTGGCATGCGTGGCCCCAAGCAGCCCTGAACACAGGGCCCAGGGTTTCCCTGTATCGTCTTCGATCACATCAATGGCATTTTGGCAGGGTAGCGATAGTGCTCCTTTGCTCCTCAACGCTTGACCATCGAAGTGAAAGATTCCGATCCCGCCTGGGCCAGCTTGAGGCGGAGCGTCCGGAGTAAACGCAAAATCGATGTAATTAATATAGGCGACAAGTAGCCATGGCGCTTTAAAAAGCATGCGCTGCGGATGCTGGCCGGGCATGCGGGATACCATCGCATCTGGTGATGCACCGCCAGTAAAATACACCTTTTTCCGCGGATTGATCGGAGCAGCCAGCTCAAATTGCAGGGGTTTGCCCGCTGCGTCTTCAAGGCGATAGGTGTCCCGCGGTTTTTTTTCGCCCAATGCGAAATGCGAAAGCGTATGGTGGCCCCACAATGTCGTGACGGCGACGTTGCCGCTGCCTAGTAGGACGGTACTGTGCGGATTACTCGCTTGCTCAGCAGTAAACTTGCCTTTCGGACTAAAATAAATCGCACTTATCGGTGGCTCAAAAGGAGCATCTAGCTGCAGCTGCTCTACGACAGCGCTCTCTGACGCGGTAACTAGAACCTGTGGCGTTGACCTGTTTGGCAAAAACAAAATATCGTTTGGCGTACTTTTGGTTTTTACCTGCGTCCCGAGCATGGCATGAAACGCAAGATCAAGCTTTCTCACGCGATAAGTCCATGTGCTTTCTGGAAAAAAATTGGTTCCGCGCACGCTGATCGAGAGTTCGATTTGTTCGGGATGCGAAAATTCGTTTGGGAAAGGAAGAACTAAGTCAAAGCGCCCCAGCACATCGGCAGACGACGAATGCTCCGTTCCAGATGCCCTTACGCGGATATTTGCGTTGGGTCTGACTGCTCCTTGAAAACCCTTCACCCGCACACCGGCGGGGGTGGAGGCCGCAACGATCAAATGATGTTGATTCCCGTCGTAAGGCAATCGTAGTTCGGGCGGGTAGGGGCGGGTTTCGTCATTGCCTGACTGGCCCGGCCTGCATGCGACAAAGGCCAATGCAATTAGACACGAGAGAAGAAAAAACTTTAGCTTCGTCATGTAAAAAACTCCAGCGCGCCAAACACTTCCAACCCAGGAAGCGGATATTCGAAGAAGTCTCTGGCCATAGTCACGTCAGTGAAATTACCAAGCGAGAAAAGAAACGCCAGTCTTTGCGACAACGGTATGCGCAATTGAGCAGAGGCCATCGCGTAGGCCGGGTTTTCCAAGCCGCCGAAGAGATTGGTTGTGGCTTTGGAGCGATAGCGAACGTCAAGTGAACAACGGATACCCTCGGCATATCCTAGGCTAATGTTTCCGACCGCGCTTAATGGCGGTACGAAGGGCAAGGTTTTCAGACTGTCAACGAAACGCGCATGCAAATATTGCATTCCAACGCTGCTGCTAAGCCAGGGTCTGATCTGCCAGGTGCTTTTTGCGTCGAGCACAATTCGAAGGAGCGGTTTCATGTTGACTGCGGCAACATGCCAATAGTCAACTTGATCATAAAATATGGCGTTTCCAATGCGAGAAATCAGCGTGTTTGCGGTCAAATCCCAAAATGGCGCAGGCAGCACTTTGACGCCAATTTCGAGGTCATCTACGGTCTCGCTGACGAGCTTTGGGTTTTTGCGCATAAGCCCAAACTCAAAATGCTTTTCGAGAAAAGAAGGGCGCCTGACTCTGTGCCCGATGGCCGCCTGAACCATGAGTTCCTTCATCAAGAACACTTGCGCGGTCATGCGAGCACTTGGGACAAATTCGCCGGAGGAAACGCCCTGAAGCGTTGACTCAAAAAATATGCGGACCGGATGTTTGCCCGAAAAAGCGAGCGCTCCTTCAAAATAGGCTCCGCCGTCCATTTCAAAAAAGTCGACCTCGGGTCCCCGGGCAAGATCAGAAAAAAGAGTGAGTGCAAGTTCAGTGGACACGATTCCATTGTGTTCAAACTTGAGGCCGCCGCTTGCACGACCCTTATTGAAATGAACTTGCATCGATTGATCTTGAAGGCGCTTATAATTTTTCAGCTGATGGTGTCGAACCTGAATGCTTGCATCGAGCAAAAATGTACTGCTTAAGCGGGCCTGTGCCTTAACTTCTGCGGCTACCAAGCTGTCTTGGCTCTGGTCCCCGGGTGTCGGCGCCATCATGGGTCCCGGGATTCCGCCTTCATGATACCCAGCGAAAAACAAGGCTGTGATGATTGTCCGCTCCCATTCCTTTTGAAATTTGCCCACGGCGCTCACGCGTTGGTGATCGTTATTTGATCTCTGGCGCAAATCCCCAGCTGGATCCTGGAATGAAAAGTCTCCTGCTGTCCCGCCGGCGAGAGCCGCGCTTTGAAGCTGATAATCGCTTGCTTTAAAATCAGCTGACATGGTGGCAAGCCATGCGCCGAAAGAGCCCGCCCCAAAGGAGCTGCTAAACCCGTTGGCAGCGCTATCCGCAAAAGACAGGACAAGAGTTGGTGGACCCCCAAAGGGAGAAATCGCTTCAACGGACGCAGCTCTCGCTTTAAAAAGAGGCAGAGAGCTAGGATCGAAATAACCAAAGGAACCATCATCTAAAATGAGGGATTCAAGGTCAAAGCCTATTCGTGCCCCAGACAATCCCTGGAGCACCACGCGGCTCGGCGCCAATCCCTGACCCTGATGTAATACCGTAATGGCAGGGTCATTTTGCAGCGCATCGATCGCGTTTGGGCTTGTGGCTTCCACGTCTGAGAGGGTTTGTATTTCTGCCTCAGCGTGAAGGCGCGTTCTCTTTTTTCTTACGATGGTGACATGCGGATCCGCTTGTCCGGCGTCGGCGCGCAAGACCGACCCTGTGCTAAAGGCAAGCAGAGCGCAGCACCCTGCTTTCATCAGCCCAATTTCCCATTTTCTTACTCGAAAAAACATGATTAATGTCGGCCACCAGTTGACAGACCGAGCTAGTGCACATAGGCAGGCAAAGAAAAATGGGCTGGCGTAGCTCAATGGTAGAGCATCTGCCTTGTAAGCAGGAGGTTGCGGGTTCGATTCCCATCGCCAGCTCCATTTAGTTGTTGATTGTATTTTTGGTGTGCAGGGATGCCCGAGCGGCCAATGGGAGCAGACTGTAAATCTGCCGGCGCAAGCCTTCGAAGGTTCGAATCCTTCTCCCTGCACCAGTTTTTTTGTTGCGATGCGGGAGTAGCTCAGTTGGTAGAGCATCAGCCTTCCAAGCTGAATGTCGCGAGTTCGAGCCTCGTCTCCCGCTCCAATGCTGCTGTAGCTCAGTTGGTAGAGCACGTCCTTGGTAAGGACGAGGTCACCGGTTCAATCCCGGTCAGCAGCTCCAGTGTTTATTCTGGCTCAGCAGGTATTGCGGCCTAATGAATTTTGACAGGGAGTGAGAGAGTATGTCTAAGGAGAAGTTTTTACGCGATAAACCGCACGTCAACATTGGTACCATTGGCCACGTTGACCATGGCAAGACCACGCTAAGCGCGGCGATCACCAAGGTATTGGCGAAGAAGGGCGGCGCTCAGTTCATGAGCTACGACCAGATCGACAAGACGCCAGAAGAACGCGAACGCGGTATTACGATTTCAACCGCTCACCTTGAGTACCAGACCGACAAGCGTCACTACGCTCACGTCGACTGCCCAGGCCACGCTGACTATGTGAAGAACATGATCACCGGTGCTGCCCAAATGGACGGCGCGATCTTGGTGGTGTCGGCCGCTGACGGCCCCATGCCTCAGACCCGCGAACACATCTTGTTGGCCCGCCAGGTAGGCGTTCCATATATTGTCGTGTACATGAACAAGTGCGACATGGTCGATGACGCAGAGCTACTCGATCTCGTTGAACTCGAAGTTCGTGAGCTTTTGAACACCTACAAGTTCCCGGGCGATGAGATCCCGGTGATCCGTGGTAGCGCCTTGAAGGCCCTTGAGGGTGAAGACAGCGAACTGGGTGAGAAGTCCATTTTCAAACTCATGGACGCCGTAGACGCCTACATCCCAACCCCAACCCGCGATATCGATCGCCCCTTCCTCATGCCAATCGAAGACGTGTTTTCGATCTCTGGCCGTGGAACCGTGGTGACCGGTCGTGTTGAGCGCGGCATTGTCAAAGTCGGCGATGAAATCGAGATGGTAGGCTTTAAGCCAACCAGCAAGACCACCGTCACTGGCGTTGAAATGTTTAGAAAGCTGCTTGACCAAGGTCAGGCAGGTGACAACGTGGGTGTGCTTTTGCGCGGTACCAAGCGTGAAGAAGTTGAGCGTGGTCAGGTATTGGCCAAGCCAGGCACCATCACCCCGCACAACAAGTTCAAGGCTGAAGTCTACGTGCTCACCAAAGATGAAGGTGGCCGTCATACGCCATTCTTCACCAACTACCGTCCGCAGTTCTACTTTAGAACCACGGACGTTACGGGTACCATTACCCTGCCAACCGGCACGGAAATGGTGATGCCGGGTGACAACATTACGGTCACAGTTGAGCTCATCACACCCATCGCTATGGACAAGGAACTGCGCTTCGCTATCCGCGAAGGCGGCCATACCGTAGGCGCGGGTGTTGTGACCGAAATCATCGCTTAGCAGTTTTTTTCTTCCGATCATTTGCCCTTTTTTGATGGTTGAATTAAAAGAGGGCATAGGATGGACTTGAGCAAAGCAGGGATTTATTGTAGGTCACTAGCTCAATTGGTAGAGCACCGGTCTCCAAAACCGGGGGTTGGGGGTTCGAGTCCCTCGTGGCCTGCCAAACAAAACGCCATATAAATCCGTGGCTTGGAGATGACATGCGGCATAAGGCAACTTGGGTAATGTTGTTTTTCGTTGGCTCGAGCCTTCTGGTGGCCTTTGTGCTGAACCTGGGTTTAGCGGACCTTTTTGTGGCGCTCAGAGTTCAAGATGCCGCGATTTTGGGTGATCGCTTCCGCGCAAGCACCTTAATTGCTGTTTCTATTGCACTTTTGGGTGGCGTGTACGCTGGCGTTATCAACACCCGTTCCCGCAAATACATTGAAGAAGTGGTCGTTGAGCTGGACAAGGTCGCGTGGCCTACAGCAGCAGAAACAAGGACCAACACATTTACAGTGATTGTTGTTTCTGTTATTGCAGCTGCCATCATGGGTCTTTTTGACACCGTATTCTCCTGGCTGGCCCTTAACTACACCTTGTGGCTGCGCTAGATAAAAAGGCGATATCAATGGCAGTGAATAAATCTGGGGAAGAAAAAGTGGAAGGCGCCCCAAGCCAAGACAGTGGCGATGCCGCTGCATCAGGGATGAAATGGTATGTCGTGCATACCTACTCTGGGTTTGAAAACAGAGCCAAAAAATCTTTGGAAGAACGCATCAAGCAGTATGCGCTAGAAGGCAAATTCGGCGAAATTTTGGTTCCCACCGAAGTCGTGGAAGAAATCAAAAACGGCGTTCGTCGTTCAAGCAGCCGTAAGTGCTTTCCGGGATACATGCTTGTTGAAATGGAGATGTCAGACGACACCGCCCACTTGGTGCGTGGCACTCCGAAAGTGACAGGTTTTGTAGGTACTTCTAAGAAGCCACCTGCATTGACTACTAGAGAAGTGGAGCGCCTAAAGGGCATTTCACATGGTACCCCAGCGCCCCGCATCAAGGTCGAATTCAACGAAGGCGATCAGGTTCGGGTCAATGAAGGGCCATTTGCAAACTTTAGCGGCACAGTTGAAGAAGTTAAGCCAGACAAACAGCGGGTACGGGTACTTGTTTCTATTTTTGGCCGTGCTACGCCAGTAGAGCTTGACTACGCTCAAGTTGAACGCCTTTCATAAAGTTTGAACGGCGTTTGGATGAAATGGGAGCCTGCTTTTTTAGTGAGCGGGCGCTAAAACCATATAGGGAAAAACAATGGCAAAGAAAGTTACAGCGATTATTAAGCTCCAAGTCGCAGCAGGTAAGGCTAACCCAGCCCCACCAGTTGGTACCGCTCTTGGACCTCACGGTCTAAACATCATGGGTTTTTGCAAAGAGTTCAATGCAAAGACTCAAGATCAGATTGGTATGATCATCCCTTGTGTGATCACTGCCTATGCTGACAAGTCCTTTACCTTCGTTACAAAAACTCCTCCAGCATCGATTTTGCTTAAAAAAGCAGCTGGCCTTAAGACCGACAAAAAGCCGGGCTCGGGTGCTAAAAATCCGGGCAAGGAAAAGGTTGGCAAGGTGACCAAGAAGCAGGTGGAAGACATCGCCAAGTTGAAAGCTCCAGATTTGAACTGCTTTGACTTGAGCTCAGCCGTACGCATGATTGAGGGCACATGCCGCTCCATGGGTATTGAGGTTGTTGGCTAGTCCACCCCATTTTTAGGAATTAGGAGTTTTTATGGCAGGAAAGAAATTTAAAGCCGCGTTGAAGAAAGTTGATCGCGAAAAGCGCTACACCTTAGAAGAGGCTTGTGCCTTGGTTCGCGAGCTCAAGGTCGCCAAGTTTGATGAATCTGTTGACGTTGCAGTGAACCTGGGCGTTGACCCCAAGCATGCTGAGCAGATGGTGCGTGGCGCCATTGTTTTGCCCCATGGTTTGGGTAAGACGGTTCGTGTTGCAGTGTTCGCAAAGGGCAACAAGGCAACTGAAGCCGAAGGCGCCGGTGCTGACATCGTGGGTAGCGATGACCTCGCAGCCAAAATTGAAAAAGGCTTTGTTGATTTTGATGCTGTGATTGCCACCCCAGACATGATGGCTGTGGTTGGTAAGCTCGGCCGTGTGCTTGGTCCCCGTGGTCTCATGCCAAACCCAAAGCTTGGCACCGTGACAATGGATGTGGCCAAAGCAGTGCAAGAAACCAAGTCCGGTAAAGTCGAATACAAAGTCGACAAGTCCGGCATCGTGCATTGCTCAGTCGCTCGGGCATCATTCCCAGCTGATAAGATCAAAGACAACCTAAAGTCATTGCTCGACTCAGTGATGAAAGCGAAGCCTCAGGCCTTGAAGGGCACCTATTTGAGGAAGATCACGCTGTCTTCCACCATGGGTCCTGGCATTCATATTGATGTAGCGGAGCTGACTCAAGCCGCCGCCGAATAGTCTTGAGCACCATTTCTAGGTGGTGATTTTGGTACAAAAGCCCCTTGTGCATGATTCTGGATTGTGCCAAGGTGCTTTCACGTTTTTGGATTTTCCTTTGTCGAAGACAGCTGGTGGCGCTAAGCCTTAAAATCCAGCCGAGATAAGGTCCGCACCTTAGGCCCGCAGAAATCGATTCCGGGCAATCTCCTTCGACATTGTTGTTTTGTTTTTGCACCCCGTGCATATGCACTGGGCATTTGTGAGGTTTAATTATGGATCGTGCACAGAAACAAGCGCAAGTTGAATCGTTGCGCGAGGTTTTTAGCGACGTTGAGACGGTGGTGCTTGCCAGCGTTGAGGGCCTGAACTCTGAACAGGTCACCAAGCTGCGTGGCAAGATGCATAAGGCATCGGTGAACTTCAGGGTTGTTAAGAACAACCTCGCTCGCTTGGCATTGAAGGACACAAAAGCAGCAGCATTGGCTGATGATTTTGTGGGCTCTACAGCCATCGCCTGGAGCAAAACCGATACAGTGACTCCGGCCAAGGTCGTCTTCGATTTTAAAAAAGAAATTGAAACGTTCAAGATTAAAACCGGTTTTGCGACCGGAAAACGCTTGGACTTGGCTTCGCTGCAGGCTCTTTCTGAGTTGCCGAGTCTTGATGAGCTGCGTGCGCGATTGCTTGGGCTTCTGTCTCAAGTTCCTGCGCAGTTGCTTGCTCAGATCAATGCTCCCGCTACCCATGTGGTGGGCGTGCTGCATGCATACGCAGAAAAGGACAAGGTTTAAGTTTCGTTGGATGTTTTTGGTTCGTGTTTGATTTTTTAAAGGAGAAAAACAATGGCAAGTCTAGAAACTTTGGTTGATGGTCTATCGAAGCTAACGATTTTGGAAGCTTCTGAACTCGTTAAGACCTTGGAAGAAAAATGGGGCGTTAAAGCAGCAGTCGGCGGCGGCATGATGATGCCAATGGGCGGCGGTGCTGGCGGTGCTGCACCAGCAGCCGGTGCCGAAAAGACCGAGTTCGATGTAGAGCTCACCGCTTCGGGTGACAAGAAGATTCAGGTCATCAAAGTCGTGCGCGAGATCACCGGTCTAGGCCTTAAAGAAGCCAAAGACATGGTCGATGGCGCTCCAAAGATGGTGAAGACTGGCGTGAACAAGGCAGATGCTGACGCCATGAAGACTAAGCTGGAAGCCGAAGGCGCTAAGGTCACCATTAAGTAGTGACAAAAAAGCAGTTCTGCTTTTGATTGAAACCCGCAGTGGCCCTTTTGGGGCTCTTGCGGGTTTTTCATTTTTTGGGCTATTGTATGAGAATTGTAGGTCTAAACCACGTTACTCTCGCGGTGACAGACGTTGCGCGATCGTTTTTGTTTTACCGCGAGCTACTTGGTTTTCGCCCGCTCTGCAAGTGGCCGGCAGGAGCCTACTTTCTAATCGGCGATTTCTGGTTTTGCCTGAACCTGGACAACAAGAGACAGTCCCAAACTTCGCCAGATTACACGCACATCGCTTTTACCGTCGATTCAGATAACTTTGCCTTCCTTAAGAGCCGCCTATTGGATGCGGGCGTACAGCCTTTTAAGGAAAATACTTCGGAAGGCGATTCTTTCTATTTTTTAGACCCAGACGGGCACAAACTTGAGATTCACGTCGGCGATTGGAAAAGCCGCCTTGCGTCGAAAAAGAAAGACCCTTGGCCGGGTACGGAATTTTTTGTCTAGTAGCTAGAGCCAACCCGTTTTGAAGCCGCGCGATCGACCGATACTCAACTGAGCAAGAATCTCGCAAAGTTCCATGTTCTCTCTATTCATGGAACGCATCATGTCGGGCCTAACGCACTCGCTTTTTTGCCGCCTCGTAACGATGTTTTGCGCAAGTTTGGTGTCGTTTTCGTCTCATGCCCATTCCTATGAGCACAGCACAAGCGCCCCGTTTTTTTTGGGTGGCGGCATCAACCCGCTTAAGTTGGATGAAGGCTTAGCCAATTGCATAAAGACGTCCGTAAAAATGGCTCTGGATGGCCCTGGCGTTAGCAGGGCGAGCGTCGTGCTCAAAGCGGTAAAAAGCCGTAAAGAACTCTTTTCGACACTAGGCGCCTCCGCTGCCGTTAGCGCCCAAGGCTTTTTTGGTAGTGGTTCTCTTTCTGCAGATTATCTCGAACAGAACGATTTTTTTGACGACTCCTTAACCTGGGTGGTGTTGGCTCGGACAGAGTTCGGGCGCGTCGCCCTGAGTGGGCCCGAGCTATTGCCGAAATTTCAAAAGATGATTGATGAGAACCGACATGCCGAATTCGCGGCCACATGCGGAACGCATTACATTGCCCAGCAGAGCATGGGGGCTTCAGTCTTTGCGATATATACGCTCCGCAATCTGTCTCAATCGCAAAAATCTCGCATTGAAGCACTGCTATCAGCTCAGGCATCGTTCACTCCACGCTTCTCGGGAAGTCTCGAGGGCGAGTTTAACAAAGTGCTCACTCAAGCGGCGCGATCGAGCCAAATGTCATGTCATGCCTACGCGGTAGGTGGTGACGGCATTAACCAGCTCTCCGGCCTAATCGGCGCCTACTCTACAGACATTGGCCGCGTGCAGCGTATTATTGAAGAATACGTTGCCCACCTTGTTCCTGAAAAAGCAGCGCCACTTAGATATCAAGCGGTATCGATGAGAGAGTTTGGGTTCAACGAGGTCGGATCTATTGAGTTTCAAAAGCGCGATGATGTTCTTGCGCAGCACTATTTTCTGATTCGCGAAGGCCAAGATCTGTCGACGCGTCTTTATGGGCTGATTTTCAAGGGAGGCAGCGCCACCATTAAACTTGGGCCCGAACAACTGGCGGAGTATCGAAATGCTCACGAGATCATCACAAAGGATCTTGAGCGCCTGCATGAAAACGCGATGCGTTGCTACGAAGACGCGCGCGCCTGTTCTTATCCGAAAGCCAACTGGCCCGTCATTCAGTGGCCTGAAAGCGAGGCTGAGCAGTGTATTGATCTGAGCATGCCAAGCCGTATTTACGATATGACGCATCCCGCGCATATCGGCTGGTATCAAAAATTTAGCAAAGAGCAGTGCGGTCGCACCAACGACGAAGAGCTCGCCAATAACTGCATCAACGAAAGAGAAGCTGCGGAGCTAAAGCTCTTAGGGGCGGTTCCGCTATGCATGAATTCGAAATTCGTCACTTGGTGCTTTTGCTGAGTAGTGCGAGAACCCTATCCGCCCTTCAGCATCCACAAGTGGTCTTCGCTGCATTGGCCGGGCGCGAGGTTCGTGCCGCAGGCGCGCTGGGCCCCGCGTCCATCTGGCACGTAGCCGCGTAAGATGTGAAAACGCTGGGCCTTTCCGTAGTCAGCTGAAAGGCCAACCGCAAGCCCTACCTTCCCACGCTTTTTAAGCGCTGTTGCCTCCGCAAGGCTCATGAGTTCAGCAGCAATGCCTTGGCGTTGCAACGCTGGCAAAACGTTTAGGTCAGACACCTCAGGGATATTTTCTTTGGCAAAGGGCGCGTAGTCGCATTTCCATTTGAGCGTGACATAGCCAGCAAATCGATCGCCCAACCACGCTGTCCATGCCTCGCGTTGCCCGGTCTGCTGTTCACTCACATAGCGTTCGAAGGTTTGGCGTGGCTTGTCCCAGCCAATGGCCTGAAACTCGGATACGATCGTATCAATTTGTTCTGGCGCAAGCTTCTTTAGGGTGACCGGTCCTCGCCGTTGCAGCATGAGATAGTGTTCTTTGGTGAGGCCGTATACGGTGACATCGACAAAACGGCCATTTTTCTTCTCGTGGTGCCGAAGTGTTCCTTCGTAGCGAAAGCCGCATCTCTCCAATACACGCGCTGAAGCATGGTTGAAGGTAAAAACATGGGCAAAGAGCCGCTCCAGCCCAAAGATGCCAAAACCTAGATCGCAGAGCCTTGCGATCGCCGCTGAGGCTAGACCCTTGCCGCGGAAGGGGTTTGCAATCCAATATCCGACTTCTGCCCTGTGGCTCCCTTCTACATCCAGACCGGCAAGACCAGCGCCTCCAACCAGATAACCGTGTTCGTTACGAATCGCGAACTCAGTAATACGGGGCTTGGTTAAGTTGTCCTGTAGTCGGCCGGCCACCCAATCTTTGGCGTCCGCCTCAGTATAGGGGTAGGGGATGCGCAAGGTATTATCATGCACAGAACGGTCGCTCAGGTGCTGCATATAAGCGGCTTCGTCTCCGGCGCGAACTTCGGTCAGTGTAAAACCAGGGATGAGGTGGTACATGGCTCGCAGTGTTATGGAGGACTCGCGCCACAATTTCAAGTAAGGTGCACTATGGAAGCATTGATTAACTGGGAACTAGCATGAAAAAACGCTGCCACTGGGCGACCACCGACAACAAGCTGCTCCAAGCTTATCACGACGAAGAATGGGGCGTTCCGGTCCATAATGACAAGGTGCATTTTGAGTTTCTCATTCTTGAAGGAGCTCAGGCAGGCCTTAGCTGGTTGACCATCCTGAAGCGCCGCGACGGCTACCGTGATGCGTTTTCCGGATTTGACCCCAAAAAGGTTGCCGCTTTTGATGCAAAAAAAATTCAAGACCTCCTTAAAGACAGTCGGATTATTCGAAATAAGCTCAAAATCGCGGCCGCCGTTAATAGCGCCAAGCTCTTTGTGGCTATTCAAAAGGAGTTTGGAAGTTTCGATACGTACGTTTGGCAATTCGTTGGTGGAAAGCCAATGCAAAACCACCGAAAAACTGGGAAGGAAATTCCACCCGAAACAAAAGAGTCAAAGGCGCTCAGCGCGGACCTTAAAAGGCGAGGGTTCAAGTTCGTTGGCCCGACCGTCGTGTATGCCTACATGCAGGCTACCGGCCTGGTCAATGACCACACGGTGGATTGCTTTAGATACAGCATGAAGCCCAAATAACTGTTGACCGGTATTGACGGCCCCAGCGCATGCGGATCTAGATGTTTTTAAATGGACCAAATCTTACTCATAGACAAACCTTCAGGCATTAGCTCCTTTGGGGTAATTCGAAAGCTGCGGCGCATTTTGGGTGTCAAAAAAATTGGGCACGCCGGAACGCTCGACCCTCTGGCCACAGGCCTATTGGTTGTTTTGGTGGGCAAGGCCTGCAAACAAAGCGCTGAGCTAACGGGGCATGACAAGGTCTATGAGGCGACAGTGGAGCTCGGCAGGAGCACAACCACAGACGATGCCGAGGGCGAAGTGCTTGCCACAGCGGCAGTCCCGGAGCTGAACCGCGCCGAGCTATTGAGGGTTTTGCATAGCTTTGTTGGTGAGCAGCAACAAATCCCCCCCAATTTCTCGGCGATTTCAGTTGGCGGAAAACGCGCGTATAAAATGGCCAGGCAGGGCCAAACCTTTGAACTGGCTCCGCGCTCCATTCGTATTGACTCAATTGAGTTGCTGGCATTCAAACCCCCATTGCTGACGATCCGGGTGCATTGCTCCAAGGGGACTTATATAAGGGCGCTTGCGAGGGATATTGGCGCAAAGCTGGGCTCCGCCGGATACTTGTCGGCTCTAAGACGCTTGAGAAGTGGCTCTTACGATATAGCTGACGCGGTTCGCGTCGAACAAGTATCGGTGCCGTTTGTTTGCGACCATAACAACATTACTTGAGTGTTGCGCCTGCCGCCGCGCAACCGCCCTGAGGGCGCAGCTCCGTAAACATCCAGTTTGCGGGACTAAGTGTTCTTAACAGGCGCTTCGTGGCGCGGTCTGAGCGTTCAACAATTTCTCTCGGCCCTCCGAGCCCAGTGACCCTCCAGAACATGGTGCCGTCTACGACTATGGCAACAAACTGGCTGGCGCTCCCATCAGGAAAAATAGCATTGGGAGAAAAGGCAGCAACTTGAAGCGCGAGCCGCCCAGGTGAAGCCCGAAATACCAATTCGGGACTCCCACCGTTAAGAGCCTCATAAACACTACCGTCAGCGCTTCGAAACAAAATCACGGGCGAGATGGTGTTTGCCCCACCTGGCTCTCGTGTTGTTTCTGAAAGCAGCTCAAATTGGTTGGCACGTGTCTGGCCAGCGCCAGAACCGGTCTCTGGAACTTTTTTTAAGTTGTCCTGTAGCGCTTTTGCCTCACCCGAAAAATCAGCTGTCACCTTGCCCCCATTGATTCTAGTTTGCCAAAGCCGGCCGTCTTCATCGAGCAGACCGATTGGAATGTAGCCGTGGGCCGAAGACAAGCGAATGGCGACAATCCGAGCTGATCGACCTTCGTTTGGTACGGCTATCACTATGCGGCGCACGAATATGTCGGCCTCGCCTGAAGAGTCGCGTTTGAAGACAACCGTTGCCAATCCAATTGTGCCGTCGGCAAAAAGCAGGAGTGCTACACCCGAAGTGTCTGGGAACTCGATCCAATCGACGATTCGAGATAGGTCCTCCGTCTTTGGCTTTGAACCCAACCATGCCAGATGGGGTTTGTAAGATGTCAAATCGATTGAGCCGTGTTCTCCAAGGTGGGCATGGCGGAATATTTCAATGTTGCCCTCCCGCGTCAGCAGAAATTGTTCACCGGCTCGCGATGAAACACTTTTTTCATAAACGCCGGTGGCTGCCGCGCGGGCCCTCGTTACGCGGGGGACAAGAGAGTCACATTCATCCGTGCGCCGGACCAACGACTGCCTCGTTACATTCAATTGCCCGGTCGAATCAATTGTCCAGGCGCTCAACATGGTCGGGCCGGACCACATTACTTTGGAACCGCCTGCCGGTCTATACAACGGCAGATCGTTGAAATCGTATGCCATCAAAGATGCGTCGCGCACGTCGTGCGCACAGTGCTCGAGATTTGACCAGCCCAACATAGGAATGTTGGTTCGAACCTGTTTTCTGTCGGCCAAGTCAGATCCAGTTCGCATCTCGACAATGCGCCATTCGACTACGGCATTTGACCAGCGAAATAATCGCAATCGGTTATTTATATGTAGCGCGCCATAACGCTTGCCGATAAATCGAATGGCCGGAGGGCTTTGGTGTTTGGACTCATGTTTCCCGGCACAGCCATCATGCGACTTCTCGTCAGCGCTGCATAGAGGCACGCCACCGCTCGTCGCGCAACTCGCCTGGTGCTGACATGAGGCCATTCCTGCAGGGTCTTCCACATAGTGTGTACAGGTTTTTTCAATATGGGGCCCATCAAATGAGCCGTAAGACTTAGATGGGCCTGCCAAGCCAGCAGCAGCGAAAGACAGAGCCGCAAAAACAAGCGTTACATCAGCAACTTTCATGCATTGACCCTCGAGCGCCATATTGCGAATGCACATCTCATGGAGCAAGGGATTAAGGTTGTCCACACTTGTTAACGGGAACACCTTTGTCAAAACACATTATTGAATACGCTGGAAATATGCACTGCCTCGTACGCCATGGGCCAACAGGCAAAACCATGGAAACCGACGCGCCCATTGAGGTTGGGGGCCTGGGACAAACGTTCTCACCAACGGACCTTGTGGCGGTGGCCCTTGGCGCTTGTATCGCGAGCGTGCTGGGGCCCTTTGCTGAGCGTCGCGGCTGGGATCTTAAGGGCATGCGCATTGAAGTAACCAAAGTCATGGAAGACCAGCCGCTTCGCCGCATTGCGCAGCTCAATGTTGAGATGTGGCTGCCCATTGAGCTTTCAGAATCCGACCAGAAAATTCTCGAGTCCGTCGCACTCAAGTGCCCCGTGCACAGAAGTTTGAATCCGGACCTGGCAACGCCAATCCAGTTTCATTGGGGGCACCGGGCACAGGCTTAAACTATGACTTTGCCAGAAGACCGCGCAGGCCGCCGCCAATAATACCAACGACAGTGCCAATAAGCCCGCCGAGAGCGCAACAAGTCAGCTTTACGGTCGCTGAGAGCGCGCGCGGAATTGCCATAGCGGCACCTGCCGCCATCCCGGCGACATGCGCTACGACACGTCCAAGCCCAGCACCGCCAGCAAACGCCGCCGCTTTCATCGCGGCAACGGTGTCTGCCCCGACCAGGCTCACAACTGGGCTCGCCACTACGCCAGCGCAAAGACCTGCCGCACCGCCCGCCACCATTCCAAACAGGCTCGCCGCATCTACGCCCGCGTGCAACGCCACGCCAAAAATGCCCTCGCGCTTCAGATCATATTTTGCCGCATCTCCTTCTGCATTCAGATTCGAAAAACCATCTCCAACGAAGTCATCCGGAATTGCGGTAGCCGCGACGCCCACGCGCGCACCAACTATGACGCCATTGATAGCGCTCACCGCAACGGTGTCGCGGAAGACATCGGTGAACCCATGGCTGCTTTGATCAAAGTGCTTGAGTCGATGATTCTTAACTTCGAGCATCCCCTTGTTAAGTTCGCCGCAACCTAGATCCTTAGTCGGTGCCAGGAGACCGGCCCCGGCATGGTTCATGGCAGAAATGGCTGCTGGCATCACTGCCGTCGCGCCAGATCCTGCTGCCCGATCTGCCTCGCGCATCGGGGCTTCGGCTAATCCAACCGATCGTACTGCAACTGCTGTAGGCATATTCGACTCCTTTTTGGTTAAAGGAGATTGTCGACAATGATCCGCTACTGGTTCTGTTTTTTGGGAATAAATTTTGATTACGCGTCGATTGGCTCTATTCCATGGCCGCCAAGCCGGCATCTGCTTCGGCCTTTGTGCGTTGACCAGGAAGAAGCAACGCGGCGATCACCCCAAGCAAAACGAGTCCGGTGCCGAACAAGAAGGAATCGCCGAAGGCTGCGACCATAGCTTTTCTCGCCACCATTTTCCCCACGCCCATGCCTGCAATTTGCGCTGACTGTGCATGGCTATATCCGATTGTATGCGCGTGGGCAGATAGAGCATGAAAAGCGTGGCGAAAGGCCGGCGAACGGGAATCAATAGAACCGCCGAGCATAGCGACATGAAATGTCATGCGATGACTAAAAACTGTGGCCAACATCGCGATCCCAATCGAACCCCCAATTTGTTGGATGAGATTGAGCATGGAAGAGGCCATCGCTGTTTTTTCGACTGGCACATGGTTGAGCGCGGTGACCATGACCGGCGTAAATAGCATGCCGAGTCCCACGCCGCGGATTAGCGTCGGAAAAATAAGATCCCAGGTGGATGTGTTGATGTCGATATGCCTATACATGAACATAAAGCATGCCACGATCAAGAGGCCTGAAACAGCAAGCAGCCGGGTGCCAAAGCGTGACATCAAGCGCGGGGTCAGCGGCATCATGAAGCCGACGACAAGTGAACCCGGCAGCATGATGAGGCCGCTATCAATTTCGTCTAAGCCGCGCACTTGCTGCAAGAAGAGCGGAAGAAGAAAAACGCCGCCAAAAAGCGCGATCGAACGCACCACTGTCACAGCCATGCAGGCTGAGAAGACTGGAAACCGAAACAACTCAAGATCGATAATTGTGTTTTCGACGATGCTTTCAACGAGCAAGAATCCGATTGCGGCCACAGCGGAAACCGCGAGACAGGCAATTATGTAGGGAGACGTCCAACCTTCGTGTTCGCCTTTCGAGATACCAAGCAGAAATCCAACAAGGGCAACGGCGAGAAATAAAAAGCCCCAAAGATCAAAAGGCTTTCGGCGTGATGCGTGGGGTTGGTCACGTCGCAATGTTCCGAGCGCCCAAATGGTGCCGATAACGCCTATGGGAAGGTTAATTAGAAAAATCGATCGCCAACCAAACACGTGGGTGAGCCAGCCGCCAAGTGTTGGCCCAAATGCTGGACCAACAATAACCCCGAGGCCCCAGTAGGCTAGGGCCTTGGCGCGTTCCGCCGGTGCAAACTCTTCGGAAATCATCGCCATGCCGGTCGGTGTAAGAGCAGCTCCGCCTAAGGCCTGAAGCAACCTTGCAACGATGAGTGCGGAGAGGTTCCAGGCGAGACCGCAGAGCACAGAACCCGCGGTAAAGACGACAAGACTAAAGATGTAAAGGAACTTATGGCCAATGACGTCGCGAAACCAAGTCGTCAGGGGCATAAATGCCGCAAATCCTAACATGTAGCCGGTAATAACCCACTCAATGTCGTCGAGCGACGCACCGAAATCGGCCATCATTGCCGGTAGCGAAACATTGACGATGCTTGAGTCGAGCGCCGCCATGAGCGTGCCAAGCATGACAATACCTAGCACCTTCCATGGGTACTTCGAAACTTTGGAGCCGTTCATTAGCGCACACGAATCTTGATTTCGACCGATTGGCCAGCCCTTAATTTGGCGGTTTCGCCATGATCGATTTCGATTTTAATCGGGATTCTTTGAACGAGTTTTGTAAAGTTTCCTGCTGGGTTTTCGGCCTGAATCAATGCAAATTGTGACGCCGTGGCTGCCCGAACCTCAGAAACTTTTCCCGTGAGCTCACCGCCTTCATCGACACGTATTGAAACCGGCTGCCCAATTTTCACGGCACCCACTGCGGTTTCTTCAATGTTGGCCGCCACCCAAGGGTGTTTGGTGTCAGCGATTGTGAGAGCGACTTGATTTGGTTCAAGAATATTACCGAGCTCTGTGCTTCTTTGCACCACAACGCCGCTTGTAGGACTCTTTACATAGGTTCGCTCAAGCGCAATTTTTGCAAGTTGCAGCTCCGCCTGCGCCGTGTCATCGTTTGACTTTGCGACATCAACATCGCGCTGCGAGGCGCCGTGCTCAAATGCGAGTCTCTGAGTACGTGCGAGCTCGTTGCCACTGAGCATCGCTTTTGCCTTAGACTTTAGTAGGTTCGCCTCAGCGACACTGTGGTCGAGCTCCAGCACGATTTGCCCAGCCGCCACTTCATCGCCTTCCTTAACGTTTAAACGCGTGATTTTGCCGCCCACACCTTCCGGTGCGACACGCACGAGCGTTGCTGCAACGCGTGCATCATCTGTTCGAACAAAAGGATGATAGAATTTGAGCCACGTCATAAAGGACGCGGCCGCGGCGAGGCCAAGAGCGACACCTACGCGCGCGGTTCTCGGATGCGTGATCCAATGTTTTGGTCGACCTGCAATCTGCTCAGTAGTTGTGGCAGCAGTCATTTGAGCCCATCCTGAAGGATCTATTTCTCTTGGCTTTATCGATGCCGCGCCATTTTTGGAGTCACGCCGCTTGGCGGCCGCGAAGATATGTTATTCTTTCTGCATGCTTAATGAATTCAAGGCCTTTATCTCTAGAGGAAACGTTGTCGATCTCGCGGTGGGCGTTGTTATCGGTGCGGCATTTGGCAAGATCGTCTCTTCGCTTGTCGCCGACCTGCTAATGCCCCCTCTGGGACTTTTGATTGGTGGCGTCAATTTTTCAGACTTGGCCATTACGCTCAAAAATGCCGCGGGGGAGACTCCCGCTGTGCAGCTTCGCTATGGTGTATTCATCAACACTGTGATCGATTTTTGCATTATAAGTGCTGCTATCTTCATACTGGTCAAAGGCATCAATCACCTTAAGAAGCAACCGGTAGAAGAAAAAGCCGAGGCACAAACAAAGATTTGCCCGGAATGCCTGATGAGCGTGCCAAAAGCAGCAAAGCGCTGTGCGTATTGCACCAGCCAGCTGACGACATCGAACGGGTGAGCTCGAAAACAGCAGGGTTCGCTCGGAGCCGCTTGTGAATCCGCGATTGAGTAATCAGGAATAGGGTTAACCGCACTGCCGCTTTCAGGACAACGGAGAGCTGAAGCGGGGCGAGGGTACAAAGCAATTTAGTAGCCGTCGTGAAGGTGGGCTGCTGGCAATAGATCTCGACTTTTCGATCGATGATGCAAGCCAGTTGCTGAAGAGAAGGCCTCCGGGCCCGCAAAATAGGCTTTTGGCGGCGACCTTCATTCGTTAAAACTCATTAACAACCGCGGAAATTCTTGTTGGTTAACGAGACTAGCCGGTCTTCGTGTTCAGTTCTGATAATTGGCATTATCGGAACAGGTCGTACCAAATATTGTCGTACTATATCATACTATGCATAGTATGATACGCGGACGAGCCGCAGCCCTGTTCAGCAGACCGCAGAAAGTCTGGCCAGGGATCTCGAATGCGCGGTGTAGACGCATGAGCGCGACGGCGCTATAACCTCAGCTGCGTGTTATACAAATTTGCATAGGCACCTGACCGTGCCATGAGTTCATCATGGGTGCCCTGCTCATCAATCCCATGTTCGGTCATGACAAGAATGCGATGGGCATTTCTAACCGTGGACAGCCTATGGGCAATGACAAGCATGGTGCGGTTATGAGTCAATTTTTCTAACGAGTCTTGAACTGCGCGTTCGCTCTCATTGTCTAGTGCGCTTGTTGCCTCATCAAAAATAATAATAGGCGGGTCTTTCAAGAAGACCCGTGCGATGCTTAGACGCTGCTTTTGGCCGCCAGACAGCTTAACCCCGCGCTGGCCGATGTTAGTTTCATAGCCTTTTGGCAGGGCCATGATAAAGTCGTGCGCGTTCGCTTTTTTAGCTGCTTCAACGATCTCTTGCTGGCTCGCATCTGGTTTGCCATAGCGAATATTGTCTATGACTGTACCTGCAAACAGATAGACATCCTGATGCACGATGCCGATGTGTTTTCTCAAGGAGTGCGTGCGGATATGCCTGATATCGGTGCCATCGAGCAGGATTTCGCCGTCGTTGACCTCATAAAAGCGAGGGATCAAGGAGCAGAGGGTCGTCTTGCCAATACCCGATACCCCGACCAGAGCAACATAATCTCCAGCGGGTATTTTTAGCGAGATATTTTTGAGTACGTAGTCATGGTCTTCCTTGTATTTGAAGCCGACATTTCTAAATTCTATGTTTCCACGTACATGCGCGAGATCAATCGCATCGGCTTTGTCCTTAATGTCAGGTTCAACTTCCAGAATTTCCATAAATCGCTCAAAACCGGCAACCCCTTCCTGGTAGAGCCTCACAAAATTACTAAAGCGGTCTAAGGGCTCGAGCAAGATTTCAATGCCGAGCAAAAAGGTCAGAAGATCGGCCAGGTCTAGAGAGCCGTGCACAATTCTTGTACTCGCAAAAATTATCACGGTGATGGACATCAGCTTTGGGAAGCCAAACTCCATGCCTGGATAAAAGCAGGCTTCGTTTTTGTAAGCATCTTTACGGCTGGCAAGAAAACGGTTGTTTTGGTGGTCAAACTTCTCTTGTTCGATTTTGTCATTTGTAAATGACTGCACGACTCTGATACCGGCCAACGTGTCTTCAACCTGTTCATTGATATCCCCAATGCGATCCTTGCTCCTTCGTAATGCCGCCACCATTCGCTTGTTAAAATATATTGCATATGCGGTCATCACGGGCAGAAAGAGAAACACGACCAAGGCCAGCTGGGCGTCTATGCTAATTAATATCGCGAAAGCGCCAACCGAATTCAGAAGCGAGATCGCAATGTCCTCAGGACCATGATGGTAGAGCTCCGACATATCAAACGAGTCATTGGTGATACGCGTCATCAGCTGACCGGTGCGCCGCTCGTCATAAAAGCTAAACGACAGCTTTTGACAATGTTCAAAGAGCTCACGACGCATGTCGCGCTCCATCATGGCACCCATCATGTGCCCTCTGTAGTCAACAAACACCCTTGCGGCCATGTGAACAGCCAGCAAAGCAAGCATGGCGCCGCCTAAGGCATAGATCTGGGACAGCGTGTCCGGCGTAAATCCTTCAAGCAAATCCTTGGTGATGTGTCTGGTGCACAGCAGCAATCCGAGTGTGGTTGCCGATAGCAAAAGTGCGCTCGCCAGATCTGCAAATAGCAGCCCCAGATAGGGCCTGTAATAGGATAAGAATTTCTTGCTTCGGGAATTCATGAGAGCTTCCTTGGCTTCATCGCGAGGCGAGGCAGAGGGGCTGGACCCAGCGTTTAGCCGCTTCATACGCCAGCATTTCTAAAAGACCAGATAAATATGCGAGACCAAACGCGTCGTCAGACCGAGGCCATCAAGTCGACTTGCGATCTCTTAAACAATGTTTGCTCGCTGGGTTTTGGCGATTTTTGGTACCAAGATATGTTATTGTTCGCAGTGCCTCACGAAACGGGATGAGCGCATGACCCAACCAAGAACACGTCGCGAAATGGAAATCTGGGCTGCCTGCGATGGGCTGTGGGCGCAGGCGGGCAGCTTGAGCAACATCACGGGAGACGCAATACGAGAAGAGGTGCTGCGTCTGGGCTACAAGAAGGGTAGCCCCAATGAGATTTATAGGTACCGAAAAACCTGGATGGATGCCAGACAGATAAACGCATCGGAGGGCGACGCACATCAAGCTGCCGCGGGTCTAGACCCCATTTCGAGAGCGGTGCAGATGGTGCATGAGCAGCTCAAGAGGGACTCCGATGATGTGATGGCGGCGCTTCAAACCGAGTTTGATGAAAGACAAAGCCGAGCCACCATCGAAATCGCCGAGCTACAAAAGCGTTTGACCTTTTTGGAAGAAGAGTGTGCTGGCCTTAAAGTGCGCAAGGAAACCCTCCTTAAAGAAAACGAGCGGCTTAACGAGCAGCTACGAACTTCAGAAACCAATGAGCGGCTGGCCGGCGAGCGTCTCGCTGCTTTTCAATCTTTGTTTGAGATATGGCGAACGGATTCGGCCCAGAAACATAAACAGATGGAGGCGCTTTTTGAACAAGTGCTTTCAGAAAAAGAGGCTGCACTGGTTCTGGCAAGAAAAGAGTCAAAGACGCTTGCTGAAAAATATAACGACGAAGTAAATGGCCTAAAGGTGCAGCTAAAAAATCTCTTGCATGAGCGCGATGGTTTGCTCGAGCGCCAGACAAAGACGGCCGAAAAGCAAAAATCGTTTGAAAAAGAACTGAAAGAAAAAGACGAAGACATGCGGGAGCTGATTCGAAGCCGGGCAGAACTTGGTTTCAAGGAACGCGCGCTCAGTGAGCAACTTGCAAAGAGCGGCGCTCAGATTGCCTTTTTGGAAAATGAATGCGGGCGGCTTCAAGGACTTTGGCGTGAACAAACACATGGTGGCACTGCAGACACACCCATGCTTAGAAGTCTGCAGCGAGATCTTTTGGCCGTGAAAAGGCTTGTTACCGCAAAAGTGAAGAACCGACCCAATTGAAAAAGGTGCTGCGATGGAGTTCAAAAATCCTGGCGACGCGCTGGCACTTACAACTCTGGGCGTTCCACTGCCAGGTCATAAATGCCAGATAGACGCCAACACCGATTTGGAAGCGATGCGCGCGTGGCTGCGGGAATATGAGTCGAGCGCGGCGACCAAGCGAGCCTATGAAAAAGAAGTGCAACGTTTCTTATTGTGGTGCACTGTCGAAAAAAAGAAGACTCTGGCTGAGCTTAGCCGCCAGGACTTTGAAGATTACTTCTCATTTCTGAAGAACCCAATTCCGCGCGATTTTTGGTGTGGATCGCCCAGCGGTAAAAAGCGGCCGCGAGGGACGGCTGGTTGGAGACCGTTTGTCGGGCCACTCAGCCCGAGAGCCGCTCAGGCCGCGCTATCGATCTTGTCTTCTTTCATGAGCTATGTTGTCGATGCAAGTTATATCGATAAAAATCCGCTGTCGCTCATACGGCGTAAGGGTCGCTTTTTCGGTGCATCGGCAACAGAACGCGGTCTTGAAGTGGCTTCCCGCATACTAGAAGATGACGAATGGGCCGCTTTTCTAAGCGCCGTTGGCGAATTGCCAGAGTCAAATGCCCGCGAGCGTTTAGAAAAAGCGCGTGTTCGCTTGATTGTGGCAACTTTGTTTTTGCTCGGCCTGCGGGTGGAAGAGCTCGCGTCGCATTCATGGATGGCCTTCAGGGAGGTCAGAGGTGCGTGGTGGTTCTTTGTGCGGGGAAAGGGAAGCAAGCTCGCTAAGATCCCGGTCAACCAAAGCCTTATGGCTGAAGTCAGAGCATTTCGCGCACTGCTCGGAAAAGCTCCCGATCCTCTGCCTGACGAGACGTCGCCCGTCATCCCCGCTTTGACTCACGAGAAGGGACTTTCTAGCCGCCAAATTTCTAAAATTCTCAAAGCAATGGCGCAGAGAGCCGCCGATACATTTGTTGGAGAGCCGCACAAGAAAAAGAAACTGCTTGCGTTTTCCCCCCACTGGCTGCGTCATCTCTCGGCCTCAATGCAGGACCGGGTTGGCATTGAGTTCAAGCACATTAGGGCCAACCATAGACACGAAAGGGACGATACAACACGACTCTACGTGCATGCCAATGACCAAGAACGCCACCAAGATATGACTAAACTGACAATTCATTTCAATTGAAACTGGAACCGGGAGCAATGTTAGAATATGATCATTAAACTATGAGATTGGTATTCATTTGCGTGTGCTTCTTTGCGTTTTTTGGTTGTCCCTCGACGCATGAACAGCCTAATCCCATTCCCCCAGCTTCTGCCAATATTGTCGAAGATATAAGCAATCTGCCAGAAGGGCCACTATCACTCGAACAGCAAATCGGGCGCATTAAAGCGCTGAAGGCAAAAAATGCTCGACTAAATCTCATTGTTGGGAGAAGAAGCGACGAATACCCAAATGAATATCCATTACCAAAAATCCCAGGCACATTTTGGGTGTACAGCGACATTCTAGCTTCAACTATGAACACCGCAAAAAACCCAATCGGCTTGAAAATCGATGTAAATAACGTTGTAAAAATGTCGGAACTTCCCGCTGAAACCTTTTCAAAGGTACTCGTTGATTTTGGTGTGATCCAATACTTGATTCTGCCCTTATTCGCAAAAAACGTTTTCCGCCTGGTTGAGCCGCAAGGCAGCGTCTATTTTGAAAAACCAATAGAGACTGCGCGTTCCGAAATTTATTACCCGGCGGGAAATCTGTTGCCCTATGCCTTTGATTGGGAGGGGAGCAATGCACATCGTGGGAGCACCGACGTGCTAAAGGGCATCTCCGATGTTCATCGTCAACAAGAAAAAGATGCCGAATCAAGGCTCGTACGAAAACTCTTCTCTTCGGTGGCAGAGGCCTCTGTCACTCTTCATCTTCATGAACGTTACCCAATTGATAACCGATCTACGGCCAAAAGCCCAGTCAGTTATTATGAGGTTAAAAAGAACAGCGGCAATAGAAGTTCTATTGAAACGCTTTCTGAACATCCAAGCAGGGGTCCGGGCGACATCTATCGCCTGGAAAAGCAAAAGAAGGAATTGCGCCTCATACTGGGGAGAAGCAGCGACGATGCTGGCGCGTTACAACTGCCTAACATTCCTAACGGCGAATGGGTTTTTATGAATAGGTATGCAACAACACGTCAGGCTCCCACGGACCCTATTCAACTTACCCAACATCCTGAGGGGTTTTTCTTATCGCTTGGATTTTGGTTGCAACCGTGGAGCGGAAGATACAGCCAGATATTTTTGGCATCAACCGGACTTGATATTTACCCTCGTGTCTTGCTCCAGGTGAAGCTCATCTCAAATGCCCTCAAGTCCGGAGGAAAATTCTTCTTTAAATTGCCGCCGACCGGTGTGTTTGATCCTCTACCAGGCGAGGATGCTCTCGAGCACAAGTTTGACACCAAGGACCCCGGTCCCGATGCCCTGATTTACGCCATTGCCGTCAATTACAGGTTTGTTTTGAACGACCTGGCAAAGGCGCACTCTGCAGAAAGCGCCGCACGTGCCGAACAGATAAAAAGATTCACTGACTATTTGAAGAAAAATGGTTTCTCGAACGTGATTGTTCATAACAATGAAGCATTTGTTTTTCCGGAAGAACCGGATGAGAAAGTGACTTATATCGAAGCTGTGAAATGATAAGGGCGGCGCTTCATCGAAGACTTCGCTTAAGTATCCTGCGAGAGAGCATTTCTGGCGATGATGGGCCCAAACTTAGGATCGCCATGACGCTGGCAGATGATAGTCAGGACGTGCGCTGGCGTAACCGTACTTGACCATGGCAGCAAGGAACTTTGTTATGTAAAATGCTGCCAGCACTTGAGCTGCATGCGTCTGCTCCTGCTCTGTTCCAAGTTGAAGAATAACAGCGTCTAAGTAGTTCTTTACTTCAGGGGCATCGTAATAAGCCATCTTCACAAAATTTTGCCAGGGCGCCAATCCATCTCCCAAATCCCAGTTTTGAGCGGCTCGCGCAATTGTGGTTGGGTTTACTTCCTTCCTATCAAAGTAGCTTGCCGTCATTCCATAAAACGTCTTATCTAATTGGCGTCCACCCAAAAATTCTGGTGTCCCATAGGGTGTTCCTGCCACAGCTTTGTCGATATTGGGAGTAAATGGCGTGACCTCAGTTGTCATTGTGGTTAACTGCAAGACATCTTTGAGAGCAACTTCGGCCAAAAGGATGGCTTCAGGTTCGGAAATTCCGGTAACGACGGAGTCGGTTACGCGTGCAAGTTTGAAGTGAGCGATGGCGGCGCTGACCAACTCGCGTTCGATGGGCAATACGGCAGCCTTTTCAGCTGCCAAAGCCGCATTTTGAGCGGCTTCATCAAGGCTGCTTTTGTCACTCACGGCCATTTTTTGCAAGATCCCGTCGAGGCTTATTCGCAATTCGATGCGCGACAAACCCCGTAGGATCATAAACTGGCAGTCTCCATGTTCACTAAAAATCATGTGCTTGATGTCTTTTAACAGCTTGGTTTTCGCGCTGCTAGGAGGCATGGTCTTCAGTGCGTTAACGACGCCAACCAAGCGCAAAAAAATTGGGATATTGGTGAGAGCCGCTCCCACGTAAGCATCGGCAAAATTGCGCCACAGTTGGCCCATCCAAAGCTCGAGGTAATTTGCGCTGCCCCTAAACGGGCCTTGCGCCAACCCCGCCCTTGAATTGTATTCAGATTTTCCAGCTTCCGCTGGACCCAGCATGGCATATAGCTCCGCGAGCGCGATGTTTACCGTATGCACTGTTACAGCTCCATGAATCGGCGCACGCGGTTTCCACCAACTCGCGAGATTCGGGTCCCGAAGAAAGTGGGTGGTATTTAAATAGAGCGTTCTGTCAGTGGGCGTGGCTATTTTGGCATTGAAGTCTTTAATATCCTCGGTCAGTCTTTCAGCGGCTAAGCCCTTCAGCGCAGAGTTATATTGGCCTTGATCGATCCGATAATCCGTCAGAATAAACTTGCCTGGAGCGGTTGTGCTGTGAGCCCGCTTCACGCTTCTGTATTCCAAGCCCCTGATGTTTCTATTCAATTTTGTGTTCGCGTTAAGCTTAAAGGCACCCTGATTATCTTCGACCACAGAGATGAGCGACCATTCAACTTCGTGCAAGAACGCTCCGGTGTGCACGAAAAATTGAGTGCGGTCGGCGTCAAGCGTTGCAGGTGGAACCAGAGGATGGACTGAAACCGCATGTTTGGTAAGTTCGCTGCTTGCGATGGCCGCAGTTGCTTTTTTTACAGCATCTGGGTCAGCCTTCATAAATTTGGGGAGATCTGAATCACAGCCGCTACCACCGCCTGAACCGGCACTTCCGCCACCCAAGCCGGTACTACTACCGCCTGAACCGGCACTTCCGCCACCCAAGCCGGTGCTACCACCGCCTGAACCGGCACTTCCGCCACCGCTGGTGCTACCGCCTGAGCCCGTGCCTCCCCCTCCTGGGTGTTTGCTATTGCATGCAACCATACCAGCGGCAACAACGGTTATAAGAACGAAACGAAAGATAAGGTTCATCATTTGGCGGTTACCAGATAAATAGTTTAGGGACAAATAGTGACTCGATACCCACTGCTGAAGCCTAACATGTTTGAGAGCCGTTGCAAGTGAGCCGCCTAAGGCCTGGAGCGAGCCGGCACCGGCCCAGGAATTCCGGGTTTTTGTGCAAACATCTGCATTAAACCGAGCAGTAGTGCTGATGCCGAAAAACAAGCGCCCGCGATGAAGGCGGCGCCTCCATCGAAGACATCGCTTAAGTATCCAGCGAGCGCATTGCTGGCGATAATTGACCCACCGCAGACCAAATAAAACAAGCCAAACGCCGTGCCACGGAGCTCCCTAGGGGCTGATTGAGCTATCAGGCCAGCCAGTAGACCTTGCGTAAGGCCCATATGCGTGCCCGCGAGCAAGATTCCTAGCAGTGCCATCCATGGGTTCAGGGAGCTAAACAGGACGCAGTTGGCCAAGATAAGCGTTGCGATACCAATGAGCAGCAAAGAACTCTTATTGCTCCGATCGGCGAGTTTTCCCATTGGGTACGCAATCAATGCGTGCACGAGCTCATAGGCAACGAGGAGCAGGGGGGTCGTAGAGATGGCGAATCCGGCTTCTCGAGCACGAAAGAGCAAGAAATTTTCACTGAAGCGAGCGAGCATGAGTACGCAGGCCAGGGCGAGCAGCATCCAGAAGGACGACGGCAGCTTTAGAATTCCTTTCATTTCCCATCGATATCTGGACGCCGAAGGCCATTTTTCACTCTGAAATTGTTTGGGTTCTTTTACGAACAGAAGCAAGACGATGATACTTAACGCGCCCGGGAATGCCGAAAGCCCAAACAGCAGATGATAGTCTTTTGTAAAAGACATGGTGCATTGCGCAAGTAGCGCACCGCAAATGGCCCCAGCCGTATAGAAGGTCTGTCTTAAACCAAAGCTTTTAAATAGAGTCGAGCGACTTGATAAATCGCCGATGAGCGCATCTGTAGGGGCGGCACGCAAACCTTTGCTGAAGCGATCGATGAATCTTGCGAAGAAAACCCAGTGAGCCGCGGTGGTCAACGCTAGAAGCGGCTTCATGCAGAAGCTGCCAAAGCTCCCAAGAAAAATAAAAGGAAGACGCTTGGCAAAAACGTCGCTCAGGGCCCCAGCCAGAAACTTGGATAAAAAAGCCGTGCCCACAGCAATGCCTTCGACCAGTCCGAAGTGGGTTTTAGATACTCCCAGGTGCTCGGTCATATAGAACCCGAGCAGGCTCATGGCCATTACGGTGGACGTGCTCCAAAAGAAGCTAACGACGCTTAACGCCCACAAGCTTCGCTCATGGAGCTTTTCGCTGGGCTGTGGGTTTCTCATCGCTGTCATAATGGTTTAAGATCGCTAACACGTCTCTTCTTGTCTTTCCATGGGCTTACCCATACAGGATGAGAAACTCAAGGTTTAAGGGGCATAACCATGGCAGAAAACAGTGTCCTTCAGGAAACAACCAGCAATAAAATTAGGGTGTTACGTCTCAATCGTCCAAAAGCGCTCAATGCCCTTGGGGAGGAGTTGGTCGGCGCCTTGGAGCGGGAAATCGATGCTGCGAAAAAACAACGTGATATTCGAGCCATAATTTTTGCCAGCACATCCGAAAAAGCCTTTTGCGCGGGCGCGGATCTTAAGGAACGGATGGGGATGACGATACCCGACACAAAGCGCTTTGTGCAAAGGCTGTCGGGCTTGTTTAGAAAAATTGAGCAGATTGAAGTGCCTACAGTGGCTGCGATAGATGGCGCTGCCTTTGGCGGGGGGCTGGAACTGGCAATTGCTTGCGATTTTAGAACCATCAATACGGAGGCTATGGTTGGACTAACGGAGTGCGCGCTGGGAATTATGCCCGGAGCAGGTGGCACACAACGCCTATGGCGCTTGGTCGGGCTGCCTAAAGCCAAGGAGCTTATTTTCTCAGCACAAAAGATAGCTGGTAAAGAAGCGTTTGATTTGGGGCTGGCAGATAGGCTCGTGGCACCAGAAGGATCAGCCTTTAACGAAGCAATGTCGATGGTTGAGCGCATGACGAGAAATGCGCCGCTCGGGGTTCGTGCAGCCAAGAAAGCGATCGTGGATGGTTTTGGTCTTGAAATGGAAGCTGGGCTCAAGCTCGAGCAAGAATGTTACGAGAAACTGCTTCTGACCAAAGACCGCAAAGAGGGATTGCTGGCTTTTTCGGAAAAGCGTTTCCCCAACTTTACTGGCACATAGCAGAATGAATGGTTACGCTTCAGCTAAGGCCATTTGCATGTTGGGAGAGAGATGAGCCACCTACGAATAGTGCTGCTGTTGCTGGTTGCCAACATATTGGGTTGCCAATATGGCAACGACAGAAATGGTGCTGGCGGCAAAACGACATCATCCTCGACAAACAAGACCGCACAAATCGCCGAATTCTCTTATGAGATCAACGCCGATAAACGCGCGGTTCGGTTTATGGAAAATGGTAAAGTTCTATCGAGGAGGCGCTTTATTGATCTTCTTGCTAGCGAATCGACACAGGGAGTGAATTTCCGAAGCTTGGTGAACAAAAGTGTGACTGAAGTTCCTATTGGGCAGGTTCAGGGATTTGAACTGAAATCGCCCGTGCTTAATCAAGACTCAGAATCCCTGCCTTACTATTATCTTGCCATACCGGCAAATTTTAGTACGGACGTCGACGCCGCTTACGCGAACTACTTTTACAACTGCAGTCCAGCGTTAATCAGTTCTGCAAATGCCGACACGAGCAGTGACTTTCAGCAAAACTATCTTGGTATTGTGGGTTATCAGGACGGTGCTGCCAAGGCGTTTGAAAAATCGATGCTCCCTGGCAAACGTTTGCTCTTAAAAGACGCTGCCGTCTTCTTGAAATCATCCCCCACAAATTTTTTAGTTTCTCCCTGCCCACTTGCGGACCCGATAAAAAATGACGCCAATCGCCCGCTTATTCATTTACGAGCGTTTGCTGCCCTTGCCACCAAAACCCCTGAGAGAGCCAATGCTTTTTGGCTCGCCGTTGGACTGATGGCCCAAAAAAGATTTACCGAGAGCAAGACAGTCTTTTTGAACACGCACGGTCATGGCGTCAACTACTTGCACTTCAGACTTGAGAGCAGGCCGGCATATTATCCCGCTGAAGCACAAAATTTGATCGAACCAAAAAGTTCTAATGCGTTTTATGACGAGATATTTCCTTAGCAGCGCCGAACAAACGAAACACCGCAACACCAAGCAAGGCTGACGCCATTGAGCCGGCCAATATGCCAATTTTTGCGCCAATGAGATTTCGACTGTTTGGCTCGTCAAATGCCAAATATGCAACGAACAGACTGACAGTAAAGCCTATGCCTGCAAGGCAAGACACGCCCAAGATGTCTGCCCATGAGCACCTCGATGGCAAGGCCGCGATGCCGAGCCGAACCGCCAAAAATGCAACGACGCATATGCCCAAGGGTTTACCAAGTGCAAGGCCGGCCATTGTGCCGAGGGCTGGCGGACTAAGCGCGATGTCCATTGAGAAGTCAGCTAAGTACAACCCTAAATTTGCAAAAGCAAACATCGGCAAGACCATAAAATTGGAGAATGAAAGCAGCTTTTTTTCAACTTCAGCAAGCATGCTCGCGTAGTTTGGGATGCTCGAAACGGTTATGGGAAGAGCGAAAGCAAAGACGGCGCCCGAGATTGTGGGATGAATACCCGCCCAAAAGAAGCTGAGCCACAACAAACATGCCAGCAAAAAATAGACCATTGGACTTGTGAGTCCTTTCTTGGCGAGACCATAGATGACTACGACAAGGAGTGCGGAGAGAAGAAGATATTTGGGTGTAACGCTTGTGTCGTAAAAAAAGGCGATGATGAGAATCCCGCCCAGATCATCAAAGACAGCCAGAGCCGACAAATAGATGCGTAAGGCGCGCTTGGAGACTGGTGATGCCAGACGCAGCGCCGCAAGCGAGAACACGATGTCGGTGGCACAGGGAATAGCCCAACCACGGCTCGCAACGGGGTCCTGTTTAGAGAAAAACCAATAGATGGCAGCGGGTGCAAGCATGCCTCCGGCCGCCGACAATAAAGGGAGAGCCGCTTTGCGTATCGTGCTAAGCTCGCCACCAAAAAGCTCTCGCTTAATTTCAAGACCAACCAACAAGAAAAAAGCCGTCATCAGGATTTCATTGATGACGAAGTGAAGCGAAATACCTGCGGTCTGGGCCCCAAAAAAACTATCGTAGCTTTCCTTACTGACAACGTTAGCAAAAATCATGCCAAGCGATGCTGCCACCAGCAACAAGTAGGTGTGCGCAGCATTGGCCTGAAAAAATTGTTTGAACTGTTTTGTCGGCATTTAGGATGAAGGATTTTACAGCTTCGATTGCTCCGTATCAAATTCATTTTGCGAGAGTGTGAGTTTTCCCATCTTTATAGGACCCAGTCTCGGCGTGAAACGTATGCGCTGCAAATGTTCCAGGGTTTCCCTGATGGCTGGCTTTAACGCGTCTTTGCCTTCATCCCATTTTCGCCCCGTAAGAAGGAACAGCGCATCCTCTAAGGTTTCGACCGCGAAGATCTTGAACTCATTGTTTTTGCAAGCCTCGGTAACTTCTTCACTTAACATGACATCCGAGGCACTCGAAGCGGGGATAATGACTCCATTGTTCTTGCTTTTGAGGCGCTTACACACGGTGAAAAAGCCCTCGATCTTTTCATTGACACCGCCAACGGCTTGGATTTTTCCGCGTTGATCAACCGAACCGGTAATGGCGAAGTGTTGCGATATAGGCACATTTGCAAGAGACGAAAACAGCGTGCAAGCTTCAGCTAAAGACGCTGAATCGCCATCAACTTCAGAATACGTCTGTTCCATACACAACAGCGCTGTCAATCCAAGTGGCACATCTCGCCCAAAGCGGTCCATTAATAAACCGCGAATTATGAGCGTTCCCTTGGTGTGGATAGGGCCGCCGAGCTGCGTTTCACGCTCGACATCAATGATCTCGCCGCGTCCTGAGCTGACGCGACAAGTCACGCGCAATGGAACGCCAAATTCGTAGTTTCCGAGCTCAATCACAGTGAGGGCGTTACATTGCCCCACAATAGCGCCGTCTGTCTCAATGTGAATACGCCCTTCGGTGATGTCTTCCAGAATCCGTGACTGGATAAATCCTTCTCTTTCGGCCCGGGCTTTCAGAGCCTTTCGCACATGGTTGGCGTCGATGTGGTGTACCTTTTCTTTTGACGCCCAATAGTTGGCTTCCCTTGCTAGGTCCGCGATCTCACCGATGCGCGCGGTAAGCTTTTTTTGGTTGCCCGAGAGCCGCACCGCATGCTCGAGCATGCGACCCGCGCCAGCCGGAGTTGGCGTTCGCAGTTTTTCTTCTGCACAAATAGCGCACAAAAATTGGAGGTATTTTTGGATACGCTCCTTTGAACGCTCCATTTCCAGATCGAAATCGGCTTTGACCTTAAACAGCTTGTTAAAATCGGGGTCATTTTTTGAAAGTGCGTAGTAGAGCTCAGGGGTGCCGATCAAAATTACTTTGAGCGACAGCGGAACGGGTTCAGGGCGCAATGAAACGACAGACACCATGCGGCCTGGCTCACCCGGATCGTCTAGCTCGATGGCACGATTTTTAACAGCGCGTTTAAGACCTTCCCAGGCGCTTGGGTCTCTAAGCAGGTCCTGCATTTCTATGACTAAGTAGCCGCCATTGGCTCTATACAAAGCTCCGGCGCGGATGCGCGTAAAGTCTGTAATCGTCTCGCCACGGTGCAAACGCTGTTCGATGCGCCCAATCAGATTTGAGGATGTCGGATGGGTCTCGTGAACGACCGGCGCACCGGCTGCTTTAGGCCTCGTGACCAAGACGTTAACCTTGTAATGAAGCAGTATGGATTCATCAGGATCAAAATCGTCTTCTTCGAGCATATGTCGAGGATGGATTTCAGCTCCATCATTATGCCCTGCGTCATCTGGAATGGTGGCCTGGTTGGCAATGAGATGCCTCAGATGCGACAGCACGTCTTCTTGAAGCGCGTTTAGATGGTCCACGATGACCTTATGCGGCTTCCATTGGACGCGAGCGGCTTCGAATAACGGTTCGATGACCCGGTATGCGGTTTTTCGTTCAAGTTCGGCCAGGGCATCTTCTGTGTCTTTTTCGACGACACGCACGCGCCGAACAGCGTCTTCAAGCTGGCTTTCAAGTTTTTCGGCCCTGGCTTCTAGCTCTTCTTTTTGGTTTTGATCGAGCTCGTCAAATTCTTCTTCTGACAAGGCCTCGCCTTTTTTGTTCGCAGGCGTGATGGTGAGGCTTGCTGCCGCGCGAGTCAGCACGAAGCCTTCTCTATGCGCTTGCTCTTCAATACTCCCAAGCAGGCTTTCGGTTTTTGCTTGCGAGACGTTTTCAATCTCTTGGCGTTCAGACAAAAAACGTTCCGCCTCAAACGCTTTTTCAAGATTGGAAAGCATGCGTTCAACAATAAGGTCATAGGTCTTTTTGACTTTGGGGCCAAGCGACGCAGGGACCGAAACCGCAAGAGGACGGTCACGGTCCGCAAAATTATAGAGCAAGATAATGTCGTCCGGAGTTTCTTCTTTTCTCGCTCGTTCGGCCAAAATCTGATTGACCGTGGAAGTTCGGCCCGTTCCAGGCAGACCAACAACAAAAATATTAAACCCGCGTTGCTTGATACCGAGCCCAAGTTCGAGCGCGGCCAATGCGCGTTCTTGTGACATAAACCCTATGCGCGAAGATTTGCGCGGTCTTCGTCTCTGTTTAAGAACGTCCGAGGCGAGGCTCTCGAATTCAAACTTCCAACGCAGCTCTGAATGGGTTAGCTCTCGGATCATTCTTGCACTGACTCCTTCAACCCCATTTTTTGGGAAAAAAATGGCGCCTAGCAGCCAGTGTAACAAAAGACCTCAGGCAAGATACAATCAAAGTGCATATTTACTTTAGGGCTCTAGGGCTTGACCCGGCCTATTTATCTGGCCCTGATGCGAACGTGTGAACGCCATAGCGTTCGAAAATGGCCTTTGCCTTTTTCCTTTCGGCCTCAGCCTTTTCGAACTCATTGAGCGCGGCATAGGCGCGGCCCGTGTTTTCCGCATATATGGCGATGGTGGGGTCGATCCGCTGCGCGATCAAAAAGTACTTGAGTGCCTCTTTTGGGTTATGGTCGGCCAATAATAGGAAATGGCCTGCGTTGTTTGCGGCGTCCGCGAAATTCGGATAGCTGTTAAGTACACTGAGCCACAGGCCAACCGGTGTCTGATAGTGTTCGTTTTGCCGCTCGATGGTCACCGCAAAGCTCAATAGGTAGATGGCTGAGGCAGCCGTAGCGGTGTAGGCCAAGTACCTTCGCGTCTTCACGACGAAGATAGGTGCACTAAGCTCCGCCGCCCAGAGCGCAAAAAACGCCAAGCTTGGATACAAGCGCCATTCTCGAATGACTTCGTTTTTGGGAAAGAATGAATTGGTGGGCAGCAGGGTGATCAGCATGGCGCCGAGCAGCCATCCATGTGACGTTCGATAGCGCCATGTCACCCATGCAGCGAAGCCAACGAGTGCAATGCCAATCAAAACGTCAGGATGTGCCATGCTGTCGTAATAAGGAAGGTAATGCAAGAAGCTGAGCTGAAAGGGCAGGATGTAGAACGCAGGAAGCCAAACGGCATTTCCAAGCTGTGACAGCGCCCAATCCAAGGGGCCGATGTGGGCTGGTTCCTTCAGCGATGACGCATAGCTTAAGCAAAAAGCGGCAATGAGTGCGAGGGTACAGGCGGCGAGGGCCCATGCCTTCCAAGTGTTGCGCGTAAGCATGGACGCCAACTTAAAATGCCGGAGCTTCCATTCATGCCATGCCACCAAGACCGGGAAAAACACAAAGCTCTGTTTGCTTAAAAGCATGAGGACGAAGAGCGCGCTTTGAATTGCAATTTCTTTTACTGTAAAGAAGTTTTGATTCGGTGCGCGTGGCCTCGATAACCGTTCCAACGCAATGAGCATGAAGAAAGCGGCAAGCGAATATGGCCGTCCAAAAAGCTGCGAAGCGCAGGCGCTTGCCAGCGGGTGAAGCGCAAAGATCGCGGTCGCAAGCATTGGGAGCCGCACCCAGCGACGCGCAATGACAAAAACCAACAAGATGTTCAATACATGGATGAGCCAATTGACGAGATGATAACCAAAAACGTCTTCGCCGCCCACCGCATAATTGAGCGTGTAACTTAAGACGGATAATGGGCGCTGAGCCAAACCCTTTAATGTGAGCATCTTTTCGATGAACATCGACGGGCTCTTGACCACAATGTTGTTTTGAATGCCGTCGACTTCGACGAAGTGAAACGGAATTGAAAAAGCATTTCGATAGATAAACGCCACCATCATGACAAGCACGGCGACGAAGAGCCACTGCAGTTGTGGGCGCAAGCTATGCTGCACATCTGAGTTTTGCTTTTTTGAAGAGCGCATCTAGACGGTCTCCTCCGACTTCTCTTTAGGATAGCCGCCCAGGCGCCGCGTCTGCAAATTCATTGCCGGTGGCGCAGGCTCAAGTATTTTTTGCTGCAGCTACGGCTGCAGACCATACCTGGGCGAGCTTTTCATAGAAGGATTCCATTGATGCGTTATTTTCTACTTGAAATGAGGTTTTTTTCTTTTGCTCATCTGTATCCATTTGAGCTTCAATGCGTTTTTCCGCCTCAGCTTTAGAGTATCCGTTTCTGGTGCTGAGGCGTTCGATACGCTTGTCTTTATCGGACCATACCAAAATTATGGCGTCCATCGCGCCATCTAGGTGGGCCTCAAAGAGCAGGGGGGCTTCAAAAACAGCAATGTCGTGGCCCTGTTTTTCAAGCATGTTCAGCTTGCGCTGCAAAGCATCAAAAATGCGCGGATGCAAAATGGACTCAAGTTCTTGGCGGGCAGTGGGGTCGTCAAACACATGACTGGCTAGCCTGGCTCGGTCAAGCTGACCATCTGCTGTGAGAACATCTTGGCCAAAATGAGCTGCTACTGCCTTAAGACCTTCGCTCCCTGGTTCAACCACATCTCTCGCGAGCTGATCCGCATCAATCACAGGAATATTTTTTTTCTTAAGCCAATTGGCGGCCAGACTTTTTCCAGACCCGATTCCACCGGTTAATCCGATGCATTTCATGCGCCATGCCTCCTTTGGGACACGCCCTAGCCTTCATAACCGCTGTGCGTTATGCTTCATGACTGTTATATGCCAAGAAAGTGCGGGAGAGCTTTTTGTACGCTGCGGTTTTTAAATTTTTTTGTTCGCTTCGGCTAACCGCCGCGATCTTAGTATCACTGGTCACGGCATCCGTTGCAGGGATGTTCTTCGACCAGACGCTCTCGCTGGGCGAACACCTTGCCAAGGCCAAATCAAGCCCGATCATGACCTCCGCATTGCTCTTTTTCGAGCTAAACGACGTTTTTCACTCATGGTGGTACAGCATCCTCGTCTTGCTGCTCGCGCTAAATCTCATCGCGTGCTCAATCGAGCGTCTGCCCCGAATTTGGGTTGATATCCACAAACCTTGGGAACCATTGGACGATCATGCACTCCTGGGCTTCAAGCTCAAACGAACCCTAACCATGACACCATCGGAAGCGGAGCAATTTGTGTCCGCCGCCGTAGGCGCGAAACCCAAATCCAAAGACGACGGCGCAACACGCTACTACTTTTCCGAGCGAAACAAGTACGGGAGGCTTGGCGTCTATATCATTCATATCGCTTTGCTCTTGATCATGTATGGAGCGACGGCGTCGACAATTCTTAGCATCGATGGGGTCATGTCGATTCCTGAAAGGTCGGGCAGCCGTTTCGTGCAGGTTCGCGGCCCCGGTGGTCTTGGTTACAGCCATGATTTGGGATTTGAAGTCCGCTGCACAGATTTTAGATTGAGGACTTTTGTCGACGGCTCACCGCTGGCTTTTGAATCAGACCTCGAAGTTTTTGAGAAGGGTAGGGCACAGGCAGTCGTCAAAAAGACCATACGCGTGAACGACCCCTTAGAGCACAGGGGGTACACGTTTTACCAGGCATCCTATCAGCCGCTCTCCGGCGAGCATCGCGTCGAGTTGCGTATTGGCGAGCATGGCAAAGAAGGTGACACTTATGTGGTCCCGCTGCGCCAGCGTCTTGCCGTAGCCGACCAGGTTTTGAGTCCCGAAGATGTGGTTGATGATTTTGGGGGGCTCGGACCTGCGGTGAAAATTGCTGCCTATGATGGTGACACTCCCAAAACCAGTTTTTATGTATTTAGAAATTATCCAAACTTTGATTCCGAGGTCAGGCGCGGTACCGTGGATGTTTCTTTTCAAGGAATTGACCAGGCCTTTCAAACCGGCATCAGTGTGCGCAAGTCTCCAGGCCTGTCCTTGGTTTTTCTTGGCTTCTTTTTGTTTTTTTTAGGGATCTTTGTTGCTTTCTGCTTTAATCATGTCCGAACCTATGTCCGAAGCCGCCCATCTACGAATGGCGAGCAAGAAGTCACCATCGCGATGTGGTCTAGACGTCACCCTCAAGCCGTAGCAAATGAGTTTTGGGCAATTGTAAAAAAGGGAGAAGATCATGGCATCCCTACATAGCGGTTACTTTTTCAATGCATGTGCTTTTGCGTACGCATTGGCGTTGTTCATGCACATTGCCTTTTTGGTAAAAGACAGACCCTGGCTGCGCCGTGCCGCTGTGACAACAACGGCGCTCGGTCTTATTGCGCAGAGCCTAGGGCTTGTAATGCGCTGGATGGAAGCAGGCGCGGTCGAAGTAGCCGCGTTTGAGCGCGCCACCGCACTAAAACTCTCTGGTTTAAACTACCTTTTGGTCTTTATTCAGCATCCACCCTGGTCCAACCTGTACGAGATTTTGGTCTATATGGCCTACGGCGTCGTTGTCGTGTCGCTGGTTAGCGAAGTGAAGTGGAAGATACGTTTCGCTTCGATCATGGCGCTGTTGCTAACGCTGCTTATTTTTGGACTTGCATCCTTATCAGATGACACGATCAAACCTTTGGTGCCGGCTCTTAAGAGCTGGTGGATCATGATTCATGTCATCAGTGCGTCAATTGCTTATGCGGCAGGAACTGTGGCTGCGTTCATCTGCTTGTTTTATCTTTTTAAAGCTGAGTCGAAAGTGCCGCTTAAAAGCCTGGCATCAGGCGCTCTATTTTTGAGTGGCATTCTTTATGTCTTGCTCGGTCGCGGAACGACGCTGTGGACCACGCTTGAATACAAGGTTAAGCTTGTACGAACTATGGCAGACCAGGATGTTGTCGTCGGCAGCGTCGTCAATGAGCAATTTGTTCCCTATTTTGTTGCCTCGCCGGGCATCGGCCCGTTGTTGATGCTGGCAACCCTTTTTTGTTTCGGCCTTGGGTTGTGGTTCAGGTTTGGCCTCAAAAACGAACAGGCCCTGGGCAGCGCGGGCCTCGGTCTTTACTGGCTTTGCGTCACAGTGAGCCTGGCCCTGTGCGCGCTGATTGTGGCCAACGGTCTGTTCACCGACAATATTACCCTCCCGAGCGAACTGAGCTCCGGGCTTATGCCGCCGCCGCCGTGGCGCCTGAGCCTTCGGTCGAATGTCTGGGATTTAGGCGTATTGGCCATTGCCCTATGCTCAATGGTCGCAGTGGGCCTTGTGTTGACCTTTCCAAGGTCTGTGCGCGAAAGGCTTCCGTCTCTGTCTGTTCTCGACGGCGCAGCCCATAACTGTATTCTCGTGGCCTTTACGCTGATGGCCGTGGTGCTGACCACCGGTGCATTGTGGGCTCACTACGCATGGGGCCGCTACTGGGCTTGGGATCCAAAAGAGACCGGTGCGCTTATTATTTGGCTAACCTATGCGCTCTATTTGCACAGCCGCATGACCAAAAACCTGGCGGGCGTGGGTTCGGCCGTCATTGGCGTTTGCGGATTTTTTGTGATATTGGCGGGATTCCTTGGAGTCAATTTAGGTTTTTTTGCCAATGGACTACACAGTTACGGAAGCACTTGATCAAGGCTACATCGTCCGCGCTCTTCATGAGGCGGACCTTGATGCGCTTTGGATATTGGACAACGCCGCGTTCACCAGCCCTTGGGCCAAATCGCAGCTGCAAGAAGAGCTTGGAAATCCGCAGGCTCTTGTGCTTGGAATATTTTTGGGCGAGACGCTTATCGCGGCGCTTCTGCTGCGTCAGCAAGCCGATGAGGCTTGGGTTTTTCGCGTGATGGTTCACCCACTGCATCGCAAAAAAGGTCTAGGCAAGCAACTAATGAAGATTGGTTTAAAGGCGCTGTCCACGCTTGGTTTCACAGGCAAGATGCTTAGGCTAGAAGTTGCTGAAAACAATGTGGCAGCGATAGAGCTATACAAGATCCTTGGCTTCGCTCTCACGAGACGCAGAGAAGCCTATTACCCACAGCAAGATCCCATGCTTCCGGCGCTTGCTGCGATTGAAATGGCAAGGTTAATCCCGTGACGACTAACATAGCCACCCTTGACTACGAATTGCTCGATAGTGGTCTCGGGCTTAGGTATGAACGTTTTGGTCAGGTGCGTCTGGTGCGTCCTGAGCCTCGCGCAGAGTGGAAAACCCGGGAACCATTTTCGACTTGGCAGCCCCATGCCGAGGCCATCCTGCAGGGCAGGGGCACTTACTCATGGGAACACTTTATACCCTTTGATGAACCCTGGGACATTGCGTTTGGCGATCTTAGTTTTTCGCTTAGACTATCTCAGTCAAAGCACATTGGGATTTTTCCAGAGCAAGAGGCCAACTGGCATTGGCTGCGCAGTGTCCTAGCTGCGCAAGCAAGACCCATCCGGATACTCAATCTGTTTGCATACACGGGGGTTTCTACCGTCGTAATGGCTGCGCAGGGTGCCCATGTCACGCACATCGATGCATCACGCTCCGCGATCAATCGGGCAAAGGAAAATAGTGCAAAAAACAACATTCCCGAAAGCCGGGTTCGCTTCATTACCGAAGATGCCCTGGAATTTCTCCGCCGGGAAATACGACGCGGCAATCGTTATGACGCAATCGTTCTTGATCCTCCGCCTTTTGGAAGAAGCAAATCCGGTTCTTTTACTTGGGAATCGCAATTCGACACTCTGCTTAACGCATGCAAAGAAGTGCTAAACAACGATCCGCTGTTCTTTCTACTTAACGTGTATGCGGTTCCGATGAGCGATGACGATTTGAAGAGGCGGGTCAAAGCTCTCTTTCAAGGGCGAACTGTCGAAGTTGGAAGCTTGGCCTTGAAAGAAACAAAACGCGCGCAAACTATCGAACTCAGTCGCTTTGCACGCGTCACCTAGAAGCAGTAATAGAACAGATTTTTAGGCTGTTTTTGCGGCGCGCTTCATCAAACGCGAAATGCGTCTGGCGGCGGTTTTTTTGGTCAAAATGCCCTTGCTTGCGGCTTTGCCCAAAGCAGAAACAGCATTTCGAACTTCGCCGGCTGCCGGGGCTGCCTTTTTATCTTCAATTTCAGAGCGAGCTTTCTTAAGCTGCGTGGCTAGAGCAGCTTTTTCGCTGCGGTTTCTTAGGCGTCGCTTTTCTGACTGTTTGTGACGCTTAATTGCTGAAGGATGGTTGGCCATGAATTCTCCCAATAGGGGCTAAAACCCCAATATCCTCTGCATCTATGCCAAAAAAACGGCTAGGCGACAACCCATCTTTGCCAAGATCCAAGAAAAAAACTTGAGGCTCTTAGCGAAAACGCATCCCTTCCACCTGAGAAAAGACAGTTCGGCCCGGCAAGGGGTGCGCGTTAGGACCTACAAAGTCCGGATGACCGGGCAAGGTGAGCAACAATTGTCCCGCGTCATTAAATACAGCATGGGGACAATAGGGCAGCAGTTCCTTGGACTCAAAAGCCTTATTTTTTAGGGCGCCGATGCCCCCGGCAGCTATCGCACTTTCTAACGTGGCTAAGGTTGGGGGAGGCAGCAAAATGGTGCCTTGGTGATGCATGGCGATGGCATCGGCCGGTGCCAAAACCTGCAAATCGCTGACCTCAGAGCTCGCCGAGAAATTGGTGCTCGGTTCATGGCTCTGACCATTCGGTATGGTCGCGACAAAGAACACGGCATCAAAACGACGCGGCTCTATGACCGGGGTGATCCAGCGAGATATGGGCACCAGGAATTCAAGATGAGGATTTAGATTGTGCTCTCTTAAACCCATCCAGAACGAATCATATGCAAGGACTGACGGCGCAATCCTTTCCCATTCCTGCAAAGACAAAAGGGTTTTGCCATCTGCCTTGGTCACCAACAGCACACCCGTTTCTTCTGCAGTTTCCCTTATGCCGCACAAATAAAAAGCGAGCGCTTGGTCATTGCGTATCCCATGAAAGGGGTTAAAAAAAGATGGGCAATTTGGGCTGCTTAGCAGCTCCCTGGCCTGGTTGAGGTCATCTTCGTCCATCTTACCGCCAGGAAAAACATAGGCACCGGGCATAAAGCGGGAGCTTGCCGAGCGTTTGATAAACACTATTCTTTCTGTAAGGGTGCTTATAGTAGAAAGTACGACCGTTGATCCTGGCACAGGTTGTGAGGGGCTCATTTTGGGCTCCGTTCCTTGAAGAAAGGCCGATAGTGGGGCGATTGGCTTCAACATGCGTATCGATGAGATCTTAGACATTGTAAAATCATACCACCCGCAGGCGGACATTGACCTGATTCAGAAGGCATATGTGTTTTCTGCAAAAATGCACGCCGGTCAGACGCGCAAGAGTGGTGAACCTTATTTTGTGCACCCGTTTGGGGTCGCCAAGATCTTGGCCGAAATGCACTTAGATGAAGCCAGCATTTGCACCGGCCTCTTGCACGATACTGTCGAAGACACACTGACAACCGTCGAAGACATCGAGCGCTTATTCGGTAAAGACATTGCATACCTTGTTGATGGCGTAACCAAACTGTCACTTGTGAAGTTCCAAAGCTCAGAGGAAAAACTCGCCGAGAACTTTAGAAAAATGCTCGTGGCAATGTCCAGAGACATCCGCGTGCTTTTGGTGAAGTTGGCCGATCGGCTCCACAACATGCGAACGCTCGAACACATGAGCCCTGAGAAGCAGGAACGCATCGCTGCAGAGACGCTTGAAATTTACGCACCGCTTGCCAATCGCCTTGGCATTGGCTGGATGAAAATAGAACTCGAGGACTTGAGCTTCGAGTATTTAAAACCGTCAGAATTCAGCGAATTGAAAGAGAAAATCGGCAAGACAGAAAAAGAGCGCAGCCGCTTTATTGACGAAGTTTCTGCCGAGCTCGGAAAAACCCTCCGGGGCGCCGGGATGAGACATTTTGAAGTGTCGGGCAGACCTAAGCATTTGTGGTCCATCTACAGAAAGATGGTTGATAAGAGCCTGGCCTTTGAAGACATCCACGATTTGATCGCCTTTCGTGTGCTCGTCGACACGCTCGGCCAGTGCTATGAAGCCCTCGGCCATATCCACGCCATGTGGCGGCCAATCCCTGGTCGTTTCAAAGACTATATCGCAATGCCCAAACCCAATGGTTATCGATCATTGCATACCGCTTTGATCGGGCCCAAAGGCGAACGCATTGAGGTTCAGATTCGAACGTATGACATGCATGCTGTGGCCGAAGGTGGCATCGCGGCGCACTGGAAGTACAAAGAGAAAGGTGGGCCGGTTACGGCCGATACCATTGCCGACAAGGGTTTTTTATGGCTTCGCCAGTTGATGAACTGGCAACGGGATCTCAAAGACCCCAGTGAGTTCATTGACTCGGTCAAAGTCGATTTGTTTGCGGAAGAAGTTTATGTATTCACGCCCAGGGGCGATGTTATTGAGCTGCCCCGCGGTGCGACGCCCGTAGATTTTGCTTTCGCCATCCACTCGGGCATAGGCATGCACATTGCCGGTGCAAAGGTCAACAACCGCATCGTGCCCCTTAAATACCAGCTTGAGAGTGGAGATACCTGCGAAATCATTGTCAACCGCAATAACTGGCCCAAGAAGGCGTGGCTTGATTTTGCAAAAACATCGAGAGCGAAAACAAAAATCCGCGCGATGCTTAGGCAACTTGAGCGTGACACTGGCATCAAAGTTGGCGAAGAACTGCTTGAGCGCGAGCTTAGGCGCTTTGGTTTCAGCATTCAAAAATGTCAGAAAGCCGGCCTTTTGGAAAAGTACTACGCGAGCAATGGTCGTTTTGAAACGCTCGATGATTTGCTCGTGGCGCTTGGCTACGGGAAAGTAGAACCCAAACAAGTCGTTGAGGCATTACTGCCAGACGACCTGAGGCAAAAACCGACCGAAGAGCCCAAGCGAAGCCGGCTTGGCCAACTCATCGACCGTTTGGCCAGCAAGCGCTCCAGTGGGGTTACAATCGAGGGCATTGAAGACATTTTGGTGCATTTCGCGCGGTGCTGTAGCCCTATTAAGGGCGACCCTATCATCGGCTTTGTTACGAGAGGGCGGGGACTCACCATTCACCGCCGAAACTGCCCAAAGGTCCTTGAGCTTGATGCCGACAGGCGGGTAAGCGTCCGTTGGGATGAACGCATAGCCAACGTGCGACCCATTTCCATTCGAGTTATCACTGACGATCGAGAAGGCATGCTGACTGATTTGGCCAACGCCTTTACCAAGCTCAACATCAATATTTCTGAGGCCACCTGTCGAACGACTGGGGATGGCCAAGCCATAAACACCTTCAAGTGTGGTGTTTTGGACCTAGAGCAACTAAAGCGCGTCGTACGGGCACTTGAAGCAATCAAGGGCGTGCATTCGGTTGAGCGGGCGCGCTCTATGGCCCAGGAATAACAACCAAAAAATAGTCAATCTCCTGCTTTCCTGTTTGGCATTTGGGGTCTATACAGCGCCAGTGATGTATTCCCGCAAAAAAATCGCCAGCCTTCTTAGCAAGGTCTTCATGGTGCTGCTCCTGTCGCAATCGTTTGTGACAGAGCTTGAGGCTGCGATTGGCGGAGGCATGGCTCCGCCTCCAAAACCCGGCGGCAAAGATAAGGATAAAAAAGGCGTTGAGCGCGATCCGGCGCTCATAAAGCTTCAACAACTCAAACCACTCGACGAAGCTACCAAAGCCGCTCTTGAGCGCTCCAAACAACCCGGGATACTTGAAGATGTGGCGCCTTCTGCCGGCCTCCTTTTTCAAATACGTGTTGTGGGGGCGAAAAAAATTGAACCAGATGCTGTGATCGCGCAAATTGGCAGCCGGTTGGGCCAACCGATATCCGAAGAGCAGGTGGCAGACGACATACATCACATTTTTTCAATGGGATTGTTTACAAACATTGAAGTGCTGCAAGATGAAGGGCCAGGCGCGAGCAAAATACTCATTTATAAGCTCAAGGAAAAGCCAAGCGTCCGCAAGATCATCTTTAAAGGGAACGATTCTGTCGGCGATGATGACCTTCTAGAGGCAATCGACCTGAAGCCCAATTTCATCGTCGATGTGGCCCGCGCAAAAGAAAATGCGACCAAATTGCGGAAGTTATATCGCGATAAAGGATTTTTCTTAGCTGATGTCAGCGCCCAAATCCTTGGCGAAGAAAACCGCAAGGATGAATCCGTTACGCATGACCTCGTGGACGTCATATTTACGATCGAAGAAAACACAAAAATCAAGATTGAGCAGATTTCGTTTGTCGGCAATGACCACATTTCGGAAGACGATATCAAGGCCATCATGAGAACGCGAGAAGAGCACTTCCTCAGTTTCATGAACGACATAGGGACCTATCGCGAAGATGTCTTCGACGTCGACATGATGCTCATTGAGCGGCTGTATCAAGAAAAGGGCTATATCAATGTTAAGGTCGGTAAGCCCAGAATCACGTTGTCCCATGACAAAGTCGCGCTTTCAATTGTGATTCCCATCACCGAGGGGGAACAGTACAGGCTGGGCGACTTAAACGTCGAGGGCGACTTTATCGTTGATGCCGATGAAGCAAAGGCGATTAAGGAGAGTGACCCAAACAAATTTGTTTTGAGTCGTGACAAATTGCTGTCGCGCATCCGGCAAAAAAGTGGCGACGTTTTCAATAGGACACAATTTGCAAACGACGTGCAGAGCGTCGAAGAGCTCTACAGAGATGAAGGATACGCCTACGTCAACGTGGCAATGAACCCAAAGTTGCGCGAGGGCGAAAACGTTGTTGATTTTGATGTCAATGTGGCATCGGGGCCGCTCATCAGAATTGAGCGCATCGAGATTAAAGGCAATGACAAAACGGCTGATGAGGTGATTCGCCGGGAAATCCGTGTTTATGAGGGCGAGTTATATTCTTCGTCACTACTTCGTTTGAGCGAACGCCGCATTCGTGCCCTCGGATACTTTGAAAACGTTACGGTGACGGAAAAACCAGGATCTTCACCAGACAAGATAGTTCTAGAATTTGCGGTCACTGAAAAAAGCTCCCGCCAAGCACTCGTATCGGGTGGTTATGTCACGGGTGGAGAAGGCTTTGTCTTTCAGGGGCAACTCGCAGACCATAACGTTTTTGGACGCGGCCAAGATTTGAGTTTGAATGTGCAGTGGTCGCGTTTTAGGCGCATATTTGAGCTTCGCTTTGCGGATCCACACATCGCACTGATGTTCGACAATCCGCTCTTCTTTTCTTTTTCCGTTTACAATTCCAGGCGCTTCTTAGGCAGTTTCACGCGGCTCGCCACCGGTGCGGACGTGACATTGGGATACCCCATTGGTGCTCCGCTTGCACCCATCTCGCGAAGCTGGTTAAAGGATGCTTCTCCTGACGACCTTCCCTATATTCCAGATTTTGAGAATTTACGCTTGTTTCTGACTTATGTCGGAGACCGCTCAGAAATCTCAAATGAGGTAATTGGCGTGCGTCTGTGGTCTTTGAAGACCAATCAACCGAGATACACAACCGCGCTCAGAGCAACTCTGCAGTTTGATCAACGAAACAACCGTTTAAATCCGTCGGCAGGCTTCTTCTCTGATATTCGTTCAGAATTCGCATCGAGCTATCTCGGCGCGCTGCCGCTAGCAAACCTCGAAAACAGCATCACAGAAGGTTCAAGGGGTGGGGAGGTTGAAAATGGTCTCTGGTTCATGAAGCAGCAAGCCAAACCCAATAATTTCCATCGGCTTTCGTTCAATGCCCGCGCCTATTACAACTTTGATAAATGGTTTATTTGGAAGGATTGGGTCCTTCGCTTCAATCTAGACGTCGGCTACCTGAACACCTTCGGCGAAGAGATACTCATGGAGAACTACCGCCTAGGCGCTTTGAACAGCGTCCGCGGTTATTACTTCCAATCGATTGGACCGGTCAGCAGGGTCGGTCGCGTATCGCCAGAGCAGCCTCTCAATGAATTTGTTGTGGGCGGCAACAAGCAGTTTGTGTTTAATGCAGAGCTTGAGTTCCCGTTGGTGCGGGCACTGAACTTGAGCTGGGTTTTGTTCTATGACATGGGCAATGTATGGGCCAGCGATGAAAACATGTTTTTCATTGGCGGCCATTCGCCAACCCACGTGTGGACCAAACCCACTGACCCGCTTGGAATCTATGAAACCCTCGGCCTATACGCTTCCTTTGGTTTCGGCTTACGTTGGTTAACCCCACTTGGTTTGTTCCGTTTTGAATGGGGCATACCTGCCACACCACGTCCTGTCGGCACGCCTGGCATGCGCGCTGGCGATTCTCCCATCCTTTTTGACTTTAGCTTCGGATCGAGTTTCTAAACATGCTTATTCAAAACTGTCGCGTCTTGGACCCTAGAGCTGGTATCGATGAACAAGCCCATGTGCTGCTGCAAAAAGATGCGGCAGTTTTAAACCCCAAAACCGATTGGGCGGGTCGAAAGATTGAGGGGCGAGGGCTCGCCCTGATGCCCGGTTTTGTGGACCTGCATGTGCATTGCCGTGAGCCAGGCTATGAATATAAGGAAACAATCGCCACAGCCATAGGGGCAGCGCTCGCGGGTGGCGTTACGGCGTTTGTTGCCATGCCAAACACGCGACCGGTGTTAGATGACGCTGTTGCAATTGAAGACCAATTTAGGCGGGCCAACGGAATCGCATTTGACTTCATGACCGTCGGATCTGCAACGCGGGGGTTGCTCGGCGAACAAATGACCGATATCGCGGCGCTTAAAAAAGCTGGCGTTTGTGGCATCAGCGATGACGGCCGCCCGGTTTCTGATGACTCATTGATGCTTCGGCTGCTCTTGTGCTGCAAAGAACACAACTTGGTTTTCATGCAGCATGCGGAGAACCTGGGTTTGAGCTGCTGCGGCGCCATTAACGAAAGTGAGGCCAGCCGGCGCCATGGCGTCAAGGGTCAGAGTCCCGACGCAGAAGGCGTGATGGTCGAACGAGATATCGAGTTGGTCAGACAAACAAAGGCTCGATATCACGTCCTCCACGTATCAACGGCACGCGCCTTAAACGCCGTGCGCAAGGCCAAGGCAGAGGGCTTGCCAGTCACTTGCGAGGTGTCGCCGCACCATTTGCTGCTGTCCGATACCGCGCTGGCGACGCTAGACACCAACAAGAAAATGAACCCGCCCCTGCGGTCAGAAACAGACAGACAGGCACTTTTGCAAGGGCTGGCCGACGGCACCATTGATGCCGTAGCAAGCGACCACGCACCTCATGCCGCCGAAGAAAAAGCCCAGCCCATCGATCTGGCTCCATTTGGGGTCGTGGGCCTTGAAACGCTGTTTTCGAGTGTGCAGAGCTTGGTGCATGCTGGGATTATCACGCAAAATCGGGCTGTAGAGCTGCTGACGGTCGGGCCCAGCAGCGTTTTGCAGCGTCCTCACTTAGGTACCCTGTTTTCGCCAAGCGCAAGGCCCAATGCCTGCCTTATAGATCTCGATTTTGATTGGCAGGTCAGCACCGATGAACTGCATTCCCGCTCCAAAAATTCTGCTTTTCTTGGTATGAACTTTAAAGGGAAAGTGCTGGCCACCTTTTTTGAGGGTGAGCTCCTGTGGGTACATCCATCGTTTTCAAAACGAATGAATTGACGGTTTAAAGAAATGGCCAACGAGCAGAAGAAGCCCATGACGCGCGCGGGCTATGAGCGTCTAAGACAAGAAATGGAACACACCATGCGGGTTGTGAGACCTAAAGTGGTGAAAGGCATTGCGGATGCCGCTGCAGAAGGCGACCGCTCTGAAAACGCTGAGTACATTTATGGCAAAAAGCATCTTCGTGAAATCGACAAGCGGCTTCAATATTTGAGCCAAATTTTGGGTTCGGCTCGGATTGTTCATGAAAACAGCATGACAGGAGACGCGGTTTGTTTTGGCGCGACGGTGGTTCTGGATGATGATACAGGCAAACGCAAAAAATGGACCATCGTGGGCGAAGGCGAAGCGGATGCCAAGGAAGGCACCATCGCTTGGAACTCGCCACTTGGCAGGGCTTTGATGGGTAAAAAGGTTGGTGATTTTGCTGAAGTTGATCGCCCATCGGGTATTTTAGAGGTTCATGTGGTTGGCCTCTTATTTCAAAACCGCCTGATTGCAGGCGAGGACATTTAACAAACAGCGAAGGAGACTAGAATGACAACCTTGCAAGAACGCATTAGCAAAGACTGGCAACAAGCCATGAAGGACCGAGTCCCCAAAAAAGACGTCTTGAGCCTCATGCGAACCGAGCTAAAAAATAAGGCCATTAATACCAGGACGGGCGGCGAGGGCGGTGTGACTCTCGAAGATAAAGAAGCCCTAGACGTGCTGCGTCGTATGGCAAAACAGCGCAAAGAATCGATCGAGTCCTTCAAGTCTGGCGGTCGTGACGATCTTGTACAAAAAGAACGCTTCGAGCTTGAGGTGATTGAAAGCTACCTTCCGGCGCAGCTGTCTGAGGCCGCAACCGAAGACGTGGTGCGGGCTATCATTGCACGCACAGGCGCGAGTTCAGTCAAAGACCTAGGCAAAGTCATGGGAGCAATCATGGCAGAGGGTAAAGGTCAGCTTGACGGAAATCTTGCGCAAACCATCGCAAAACGGTTGCTGGGTGCGTAGACAGGCTCGTGTGTGAAACTTGAACAAGCCACCTCCGAAATAAAACGCCGCCTCAAGATCACCGAGGTCATTGGGCGAAGCGTGCGCCTTAAAAAGCGCGGGGCTAACTGGATTGGCTTGTGTCCATTTCATCGTGAGAAAACCCCTTCGTTTAACGTCCATGAAGACGAGGGCTACTTCAAGTGTTTTGGTTGCGGGGCCGGCGGTGACATCTTTACCTTTTTAGAAAAAAAGACGGGCCAGCTTTTTATCGATGTGCTTCGCCAGTTGGCGGCAGAATGCGGCGTCACCTTGGACGATGGCGTCAACGGCCCAGCAGTTTCACCAGACGAGCTTAAGCACACCCAGAAAAAGAAGAAGCTCTTAAACGACGTCCAGCGCTTTTTCGCCGAGGGACTTTTCGCTCCAGGCGCGGGGAAAGAGGCGTTAGACTACTTGCTGGGCCCGCGAAAACTGTCCATCGAACAAGTCAAGAGATATGGATTTGGCTTTGCCGGGACACGCGACGATGATGTGTTAAAGCACTTGGCTAAGACCGGTGCCGAGCTCGGTGACGCGGATTCACTTGGCATCGTACGCCTTCAAGAAAACGGACCTCCTGTTTCTGTTTTTAAAGGCCGCATCACCATTCCCATTCGTTCCCAGAACGGGGAAGTTGTGGCTTTCGGCGGGCGCATTTTTCGGCCTGGGGATGAACGCGCCAAATATATCAACAGCAGGGCGAATGACTTATACCAAAAAAAAGCAGTTTTTTTTGGGCTCTTTGAGTCCTTGCCGTTGCTAAGACAAGGGCTTCCTGGCGTCATCGTCGAAGGCTATTTCGACGCTGTCGCCGTGCTCGAAAGCGGCTTTCCGGCGCTCGCTCCTTGCGGCACCGCTCTGACACGTGAACAGCTCACGCTCCTAAAACGCTACACAGAAAGGCTTGTGCTCTGTTTCGACAAAGATTCTGCGGGGCGAGCGGCCTTCCTGAAATCCTTGCTCATGGCTTTGGAACTAGGTTTTTTGCTCCAATCGGTCAATCTTGGGCAGGCTAAAGATCCAGACGATCTGCGGCAGAGAGCTGGTGGCGAACGGCTGAAGCAATGCATTTCAGACGCCAAAGATGCCGTTGAGGTTCTGATACATAGAGTGGCCGAACTTGCGAGCGCCGGCCTTAAAGAACGCATTCGAGGCATCCGCTTCCTGCTGCCCTTTCTGGGTGCTCATCCAAGTCCTTTGGTAAAAAATCAATATTTCCGCATGGCGGCCCTGTCGCTCAAAGAAGATGAGAAGGCCCTTATTCGTGAATATGAGCAGCTTAAAGCCGCGCCCAAAAAAGGCGCACCGCGGGTATTGGACGCTCCTATTGCTGGCAGGCCAACTGCTCCGAGCCTTAAGTCTGAGACCCCGAAAAGCCGCCCCCTCTCTTTGAGCCACAACATGCTACTCACGGCGGTGCTTAGGACTCCCCATTTGATTAATCAGCTCACGCCAGAGCTATTGAACGCCCTGCCCGGGACCCTTAGCAGCCTATTTTTTCAGTTGGCTGCCCTCCTTGCAAAAAACGTGGAGCTCACGGTCCAGACCCTGGCTGACCAACTATACCTGCCAAACGATCCCGTTTTTATCTCTACTTTTGTGCATGCTGCTAAGGCCGCAGAAAAGCTGAACTATCAAGAAGCAGAGCAGATGGTAAACGGCTATGTTGCCATTGAAAACAAAAAGAAAGAGAAAGCCGAGCTTCTTCATGCTCAGGAAAAAATGCAGCGTTTAAGCAAAGACGGAGAATTTGCGAAAGCCAAAGCTCTGCTTATGTCCCAAACCGAATCGCTAAGGCAAAAGCGTCCGAAAGCCAAGGAGGTTGAACATAGCGCAAAAGCAATAAGCCTCCTTGCCCCTCCCACAACTCGGGACTATACTATGCCAACTGATCTGCCAGAAGACGATGGTGGATGGCTTTAGTGTTGTTTTGGGGTCAACTTGAATAATCTGTACCCATGGCTCACTAATACGTGATTGGCTAGCAAACAGAAGCTGGCGAAAACCCTTAGGCTTAGGGGTCTAGGCAGGCCTGCTTTTTTGGTGGATGAATATTGAAATGGCAAAAAACAATAAGAACCGCGGCGCTAAGATAACTCCCAAAAAAGTCATAGCCAAACCTGCCGCAAAAAAAAGCTCTGCGCCCACAGGCGTGTCCAAGACTAAGCCACCGGCCAAAGCCAAAACCGCAGAAAAATCGGCGCAGGCAGAAAAGACAGTGAAGGTCAAAAATGCGCCGGAGCTCAAAGCGCCGACTGCAAAAGCCCAGTCAAAAACTCCATCCAAAGCCGCTCAAGAAGGGGCAGGAGCGCGCTCGGCGGCGGGCGACAAGAATGAAGTCGCCAAGCTATTGGCTAAAGGAAAAGACCGCGGCTTCGTCACATATGACGAAATCAATGATTCGCTTGGCTCAGAAGTTGCCAAGATCGAAGAACTTGAAGATGTTGTCGCTGTACTCATGGAAGGCGACGTTGAAATCGTTGATGACGTGGGCCGATTTTTGCCTGAAGGAGCAGCCAAGGAAGAAGGCGATGATTTCCTGGCTGAGCCGGACGAAGAACGCGAAGGCGACCTCGGCGAATTTAACAAAGGCAATGATCCCGTCAGGCTCTATTTGCGAAAAATGGGGTCGGTTAATTTGCTCACGCGCGACGGCGAAGTTGAGATTGCCAAACGCATTGAAGAAGGCGAGCTCGAAGTTCTAGACGCAGTGCTTGGCACCCCAATTTGTTTGGCCGAAGTGCTCGACTTGGGAGACAGGCTAAAAAAGGGCAAAATCCGCGTTAAAGAAATCGTCAAAGAAAACGAACCTGGCGAGGACGGCCAGACGATTGAGTTTGATGAACCCAGGGTCACCGAACGTGCCCTCAAGATCGTTGGCGATTTAACTGCCTTGCGCCTGGAAATGAAAGACTTTGAGGCCCAGCGAACACGCTTTTTGCAAAGCGGCAAAGAAGGCAAAGCGGCAGAGTTTAGCGCCAAAATGCGAGCCGTGCAGAGCAACATTACTGAGCTCTTGCGCGAACTAAAAATCAATAAGCGACAAATCGATCGCATCGTTCAGCGCATCAAAGTATTGATGCGCCGCGTGCACAAAGTTGAATACGAGCTCGCAAACATCGAACGTCGCGTCAACCGCGCTTCACACTTTTTGCTCAAAGAAATCAGAGAGGCCCGCAGGTCAAACGAAACCATGCAGCAGCTCGCCAAGCGTTATGGCATTACGGTCGACGTGCTGCAAGAATGGTATCGCACCATTGTCATGGCCATACACAGGGTCAAGCGCGTTCAAGAAGAAGCGCAGATGGACATTGGCGAGCTTAGAGAAACCTATCGAAATTTGCAGCGTGGCGAACGAAAAGCCAATCGCGCAAAAGAGCAACTGGTAGAAGCGAATTTGCGCTTAGTGGTATCGATTGCCAAGAAATACACGAACCGCGGCCTGCAGTTCTTGGATCTAATTCAAGAAGGCAATATTGGCCTCATGAAAGCGGTCGATAAGTTCGAATACAAACGCGGCTATAAGTTTTCGACCTATGCTACCTGGTGGATTCGCCAGGCGATTACCAGAGCCATTGCAGATCAAGCGCGAACCATTCGTATCCCGGTGCACATGATCGAGACCATCAACAAGCTGGTTCGCACGAGCCGCTATCTGCTCCAAGAGCTGGGCCGAGAACCAACCCCTGAAGAAATTGCAGAAAAGATGGAGCTTCAGGTCGATAAAGTACGCAAAGTTCTCAAGATTGCCAAGGAGCCGATTTCTTTGGAAACCCCCATTGGGGATGAGGACGATGGCGGCAGCTCCTTAGGCGATTTCATAGAAGATCGTACGGCAGTAAACCCATCAAGCGCCGTTCTTCTGATGAATTTGAGCGAGCAGACCCGCAAGGTCTTGGCCACGCTTACGCCGCGCGAGGAGAAAGTTCTGCGCATGCGTTTTGGCATTGGCGAACGCTCCGATCACACGCTTGAAGAAGTGGGGCAAGACTTCGAAGTAACCCGCGAGCGTATCCGTCAGATTGAGGCAAAAGCCTTGCGCAAACTGCGGCATCCATCCCGCGCGAAGAAGCTCTATGCCTTTGCGGACGCGATGACTGAAGGCGGTGGTCAAAAGTCATCCCAGTAATCGATGCCCTCTTGTGCTTTCGTGAACATTGATGGACATTCGCTTTTTGATTGTGTCACCGGGCCCGTAGCTCAGCGGTAGAGCATTCGGCTCATAACCGACCGCGCGCAGGTTCGAATCCCGCCGGGCCCACCAGTTTTGCCTTTTTGTGCTTTGGTTAAGAAAGTGGTTTCAATGAGCGTTATGGATCAATTGGTTGTGTTGTCTGAA
>Ga0207146_10003_pt2 | contig 65831 bp, 62 predicted proteins | sample Alteio_BWMinHeat_36_FD_153539 | JGI IMG/M metagenome (GOLD analysis project Ga0207146, IMG submission 153539) | Enriched cells from forest soil in Barre Woods Harvard Forest LTER site, Petersham, Massachusetts, United States -... | ecosystem: Environmental > Terrestrial > Soil > Temperate forest >...
TCTTCATGAGCTGGCAACGGTGTTCTTTGATTCCTGCTCCGTCGGGGCCACCAGTGAAGAACAAAACTCGTTGCCTTGGGCATTTGCGCTTAAGTCTAAAAGGCCTACGCAAGCCTCGCAGATAGAGCTGTCTGATATAAACATTTTAGTGACCAGCCTGTATCCTTACGGAGAGATTGTCTTTTCTGACAAGAGTGGCGGTTTTAACTTTAGTGATACCGATCCCGAACTTGCATATTACGAGTTTGGAAGGCTATTTTACCGCCGGACGGGGAAAGGAAAGTACTTATCAACCATGAACTACGCGGATATTCTGCGGCTCATGATGCACGACAGTGTCAAACCAGCACAAGTGGATGAGCGCATGAAAAATTATTTAAAGCTCAGTCGCACAATGGACATAAGCTCGTCCCGTACTTACCATTTCGCCGATGGGACCTTTGGCCCGATTATTGCTTTTTCAGCCTCATTGCTTAGGGAGGCGACCAACCTTCGGAGGCTTGCTGTTGAGGGTCAGGACCTAAAAGAGCTTGATTTTGATAATTTGGGACACTTGATCGAAATTAAGTTGCCGCAATCGCTAAAGAACACCCCTCCCGCGGCGGTAGCACATTTTTTTGAAGTGACGGCAAGTAAAAACACGCTGAAAGCAATTTGGTTGTACCAAAACGCTGGGATTGGTGATGCCGCGGCGCTCTCTATCGCCAAGAACATTAAAGCCCCAGAGAGCGTGTATATCGATGACCTCACCGACATCGGCTTCAATGCGCTGGCGGCGCTGCCAAGCATGAGACAGTTAATTGGCGGCGGCCGCGTGACCGAGGATGCCAAAAAAGCCGCTCGAGCCAAAGGCATAACGGTGTATTAAGCCTGGTTCAGATGCCAGTATGAAAAAGTGGTGCACGAAATTTTCTTTCGTCCTTTCTTCAGGATAATCTTTTACTCTGGGATTTAGAAAAAGGGAGGTGTTATGCATAACTTTTCATTATTAGCTCTAACACTGGGCGCTGCTCTCGTCTCGATGGCACCTAGTTGTCCTAATGTAACCATCACTTATCACCAAGTTGGAGCTTGCAACGGAGCGCCTACTTCTGACGGAGAATATAACGCTGGGCCTCAACAAGCCTATGTAATATTCGCTATAGAGAGAATTGATAACGCACAGAATCCAAACGCTTTCGCTTATGATCCAAGCAACATAGCCTGGACCTCGAATACCAACGATGCCTTCGACTCCAATCTCGACATTTATCGATTTAAGCTAGGGCCCTTTGCTACTGCTCCGATAACAGTCGGTGCTGGGGAATCCATTGGCTTTAATCCCTATGGCTTTGGCGCACTGGTCGTTCAAACCGTGGCGCAAGATGGTGCCTCCGAGGCCAACAACACATCTTACTTCCTAAGTTATAAGGGCTCTGGTGCCGGCGGCAATCCGACTGTCTTAATGACAAAATCAAATGCCAACCAAACCTCATGGGCATATACACCTAATTGCGAAGATATTTTTCTCCAATGAACAACTTCCCTCTAAGCGACTGCATAAGTCGCTTAGAGCCGGTCTGCTCGATCGGTTTGAAACTCCTATACGCCTAGAGCCCCGCACACCAATCTCGTACGAGATTCCCAAAGTTTGCGTTGTTTACGCACTTCGGCTTCAAGCAATTGCCCAGTGCCTGCTCAAATTCGCTTGATGAGCGATAGTTGGCTGGGGTTTGGCGATTGCAGACCGCCGTCCTGATGTCAGAACCAAAGCAGGACGCAAACAGAATCCCAACATCTTGGGTGTCGCATTCATATACACGGTTCTTGCATAACGGATTCTGGGGATTGCGTCGGCAAGGATCCGCAGTGCATGATTCCCGTATGAGATTTCCATAGCTTTGCGGCGCATTATTACATTTTGCTTTTAGACACTCGACAAGTTTCTGCTCAAACTCAGGGGCTGTCCGGTAGTTGCCGGGAACCTGACCATTGCATATTTGCGTTATCACGTCCGACGAAAAACATCGTCGCAGTCTTTCATTCGTATCGACGGCATCACATACTTGGGAGCCAGTCAGGCAGCCAGGAGAGTCATAATTATTTCTGCAGTCGTCCACCAATGTGGGGCTGACAATGCGCCAACAGCCGCCCCGCGAGCATTCGCCGGTGGTGCTGCAGAGACAGTAGGTACTTCCTGCACATGAAGCCTCGCAATAAAACCATTGTGAAGGGCTCGCCCTAACACATATGCCTGCGCACGCCGTACCATCAAGGTTGCTCCGATAATTTGATTGGTAGATCACTGATTCGTCGAGCGACGCTTCCGATGACTGGGCCCCTGGATCCTGCAGCGCCAATGAAGGTTCCTGTGTGCAACTAAGAGTGAGTAAATTCAACGAAACCATGGCAACCACCACTCTTTTATAACTGTTCATATCGGACTCACTCCCTACAGCTACGCAGCGCAAGCTTTTTGTAACGCCCTGGCCCCTTTCAGTCGCGTCAAATGGGTGCAGGTTGGGGCCTCTTCGAGCATAGCTCAACGCATTCGCGACTCCAAAAAACTCGCTTACTTGGAAGAGTTGTCCTTATTGGCAAACAGAAATGCCCTAATGGCAAAGACCGCTCATTGCAACGAATATGGCACAATAATGTTGCTTAACATGGGAAAGTGTTTCTTGTTCCGCGTTGCAAGAACCGCATTGCTGTGCTGCGCCGTTGCGGCGATCAGAGCGTCGGCCATGCCAACCCCATGACTCGGGCCAAATTGGCGTTTGAAAGCACCGGCGGTTTTAGCAATTTCCGTGGTGGCTGCCACAATTTCAAAGAGAGACAACATTCGCTCGACATTTTGAAGCTCTGCAGCAGTGGACGTGCCTGCACAGAGTTCAGCGACACTTACAACCGATATGAGCGCCCTTTGCGACGCCGAAATAAACGAGCGAGCTTCGCTAACTCCGCGCAAAAAATCGATCAAAACATCTGAGTCAATTAGATATCCCGAAGCCTTTTTTGTCATAGCTTGCGGTCCCATCCTGACCTCAGCTCGCGAATGTCTTGAATCTCCTTCTTGCTCTTGCTCAGCCACGCACCGAAGGTTGCGTCAATAATTTCTTCTCGGCTTTGCCCCTCGGGTATCTCAACGTACTTATCAATGGCATTTCTAATCAGCTCGCTTTGGGTCTTGCCGGTTTTGGCTGACAGCTCACTTAATTTCTTTTTTTCTTCAGATGTCAGATATATCTGGGTTCGTTCCTTCATAAATACCCTCACATACATTATATGATGTACACGGCAGGGCGGCAACTATTGGGATCACCTCTAAAAGAGCCCGCCTTCTTTGGCTGTAACGGGTCGGCCAACGTGACCAGAACTTGTGCCCGAACTGGAACTTGTGCCCGAACTCGAACTGGAGCTCGAGCTCAACCTTCCGTTCGAATCTCCACTCGAACTTGAACTCACGCTCACACTCGGCATGGCCCTAGGTTTGGCAGTAACCCAATCCTTGAACACCTGAATGCGCAGAGAATCGTTGGCTGTTCCACCGGGCGCGTTAACCACAATCTTTATCGCAACGGCAGGAAGATATTTTTCGAGATCCAGCCAGAACATGAGTCCTGCCCTCTCCATATTAAAGCCACGTTGCACCCACATCACGTATGTGCGGGCGAAGGGTCGTGCACGCTCTAGATCAGGTTCGCTCACCTCAACTCCGGCAACAAGGACCGCGACGGCATTGGCGTGCGCAAGCAACAACGCGATGAAAACGAACCAAGGCTTTGAACCGTATTGATGTTTCACGATTGATCCTGCAAACGCGCGACTCAAAAATATGCCAGCTTCCCAAGTCTCCCGCGGCATTTAAGGCCAATGATGGGTTTTGCACTGACCGTGATTATTGGATGGGGAAGTGTTCGGAACTTGGGCATTAGCTCCCAAAGATTTGAATCTGATACTGGTATCCATTGTGGAGCGTTCTAGGCCAGCGTGAGCAAGATCGCAAGGACCTGTCTAGGATCATGACATACAATCATCCTAGCATCTCGTTCTGCCAGGATTTCTAAATCAGCCGCACGACCCATGAGTGCTGCGTCCACGTTTCTTTGTGATGCTCTTCTCCTGAGTCCTGAAGCAAGCTCCGCCCCTGTTTGCAAAGAGCGAAAAGAAGCGGATGGGAAATAACGTTTGGGTTATTTGCGTTGCAAGTCAGTCGACGTCGCGGGGAAAAATTAACATGGAAAAAATTCTACTTATTCTTTTTGTATCGTTTAGTCTTCCTGGCTGGTCTTCGAGCTCCACAGGCAAATCAGGCCATGATAATGAACGTCCGCGCCTGAGCACCGGACCCACAAGCACCGATGCTTGCTTAATTAAAGAAGCGCCGCCGATAAAAGAACCAGACCCGAAAGAAGTTCGGCGCGATCAGTGGCAACGTTACGCGCAGCAGCTGCACAAGAGCAGGGCCGCGATACCTGGAACAATCGAAGAATACCTATCACGGAACATTCAGCCTCCGCCGGATGCGCAAGCCCCAGAAGGGCCGTCCATCGGCAAGCTGGGCGTTTACCGACATGAGGCCGTTATTGTTGAAGGTCGACGCTATGTTGGGACAGGGCCAATGGCGCCTTTTCGCATAACGATGAAGAAAATAGGTGAAGGCGGCAAAATCAAAGACGCCGACTGCACGCCAGATGAATTTAGGTACAATTATGCGGCGCGATCAACAATGACGCAACCAAGAGGCTGGAGCGACGGTGATTGGGTTGAAATTGAGCACAATAGCCACAAAGGGAGCGGAAGAATTCTTCTGTTTTCCGGCACATATCTCCTTATTCAGGTATTTTTTGTGGATGGAAAGCGCATATCAGACACAGACGTCGTCTACGTTAGTCGGCACTACGGCTGTGCGCAGCGGATTGATCCACCGCCGTTCGTAGAGTCCCCTTGTTCATCGTCAACGCCAACAGGAGACAGCCAACGCCCCTAGTCCAGCGCCAAGAATTCTCGCGAAACGGCATCCGCAAAGAGAGCCCCTTGGGGGGTGAGGTAGAGCTTATTCTGGGAGTTGCGCACGAAGCCTCTGCCAGCTAACCCGTCGACCGCGGGCTCTAGGCCCAGTGGCAAGGCAACGCCATGGCGGCGCGCGAGCGCGTTTGGGTCTACACCAGCCTGCATGTCGCGGATTCCGAATGCCAGGGCCTCTAAAAGAGCCTGGCCGGGCACGAGTGTTTCTGTGGTGTGCTGGGGCGCGGCCGGATTTTCGAGCCAGAGTGCCAAGTTGCCAAGATTGTGGCGCCGCGTCACAGAGCCATCTGGCTGCAAGCGCATGGAGTGCGCGCCCGGGCCGACGCCGATGTAATCACCCTTGCTCCAATAAAGGCGGTTATGAACGGACTCTTGGCCGGGCACGGCATAGCTAGACACTTCGTATTGATTAAAGCCCGCTGAAGTGAGGGCCGACTGCAGCCAGATGTAGGCGTCGGCCTGAGCATCGTCGCTGGGTGTTTGGCGCGCGCCACGCGCAATCAGTTTTTTGAGCGGCGTGTTTTCTTCGACTGTGAGAAGATATGCGCTCACGTGACCCACGCCGACGGCAGCGAGCCAGGCGATGTCTGCAGCAAGGGCATCGCGGTCTTCATCGGGCACGCCGACGATGAGGTCAACAGAGACACGGAGGCCGGGAACTACAGCGAGCGCGGCCACTACCGAGCGCGCTTGTTCGGCGGTGTGTTTGCGGCCAAGCCAGCGCAAGGTCGCATCGGAGAAGCTTTGAACGCCTAGGCTAACACGGGTAAAGGGAAAGCTGTTGTCGTGCCAGGCATGACAAAGCCAGTCCGGGCCGACCAGGTCTTCTGGATTGGCCTCAATGGTAATTTCAGCATCGGCGGCCAAGGCCCCGTCGGCCTTAAAACCATCCACAATGCGGGCAATCTCAGCCGTGCCAAGCAGCGATGGGGTACCCCCGCCAAAATAAAGCGTGCGCGCGCGCCGTGATGGCGCTTCTGGTCGCCTGCTCAGCCACTCTTCCATCAAGGCGTCTGCAAAACCGGCCTTAGGGCGCCCCACCTCAAAATAGAAGTCGCAATAAGGGCAGCGGCGTCTGCACCATGGGACATGAACATATAGGCCCCATGGGCGCGTATCGTTTTCAGCCATAAGAACGAACGCTAGGGGCATTTCAGCCAGCTGGCAAGCGCCAAGAAGCACTATGTGTTGGCGAAGCTGAAAGCCGAAGTGGGCAGCAGAAAAATTAACAATAGCATCTTGGCCTTAATGCATCGGACAAGCGGGTTCACAACTTACGGATTGAAGTTCATTGGCGGTGGCGGAGGGTAGCCTGGGCCATACTCCACCAAGATGGAATCTATGCCGCGGTTATATTCGACCTTGTACAGGCCGTTTGAGTCGACATCTTTAGGGTCTGCGGTGTCCCAAGCGTATGGAATGATTATGAACGGGCGATTGGGATCTTGATGCTTCGCCCGGCGCTCATCTATAATTTTCTGAGTTAAAATGCTGCGACCAGCGGCCATGAAATTAAATCCGAACGCGTTCTCGTAGAGCCCAGATTCGAGTGCAAGCCTATTCCAGTATGCATTATCGCTGCTGTAATCGAGTCCGATGGTGAGCTGGTCAAAATACCCGTGCTGCTTGGCGAGTTTTGCAATCGCAATGACGATGGCGGGATTTGTGCTCGAGATGATGATGCGGTTTAGCTTACATTGGCCAGGTGTAGAGCGCGCAGCAATTTTCTGCAGGTAATTGTCCAAGACGTTGGCTGGGTCATTGGGCGGGTTATATTCGAGCCGGTACTGACGTTCTTTAATGTCGAGCCAAAAGATGATTTGCTGGCAATACTTGTCAAACACCTCGTCTAGGAAAGCAAACTTTGGCGTGTCAGCGTAATGGTATACGCGCACTCCTCCGCCATAGGAAATGTCTTTGAGCAAGTTCAGCGCCTTGATCTCGTTTCTTGAATGCTCTTTGATAAGGTAGTCTTGGCCCAGGAAATCTTTAATGTTGTCGTCGTGCGACAAAACAAGATCGCCGTAATTTGTCACCATGACGTCAATGTCTTCAATCTTGTCACCACGCGCTGCCGAAGCGGCAATGGCAAGCTCACTGTTTTCCATACCGACACTCATATCGCCTCGATGCGAAGTGATGGGCAATGGCGCCAGCACGCCATGGGGGTAGACTACGGTCTCGCGATTTCCACGGCCGAGGACCACCTCACCTATACCCTGCTGCGGCTCTGTTATCATCGGCGCAGGTATCATCGGCATTGATTCGGCCGGGGTCGATAAATCCAGGGATTGCAAGCTTGATGCAGCTAGAGCTTCATCATCGTTTGGGGCTGCGCAGTGGGCCAGGAGAAATGGAAAAAGCAAAACAGGCAAGTAGCGATTTTGTAAATATTTCATATAAATTGCTAAATTATGGTTCGGGTAGTAGGCGATTCGACTACTTACGGCTAAATGGTAACCACTCGGTTGCGTAATTGCCAAAGCTCGCGCGCAACATGTCGATTCACTTTCACTTTGTGCCATTTTTGGCCGCGATCTTGAATTCGTGCTGCTTAGCTGCGACACTGATATTAAGTAAGTATATTTGTCTGTTGTCTTTTACGCCTTCTTATTGAAATGCGCATTTATTATGACTGTACGTGCTTCAAAGTCTAAAACCCCCAAGGTGCGCGCTAAGGCCGCTGAAAAACTGCGCCCAGCAAGGAAGCCGCTTGCGAAGGCAAAGGCCAGCCGCAAATCAAACGCTAAGGCCGCGCTAAAGAAAAGGCCAAGTAAGCCCGTGGCCCTGCCCAAACCCACGCGGCTAGCGAAGCCAGAGCCCGCGCCCAAGCCGCCGACCATAGCTAAGGCAGAGGCCGCAAGCCCGCCACCCCGGCCACCTAAGCCCGAACCCGTTTCGGCCAAGAAAAAGCACGTAGAGATTGTTCTGCATGATGCGACCGAGCTTGCGCTCTCGCTCTCGCTTGACCATGACGAAAGCCATGGCGAGCTGCAGCTCTTTAAAGAGCGCCGAAGGCCAGGCCCGCCGCCTGCCGATGCCATCTCTGCTCCAGAGCGCGACCTAAAAGATGCGTCGCTCATACTAGATGTGTCTGACCATGGCGGGCTTTTCCCGCGTGAGAAAGCGCCCGAAGTTCCCCTGGACGATAAATTCCACGACTTCTCCAGTCGACTGACGTCTGAAGAAGAGTGTCATCTCGCACTGCGCATTCAGCAGCAGGGTGACATAGACGCCAGAAACACGCTGGTTCTCGCCAATATTGGCCTTGTGCATCTCATTGCCAACCAGTTTCGTCGGCCACATCTGCGCTACGAAGACTTGCTGCAAGAAGGCACCATGGGCCTCATACGCGCCACAGAGACCTTTGAGCCAGCACGCAATGTGCGTTTTTCAACATACAGCGTGTATTGGATCCGCGCGAAAATTCAGCGCCACATTCAACGGCTCGATAAAGATGACGTGCCAAGCATTTCAGGGGCTGAACTCGTGCAGAGCGCCGATGGTGGCAGGGCCAAGCGGCCGCGCGCCCGTAAGCTGAGCATCGAGTATTCGGTAGAGGGCGACGGCGGCTCAAAACGTTTCGGAGAGCTGCTCGCCTCCGACATCAACAACCCAGAAGAATTGGCCATGCAGCATCAGCGCGATTTGGCTATTAAACAAGTGCTCGAAGAAATCGTTGCAGAGCTGGGCGACGACCGGCTCACGGCAATTATCGAAGGACGCCTGCTCGCCGATGAACCAGCCACGCTGACCGAGCTTGGCGAGAAGCTCAACTTAAGCCGCGAAGGTGCACGGCTGCTTGAATCTAAAATGATTAAGCTGGCGCGCCTCCGTCTGTCCCAGTGGCATGACTAGCATTACGGCAAAGGCGGCACTCGGTTTCTGAGCCTTTCTCTGAAATACCAATCGGTCTCAATTCGATAGTTCTGTCTCCCTGGGTACTCAAGCGTTATTTGCATCGTTGGGTCCCAAGGGTGCCCGTGGGCATCCCTTAATGGCGCAGCAGGATCGCCTGTATGGAGCAAGTTGTCGCGGTACAATGTAAGTTCTTGGGCAGGAATGTGTGAACCAGTGAATTCCGCCGCCGTGATCCTCGTAGGGTCTAACATCACGGCCCATCTGCCCGGGTATCCGGGAAGTCGTCTGAAGAAGTTGGCCACACTTGCGACATAGTAAACAGCAAGAGGTGGTCTACAAGCTTGAATAGTTGCTCTGCTGAGAGCAACGGAAGCCAACCTAGCGGCGGTTGTAGGATCATCTGGATCAAGTGCGAGCGCCCCTTGCGGGACCTTCAGCTCGAGCAGATATATATATGCCCCAGCATGTCCGCGTCCCGCCGCGCGATCCTTTGCCGAAACGTCGTCGCCATACAGGACTGATGCGATCGGCGTACTTGCGACATAGAGCCCAAGTCCGTAGTAGCGGTTCCCAGGTCCATTTGCGGAGAGCTGTGGAATGCCCCCCCCCTAGAGAAGCGTCTCTTCGCGCTTCCCAAATTGGCAACGTGGACATGTTTGCCCAAGCAGGAAGCCCAGGAAATGGCCACGGCATGGCTACTCCACCTACCACTCTCATGTTCGGCCAGCGAACTGGCCAAAACACAGGACAAGCTAGAGCTGGGGCGCCGCCAACAGGGCCAGCTAGATTTGGAAACCGAATGAAGACCTCTGACAGGTCAGGTACATGAGCATAATGGGCGGAGCATGGGGCTCCCCATACCTGAACCTCGGTTCGCGGTTCTTCGTACGGCTTTTCCCCCCAACGGTAAAACCATGTATCTGCTGCAATCGGAGTCGCTATGTCTACCAGAGCCTGGTTAACTTCTTGGTCGTTGTCAAAAAAAGGCGACTTGGCTCCATTAAGGCATGGGATACCAGGCCGTTCCCCTCCTTTTAAAGGCGGCACAGCAAACCCAGCGGGATTACGCCGAATGTCGCTGAAATTGGAAGCGAAAGGTGCCCCCGGAGGAGTAGGCGGCGAAGGAGGTGGTAGTGCATCACCGCATGCGGCGCCAATTATGGCGCATGTCTTTCCGCTTAGAGCAACTTCACCATCACATTCTCCTGCCTCTGATGGGTAATCGGAGCATTGGGCCAGCACCGCATTCTCGCACCGAGACCTTCTCACTTTGCAATTGACGCCGCTTAAAGGAGCCGCGCTTGCACATTCGACAACGGGATAATCTTTGCAGTCAGCCAGCCTGGCGCTTGGCCCAGGCGGCGACGAAGGCGCATTGTTTGATGAGCAAGCGCTTACGACGATAAGACTCAATAAAAGAACAATACGAATAAAATTCCACTTCAAGGCTCAGTCCAACTAAATAATAATAAAAAAAGTATTATGCCCAGCGGCAGTCCATACACCAATCTATACCGCAAGTACCGGTCAGGTCAAGAAACTGCCCTGTTCGGGCGATCGCATACTCCACTGGGTGTGTGAGCTGTCAACCAGCATCCGAAGGCGGCTGTTCTTCTTTGACAATACATGTTCGATTGATGTGATGTATTGAGTTGAAATATTTGCGTATCTAGATGTCAGCCTTTGCCGGGACAGATGAAGCAGCCCGCTAAGACTCGCTTGCTTGGCTACTCACCGCCACCTTCGCGTTCGCCGCCTCAACGTAGCTTAAACCCTCGTTCCATGGCATCACGCTTAGCTTGATGCGGTCGTCTGGGTAGCGATTGACAATTTTGTTCACCAAGAAATTCAGCGCTAATGGCGCACCATCGCTGTCCATAAGCGTTTTTGCGCCGCTCGCTGGCGCGCTCTCGCCAACCAGCACCACCAGTTCAGGCTTGCCATTGTTTGCTGTTTGCAGCAGGCGCCCTTCGACCTCAGCGCTTCGCTCCATGTGCTTGAACACTTCGCGCACAGCGCCCACAGCCGCCTCTTGCTTGGCTTCTGGCGTGCTTTTTAGCGTGAAATTCGATTCATCCTCATCGCCAAAGTGAAAGAGCTTTCGCAGGTAGTCGTTAGAGCGGCGTGCTGCGGCCCCGCCGTCTCCCGTGCGCTGCTGCTGGCCAGGGCCTCCTTGGCCGCCGCCACCGCCACCACGGCGCTGCCCCATGTCTCGGTCTCTGCCACCTCGGTCGCCACCGCCACGACGCTGTTCATACATGCGCCCGCCACGATCGCCACGGTCGCCACGGTCGCCACGATCGCCGCCGCCGCCGCCATCTGGGCCACCGCCCATGCGCGCACTTCTGCCCTGAGGCTGGCCTTGACCAGTCTGTGAAAATCCGGGTCGCTGAAAGGTCGGGTGACCTCCACGCGCGCCACCGCCGCCCCCCGCACCGCCACCACGACCGCCCCGCTGGCGCTTTTCGCGCATGGGCGTCGAACTGCTGATTAGGTGCGTCGCGGCGCCGGAGCTCGAGTTGCCGACATCGTCGTGCGGAATCATGTCGGTGTAGTTGCGATTTACGCGATTGCCGATATCATCGGGCGGGATGCGCTGGTCGTAGGATCCGCGCCTGTTGCCAACGTTTCCGCCCGGTCCACCGCCGCGGTTCCATTTATCTTGCGAAGACATGTTCGTACCCTTAGAAAATAACTTTAGGATTGGTAGCGCCGTTTAATCAGCATCTGCTGCAAAATGGTCAGCACATTGTTGGTCAAAATGTAGAGCGACAGGCCGGCTGGCAGCCCAATCATAATCACCGTCAAGAAAATCGGCATGATCCACATCATGATTTTCATTTGCGGCTGGTCTTCGGGCGTCGGTTGAAACGCCGTCTGCACGATCATGCTCGCGCCCATGACGATGGGCAAAATGAAGTAGGGGTCCGGTGCCGTGAGGTCGCTAATCCACCCAAAGAATGGCTGCTGATAAATCTCAATGGAGTTGCCAAGCATCTGATACAGCGCCAACCAAATGGGCATCTGAATCAGCATAGGCAGGCATCCTGCCATGGGGTTAATGCCATGTTGCTTGTAGAGCTCCATTTGCTTTTGGCCGAGCACGGCTTTGTCATGGCCGTACTTGTCTTGCAGAGCCTTCACCTCTGGCGCGATTTTCTTGAGCTCCTGCATGGACACAAAAGACTTTTGCGTGAGCGGGTATGTGATTAGCTTGATAATCAACGTCAGCAAAATAATGGCAATGCCGAAGTTTTTTACAAGGTTGTAAATCTGCACAAGCAACCACAACATGGGCTGGCTCAAGACGCCGAAGAACCCGTAATCGATGTTCGTCTCAAGGTCATGATCCGCTGCCGTGAGCAGCTCGATTTTCTTTGGGCCCAAATAACTGTCAAAGGCAAAGGTCTTTGTCTCGCCGGGATTTAACATCACGGCCGCTTGCTCTAGAGTCAATGTAGCAAGCCCGCTGCTGACGCTGGCTTTGCAGCTTGTCAAAATGGTGGGGTCTACCGGTGCCAATGCACCTAGAAAGTAGCGCTCATCTAGACCAGCAAAAGCCACAGCGCCCGAGAATGCTTTTATTTTGCCACCTTCAAGGTCTGACAGCGTCATTCTTTCGTGTTTGTCTTGCACCTGGCACACCACGCCAAATTCATCTGGTCCCGGAGCGAACCATGATTTTTTGTGCTCGACGCGGGCACGTTGCATGAGCCAGTCAAGGGCTATCGAGCGCGGCGTGCCGCTCTCGTTCTTAAGCTCTAAGGTCGTGCGCAGAACATAGTCGCGGTCGGCGGCCACGGCAAAACGCTTTTGCAACTGGATGCCTTCTTTCGTCACGCGTGTAAACACGGTCTCCGTCGGGCTGATATTTGCAACGGCGTAGGGCGCGGTTTCGATTAAAGTTAGGCCTTCACGAGCACGCAGGGCGAAAAAGCCCTGTGCACCGATGAGCGCCTTGGCTTCCGGCACCACGTTGGCCCCTGCTGGCGTCTTGACCAGTTCAATGGGTTTTCGATAGCCAAGCAACTCAAAGCCAGTGATTTGAGCGCCGCGGCTGCTTAGCTCGGCGCGAAAGAGGCCTTTCGCGTCTTTAAGCACGACCGTCGAAGCGCGCAAATTGTCTGGCGTTGCATTAGCGGCGGGCGCTGCTGCGGCGTTGCTGTCTGCTGAGCCGGCCCCTGCGGCTTGGCCGGCCGCCCCGCCCAGGCCCTTATCGGCACCCGCTGCGCCCGCTGCCGCTCCCGCGCCTTGGCTAGAGGCTGCGTTCTTCGCCGCACCGTGGTTGGGGGTTAATGCTGACGGTTTTGCAAAGTAGCTGAAGAGCGAAAACGCCACTGCTGTCAAAGCAATGGCCAAGAACATGCGTTTGGAATCTGGGCCTTCTGGACCTAAAAAATTCGTTGGGTGATTTGTCATTGAAGCCGTTCCCTTTTGTCATGCCAGGCTTGACCTGGCATCCATGTCTTTAGGTAAAGGATTGGGTAGCCGATATTTTGGAGCCGCGCCTAAGCATGACGCCGCTTCTCCTGCGTTCAAGCGACATGGCATTTCGCGCTTCGGGGGAAGCACCGAGTGGCCCCCGCCATACCTCAAACCCACGAAAGCAGTCCGGGCATAGCACGGCCTCGCCGGCCTCGCGCTTGCGCTGCATATCGATTTGGCCCTCAAAAGTGCCTTTGCATTGCTCGCATGAATAACTATTTTTCTTTTCTGGCGTCTTCACGCCTGCCTCAAAAGCACCGAGGTAGGTTTGGGCACATGGACGGCAGTAAACAGATTCTTTGCCCTTGGAGCGCACAGCAACAAAGTCCACCGCACCACAGGCCGAGCATAACACCCGGGTCGAAATACGCGTTCCATGGGCATTGCGAGGCCGACCGACCACACGCGAAACCTTGTCGGTTCTGTCTGCGCGTGGCGCTCTATGATTTTTTTCGATTGTCGTTTCCAAGACCAAACTCTTTAACTTGCTGAATTAATGAATCCATACTTCCAAAGCCCATCTTTAGGTCCAGGCCTTGGTCTAAACCAAGTTGGTTTTTTAAAGCCTTCTTTGTATCGCCACAGCTCCATTTAAGCGATGCCAGGGATTGCCTTATGGCCTTCAAATGGCTCGCACATGTGCTAGACATGCAATGCAGCTCGGCTGTAAAAAGTTGGTCTTTTACAACCACATGGGCTACTTGTACAAGTACAGGCAGGTCCGGAGTGCCGAGCTCATCGTACCTTATCGTTTGCACGATTGCGCTCAACTGGTCAATAACCATGCGGCGCTTTTCCAGAAACTTATAATGTGGCTTCTCTTCCATACCCTCCACCCAAATAAGGCCGGCCAAAGGGCCTGCATTCGGGTCTGAAGCAGAGCCTGGGAGACCAAGCGACATGTTGAGCTGTGCCATCGGGCGCTGAAGAGCCGTGCATTTGATTGTGGAAGCACCACCTTGTTGCTTTGAACACGTGAAGTGGGTCGGGGCTTCAAAGCAGAAGGCATTGGCCTGAATGGGGTCAGCCAGCAGTGGAATGCCAACAATCAAGCTGCACATTAGAATAAGCCGCGCCATGAGTTTCAACCTTTGACGTTTTGTCATGCCAGGCTTGACCTGGCATCCATGCCTTCAACATTGCCGGAAATAACATGGATGCCAGGTCAAGCCTGGCATGACAAGACGGTAGCGTCACCCCCAGATTTTTGGCCACCTTTTACCCTCGGTAGAGTGCGCGATGACATGCGGTGGGCAATTCCTCTTTAGTGGCTCCTAGCGTCGACGACCAAAGGAGAAGCCATGAACCTGATAACCAAATTAAGAACGTTCACTGTCTTGCTATTGATATTGGCAACATCTTCCGCCCACGCCGCCTGGGTTGGAGCCTTTTTATATCGTGACTATTTGTTCGACCACATTCATGTCACCGTCTCCGACTCAAACCAATTTGACGACGCCACCGAGCTCAATATTTGGAACAATGCGCCGACAGTAAAAACGTCCATGGCCACCGAACTTAGGTCCGCCTCTCAATGGATTTTGTTTTGGACCGACAAATCAAAAGCCGAAATTGTGGACGCATGGACCAAATACCATGCCAGCATGGTCCGATATGATTCGGCCACCGGCCAATATGTCGACAACCGATGGCTGACCAACCATAATTGTGCTGAGGCTGCCGAATATGCGCTTGATCAAGCCCTTGGGCATGCCTTGAAGAGCGAATGGACTTGGTCGCGTGTCTTTCTATTCATCTGGGTACCCAAACACCATGGCCGTATTCCCCTTGGTGGCCATGTGCTCACGCGCTTGAAAGATACGTTGAAAGGTGAGAACCGCGTTCTGTATACCAAGAAAGACTACGAGAAATATCCAAGCGCTCAAGCGTTCTTGGCCAGCCTCAAGGCGAGTTAGAGGTCTTGCTGTCCTATTTCTCACTATACCGTTTTGAATTTTAGTTTTTTCGCGGCGCTGTTCTGGTGATCGTCTGCCGACAAAAAGCTAATCTCGCCCGCAGACGGATCCAGATACAGCGCGCATGCGAGATGAAAAGCGTCAGCGCCTCTTAAATAAGCCATTGAAAAGACGCGGCGTAGCTCTGGTTGCAACGACCGGTCAGGATTGAGCAAAGAAACTTGCTTAAGCAGCTTCAGCCCTTCGTCCCTATTTGCTTTTTCACGATGGAGCACCGACAAGAACTCGGCCTCGAGCAGGGCAGAGCTTATGACCTCTTCGGCCTTATTCAAGAGTTTCAAAAATACCGCATTGTCGCGCGCGCCTTCTTCAAAAAAAATTGAAACAAGGACTGAGGTATCTAAATAAACAACCCTCATCTAGTCGCGCTCCCTTAAAAACCTGGAAAGGGCGCCTGTCGTTTTTTCTTGGTCGCTATTTCCTTCTTTAAAATGCGGCCGTTCAGAGGCTTCGACAATCATTCCTGCGGAGCAAAGTTGCTTCCAGCGTTCCTTAAAACCGGCTTCCACCTTAAAGGGTATGATTTTGGCCACCGGCTGTCCGCGTTCGCTAACCACAACTTCTTTGCCGGACTTCACAACCCTAAGCAGTTCACTTAATTTTGCCTTGGCTTCATAAATCGAATAAGCGCGTGCCATATATTGCTCCTTTTTTTGAGCCTTCATATTCGATCGTAACAAGTCTGGTCAGACTGGTCAAGTTCAGCGTCTGCCGTAGGACCGAACACTAAATATCCAAATTAGCAGCTTCGCCTGCGGCCTCTTCAATAAACAAGCGGCGCGGCTCGACTTCATCACCCATGAGGTTGCTAAACAGTTGGTCGGCCTCCACTGCGTCTTCAATACGCACCTGCAGCAGCGTGCGCTTCGTGGGATCCATGGTGGTTTCCCATAGCTGCTCTGGGTTCATTTCGCCCAATCCTTTGTAGCGCTGAATGGTGTGACCTTTTCGCGTCAGCTGATCCAGGTAGTCGAGCAACTCGAAGTCGGTGGCGAAACTCTGGTCGTTGTCGCCCTTAATCACGTGGTAAGGCCCGGAACCCATGTTCCTTGCCTGGCCCGCCAAGCGGCAGAGCTCCCGCCATTCTGCTCCCTTAAAGAAACCCTCTGGCAAACGCATGTCGACCGGCGCGCCATTAAGCATGGCGCTCAAAATGAGAACGCGGCCTTTTTCCGCGACATCTTGCACCTGCGCGGTCACAGGCAGGCGCTCTGGCGCGTGCAGCTCCAGGTATCTCTCAACCGCCGCTTGCACATCCCCAGTGTTCACGGCATCGAGCGCTGGCATGTCTTGCCCCTGGGTTCGCACAAGCGCGTCAAGCACCTGCACATCGAAGCGTTTTTCCAAACGCTCAAGCATACGGCGGTAGCCATACAATGCCACAATGGCCAGGCGCAGCACTTCGGCATCCAGCACGCCTAAGGTGGACGACACCTTCACAGAATCAAGCATGCTGTCAACCAAGTAGCGTTCAAGCGCATCGTCATCTTTCACGTACGTCTCGCTCTTGCCGCGCGCGACACGATAGAGTGGCGGCTGAGCGATGTAGAGGTACCCGCGCTCAGCAACCTCTCGCATTTGCCTGTAAAAGAAGGTGAGCAGCAGCGTACGAATGTGACTACCGTCAACGTCGGCATCGGTCATCAATATGATTTTGTGATAGCGCGTCTTGTTCGCATCGAACTCATCTGGCCCAATACCCGTGCCAAGCGCCGTAATGAGGGTCGTGATTTCTTGGCTCGATAGCATCTTGTCAAAGCGCGCTTTTTCCACGTTCAAAATCTTGCCGCGCAGCGGCAATATGGCCTGCGTACGGCGGTCGCGCCCGTTCTTGGCCGAGCCACCTGCGGAGTCGCCCTCTACAATGAACAGCTCTGCGTTGATGGGGTCGCGCTCTTGGCAGTCAGCAAGTTTGCCTGGCAACCCCATGCCATCGAGCACTCCTTTACGGCGGGTCAGTTCGCGCGCTTTGCGTGCTGCCTCACGCGCCCTGGCGGCTTCAACGACCTTTTGGCATACGTGCTTGGCTTCGCTCGGGTTTTCATCGAGCCAGCGGGTCAGCTGATCGGCCACCATCGCCTCAACAATGCCTTTGACTTCAGACGAAACGAGCTTGTCTTTGGTCTGCGAGCTGAACTTGGGGTCGGGCAGCTTAACGGCTACGACCGCCGTCAGGCCTTCTCGCATATCTTCGCCAGACAGGGCCATTTTGTCCGTTTGCTTGGCCATGACCCGCGTAATATAGTTGTTAATCGACCGCGTTAGGGCGCCGCGAAAACCAGCAAGGTGGGTACCGCCATCTGCGTTTTTAATGTTATTGGTAAAGCAGAAGACATTTTCCTGGTAGCTGTCGTTCCACTGCATCGCGATTTCGATGGCGCAGGTGGGTTTGTTTGGGTCGTTGTCCAGATGCGTCTCACCGACCACGTACACCGGTGTTTTGTTCAGCACGGTGTGGTTGCGGTTTAAGTGCTGCACGAACTCGCGGATGCCGTCTCTGAAGAAAAAGCGGTGCTCTTTGCCCGTGCGCTCTTCGGTGATATTGACCTGAACACCCTTATTCAAATAGGCCTGTTCGCGCAAACGGCCGGATAAGAGGTCAAAGTGAAAAGCAATATTGGTAAAGATTTCTGGGTCTGGCCAAAAGCGAATGGTGGTGCCGCGTTCGGAGGTCTCGCCCAAGATTTGAAGACCTGAGGTGGGGTCGCCTTTGCTAAAGGTCTGGCGATGGATTTTGCCATCGCGCTTGATGGTCAGCTCAAGGTTATCGCTCAAGGCGTTCACAACGCTCACGCCTACGCCGTGCAAACCGCCAGAGACCTTGTAGGAGTTCTGGTCGAACTTGCCGCCAGCGTGCAGCACGCACATGATGACTTCACAGGCAGGCTTGCCAGATGAGTGCATGTCCACCGGAATGCCGCGGCCGTTGTCGGAGACCGAGATGCTGTTGTCATCGTGCATGGTCACATCGACGCGGTCGCAGTAACCAGCCAGCGCTTCGTCAATGGAGTTGTCGACAACTTCAAAGACCAGGTGGTGTAAGCCCGAGCCATCATCCGTGTCGCCAATATACATGCCAGGCCGCTTGCGTACGGCCGATAGACCTTCAAGGATTTTGATAGACGAAGCGTCATAGGCCACGTCTTGGGCTTTGCCAGTGCCTCCACCGTTGCCATGGCCCGCCAATGGGGCTTCTTCAAAGGGCGGATTTTTCGGTGGGTTAGATGAAGAAGATGCTGCTAATGACATGGTATCGTTCACGGGTTTGGCGCCTTTCCAAATGCGTTTTGAGTCTACCATGCGGGACCTGGAACACCAACGGGTAAATGGGACTGGCATGACAAAAGGGCCCCGTGGGGCCCTTGTAACTAAAGGCTTTTTAGACTGCTTTAGCTATTCGTACCTGCCTTTTTAAGCCCCTGTGTTGGCATCGGTCGCTGGCTTAGGCGGTGCGGCAACAGTCCACTCTCGGAAGCCAAAGATTTTTTCATCCCCAAGGCGTGGAAAGAGTGAACGCGCGGCGTTTCTTCCGGCGAAAAAGATGCGAATTGGGTCGTTTTCATTTTCTCTCCACACAATAACGCCGGTGGAAGCCTCGCCGGCAAATACTGCCGCAAATTTCTTGATTTCAACACCATTTGCATCTGGAAAGGTAACGGGTGTTTTTTCAGATGATTTCACTTCTTTGATGTTGCTGGGTTTTCCGGCCTGACCGTATGTGTTGTCGCCTTCAATGTAGAGATCGCCATTTCTAGTGAGTACAGCTAGGTGCTTGCCACCGACAGCGATTGCCTTAAGCAGCGCGCCCTTGGCGATGCCAGAGATGAATGGCGAACTAACAGCCGTGCCATCGCTGCTGACTTCATATTCTTTGAGATCCCCGGCGCAAACCGCCTTACCATCTTCCGTCAACGCACACATGCTTGTCTTGTCACGAGCAAATCCTTTGACGTCGTGTCCGCCTACACTGACATCCGTAAATTTATGGTCTTCATATCCTTTAAGGGCAATAGGAGTGAACTCGGAATTCTTGTTGCCATCTTGCATTTGGTTGCGTTGGTTCGCGCCCATCCAGCGTAGTCTACCGTCATTCAGCAACAGTGCGATGTTCCACTGATTGCCAGATGCCGCCTTAATTCCGGCCTTCTTGACTTCATCGCCCAAATTGATGACGCTAAACAGGCCGTCTTGCAACACACCCGCCTTAAATAACCCCTCTTTTTCGGCCATTGCAATGCCTTCTTTGCCCGCTGAGCATACGAGCTGATCTTCCCTGGAGTCGACCTTTGCAATGAAGCAGGCATATCGTCGCTTTGTTTCAATCGGCCTTCTCAAAACAATTTTTTTCTTGACCAAATCGGCCTTACCACCCGTCACATTAATGGGTGCTTCATATGCTGGCGGGAAACCAGATGTATGCACATCGGGTTTTTCCGGGTCCTTCGACTCAAATGCTAAAAAATATCTCTGGCCAGCCATCACGATGGCATCGGCGGACAAGCTCTTGTCTTGAACCTTAAATTGGGTAAGCGCAGCATCTGCTTTCACCGCCTGCCCACGCCCAAAACAGTAATGCTTGCCGGTTGTCGGCAAGTTTACGCAAGTTTCCTTGTCGCCCATTGAAATGACGTTCCACAATTCCGCCTGGCTATTGAAATCATCGTCGCCGTGAGCGCCGTTCTGTCCGCCCCTTCCTCTGCCTCTTGGTCTTCCGCCATCACCATCCGGGTCAGCGCAACTGAAGCTTAAGAGGCCCACGCACGCCATGGCTGCAAACAAAGATAAACGTTTCATATTTTATATCTCCGATTTGAAACACAAATGAAAGCAATCAGTGCTTTTCATTTAGAACCGGCGTCACCCTATGGGGCAAAACTTAATTTGTCCAGGCCTTTTGCATGGGTCGTAACCCTCTGAAATTAATGAATTGCGCGCAACAAAAAAAGCGGCCTTAAAAGGCCGCCCACATCACTTATGTGTTCTCGCGCTAGTGCGAGTGGCTGTTATTTCTTCTCTTCAGTTTTTGCCGCTTCTTTTTTGGCTTTCTTTGCCGCGGCTGCGTAATTATGCGGTTTCAGTTTTTGAGGGTTGCCATCGATGCTGAATTCAACGGGGAACGGAAAAATGATGTCTGGTCCAAGTCGGGCCATGCGGTTCGTCTCACCGAAGGTGTTTGCACCCCAGGTATAGAATTTGCCGTCGTCTGCTTCGGCACAAGCGTGCTCAAAACTAGCGGAAATACCTTTCCAAGCCTTGACCACTTTCTCATCACCATCCCAAACGAAAATAGGTTTGAGGGCTTTTCCTTTCTTGACAATAATTGAGTGCTTCTCAGGGTCACCATCGGCGGCTTCGCCGCTCTCGCTGAGGCCAGCAAAATATAGTTGTCCGTCGTTTGTCAGCACGAAACTTCCTTCTGCCGTCAAAGCGGCGCCGATGAACTTCAGATCTTTCTCTTTCCCAAAAGTAACTGGGGTAAAGGTCTTGATATCTTTGACACCTTTTAAACTACCCATTGTCGAAGAAGGAGGCGTTAAAAATAGTTGACCTTCTCCGGCTGAACCGGCAGCAAAAAGCTCGTGGCGATTTGTAATGACGAGAGTATGGGCATCGTCTCCCTTCCTTAAGCGAAGCATCGCCTTGCTTAACTGATAGCCACCGGTACGAATGATTTCTACGTTCTCAATGGGTATCGCGGTAAGCACTCCATCCAGAGTGTTTTCGCCAAATTGCCCATGCTTGTTGTTACCAACGCATACGGCTTTCCCAGCGTTTATCTTGTCAGTGGCCCTTGAGAGAATACCGCAAAACCCTGCCCAACTTGCGGTCAGAGAACCGGGTTTAAAAAACACGTCCTTCTTATTATCCGTAAAAATAGTCGGAACAGTAAGCAGCTTCTTCCCTTTGAAACCGGGTTCTTGAAGTTTGAGGTATTTAATTTGCCCCCATAGCACTGCTCGCCCATCCCGGTCCTGTGCAATTGAATAGTCTCGTCCGGTGCCGATCACAGCCTGGTAGCGCCTTTCGCCTTGCGCAGGAGCAATAAGCCGCTGGGGCTCAAAATTGACTGCCTTGGTTGCTTCTTGTTGCTCACCAGCTGGTGTCTGCTTCATGGCAGGCGGCACCTGATACTTCTTGCCTTCACCGAAGTTATAAACATGCTCTTCTTTCGAAAGCACCGTCGTATGTACGCCGCCAGCAGCTACACCCATATAGCCACTGACCCCTGTCGGCTTAAACACGGGGATTAATTTCCCAAAATTTTTCTGCCTTACCGGACCCTTCGCCGTAGGAGATACATAGTCCGAAAAACCGAGCTGTCCAGCTTTGTCCTTGCCGATGCAATACACATCTCCGTCCTTCAATACGCAAGTATGGCTCCGACCTAGCGCCATTTTCGCGGTTTCAGCCGACACCTTATCGAATGTCAGCATTTTGGTCTCTCGGGGTCTATTTCTCTTGCCAGCTGGACATCCGGTAGCCAAAACGCCACCAATCATCAAGGCAACTGCCACTTTTATCAGACGTTTCATACAACGCCTCCTTACAAGCAACCTAAACCTCAACTAGAGGCCAGATTCGCTTTACACTAATTATGTAACAGCAGGCGTTCGGACGCGCAAAAACCGCCATTTTGCGAAGCAAAATCAGGCGGTTTGGAGATCTCAGATCAGGGTGTGTGATTTAGCTCAAGGGTGCGCGAATTGAGTCGGAGAATATGCCAGCTCGGGCGCCAAGACGAGAGAAGCATTAGGCGCGCCGTTCACTTGGCCTTTATCGTTTTTGCCCCAGCACATAACCGGGAATTGGATTTCCGCAACGTCCTTAATGTCGTCAACATCTGGAACTGCACAGGCATGGTAAGCGCCAGCCTTCGCTACGAGCCAATGCTCTATTTCCTTTTCTTCTGGCTTCACGCCAGTGGCAGTTCTTATATTGACAATGAGCTTGGCCTTAATGTGTTTCGGGCTGCCTAAATCCTGAGGGCCATTATTGCCCAGTCCGAGCGGGCCGGCGGGGTTGCCGAACGGATACAGCTTGCCATCTTCAGCAAGCACAAGCACGTAGTCCGGGCCGGCTGAAACAAATTTCACTTTGCCTATCTTGGATGGCAAAACCACCTTTTTTAATCCTGAAACGACGGTTCCCTTGGGGTGAATGGTCTGACCCTGATCGTTTGCGCCCGCACTCCACAATTCCCCACGATCTGACAGCGCCACGGTGAATCCGGCGGCGGGCACGGGGGGCGAACCTTTCGCCTTGGTCTCCGCGGTAGACCCAACAGCCACCATGACAAAATTTAGGGCTGGTTGCATGGCTTCGGGAGTTGCAATCTTTGTTGAAGTCGCTGTCAGGGTCTGCAGCTGCCCGTTCAAATTGCTACCCCAACCAAAGAGTTTTCCGTCGTTTTTGATGCCACAGGTGTGGGAGGCGCATGACGAGATATTGGCGAAGTCGCTGCCAAATGGCATAAGCGTCGGGTGTTTCTTTGTTTTGCCCGCAAATTTCCCCCAAAAGAACAATCCTTGAAGACCATCTTTTGGCGTACCCAATGCAAAGTTGTGATATGCCGACGCGACAATTTGCTCCCATAAAATTTCTCGCTTGGCGGCGATGCTGCGTCCAGCTTTCTTTTTTAGCTGTTCGCCTATGCCCCTGGCTTCTATCTCGAACTTCGAAACGATCACTGGAAGCATTTCCCGTTGGGCTGCCTTCGCCTTTCCAAGCTGTCTTTCGTCATTTGAGCCCCCGCACATCAGCTCGGTTTGATCTGCATGTTTCCGTATTGCACAAAAGTGCTTTGCCCCCGCAGACACTTGCGCAAAGTGCGGACCAAGGTCATTTTTGTTGGACGTAACATTGCCTAATAATCCATCCGCATTGTCACCCCAAGCATGCAGACGGTTGTCATCGAGGGGCGCTTTGAGCTCAATCCAATAAGTCGATGAATCGCTTAAGGCCAGCCTCCCCACCAAATATCGCAATTCTCTCAGTCTGGGGTCATCTGTTTTTGCGTCATGTGTTTGGAGATCATCTGGCAAATCACGAGGGATCAAAACAATGCTTACGACTTCTTCTTCACCTCCGTGGCCTTCGTCACCATCTTCACCGGGGCCCTCGCCGCGTTCTTCTTCTTCACTGGCGCCGTTGCGCTTGCTTTCTTCCGGGCCGCCGCTCCTACGCGTGCTTGAGCCTCTGCCGTTGCCAGCACCGTGATCGCAGGCGCTCGCCAAACCCAATGCAACGCACATTACAAGTAGCCCAAACAATCGATTCCTATTCAGCATAAATGCCTCAATCCTAAATATGACTGGCGCCTTATGGGCGCAAATAAATCCGGTACGGTTACTACATGGTAACGTTGAACTTTCAAATAGGCATGTTTTGCCAGGACGCATGCCGGGACGCGGGAACACGTTGCAAAAACGGCGTTGCTGGCTATTTCACTACTTATGGTAGGGTCCGTTGCGAGCGATTTCCTGAGCGCGGTAGATCTGCTCTGCCAGCATCAAAAAAGCCATGCGGTGAGGTAGGGTCATGGGCGAAAGCGACAAGAGGGTGCGGGCTGCTGCTCGCACCTCAGGCGTGTGCCCACTTGCAGCGCCGATGAGAAAAACTGGTTTCTTACCCTGGCTAAGCCAGCCTTGAAGGCGGGCGCTAAACTGCTCTGAGCTTAGCAGCTCGCCACGCGGGTCCAAGACCACAAAGACATCGTTTGAAGCCGCGCCCATTGGCTTGCCTGACCCGGCCGAAGACCCAAGCAGTGCCGCTGTCTGTTTGCTTGCGCTTAGGTCTGGATCTACCAATTCTATCTTGGCCTTAAATGGAGAATGGCAGCGCCCTAAATACAACAAACCCGCCTTAAACAGCGGGTCTTTGAGCTCCTTGCTGTGAGCAACGGCTAAGATTTTCACGCGTCCTCAAACAGAACGCGCTTGCCGTCGGCCCACAGACCGTCGAGGTCATAATGCGCCCTGGCTTCTTGTGAGAACACATGCACAATCACATCGCCGCAATCAATCAAGCCCCACTGGCCTTCTTCTAGCCCTTCAAACCCAAAAGGCTTAACGCCGGCCGCCTTAAGCTCGGTGAGCACATGGTTGCCAATGGCCTGCACTTGGCGCTCGGCTCTGCCGGAGCACAGAACAAAATAATCGGCGTAGCTCGTGAGGCCGCCAACGTCGAGAATCACCACATCTTCCGCTTTTTTGTCAGCACATGCGTGCGCGCATCTTAGCGCCAGAGCTCTTAGCCGCTCATTGAGCGCATCGCTCTCGGCAGTAACCTTAGCGCGGATCTTCGCCGCCGGTTTTGTGGTTGGCTTGGTCAAAACCTTAGCCTTAGCAGCGGTCATTGGTTCTGCTTCTTTTTTGGCCACTTCCGCCTTTTTTGTGGATGCTTTCTTTACTAGATTGGATTGTGTGCTCGAAACCATTTTTACCTACAAGATGGGCATTCCTAGCCCTTAGGGCAAAGTTATAAAACACAGTTGTGGACAAGGCAATGGGTAAGCCGGCCCAGAGTCAGCGACTCAGCCCACAATTTCGAACAATCCATCGATGACTTGGGCAAGCTGCTCCGGATTTAGTCGTCCAACCTTTTTACCGAGTCGTAAGGTCGAAAGCGTTCTGATTTGACTAATTTTTACCCACGCAGATTTTTGTGGCTTAAAGATGTCCAATGGCATGGTCAAAGGAAAGCCCGCCTTTTGTGGCTGGCTTGTGAGAGCCATGGCAATGACTGTCCCTGAACGCGCATTGAAAATGTCATGGCTCACTATCAACACCGGCCGTTTTCCGGTTTGCTCATTTCCCTGAGTCGGGTCTAGATTCGCCCAGACAATATCGCCTCTTAGAAAGCCGGCCATTCCTTGCTATCTCCCGATAAACCTTCGTCAGCTAGGTCCTGCTCTTCATTTGGAATAAGCTTGGCACACTCAATTGCCAAGCGGGTATGCTCAAAACGTTCAATTCTTTCCAACACCGCTGCCTGTATGGCCTGGCTACGGTTCTTGTAAACGTGTTTACGCACAAGCTCGTCCACCCGCTTAACGAGACTTTCTTCGATTGAAATGGCTATTTTTATCACGCGCACTCCGAGTATGACAATTTATCATACCCACTCAAACCTTATTCTGCAATGGCGGAGCTTGCAGAAAAATCTGTGCGTTTTAAAAGAAACAGATTTTCAACTCTTAACCAGAGCTGACCCTTTGAGCGAGCTTAGTGCTGGCTTAAAGGGCTATTTTCTATTAAATGCTATTTTTTGCTGGCGATGTTGCCCCTCTGTGTATCGGAATTTAAGTGAACCGCATTGTTTTTTCTGCGTTTGTTGTGACGCTCTTAGCGCTTACTTTCTACAGCGCGAATGGTACTTATGTGCTGAAGCATCCATGCGGCGAATACCGCCGATTTTTCAGTTGCTGCCCGCTGCCCCAGGTCGTTGATGTGTTGACCGTAGATCCCGCGGTATGCGAGCTCGCGCTCGAACGGGCGAATGGATCGGGCAACGCCTTAACATCAGTTAAAAAAATCGCGGAGCAAAGCGGCGCCATTGCAGCAGTGAACGCAAGCTTTTTTAAAGACGACTGGTTTTTTTTGGGCGCACCGGCCCATGCATTAAAGGTCGGTGACCGGTGGCTCGGTGGGCAAACGATGGTGCGAGATGGTCAACCGCTGGCGCGGGCCGTGCTTGGTTGGCGTGACGGAGGCAAAGAGGCCATCATAGGCAGGGCACGCACAAGCTCCGTGGTGCGCATATGGACTGGTTCGATCGCCCATGACTACCCCGTGGCACACATCAACCAGCAACGCGGTAGAGACAACGCAGTGCTTTACACGTCCGCATTCTTTACACGCACACCCGTCAGCGCCGCCGGAACGGAAATAGCCATCAGCGGCGGCATGGTGGTTGGCATCTATTCTGGCGGAAATAACCTGCTGCCACCGGGTTCAGGCGCAGCCATCTATTCAATTGGACCTAACGCCAAAAATCGCCAGCAGGCTCTTGGCATTCAAGTGGGCTCAAAGGCCGAGATCGCCCACCATGTCATTGCCACCGACATCGATAGCAATACGGAACGCCCCGACGACACGCGCTTCGACCACATGGACGTACTGCTCGGCGGCACACCGGTTCTGGTCGACAATGGCATGATCGCCCCCAACTTTGCGGTGGATAAAACCATCGAGCGTTTCAGGGACGTCTGGTACCCGCGCACTGCCGTCGGTCTGCACCGCGATGGTTATTGGATTATCGCCACGGTGCGCGGCCTAGGAATGTCACTGATACAGCTTGCTGAGTTTATGCAAAGCATGCACTGCAAAAGCGCGATCAATTTGGATGGCGGAACATCAACAGAGTTCTACCTAGACCCAAAGGTGTTTAGGTCCCAGGGCATTAGCGAAAAAGATCTTGAAGGTTATTTGCGCCCGCGCAATGTGCCGGATGCGTTGGTCGTGCGCAGGCGGTGAAAAATGAATACCATAGGCGAAGCGGCATCGGGGAACAGCCGCAAGGCCGTCAAGGAGAGCGCGAGGGAGTTTACTAAAGGTAAATGACCGAGCGCGCGACGAAGACAACGCCGCGGATGACCGCGATGCCGCTTCGCCCCTACCAGGAAGCTTTGGTGACGCCAGGCAGGAGTCCTGCTAACGCCATGTTCCTGAAGCTGATTCGGTTCAGCTTGAAGCGACGATATACAGCTCGTGCTGCACCGGTAGCTTGGCAACGACGGGTCAAACGGCTGCGAGATGAATCTCTTGGAAGCGCATTGAGCTTCAAGCGCGCTGCGAGACGTTCATCGTCTGAAAGTTTGGGATCGATCTGGGCTTTGCGCAAGGCTGCACGACGATCTGCGTACTGCTTAACCATCTTTTCGCGCTTTAGTTCTTTTGCTACCTGGCAAGTCTTGGCCATTTATAAACTCCGATGACTTATGGGTTGCTTCTAACAGCATTTAGAGCTGTTGACAAGCTCTAGAGCCAGTAGCAAACGAAAAAACATGTTGCTCGCAATAGACCAAGGTACCACAGGTACCACCGCCCTGCTGATTGATAAGAACTTGCAAGTCCTGGGCCGCTCAACCCAGGAATTTCCGCAGCATTACCCTAAGCCCGGCTGGGTTCAGCATGAAGCTGCCGAGATCTGGGCATCGCTTGAGCGCGCGGTGACTACGTGCCTGGCCGCGGCCAAAGCCGACCCCCGCGCCATCAAGGCCATTGGCATCACGAACCAGCGCGAAACGACGTGCCTTTTTGACCGTGCAGGCAAAGCGCTGCACCCATTCATCGTGTGGCAGTGCAAGCGCTCGGAGCCCTATTGCGCACAGCTCAAAGCGGCAGGTCATGAAGCCTTGTTCAGGCATAAGACCGGCCTGATGCTCGACCCCTACTTCTCAGCCACCAAACTGATGTGGCTTTTTGACACCTATCCAGAGCTCAAAGCCGCGGCACAAAAGGGCCAGGCGCTCTTTGGCACCATCGACAGCTGGCTTTTGTATCGGTTTTCGGGCGGGGCAGCGCACGCAACGGACGCCACCAATGCATCGCGCACCCTGCTTATGGACTTGGACACCCTGGCATATGATTCCGAGCTTCTGGGCATCACCGGAGTGCCCGCGGCCTGCCTGCCCCGCATTGGCAAGAGCAGCGAGATCTATGGCACCACCAAGGGCCTTGGCTTTTTGCCCGATGGCATTCCTATTGCTGCCCTCGTCGGCGACCAGCAGGGCGCTCTCTTTGGCCAAGCCTGTTTTGATGCGGGCGAATGCAAGATTACCTTTGGTACCGGTTGTTTCTTGCTTCTCAACACAGGCAAGGCCCTAAAGCGTTCGAGTGCTGGGCTACTTAGCTCTGTCGCAGTGGCCCTTCCGAGCCATACCCATTACTGTCTTGAGGGCTCCGCCTTTATTGGGGGCGCCGCTGTGCAGTGGCTGCGCGACGGCTTAGAGATCATCACGCATTCTTCAGACATTGAAGCCCTGGCGGCAACTGTCGCTGAAACCGGTGATGTGGCTTTTGTGCCGGCGCTCGCCGGCCTTGGCGCCCCGCACTGGAACCCGCTTGCGCGCGGCGCACTCGTGGGTCTTTCGCGCGACACGGGCCGCGGTCACATTGCGCGTGCCGTAGAAGAAGGCATCGCCATGCAAAACGTCGATATCATTGAAGCCATGGCCAAAGATGCCGGCGCCATTTCGCTGCTCAAGGTTGACGGCGGAGCTGCTGGCGACAACTTGCTCATGCAAATTCAATCAGATTTTGCTGGCGTGGCCTGCGTCAGGCCCAGCATGACCGAATCCACCGCGCTGGGTGCGGCGGCCTTGGCGGGTCTGGCCGTCGGCGTGTTCGAGAACACAGACACCATTAAGCAGGCGTGGAAAAAAGACCGGGTTTTTGAACCCAAGTTGTCTGCCGATAAGCGACAGCGACAGCGCGACAAATGGCAGCGTGCCGTCAAAGCGGTGCAGGGCCTGGCGGGTTCGCAATTGCCTATTCAGGCAAAAACTCCCGCTAGTTCAGCCGATAAAACCTGACCAAGCCTTTGACAAATTGTCGCCTGGCGTAGCCATAACCCTCAAAACCGCGTGTTTCGATGTCGCGGTTGCATTCGACCGTGATGAGCTCGCCATCGGGGCGCATGCCAAGCAGAAGTGCCAAATGGCCGTCATGCCAATAAATATCGCCAAGGTGCGGTGCTGCCGTGACTCTTGACAGTCTTGAGAGCACAAAGCGCCCGCTGTCGCCGCTTGCCCATGCGAGTAGCTGCTCGGCTTCATCCTCCGCAAAAGTGGCGCCTTCTTTCATGGCTTTGAATTTTTCAAACGCTTTCAGATCACTGGTGCTTAAGCGCGGCGCTTCAATGGCAGCCGACACAAACGACGCGCAATCCATGCTTGCAACAAAAGGCAGGGGAGCTTTCGAATCGGCCCCGGGCGCATAGATCGGCATCCCGTAGCCAAAGCCATGGTGTAAAATCACCATGGTGTTTGCATCGGGTCCGCGAAAAGCCGACTGCATTAAGATGCTCTGAAGGCCGTCGGGCACCGGAACCACATAAGCTAGAGCGGAACTCGATGGCCAAGCCAAATCGAGCGGCAGATAGTCATTCATTTCACCGAACGAAAGCTGCGTGTTTTTTTGTTTTGAGACCGCAATATTGACAATCGCCAGCAACGCAGTGGCTAAGTAAGTGGCCTTGGGGTTGCCGGCGCTTGAAGTGGGGCTTGGGCCCAAGTTAGGAAGCGGGCCCGTGAAGTCCAAAGAATACTCTGCGGGAATGCGGCCTTCTATAAGTTCGCCAAAATGTGTACTGGCAAGATGCCTTGCACCAAACATCGCAAAGCGAAGCTTGTTATGCATGAGCGGACCCGCCACGATGTCTTCGTCGCCGCCAGGATGGCCGCTCATTCCGGTCAGAAGCAGCCTGTCCTCTACGAGAGCGTTTAACCATAGTTCGCGGTCAAAGAAGTCGAGCAGCTCCTCCTTGGTGATGGCATGCGCCGCATCCAGCTCGAGCACTGTGGCGCAAAGAAAGTCAATCTCACGCTTGGTGGCCTCCATGAAGGCGCGGACGTGGGACATGGCTCTCACCAAGGCCTTGGCTCCAGGGCTGCTGCTGGCGTAGGCGCGCATAGAAAATGCATGCACGTCCTTTTCAAAAGAGGCAAAGCTTAAAGACGATTGCGCCGCCGAGCCCGCAAGGGGCATCGCGGCCCGCTCATCGCCTTGGTCAAAACCGGGGAGCGTCATGCAATATATGACCAGCATGCTTGCCAGCAGCGTACGCCACTGACGCGTGCCCGCGCCTTCTTGTCGGGTACGCAAATGCGCCTTTTTCGACTTCCGGTGCCTGCCCAAACTAAAGCCCCCTTTGAACGATTGTACCGCGTGACGATTGGGCCGGCAAAAATTCACAAGACGGGTAGCGAAGAATGCTGCGGCGATGTTGCGACGCGGAATAGCCGAAGCGAGCGTCAGGGTTAAGAAGCGGTGGTTCCCCTGCTTATTCGAGGCTTTGAATGAAAAACACGGTGGCGGCGCTGTGGCTAGCTTTAAGCGCGAACTCGGTCTTTGGCGGACAAGAGGCAAACAACAAGCCCATCGCAATTGTGACCCATTCCACAGAAGACGTGGATTACTACGACCTGGCGAAGCCGAACCATTTGGACTACGCCTTAAGCCACGGTTATCGCTATATTCCGCATACGGGCTTACCAGCCGGGCGAATGTTCGAGGATCCCGGTGCGAAGAAGCCGGTCTGGCGTTTGGGCCTGTATTGGCAAAAGATCGAGGTCGTACGGCAAGCGCTCCAAGCTGGCCATCCCTGGGTTTTGTGGGTCGATGCGGACGTGCTTTTCACCAATAAACACATTTCGCTCGAACAGCTGATTGAACGCCATGGAAAAAACAAGGATTTCATCATTGCCACCGACCATTGGTTGCATCAGGCCGATCGTGTCAACGCAGGCGTTTTTTTGGTCAAGAACAGCGCCCTTGGACGCAAAATTATGGACGATGTTGCCGCCCTATTTCCCCTGTACAAGAAAAAGTCAACGCCAGAGCAACGCGCCATCCAAGACGTCGTTTTTGGCTATGCGCGCGTGACCGATGCGGGCAAGTTGCATGTTGAGCCACGCGCGGGGCGAGACTATGACGACGCCCGCATTCTTAGGTCGGTAGCCATTGTGCCACAGCGTGTCCTAAACGCCTTTTATGAGGCGCGAGGAATAGCCCCAGAGTCTTCTGTATGGCAGCCTTGCGATTTTGCAGCTCACGCTTGTGCGCATCCCGGCAATAAAAAAGCTAAGATGGAGAAGCTGCTTTCGCGCTTAGGGTCAGCTGGAACCGTGTGCGACAGCGCTCCCCCAATCCATGCACGAGCTTTTAAAAGAGCGATCGCATGGCATGATCCGGCCGCTCTGCTTTGGCCACTTTCATGATCGCACTTCTAATCGTCATTATCATGGTCATCTCTCACATCGCTCTCTTCAACATCACCATGCTCGCCCGTCGGAACACGGTAGCTGTCGGAAAGCCATTCGCCCAAATCGATCATTTTGCAGCGCTTCGAGCAAAAAGGCCGCCACTTTTTGCTTTCTGGGTCTTCTTTGAGCGCCGTGCCACATATGGGACAAGTCTTGCTCTTGTTGCCGGCGTGCTGTTTGCTTTGCTTCTTAGTCATCATTCACCTCGCTACTTTATGTCCCAACAAGTCTTGTAATTGAAGGTCGAATCTGTTTTGTTTTGTCACATACCGTCGCCGATGTTGCGACGCTGCGCTCACACATGGGGAAGCATATGGCCGTACAGTCTCGCCGAAAGCGTTCAACCCTGTCATTTAAAGACATCCAAATCGCCTACCTTATGAACGGCGTTAACTCCGTTGAAAAGCTCCACAAGGACGGCAAAGCCTCCACTGCAACCATACGCCGCGCGCTGTCGCATCTTAGAACGGGAGGACGCGAAGTTGGCGGACTTGAAAAATGGATTCATGACAATCTGGGTATTGGCGTTCGCGGCCGTGCGGCTCCCCAACCTGGCCAAGAACGAGTGTATAGAGCCCAACAAATCAAGACAAGTGGCCCCTTTTTGCGCTTGCCGCTTGGCGCCCTTGAAATCGGGAAGGGTGAGACAGTCACAGTGTGCTTTGAGGACGACCGCATTGTGGTGAAAAAGGTTTAGGCGCTTTAAACTGGCATAAAGCTAGCATAAAAAAACGTTCCTCCTTCGAGAATGTATTTGTCTGTCGCAGTACAGCATGGGGGAATGTATGCTCGTCGGCTGCCCAAAAGAGCTTAAAGTTCGCGAATACCGCGTCGGCTTGATTCCGGCGTCTGCCAAAGCTCTGGTGAGCGCTGGTCACCAGGTTTTGGTTGAAAAAGGTGCCGGCCTTGGCGCTGGCATTCAAGACGAAGAGTACACCGAGGTGGGGGCACACTTGGTGGCGAGTGCTGAAGAAGTGTGGCAGCGCGCCGAAATGATCGTCAAGGTCAAGGAGCCCATAGAACCAGAATATGGCTCCATGCGCCCGGGGCAAATCCTGTACACCTTTCTACATTTGGCGGCTGAACCAAAGCTCACGCGCGTGTTGCTCGAGCGCCAAGTCACCGGCATCGCCTACGAGACCATACAGGTTGGTCGCACGTTGCCTCTGCTCAAGCCCATGAGCGAGGTCGCCGGCCGCATGTCGATACAAGTCGGCGCGTGGTGTCTTGAAAAACATCAGGGCGGCAAGGGACTGCTGCTCTGCGGCGTGACTGGCGTCAAAAAAGGCCGCGTGACCATTTTGGGCGGCGGCACGGTCGGAGTGAGTGCGGCTGCAATAGCCCTTGGCATGGGCGCCGAAGTTACGTTGCTAGACACGAACTTAGAGCGGCTCGACTACCTAGACCAGATCTTTGGAGGCCGGCTTCAAACATTGTTTTCAAACGAGCACAACATAGAGCAAGCAGTGCTGTGTGCAGACCTTGTGGTTGGCGGAGTGCTCATTGCCGGGGCCAGGGCGCCCAAGCTCGTGACCAAATCGCTTGTCTCTCGCATGACCAAGGGCTCCGTGATTGTGGATGTTGCCATTGATCAAGGCGGCTGCATTGAAACCATAAAGCCGACCAATCACGACAATCCAACGTTCTTGGTCGATGGCGTCGTGCATTACGGCGTCACCAATATGCCGGGCGCAGTAGCAAGGACCAGCACATTTGCTCTGGCCAATGCCACCATGCCTTATATGAAAAAAATAGCCGACCTAGGTGTTCGCGCCGCTGTTAAGAGCGACGCGGCACTCATGGCCGGCCTGAACACCTATCAGGGCAAGGTGACTTACAAAGCCGTGGCTGATGCACACGGCATGGAGTTCGCTGCGCCCGAGGCGCTGCTTGGGTAGCCGCCAAAAAGCGGCCTCGCCGTTTCAAGGGCCGTCAACACCTAAGGGCCGTCAACACAAGCAGCACCAGTTTGAGCCGTGGTGCCCACAAAGTTCTCTCCAAACTTCACGGTATCTTCAGCGGTATAGATGGCTTTGGGCGCTAACTTACGATTGGCAATGGCCGAACCCGCACGGCCTGCCGCCACCTTGTTGCCCTGGAAAAGCGTTGTGCCTTTGAGCGCCAACGTACCATCATTGAAAATGGCGCCGCCGTCGCCTCCGGCCTCATTCCCGAAAAAGCTGGAATCCGTAATGGTCACAGTGAGCGATTTGCCTGCAGCGCTGGCAGCTGTCACACGTCTATTCCAAATTGCGCCGCCCTTTCCTTCGCCGTCAGTTCCGGTTGCTTTGTTGGCTCCTGCCGCCAGATCATCTTTGTTGCCAAAGATGCAATTAGAGATGGAAACCGTCATATCCATCGCCTGGGCGCCCGGAGCATCTTGTTTTATATTGTTGGTAAAGATGGCACCGCCCTGCGCAGCCTCATTGTTAACAAAGACGCAATTTTGTATAACCGTGTTTGACGCAAAAAGTGCCACAGCTGCGCCAAACTCATCGTTGACGTTTTTTACGAAACGCAGATTAACAAGCTTGAGGTCGACAAACTGAGCGCGAATGGCGCCGCCAGCTCTCATAGCGCCCCCATTTCCCGCGCCGGTCAGCGTCAAGCCTTCAACCGTCACATTTTTGCCGTCGCCGGCTTTGTCATACACCAATTGTAACACCCGATTTTCATGTTCTGCCTCGGTATCAATGACCGTGAGCTTGGCGTCGTCAGAATGGTTCTCTTTACATTCTTTGTCGCCCGTGAAACCACCCCAAATGTGGAGATTTGCCTGACCCTTGCTATCCACACCGGCATAATAACCTGCTCCAGAGTCGACAGTGTTCTTTGCCAAATATGTACCTTGAGCGATGGCAATCACGTAAAGATCCGTGCTGGTGGCAGGGCGCTTGGCCTTAACCTCATCAACAGCCTGCTGAACGGTACTGAACGCCTTGGCAAAACTCGTGCCGTCTCCGCCAGTCACACCATTTTTTACGTACACGACATGCGTGCCAATGGCTGTGCATGTTCCGGGCTGCGGCCCCGCGCCGTTCTTCCAGCATCCCCCGGTTGCTTTGACTTTGCCCGCGGTCGGCGTTGCACCCGTCGGTTCGACACAGCCAACGATTTTAGCGTCGCTCGCCGTGGTACAACTACCAACAGTGGCCTGGTCGCAGTTTGGGGTCGGCGGATTCGTTTTAGTAGCACAACCTACTATCACTGTGACAGCCACCAACGTCACGGCAATCAGGCCCATTAAATGGATTTGTTTGTTCTGTCCCATGTCTCATCTCCTTGGAAGGCTGTTTCTGCCACTCTCCGACTATGCCTCATGAGAGCGCCATGTAAAGGGGACAAGTCCCAGCTGGTCCAATCCATCCGGCTCAATTACCATGCCGACTATTGTTTGCTGCCGGCTTGTCGTCCACTGCTGCTGTGATAGCCAAAACGTATTGCATGCAATCACAGGAGCAATGAATGAAGAACAAGTTTTGCACTTTTTTATTGTTGACTTGTCTCATGGCAGGCAGCCCGTCTTGGGCGAGCAGATCGGAATCATATTCGAGCAGCTCGTCCAGTTCTAGCAGTTCGTCCCTGAGCAGCTCATCTTCGAGCAGTGCATCGATGCCTTTGGCTGACTACACTTTCGAGAGGATGCCGGCCTGCATGGGCTCCAATAATAACAACAAAGAACTCTCGCCCTTTCTCGAAGATGAAGACAAAAAACGAATCGTTATCTCAAGCCAGTGGCTCAAAACCATGCCCACGCATGTCTCAAAAGAGCTTTTGGCCGAAGTCGCCAAATTTAAGAGCCAAGGATGGGATTTTTCCATTTCAGACGATCTTGGCTGGCCAATCACCCCGCATTCGGCGAAATTGTGCTTAAATACGGGCGGGCCGACAGATAAAGCCACCCCAAGTCGATCACTATTCTATCGATTTCTTCATCAGTTCGACGTGCACAAATGGTTCCCTATACCGGGCGTAAGGGAGTTGTTCGACCCACTTGCGGATACACACACCTTTTCGGACGACGAACGGGCGGTGATGGGCGCGATCGCGCGACTTGCCGGCGACCTAACGGAAAAACGGCTCTCAGATAGGGAGCGCAAGGAGCCATTTATAGCCGCCAGGAAAATTTATAGGTACGCTAGCAGGGACTCTGTGCCGAGAGAACCAGCTCTGCGTCCACGCTGGCCAGGGGAATTGGTACCAAAATGGGGTCGCGACACAAACCGTTTCGCCTATTCCATTCAGGAAGAGGCTGAACGAAAAATCATGGAGCGATATGCTGAAAACCTCGTGGAAGACATCATTTCCAGCGAGTTAGAGAAAATTCCCGTTCACAATCTTTTGCGGCATGAACTCGAGGTATTGCTTGCGATTAAAATCGAAAAAAAAGCAGCCGGATTAGAAGAGCCTCTTGCGACTGAAGACCTGGCACGAAAACTTTTGGCGGCCATACCTGAAGATAAATTGGGGCCCTTGTCTCCGTTCGCTGCTGAATTGTTGAAGAAACCACTTACGGCAGCGAACTTTGAAATTGCTCTTGAGGCTCGGATGCCTGTTTTTATGAAGTGGTTCAAGACCAAATTCGCGGCGCATCCTGGCATGCCCTGGTTTGTGCGAGCATCAACGACATCAGCCAAACATAGCCGACCCACCGGACCAGGAGACATACATCCTCACGTTTTTCCGTCCTTCACCATTTGGGATGGCCTATTTAAGTTTTGGGACAACAAGCAGATTGTGGAAGACCTGTGCCGAAGCAAAGAGGACATACCTACAATGGCGGTCTATGTGGCCCCATGGAACCTCAGGTTGTCGCGGAGTCAGTATGAAGTACGCGTGTTTGTTTCTGACGGTCAGGTGACTGCTTGGGGAGCGCAAGGAGCAGGACAGGAGAATGGAAAATGGTTCAAAACGAGTGAAGCAAGGCCAATGACAGCTGCCATCGGAAAATTTATGGATGAGAGAGTCATCCCCGTATTTCCGTTTCGGACATTCGTCGCTGATGTCTGGTTTCCAAACGCACATCTTGACCCGGAAATCCCGCGACTCAAGGCAATACTGGGAGATCGAGACAGATGGGAGCCCAAAGTCGTGGAGTTCAACGTGAGTGCAGACGGTTGGAATGCCGCCGTATCAACCTCGTGTCACTGGTTAGCACATCGCACTGAGCTTACCAACCGCGAGCGCAAGATCTATGCCTTCTACCACCAGAAGGCGGAGGACCCACCACCGGCCAAGAAGAGCATCTCAACGTCATCGACATCCGCCGCTGGAGCAACTCGGAGCTCGTCAGGCACCAAATAGGACAAAGCACTTTTTTGGTGTCACTTTCTTTGTCGACAGCGTGATAGACTGTGGCGTAACAACCGGAGCCGATGTCAATGCCAAAGCTACCACCAGCGACCCTAGACGATGCCCGCCGGGTTTTAACACATTGGAACTTGGCGGGCGAAATAGTGCCCATCTCGGCGGGCAACCTAAATGCCACTTTTAAAATCGTCATCGACGGCCAACCGCAGTATATTTTGCAGCGCCTAAACCCAATATTTTCGCCTGAGGTCAATGAAGACATTCAGGCGGTTACGGCGCATCTTAAACAAAAGGGTCTGCTGACACCAACCCTCGTGCCGACTTCTAGTGGAGAGTCGTCCGCAGTGATTGATGGTGCATGCTGGCGCGTTCAGACTTTTGTGAATGGCATTTGCCACTCGCGCTTAAGCGGGAGCATTGAGGCACAAAGCGTCGGTGAACTGGTCGGGCGCTTTCATGTCGCTCTTCAGGATTTCACATATACCTACCGTTTTGCCCGATCGGGCGTTCACGATACGGCTGCCCATGTTCGTCGCCTTAGGGACGCGCTCGAGATACATAAAGGCCATCGACTTTACGCGAGCGTAGCGCCCATGGCGTACGAGCTGCTAATAGACGCCGACCATCTGCCTGATTTTTCAAAGCTGCCGATGCGGCATAGCCATGGCGATCTCAAAATCAACAACGTGTTGTTCGATCCAAACGGGGACGCAATCTGCCTCATTGATTTAGACACCTTAAGTTTGTTGCCGCGCCCGTTCGAAATGGGCGATGCGCTTAGATCATGGTGCAACCCAGCGGGCGAAGATTCTACCGAAACATACGTCGACATTGACCTATTTGAAGCAGCCCTACAAGGCTATGGCGAAGTCGCTCGCCCATTGTGGAGCAAAGACGAAGTGCAGCACCTGCTGCCAGGCTATCAAACCATCATCTTGGAGCTCGCTGCGCGCTTCTTGGCAGACGCCCTCAATGAAAGCTACTTTGGCTACGACCGCTCCCGCTTCCCGGCAGCAGGCGAACACAACCTGCTTCGGGGCGAAGGGCAATGGAACCTCTACCTGGATGCCAAAGGCAATAAGCACGCGCTTGCAAAGGTGGTGGACCGTTCGTTCGGTTAAGAAATTGACATTTGAACCTACTTGAATAATTATTCAAATACGATGAATAATTTATTCTATCTTGATTATGCCAGTCTTTTCAGGATCTTAAGGGACCGACTTGCCGAGCCGGCCCCAAGTCGAATCCAGCTTTTGAGCGGACCCCGGCAAGTTGGTAAGACATCATTGCTAACGAGTCTGGCACAAGATTTTGGAAACAGAGCTATTTATGTCTCTCTGGATGGCCCAGAAGCTTCAATAGCGGGTTTCTGGGAGCGACTATGGGCCGATGCCGAACGATTAGCCACCGAACAAAAGACCAAGGCTGAACGCGAACGCTCGGGCGGGGACTCAATCATCGTTTTCCTGGATGAGATTCAGCAGCTGCCCGATTGGTCGGCCCGCTTAAAAGGTGAATGGGATCGCATCAAGCGAGAGAATTTACCTATTCACGTTGTGGCATCTGGCTCTTCTTCACTCGCACTTGGCGCAGGCTCAAAAGAGAGCCTTGCCGGACGCTTCGAACGACTAACACTTCCTCACTGGACTCCGGCCGCTCTTGCCCAGGCGTTTGATATGAATAAGGACGATGCCATCGACACATATGTCAGCCAAGGCGCGTATCCTGGATCTATGGGGCTTAGAAATGACGCCAATCCGCAGCGTTTTTTAGCATATCTAAGGGAAGCAATCATCGAGCCAGCAATAGGACGAGATATCCTGTCTTTGGAGGCTGTGAGACGACCAGCGTTGCTTCGTCAGGTTTTCGCGATCGCAGTTACGATTCCAGCTCAAGTTATTTCACTGCAAAAGTTACAAGGACAACTACAAGACAAAGGCGCATTGGCCACGATTGCACATTATCTTGACTTGCTTGAAGATGCCTTTCTTATTGCTCCCCTGCACAAATTTACCAATAGGCCTCTCAGACAACGCGAAGCCCCACCGAAGATCGTTGTGCTAAATAACGCTTTGTGTGCGGCACTTGACCGAAGACCAGTACCCACCTTGGCCACCGACCCGCAACGCTACGGCCATTGGGTTGAAAACGCTTGTTTGGCTCGCCTGTGGAACCAGGGTATTCCGCTGTTCTATTGGCGCGAGTCGGGACTTGAAGTCGACGCAGTGATTGACAATGGCGAATCAAAATGGGCCATTGAAGTCAAGACGGGGTCTTTTGGCCCTGCGGACCTTGCGGGGCTATTTGAGTTCACACGGCAATATCCTGAGTTCCGTCCTTTGTTGCTATGCGGCGGCGACGGGCTGATTGCTGCCAAACGCTTTGGCATTCAGGCGCAAGCGTGGCGCGACTTTTTATGGCAAGGACTGCCAACCGTCCAATGACAAGCGACAGCTAGAAAATAATCTGCCGCTCAATCTCTGTGCGTTTCGCCTTGCCAAAAAGCTGCTCAATTAAGACAAGGCCAAATTCGACGGCGGTGCCTGGTCCTTGGCTTGTCACGCAACTCCCGTCAATGACGACTCTTTCGTGCGCCCGCGATGGATCCTTCAACTTTGATTCGTAACCTGGGTAAGCCGTGGCCTTTTTGCCTGCAAGAAGGCCATGGTGCTCAAGCACGACTGCCGGCGAAGCGCAGATGGCGCCATATAAGCGACCCGAGTCTCGTTGCGCTTTCAGCATGCTGGTGAGCTGGGCGTTATCGCGAAGGTGCTCGGCACCCTTGCTGCCGCCGGGGAGCACGATCAAATCGTATTGCTCGCTGACACAATCGCTAAGAGCGTGGTCGGCGGTGATTTGCACGCCCTTCGCGCATTTGACGGTTAGGCCACCAACCGATGCCACCGTGACGTCCGCCCCGCTGCGCCGCAGCACATCAACAAGCGCCACCGCCTCAAGGTCTTCTGTGCCATCGGCAATGGGGATGAGTATTCTCTTCGTCATATTAACCTCACTGTTATTGTGCCATACCATTACTGTTTCTTCTGCTGAAGTCCGCAGACCCGAAGGCCTAAAATCTGATCAACGCTTGAGCCGCTTCAACCATGTCCGAGTGTGACAACAAGTGCGCTTCTTCGAGTGGCGGCGAGTACGGCACTGGAGCGTCTGCAGCCCCGAGCACGGTGACGGGGCCATCGAGTGCATCAAAAAAACGCTCGTTGATACCAGACGCTATGCTCTCAAGAATACTTCCGGTTTTTGAGTCCTCGCCCACAAGCATGATTTTACCTGCGCGACGGGTAGCGCGCTCGATGCTGCCCCAGTCCAATGGCATCAAACTGCGCAGGTCCAGCACGCCGACGGAGTGACCCTGCTTTGACAGTTCGTCAGCGACTTTGGCTGCGCGGTGCACGTATGCCCCATATGAGATGATGCACATGTCGAGGTCCATCCTGAGTTCACCGCCCGCGGGCGACGAATCGCCTCCGCGTACCCATGCGGCGCTACCAATAGGTATGGCGCCCAAGTCTTTTGGCAATACTTGGCGAATGCTCGGGTCGCGGTAGAGCGCAATGTGTTCGTAAAAGAGCACGGGGTCGGGCTCGGCCATGGCTGAAAGAAAAAGCCCGTAGGCGTCGATCGGTGTCGACGGGCAAACGATCTTTAGACCAGGCGTTCGATAAAACCACGGGCTTGTGTCTTGCGAGTGATAGGGGCCGGCATGTCTTAGGCCACCCCAAGGCATGCGCAGCACCATGGCGATGGCGTGGCCAGTGCGATAATGAAACTTCGCCACGCCGTTCACGAGTACGTTAAATCCTGTGGCGACGAAATCGTTGAATTGAATTTCGCCGACGGGTTTCAAGCCTGCCAACGCCATTCCTGCGGCCGTGCCTATGATGGCGCTCTCAGCGATGGGAGTGTTGATGAAGCGTTTGCCGTGGGCCGAGATCTGCGAACGCAGCAACATAAACACGTTGCCATAGGGCGGCGCGACGTCTTCACCAAGCATGTAGGCGCTCGGGTTGCCGTCGAAGGAATGTCCGACGGCCAAAGCGATGGCCTCTAAGAAGGTAATGCCCTTGGGGTCGCCGAGGGGGGAATTATCAATTCCTGTGACAATTGCTGTGGATGCCAGGTCAAGTTTGGGATGACAAACACGGGATGTAGATGCCAGGTCAAGACTGGCGTGACATGCCGAAGCTCCAGATTCAGGCCACGGACGTTCTTTCAATCGCTCAAGTGCCGCCTTGCAGCGCTGGAGCGCTTCATCCTTCATGCACTGAACATCGGCGTCGGTGCACAGACCCGATGCGACCAGTTTTCTCGCGTAGGCCTTGATGGGGTCCTTCGCTGCCCATCTCTCATATAATGCCTTGTCGACGTAACCATTGCCGTTCGGCATGGGCAGCTCAAAGCTAGGCTCCGATTCTTGGCCCAAATAGAGCATGTCGTCGTGGTGCGCGTGGCCGCACATGCGCATGCATACCAGCTCAATCAAAGCTGGTCCGCCGCCGCCACGCGCCAAATCGGTGGCCCAGGTGAACGCCGCAAAAATCGCTTCAGGGTCAGTGCCGTCAATGGTGATGTGCGGCATGCCGTAACCAATGGCCTTATCGCCAAACACGCGGGCCGCACTTTGCTGATGCACCGGCGTAGACAACGCCGTCTGATTGTTCTGAACGCAAAACACCATGGGCAACCCATTCGTTGCGGCCATGTTAACTGCCTCGTGCCATTCGCCGAGCGATGAGCCCCCGTCGCCAATGAAACTCACGAACGCGCGCTTTTCGCCCTTTAGCTTCGCTGCCATCGCCATGCCAGTCAGCATGCTGGTTGCAATGCCAAGCGGCGCCGCCGGCGGAAAAACACCCTGCATCAAGGCGCCAATATGCAAATCTGCTCCGTCAAGCGGAGGCCCAGACTTACCCGCTTGAGCATTTAGCGCAGACTCAATGCTTGTGTCCACATCATGATCCGTGAAAGCCAAAGCGACACCCAGATCGCGAATCAGCGGTGCGACGACGTCGCCATGCCATGCTCCATCGCGTGAGTACGTCGGACCATGCTGCAGTCCGAGCGCCGCCGCATAAATCGCTTCTTGCCCCAAGGAGCGAAAGCCCTTGCCTTGAAAAGGGGCGTCACGAAACTTCGGTTCACCCGACAAAAACATTCGCTTCAGTGTGATGTCGACAGCGCGAGTCAAAATCATGCCGCGAAGAAGCCGCAATTTGTCCCCAGCCGTCAGACATGCCGCCAGCTGCTCTCGTGCATAAAACCCTTCGATACATGACGTTAATCTCGCAACTTCCGCCTGCAGGCGTTGTTCCGATGGCACGAAAGGCGTCGTCTCAGCTTTGGGGATGGGAATCTTTGCCGCCAGAGCAACGATTTCGGGAAGCAATTTTTTAGCGCCCAGTGCTTCTCGAACAATCGGCACTGCAAAGGGGTGCTGTTCCGCAATTAAGGCAAGCAACCGCTCATGCATTCGCTTCGTCTCAGTGGACATGACACCTCCGATGTCGTCATCTGCGCATACAAATAACACACACCAAACTTAAAGCAGCGTCGAAAAATATCTGACATATCGTAAACCAGCGGAGCTATGTCGTGACGCGCAAAATAACTATAACAGAGGCTGATAAATCATTCGTCGTTAGCGAGCTTAACCCACCCTTGCCACCTGTACATCCAGGGTCCGCCACGAGCGTTGCCGAAGAAGAACATGCTCCCGACAAATTTGAGCGCTTCGCAGAAAGCATCGGTCAGCTCGCAGGGAGTACGGTCTATGGCGGCGTTCTTGGCCTCGCGCTCGGCCGCGCGGCTGCGAGAGAAGTTGAAAGACCCATCGACGATGCATTGGACATTGCGCGGGCTAAAGTTGCAAGAGCCCTGGGCACAGCGAGCAGAGCAGAACTTATGATTGTGCAAACCACAGCGACACTCCCGCTTGTAGTCGCGAGTGCAGTCACAAAGTTAATGACTTGGTCAGCGACAGCCGCAACAACTCTCGCCGGATTCGCTTATGGGGCTTCTGTAGAGATAGCGCAACGCGTGTTCCCAAGCCTTTTTGATTCAGGCCGGACGGTCACTACTGAGGTTTTGAACGAAGACGCCGGGCACGAAAGGCCCGGCGCATCGTCATCGTCGTCATCGTCATCGCGTTCACACGCAGCCGACTTAGTAGACGACCTCTAAAAGCGCAATTACGCCATCATGGCTTCTGATGCCTTGGCGGCACCAGATCCCTTCGACTGGCCAGTCACGCATGTCTTTAACATGCGTGCAGCAATCTCGTAGGGGTCGGCGTTTGCGCCGGGTCGACGGTCTTCAATGTAACCGTAACGGTTTTTGCACACGCCGTCCGGGATTCGCACCGAAGCGCCGCGGTCGCGCTCGCCCATTTTGAACGTGTTTACGTTGCACGTCTCATGGTGACCGGTCAGGCGCTCATTTAGCCCGTGACCATAGACAGCGACGTGCTCCCCATGGTGCTTCGACAGCGCGTCGACACAAGCCAAGATGGTGTCCCATCCAGTCTTCGCGTCGCGCATGGCCTTGGTCGAGAAGTTGGTGTGCATGCCAGCGCCGTTCCAATCGCCTTTGACTGGCTTTTGATCAAGCGAGACAACCACATCAAAGTCTTCAGCAATTCGGCACATAAGCCAGCGCGCCATCCACAAGTGATCACACACGGTGAGCGGGTCTGCGGACTCGCCTTTTTGGCCACGGTAACCAATCTGGTACTCCCACTGAGCAGGCATAACCTCAGCGTTGGTGCCATAGATCATAAGGCCGGCTTCAAGGCATGCGTTTGTATGTGCCTCAACAACCTCTCGGCCAAATGCACGGTCAGACCCGACGCTGCAGTAGTACGGTCCCTGTGGTTTGGGGTAGCCACTTTCAGGCCATCCCATGGGGCGACCGTTTTGAAAGAAGGTATATTCTTGCTCAAAGCCCACCCAAGGCTCATGCGACGCAGCGCCAGCATCCAGCTCGCGGCGCAACGTCGCGCGCGTGTTGGAAGCATGCGGCGTGCCATCGGCCTGATAGACCTCGCACATGACCAAGTAATTTCCCATTCCCCGCAGGGGATCATCAACGAAACGCACGGGCTTTAAAACCAGGTCAGATTTGCTGCCCGGAGCCTGGTATGTCGAGGACCCATCAAAGCTCCATTCCGGAAAGTCCTTGAGTTCCGGCTCGCACTCATCATCGATCGGCAACACGCGCGTCTTGCTGCGCAGCATTTTTGTGGGCTCGGCACCGTCTAGCCAAATGTACTCAGCGCATCCAAACATATCTTAATCCTCCAACGGAATAGACTACCTGGAGAACCAATGTCGCGCGTTAGCGCCCGCCTTGCAAGGGGTTTGCGCGAATTGTTGCTCGTTACAAAGATTACGGACTAGACTTGAAACCGTACACAACATAGGCTGCCGTTTTTCAGTGGTGTTTTTTTAGCGAGGCTTTTCGTGTCTAAGGTCAAACAAGTTCGGGCCTGGGGATTGTCTGACACAGGCAAGAAGCGCCGCCAAAATGAAGACAGTTTTCTGCTGGGCCATGAACATGGCCTTTTTGTTGTCGCCGATGGCATGGGCGGGCATTTGGGGGGCGCCGTTGCTTCTGGCCTAACCGTCAAAACCATTGCCGAAGTCGTAAAGGCCAACAAAAAAACGCTGAACAGCAAATCGCTTAGCGGCGGATTAGAGCAGCATCCGGCAGCTCAATTGCTTGCCGATGCTATGCGTGCCGCCTGCGAGAAAGTATTCACGCAGGGTCTAAAAAACGCGGAGCTGACTGGCATGGGAACTACCGCCACCTGCCTTCTCTTGGTCGGCAGCCACGCCTTTGTTGGGCATGTGGGCGATAGCCGGGCCTATTTGGTGCGGGGCGGCCAAATGATGCAGCTTACCGAAGACCACTCGCTTGTTCATCAGCAGGTTAAGGATGGCCTCATCACCGAAGAGCAGGCCAAAACCAGCCCCTTTCGCAATGTCATCACGCGGTCCATTGGCTTCGAGCGCGACGTTGACGTGGATGTCATTGGCCTTAAGACGGAGCCTGGCGATGTGTTTGTGCTCTGCACCGACGGCCTCACTTTGCACGTAGCAGATCATGAAATTTTGGCCGCCACACAAGATCCGCAGCTTTCTTTGGCGCCAGCCAAGCTGGTAGAGCTCGCCAATAGCCGCGGGGGCGAAGACAACATTACCGCTCTGGTCATACAAATGGGAACGGATTCCCCGGGCGCGGTCACCCAACCGGGTAAACGTAAAAAGACACGCCTGATTTAGCGCGGCGGCGAGCTGCTTGAACTTGACGAGCCAGACGAACGTGTTTTTATTTTTTTAATGTCTCCAATGACGGTTTCGAGCGTCGGTCGATCTTTCGCGTCCCAGCTACACATGCGCTCTATCAGGGCGGCGAGCTGTTCAGCGACGCTATCGACCTCATCCGCGAGATTCCAATGTCGCCAACATCTACCTAACTCGCACTGCCAAAGTTGGCGACCGAACTCGATGGTTTTTAACCCAGTTCTTTTATTCACTTTACTTTCCGCCAACGGCACGCCAAGAACTGTAGCGATCGTTGCTCCAAATTGAAAAACGTCTTCTTTAACCAAGTCTAGAGGCGGCGGCGGTCGCCCTGACGCGTCATATTTCGGCCTCGTGTCGTCTGGAGAACAGTAGATCGGTGTACCCATCTGAAACCTGAAAATCCCCAGCCTGAGCGGCACCGCATATCCGAAATCCGCAAGTTTCACGGAAAAGGTTTTTTGGCGCAGCTGCTCCAATTTTGAGAGGCCCGGCGGAGGGTTAGAGGTAGAAGAAGATGACGAACTTGATGATGAACTTGACGATGATGGTGACGATGATGAGCTCGTCGCGGGCGTGTTTGCCCAGAGCAGAAAATTGTCGGGCTTGATATCGAGATGGGCGTAGCCAGCTGCGTGAACCGACCCAATGGCCTGCGCCATTTGAAGCAACAAATCGCTAACTAAATCAAACCGTTGTGAGATTTTAGTTTCTTTGTTTTCGTCGTTATTGGCGCCTTTGTTCTCGTCGTTAAAGCCCGCTGCGAAATCAAAAAGGTCGCCAAGAGGGCAGTACTCGGTTACCAAATAAACTCTGTCCGCGTCGGTGAAATGGGAAATTGGCTGCACCACATAAGGGGAGTGCCTGGCAGCCCAATGCGCCTCGATTTCATAAGATGCTCTCACTCGGGCGGGCTTCTTTTCGTCATCGAGATACCATGCAGAAAGGCCCACTTCGGGTCGCCAACTCTTTATTACGACGGGCCTTTTTTCTTCCGTGTGCTCGTAAAGCGACGCTTCCCCATGTAGTTTCTTAATATGCGTGTAGCGGGAAAGTCGATCTGCCTGAGCAGCCGTTGAAACCCCAAAAACAGCCATGATGGTTATAACCATCATTGGCATTAAAATTAGGCCACGCTTTCGCATGGGGAGACCCTCTTGGCTTATTTCTTACCAAAACGCTTGCGATCATTCTCATTTAGGTAAAACTTTCGCAAGCGGAATGTTTTCGGGGTGACTTCTACCAATTCGTCATCTTCAATATAACCAATCGCTTGCTCCAAGGTCATGCGGCGCGGCGGCGCGAGGATGATGTTTTCGTCTTTGCCTGCAGCGCGCAAGTTTGTGAGCTGCTTGCCGCGGGTGATGTTCACAATAAGGTCATTATCGCGGTTGTGTTCGCCAACGATCATGCCCTCATAGGTATCCTCACCAGGATTCACGAACAGGATACCGCGGTCTTGCAAACCAAATGCCGAGTACGCAGTGATCTTACCCGCATTCATAGAAATGAGTGCACCATTGGCTCGGTGAACAATCTCGCCCTTAAAGGGTGCCCAACCATGAAACAGCGATGTCAAAATACCTTCGCCACGCGTCATGGTTAAGAAATCATTTCTAAACCCGAGCAGACCACGGGTCGGAATCAGAAATTCCAAGCTGCAAATGCCGTGCTCGTTGGTATCGAGCGTTTGAAGCTCGCCTTTTCGCCTGGACAACGCGTCAATTACGGCGCCGGAATTTTCTTCTGGCACTTCAATGTACACATGTTCGATAGACTCATTGACAACGCCATCGATTTCTTTGGTGATGACCTTGGGCTTTGAGATGCAAAACTCATAGCCTTCGCGACGCATCGCCTCAATGAGCACCGCCAAATGCAGCTCACCGCGCCCCGACACCTTAATGGCGTCGCTTACGCCCGGCAGCTCTTCAATTTTGAGCGTGATGTTGGCCTTGCGCTCCCACACCAAGCGTTCGCGAATCTTGTTCATGGTGACGTGCTGGCCATCTCTGCCCACCAGCGGGCCATTGTTGACCATGAAGTTGACGGTGATGGTCGGATCTTCAATGCGCAGGGCCGGCAAATGAACGACTTCTTTGGGGTCACAAAGCGTGTCGCCCACCAGCACGTCTGGAATGCCGTAGATATTCACGATATCGCCAGCCGTCGCCTCGTCCATATCGACCTGGTTAATACCGAAATAGCCACGCACCTGCGTAACGCGCATCTGCTTTTCAACGCCCGCTGCGTTTACGTGGGTCAGCGTCATGCCCTTCTTCACAGTGCCATTCAAAATGCGGCCGCAGGCGCCACGACCCAAATAGTCGTCATAGGGCACCGTACCAACTTGCATCAAAAAGGGTGCGTCATTGTTACCTTCTGGAGCCGGCACCTTGTCTACAATAAGCTGAAGCAAGGGCGCCATGTCTTTGCCCGGGTTTTTCATGTCCAGGGTCGCGTAGCCGTTTAGGCCCGACGCATAGATATGGGCGAAATCGAGCTGCTTGTCGTTGGCGCCAAGCTCAACAAACAAATCGAAGGTTTTTTCGAGCACGCCTTCAGGGTCAGCATGGGGTCGGTCAATCTTGTTAATAATGACAATGGGGCAAAGGCCGCGCTTTAGCGCCTGGCTTAGCACATAGCGGGTCTGGGGCATGGGGCCTTCGCGAGCATCCACCAGCAACAAGACCGAGTTAACCATGTCCAGCACGCGTTCGACCTCGCCCGAAAAGTCAGCATGCCCGGGCGTATCAATCACGTTAATCTTGTGGTCACCAAACTGGAACGATGAGTGTTTGGCAAAAATCGTAATGCCGCGCTCGCGCTCTTGGTCGTAAGAATCCATAATCCGCTCTTGGACAACTTGTCCTTCGCGAAACACATGGGACTGTTTCAAAAGACTGTCGAGCAAGGTGGTCTTGCCGTGGTCAATGTGAGCAATAATCGCAACATTTCTAATTTTGTTCGGTTGTAAGCGCATAAACTCTTATACTTTGATTCAGGGCCGTTGGCTAGCCGCTCTTGCCAACAAAAGCCTTAGAACTTGACAGTCGGCCGCAAAGCCGGCACTTCAAGCTGCACTGTGGGCAAGCGTTATATTACATTCATGATGATACCCCCAAACGGGCAGCGCGTATGGCGCGTGTCGCTCCGGCCGCACACCTTTTGGTTAGGCCTGGGTGCCTTAGTCATCACCTTCACAGGCCTGCTTATTAATGTCGTCGCTAGCCCATCTGAGCGCTGTGATAGTTTGGCTCTCGCTGCTTCTGAAAGCAGCGCGCTTGACCCAGCCGTCTTTGACCCACAAGAGCCGGAAGAAGAGCCAGAACAATTCAACTCCGACCCCTGGATGAGCAGCGAGCCACCCACCCCAAACGGCTTGCTTGAAGAACATTTCGAGCCCCTAAAGAAACTATTGGGGTATTTGAATGAGTCCCGCGCGATGCTCGAATTTGTGCCCAGCATTTGGCCGGCGGGTGGCAGCATTTCTAGCCCATTTGGAATGCGGGCTGATCCTGTCACGGGCGCCAAGGCCATGCACTATGGCGTAGACATTAAGGCAAACGCGGGCTCGCCTGTGGTGGCTACGGCCACCGGAAAGGTCATTTTTGCTGGTCGCAATGGGTCCTTAGGGCATACGGTCATTATTCATCACGGCAATGGTTTTGCTACCCGATACGGCCATTTGCAGAACATCCTTGTTAAACGCGGTGATCAGGTCAAGAAGTACCAACAGGTTGCCACTGTTGGCTCAAGCGGTCGCAGCACTGGTGCTCACCTTCATTATGAAGTGCACCGCGATGGGGTGCGAGCCGACCCAGCTCCATTTATGGGCGAAAGAGTGCGTGTTGCGAATGAAAAGGGGGCGCAAGTTGCCGCACCACCGAAGGCCGGTGGTTAGGGCGACTGCTTCTTTCTCTCGCGCAGCTTCTTAGCGTGCCCCTCTTTGTTCTCTTGACGAGCACGGCCGAAGGCGGTCGCATCGGCTGGTACGCGCTCCGTAATGACACTGCCGGCAGCCACGTAAGCACCATCTTCGACCGTCACTGGCGCCACCAGGGTGGAATTGGAACCAATAAAAACGCCCTTGCCCAATGTGGTCTCGAACTTGGAAAAGCCGTCGTAATTACACGTAATTGTACCAGCCCCAATGTTGGTCTGCTCGCCTACATCCGTATCGCCCACATAAGCGAGGTGATTGGCCTTGGAGCCGCGCCGAAAGCGAGATTTCTTCACTTCAACGAAGTTGCCTATTTTGACGTCTGCATCGAGCACCGTGCCCGGCCTGAGCCGTGCAAATGGCCCAACGGACACGTTGTCGCCAATCTCGGCCCCGTCACACACGCTGTATGGGTGCACGACGGCGTTTTCGCCAACCACTGTGTCGGTCAGCACCGCCCCGGCGTCAATGCGCGAACCTGCACCCACGCGTGTCTTGCCGCGCAAAACGGCTCCCGGACCCACATATACATCGGCAGCGAGCTGTACATCGCCGTCAATGATTTGAGCGGCCGACGCAAGCGTTACGCCGGCCTCCATCCATTTCGCGTTTATGCGCATGCGAAGCCAGACTTCGCATGTTTGTAGCTGTGCCCGGTCGTTTACGCCCAAAAGCAAATGCGCTTGATGCGGAGCAACTTTTTGAGCGGACGCGCCACCTTTTGCCGCAGCTGCAGCCACCAAATCTGTCAGGTAGTACTCATGCTTCACGGCCGACGGAACAAGCTTCGCCGCTGCTTGCCTCGCAAAGGCGGCATCTATGGCGTAAATGCCACTATTCACTTCGTTAATCGCGCGCTGCGCATCAGTCGCTTCTTTTTCTTCAACAATGCGGTCAGCGCGGCCATGCGCACCTCTAATTACCCGTCCATAACCCTGGGGTTCAGGAAGCTCCACCGTCAAAAAAGCCAGCGGGCCGTCGGACGCCTGCTGTGCAGAGACCAACTCGCGCAGCTCTTTTGCTTCAATGAGCGGCGTGTCGCCATAACACACAAGCAGCGTGCCATCGAAAGCTCCGAGTTCAGTCAGCGCAACCTGCAGTGCGTGCCCGGTGCCCTTCTGCTCCGTCTGCACCACGTAAGTCAGGCGCCCCGAAAAACGTTCTTCGAGCGCGGCCCTTACCTCGGCCGCTTGATGCCCGAGCACCACCACAACCTTGTCGGTCGCAACCTCTGACGCGGCTTCGACTGACCACGCACACAGTGGTCGTCCGCACACTTCGTGCAACATTTTGGTCTTTTTGCTTTTCATGCGCTCGCCGCGACCAGCGCATAAAACAACGGCCGCTACGGGCTTATTGAAGTTAATTGTCATGCCGGTATCCTATGCCAGGCGTTGCGGCTTAAGCAATACCCGCGCTAATATGGACGCCATGGCAACTCGTGCGTTTTTATTTTTATTTTTCCTGAAGTCCCTTTCTGCGACCCAGCTTTTCGCCCATGGAGAGGTCGACCCGACTTTTCAGATACCGCAACGGTTGTTCAACGGGCCGACCGACATCGTAAGCGGCCTAAATGCCGCCAACGCGCGTATTCAGCTAGAACGTTACCTCTACAGCGAAGACGCCTTCCACAAGTGGATGGGAGCGGTGTGGGGCGACGTCGCGCTCGTTAACTTCTTTAATGACGTCATCTTTCACGCAGGCCTCAATATGGAGGTCATAGCGGACGACAAGAACGACATTCAATTTCGGTTGGTGCAGTATTATTATGACATCTCGCTGCTTTTTGAATGGAACGCCCATCCGAACCTTGTTCCGTATCTGGGCTACCGCCATGCGTGCAGCCACGGCGCCGATCGTGCCGAAATCGGTCGCATCCTTATTCGCTCTGGTCCAGAGATTGGGTTGACCGCGGCATGGAATCCGACAGACTGGGACATCGCGCTTCAGTACTTTTGGAATCAAACCTTGTTTGGCCAAGACCAGGACCTTACATTCGACCCAAGAGCCCTTACCGGGCTGCGCGCGCAAGCTTCCTGGCGCTTCTACGGCCCACTCTATCTGCATATGGGTGCTGGCTCGGGCCTTGCTTTCATTACCCGCGGCACCCAAGAAGTCTTTAGCATTACAGCGCCCTGGAATGACGTACGGCCAGTGTGGTTGCCGTCGGCCTTGCTTGGCTTACAAATCAAGCCGTCTTTCTTAGATGCGCGCGTTCTTGGAACCTTTGAGCGCGTGCTAGACACAGGTCTGACGCTGACGGCGCAGACAGTGTACAACGCAGCGTTGCGAGTTGAATTTAATTGGTGACGATATTGAAGGCTGGCGCAACGAAGGTATATGCATCTAGAAACACCCGCCCCAAGAACAATTGCTCTAGACGCCGGCGATTCGTTTCGTCATGCCTGGCATGACAAAGTCCGGCATGACATCTTTGCCGTTCTGGCTATGGCACTCTCTTTGGTGATGGCAGCGCCGGCTTTTTCAGATGGCGGGGCAACGCCAACATGCCTCGATGACAAGGGCTCGCCCATTGACTGGTGGGTCATTTTAAAAGGCCATTACGGCTGGGAATATGTCTATACCGACAGCAACGCGTCTGGTGTTTTCAGCGACATCAGACCCAATATAAATGACAAAGAGGCAGGTGCGCTAAGTCTGACAATGCGAGCAATCCAAGGTGGCGCCTACAACGAGCAACTTGCCTATTTTGCCTACAACGACGCGCCGCCCAAAAAACGCCCGAGCTGGGCCTTAGACATAGGCGCTTCGTCGTCAGATACAGAGAGCGTGGCTCACGCGAAGGGGCTGGTAGCTTTTGATGGGAAGCGTACGCTTTGGCTGCTGCATAGCGTGCCGCATTTTCCTCAAAAGCGCAGCTCGCATGGCCAATACGCCGGCTTGCCAAAGTCATCGTTGCTATATGGTCAGAGTTTCATGTGCCTAAGCCTGAATGCAAAAGCCTTGGACGACATCATGACCCTGCTTCGAGTTGACAGAGCCAATGTATTCTCGCAGAAAATTCCCCCTCGCCTTGGCGATCTTCTTCCCTTTCCGCCGAACGATCTCGCGCGACGCCTCCAAGCAACTGGCCTAAAGAACGCCGACATCGCTGCACCCGCCGTGACGACGCTCGTAACCGAATTTAGCAAGGCCAAGGTGACAGCGTTTGCCAAGCCGCCGACGTGGGGACAAGACCTGTACCATCATTTGATCGCGCCCTATTTCGGCGTCGGTTTTTCTGTGCGCACATGGATGCATTCCGAGTTAAATCTCCCCAGCGTGTCTGCTGGTCAAGATTGCCACGACAGCTATTTTCTGATGGCTTTCACACCCACCGAGCAAAATACGTGTACGAGCCGATGCGACAGTGGGACCGAGCTCGCGTGCACCTTTCAACAAAACATTCTGCAGGTCGATGAAATCTTGCTCGATAAAACCACGCCGCTCATACATGAGCACGATCATTCCAAGTGGGCGGTGGCTTCAAACAACTCGACGCGTCCCTTGGTCTGCATCGGCGACATCAACACGCAAAAGTCTCAACGCACACGCGGCGGCGGAGCAGCATGTCTTGAGCACAAAGGACTGTGGCAAGGGTTTCGACAAATGATCGTGAAGGAGCGCCAGCCCTAGCAGGGCCGTCGAACGGGCCACTACGGCCATCGAATCATGAAGCCGGAATGTTGGACGCCGCGGTCATAAGCTGCATGCGGTCCTTATCCCACACAATGTAGCGCTTTTTTGCGAAAGCAAGGGTGTTTTCCGGCCCCGCGGTTGCGGCCTCAACAAGGACAAGGCCGTTCGAAAACACTGCGCATGCTTTTCCAAACGCTGTCGCCTGTCTTGCCCCTAAATTTTTTTCCGTGTGTTCGACCCAAAGTCCTTGAGTAATATCCCCGAGCGACGCGGTCCACACCCCGTAGTCAACATCAACTTTTGGAGCCTGAGCAAACTTTATCCATTTCAGGCGCCGCGCCGACCAACCATCTTCATCAAAAAAATAAACGCCCATGCGCGTCGCGCCATGTTTGTCTTGCTTAAATTGTGAAAACCTTGCCAGCCTAAGGCGACCTTCTTTGTATCTCACCGCGACAGGCTGTCCTTCGTGCAAGGGTCCACCGGCGATATAGCCGCTTCTGTTTTTTTCAAGCAGCGTGGTGTCAATGTTGACGCTCGGCGCCTTGGCACTGGCAAAGGATGATAGTGACAAAAGGCTTAAAGCCATTGCCAAAAAAACACCTTTCATAAAATCCCCCGAGGCCCAGAGTAAAAATCTGGGACACGCCTATATTTCGGCCGCGCTTGTTGGCCGTTGCGGCTTTTCTGTGTGATACTGGCGCATGAAAGATCATTGCGCGCCGCGATGTGGCGCGCTTGAAACAACATGGGGGGACAGTAAAATGCAAAACGTTCAAATCGCTTGGTTCATACTTTTGGCCGCATTTTCACTTGGCAACTATGCCGAAGCTGCACGGGCGAGCGAAAACCACATGGCCACATGCGGGCCTACTGGCCAGCACACAAGATGTCATTCGCACATTTTGCTTGATGAAAACGGCGAAATTGTTCACCCAGAAATCGGACCTGACGTAACGTTCTCGAGAGGCTATCAGCCGCTGCAAATTAGGCATGCCTACGGAATTGATCAGCTGGCGGCAACGAACAATGGCGCTGGAAAAACTATTGCGCTCGTGGAAGCCTTTGATGCGCCGACCATTGCAAACGACCTTGCCGTTTTTAAACGGACCTTCGGCATTACAGGTTGTTCGCTTAAGAAGGTGAATCAAAATGGAGGTACAAATCTACCAGCGGCCGATTCAGGATGGGCACTCGAAACCTCATTGGACGTCGAGTGGGCCTGCGCACTAGCACCTGGCGCAAACCTTTTGGTTGTTGAAGCAACCGACAACAGCTTCACCAATTTGCTTGCTGCCGTGCGATACGCCGCCGCTCATGCTGATGTGGTTTCCATGAGCTGGGGTGGCGGTGAAGGTTCTTCCGAACTCGTGTTTAACAACTATTTCAACGCGCCGCGTGTAACGTTTTTTGCGTCGTCAGGTGACGGCGGCACAGGCGTTATTTTCCCATCCGCAGCACCAAATGTTGTTGCGGTTGGAGGCACGACGTTACCACTCGATGCAGCTGGCAACCGAACAGGGGCGGAGACCGCATGGGCCGGAAGCGGCGGTGGCATCAGCTTTTTTGAACCCATCCCCGGCTATCAATTGAGTTTCCCGATTCCACCAACCGGTGCAAAGCGCGCGACCCCGGATGTTTCTTTCAACGCAGACCCCAACACCGGCGTGCTGGTCTATGATTCAACGCCAATCAACGGCGAATTCGGTTGGTATGTCGTGGGCGGAACGAGCGCCAGCGCTCCTTCATGGGCGGCAATTACCGTACTGATTGACCAAAAGCGAACCGCGGGGAACCTCACCAGCAGCAACCTGCTGAGTTCACCCGATTATAACGCTGCCGCGCCTTCCGTCTACGCCGCGCACTATCACGATATTACGTCCGGAACCAACGGAACTTGTGGACAAATCTGCACGGCCACTGTTGGCTGGGATTTCGTGACCGGTCTGGGGAGCCCAATCGCAAACTCGCTCGTTCCCTACCTGCAGACGCATTAGGACCGCACAAGGTCATTGGTTCGGCCAGGGTATTATCCTTGGCCGCGCGACCTAATCATCCAAACAAATCGCGATGTTGTCGCCAAAGATTCCGACCTTTTTGAGTTCGTGACCGCCGTTATCTATGAATGCGAAAAGCTCAATGTTTGTGCGGCTGCCCAACGTACCTTTATAGATGTCGCATCGCGCAACTGCATTCTGGTCAATTCCCAGCAGCGCCATGAGCTGAACTGCCGACGGCATTTTTAAGAGTTCAGCCTGTGAGAACGCCTCGAGATGCACATCCGGAATCACAGCATCCTGACCATCCATGGACAGATGCCCAATGAGGTTCGTGATGTCCTCGCCTAACTGCATGACCTCATACGTCAGAAAAAATGGCTGATAGATGACGGTCTCTTGCGTGACGCAGCGGACTTTGGCCCTTGGATCGCTAGCAACTACGCCGAGTGAAAAGAAAAAAGAGCAGGCGACCGTAAAAAAGATGAATGTTCTCATTTTACAAGCATATGCAAAAAGCGCAGATGAAGTACAGCTCGTCACAACAAGGAAACGCTCATGATAACAGTGCCTGAGATTCTAGGACTGATCGGTGTCGCGATAATTACCATCGCCTATGCCCTGCTCAATTTGGGAAAAATCTCAGCGAACCAATGGGTTTATCCCTTCGCCAACTTCGTAGGCGCGTTGCTCATCATCGCATCGCTTCTTTACAACTGGAATTTGTCAGCATTCGTCATGGAGTCGACTTGGGCCTGCGTCAGCCTCTTTGGCTGGGTCAAAACCTGGCGCAAACGCGCCGCAAATTAAAAAAAGCCAACAAAAAAGGCCAGGTTTTTTAAGCCTGGCCAACGTTTCTGACTTCCAAACAAATTATGGTTGGTACGGGGGGTATGGTGGATATGGTGTGACTGGGGGATATGGAGTTGGAACGCCACCCGGATTACGGCCCCAGCGACCCCACTTACCATGGTGGTTACGCCAATTTCCAAAGCCTGGAGCCCACCCACCCAAATTGGCAAGCAGCATTTCTAGGCTTTCGAGGTTCACCAGCAAGTCTTGCCAGTAGTTTATTACCATTGGCATGTCGCCGAGCATTGAAAGAGCGCTGCCGGCACTGATCACCGCTGCATCCAAATCCATGAAATGATTTTTCAAGGCATGATTGGTTTCCCACCACTTGCCCGCCTTCTGGCGAAATGTGTACGCCATGCCCGTGACCTGACCCAACTGTACCTCAACAGTCATCTGGCCCATGTTCATGAGCGCTTGTTGCATCATGCGTGCATCATTTTCGATGTTTGCAGCATGCATCTGCATCGCTTCATGCCTCGCAAAACTTGCCGTGCTTGCCAAACAAGCCGAGAGCGCGAGCAGCCCCCCTAAAGAACGCATTTTATGTAGCATCCGAAAACTCCTTCGTTTCACGACCGAAACTCGTCAGTCCGCACACCATGTGCAAGGGTTAGTAGCGGCAGATGTTGAAATTTGTTTTGAGGAATATTTATTTAAGAAATGTCGTGCTTGCCCGTCGCGGGTGTCATGCCGTCCCAGGTCAAGCCTGGGACAGCATGACATCAGAATTCAATTAGTACGGCGGATAATATGGCATACCTGGTGTACCTGGCATACCTGGTGTGCCTGGCATACCTGGCGTGCCCCAGTTACCCCAGCTGCCCCAGTTGCCATAGTGTTGACGCCAACCACCGCTAAAGCCGGAGCCCCAGCCGCCAAATCCGTTCCAACCGCCGGTGATGAGCAGGTTCTCCATCATCTGCAGGTTTCGCAGCAAGTCAAACCAAGGGTACTGAACCATCTGCATTTCACCAAGGGCATTCAGCTGATAGCCTACTTGAATGACCGACTGATCCAGTTGCATGAACTCTTGCTGCAATGCACCTTGGCTGTAATAGTTGTTATAGGAGCATTGTTGACGGAACATTTCAGCCCAGTAAATGAGCTGGCCGAGCTGCATCTCGACGCCATAGTTGCCGTATCCTCCCATGTACTGCAACTGCATTTGCATCTGCCTTGCATCAGTCTCGATTTGTCCGGCGTACATCATGAGCATTTGATGCGTCGCAAAGCTCGCTGAACTTCCGAGGCAAAAACACAGAGCAATAAACAGTCCAAACAAACGCGTTTTTCGTAGCATGTAAAACTCCCCCTTATTCGCCACCTGACTAGAAGCGGTCCCATAGTCTCAGCTGAGAAGCGGCTTCTAGAGGCACAGTGCACACCATGTGCATTAGTTAGTAGCCGTTCGCTCTATAATTTGTTTGCTGGAATATTTAGGAGCGGGCGCGTTCGCATGTGGCTTGGTTTTTCGCCCGGTTCGGCTTTTGGGGGGATCATCCGAGCAGTTGGAAGCCGGAACATGAGCCGCTCATAATAGCCAGACAGCATAAGCCGATCTTTTTTTGCTCGCGCGGTTCTGAAATTAGCCAGGTTCGACTGGTATTCAATGGTCTGTTTCAGGTAGTTTTGAACAGCAGATTCAATCGTGTGCGTGTCGAACGCTCCCGAGAATTGCGTAAAATTCAACTCGGTCTGAAATTTCTTAAAGGCTTCAGCTGGAGTATTTTCTCCCTGAAAGCGACCATGCAGTCGCAGTGTGCGGTTATAAGCTTCCGCTGTACGGTAAGCGTCTTGATAAATGGTGTCTTTCACAAACACGCGCTTTGCATCCAACTCAGTTTGCTGGGATGCCGCCACCCGATGACTTCCGACCAAATTGAAACCCAAATTCTGTCGTTGGTCCCCCGCCGGATCCATCCAAGTAAAATACAGCTCAATCCTTTTTAGACGCGCGATATACGTCATATACTCAAGCTGGTCTGCTTCAAACGACCTTTTACTTGCGAGAATGGCAAGATTCTGCGGCGATTGGGGCGGTGCTCTATCAATCGTTTCATCCTCTCGATCGAGCAGCACTGACAGCACCCCTTCGGGGTTATGCAAACCAAGGGCTGCAGCAAGAGAAAAACGATCTTCTTTGAGCACAACTTCGATATCTGATTTGCCCTGTTCGACGGTGCCAAGCAGTGAGCGTGCGGCGTTCATGTTTGTAGTAATTTGTCCTAGCTTCGCGCTTGGTATCCAGAGTTCAGTTTCAAGATTTCTCAAGTAGGACTGCAGCGCCTCTATAACTTGCACATGTGCCAACATGAGCTGCCGGTCGCGCTCGTGTGCGTATGCCAGCTGTTCGACCGATAGGGCCAAATTCGCGCGCACAAGCAGGAGTGCATCGTGTTTAATTTTCACATCAATGTCAGAGGTCCTGGCCTGCAGCCAATAACTTGGCAGCACGAAAGGAGCGAATGCCTGCAATGTCGCGATGGCGCTAATATAGCCGAAGTCTGCATTCCAAATCAGATTTGCACTAAGATGTGGAATCAAATTGAGCCAAGCAGCCAGCGCTGCTCCTTTTGCCTGCAACACGTGTTCTATGGCTGCGCGAGATTCAAAATTGCGGTCATAGGCGCTTTCAACCGCTTGGGTAAGCATAAATGTCCGCGGGGTTTCAAGTGCCCGAGGCCTGGCATCTTTTACCTTAGCGAACAAATTGCCGGTTAGGCTAAATGAGTCACGCTTATCTAGCCCACCAATATTGAGTAGGAACTGATACTGGCTGAAACACAACTTAATTAGCGACCCATCTCTGCTTTCAAAGCAAAACGCAGCTTCGGTCGACTCCTCAGTCGCGTATCGAAACAGAATGAAAGGCCTAGGCCCAATTTCTGGCGAAAACAACTCGAGTTCTCGTTCGTTTTTTAGAGCGAGATCGATGTTTAGCAACCGCTGTTCAAACCTGTCGAAAACCTTTGCGTGAAGAGCTACTTTGCCGTCTTTCTTGATGTGTATTTCGATGGGCTCCTTTTCTCTACCGAAAATACCCAGTCGTTGTAGATTGCCCTCATAGCGGCCGTCAGGCAATTTGCCGGCACAGGCGGCCAACAGCAACGCGCATGTGGCGGCTGCGAACATTCTAAGCATATTGTCTCTCACTTCCCAAAATGGGTCTTTGCGAAAGATTATTACTTAGAGCAGACGCGCTTTGGCCTGACGCCTGCGCGCACACTGGCATGCCATTGCGTTTTGTTGTTTTTTGGTCCACTCTATGCGCGATATGAGACTCCCTATTTTTAGAGGCCATTTTGCGGGCGCACTATTAACTCTGTGGCTTTTGGCTTTGACCGGCTGCAAGGATGCCGGGCCAGGCGAAACGCTCGCCATCACTTCTCCTACGCCCAAATCGCGTGCAAACAATGCACTGGCCAATTCAGGTACGACCAATTCAGGACCAACCAAATTTGGGCCATCACGGCACGGAGCGGGCACCGATGGGCCCGTGTCCACGGGGTCTACGCCTGCGGGGAGCACGGGTGGCGCAGAGCCACCCCCTCCAGGTGAGGACACCACACCACCCAAGACGGATAATGAGGGCCCAGGATCTATTCCCATGCCGCCCGCAGCAAACCCAGCCATCTCCTATTTTGAGCCTGGACCAGCTACCGCTCCGGCAGGGGTTACTGCTTGCAGTGCTATTAACGACCTGACCCTGTGCAAAAATGTAGTGAAAGTAACCGGCGGCCCAGAGCTCAACTGCCGAGTCAATTTGGCCACGCGACGTTGCGAAGATTTTCTCGAGCACCACGCTCTTAGCGCTGGCTTTGCACATGCATGTATCTTGAGCCCATCGGGAATCGCCACCTGCTGGGGCGATAATAGCAACGGGCAAGACGGGCCCAACGTGAAGACGAGCGATTCCAACCAGCCAGACGTAACAAGTAAACTGCGTTCCCCTCTAATTTTCACGCCCGAACAAAAGGGTCATCCTGGCCCCATTCCCGCCATTGGCACATTCGGCGCCGTTATCGCAACTGGTTCAAAAAACCTGCGCGCTGCCAACCGGCTTTTTTCCTGTAGACCCCTGCACAAAGGTGGTCGAACCAAAAACGGCAGGGCAGAGCAAAATATCTGTATTTGGTTCAGACGGAACAATACCGCAGCCGCCATCCCTGCGTCAGGGAATCAAAATTGCTGCATCCACATACGGCAATCTGCTTCATGTATTTCAACTCGCCGATGAACCGGGGCCTTCCGGAATGGTGCCCGTTCTGTACGACAATGGCACGCCCGTAACGCTTCCTGGCACTGCACCATCGACTTGCCCCGCGGGGACCGTGGTTGACATTGCGTCCGGCCCATCGAACGTGTGCACTATTGTTCAAACAAAACCCGGCGCGCCCGTAAGCAACGTGATTTGCTGCTGGGGCGAAAGCAATCAAATCATCAAACTTGGTGCAACCGCTGTCGCAAGCCAGACTGTTGTCCATGCTCCGGGCCTGCTTATGGACAGGCTGCCCGTTCTCACGGCCGGGACGAGCTGGAAACAAATCACTGTCGGCGGCAATAAAAATAAAAATAAAGACCGTAAGCAAGCACACGCCTGTGTACTCGATACGGCGGGTAACGCTTACTGTTGGGGCAAGTCAAAAGGCAGGCTAGGGTTTTCGGCAGGCAAAATGAGTTATGAGAGTACGCCAGGGCGAGCATTGCCGGGAAAAATTATCAAGGCCGTGGCTGCGGGTGGCAAGCACACTCTGTTTTTGCTCGCCGACGGCAGCCTCATTGGCGCTGGCGCTAACAAGAAGAAACAACTAGGTATTGGCGCAAATACGGACAACCTTGGCGACCAAACCACAGTTCCTTGGCCGGCTTCCCATGGCCGCGTCGTGGCTATTGCTGCGGGATATAATTTCAGTTGTGCTTTATCGGTAAGCATTCGCCCCTTTGTCCGCTGCTGGGGGGCCAATGACATGGGCCAGCTAGGTCTCGAAGCCAACGTGCCGCCCTTTTCGGGGATGCTCAATGAAGTTAAAGGCCTACCAAAATAGGGGCAATGAAGAGAGAGAATGTCTTGAGGTTGCTGTGTGTTTAAAGGCTAGCTTGCGGAGCCCGCGGCTTTCGAATGCCGACCTCAAACCTTTCGGAGCATGAAATGCATCTTCATTTAGCAGCTGTTTTTTCTCTATTGCCCTTGATCGCTCATTCCCTACCAGCTCAGGCCTGCTTCAAATCGGGCATGGACGCAAAGGCGGCGCCAAGCGTATCTTCGAGCTCCAGCGGCACGCCGGTATCAACCATGGCCGCAGATCCCGCAAAGATCTGCGCGGATTGGTTTGAAGCTGCAATAGCAGGCAATGCCGCCAAGATGGCTTCGCTTATGGCTGACCATCCTATCGACGTTGATGCGCATGATCCACTACACTTTCACGGCACGGCGCTCAATTACGCCGCTATTCATGGGCATGCTGATGTGGTGAAGCTTTTGCTGAAACACCGAGCGAACAAAGAGTTGATTCCTGGGTATGATACGATGGGCACAATGTCGTCTTTCATGCTCGCAACATGGCGGGGCAAGTGGGCCACGGCAGAGCTTCTTCTTAAGGCTGGGGCAAACATTCATGAAAAGTCGTCTAGAGACTTTACTGCTCTGCAGGAGGCTTGCGAGGCTGTAGACGAAACAGATGCCGGCTTCATTAGGCTATTGATTGACGCTGGATCCGATGTGAATGCCATTGACGTTTGTTCTGGCAGCGTTTTGATGCGCTGCGCTCGTCATCGCAACGCCGAAGCTGTTCGGTTGTTGATTGACGCAGGGGCCGATCTAAGCTACCGGACTTACGTAAGCGATGTACATGTAGGCTACTCTGCCGTGAGTAAATATTCGGGCGGCACTGAGAACTTAGACCTTCTTCTGGGGCACGGCGTGGATTTTTTAACGCCCAACAAACATGGCATTACGCCACTTATGGAAGCTGCAAAGTTCTATTTGCAGAGTTTACAATCTCACAGCAGCCATCACAACCTTCCACAAATAGCCTGGCTGCTAAAACATGGCGCCACGTTGCCAGATGAGCTGCCCCCTGGGATCGAGATAAAGTACGCAGAACGATTTCCAGAAGTCATTGACGCCGCAAAGCGCTTGAACGCAACGGCCAGTACGTCGATTGGTGGCGCGACATCAAGTTCAAGCGGTAGCTAAAGTCGCAGCTATGGAAGTCACGTCCGCCGTTGTCTGCTTATTATCACTCATCTCTCTCGCTGCGGGCTTCATCGACAGCATCGCAGGCGGGGGAGGGTTGCTCACGCTTCCTGCGCTTTTGTTCGCTGGCGTTCCCGCTCAATATGCGCTCGGCACAAACAAATTTAGCGGCTGCATTGGCACGGCAACAGCGGTTGTTAATTTTGCACGTAAAAAGAAAGTATGGTGGCCGCTGGCAGCGTTGGGCCTTGGTTTTACATTTGCTGGCGGCGCCCTTGGTTCGCGCGCCATATTGTTGTTCGATGAATCCGCTGCAAACAAAATCATTTTGATGATGCTTCCGTTTGCGGCCCTGACACTGCTATGGCAAAGAAAGTCGACCAAGGCTGCCACCCAAGCACCAGAGCTAAAACAGGTCGCAGCGAAAGCAATCCTCATTTGTTTTGCTGTGGGTTTTTACGACGGCTTCTTTGGACCTGGCACCGGCACCTTTTTGGCGCTCGGTTTTTTTAGCGTTATGCATCTTGATTTAATTCGAGCCACAGCCGCAGCCAAGGTGTTTAACCTTGCGTCCAATACCGCGTCTCTGGCCGTATTTTTGTTCCACGGGAAGGTCATTTTTCAAGTTGCCATCCCCATGGCCATTGCAAACATGGTGGGCAATTATATCGGCAGCCACTTTGCCATGCGAAATGGAGAGCGATTTATTAAACAGGCGCTGGCGTTTGTGCTGGCACTGCTATTTAGTTCTCTCGCATGGAAAGTTGTCATGGGCGATGGCAGCGCTTAGCACGGGCCTATTTGCCAAGGGCGGCCTTGATTTCCTCGCGCGATCGATGCCTTAGGAGACGAAATTCTATAATCACCTTCAAATGGTCAAGTAGGGCCGTGATGTCATCATAGGTGGTATCAAACGCTTCGGGGAAATCCTTTTCAGGTGGTTTTTGGCTAGCGCGATATTTCCATAGAAGTTTAGTTTGACTCCTATAGTCCAACGGTTTGTTTGTGATTAGGCCGCTATCAATCCATGTGCGATAGGTTCCATAGGAGCTAACCGATGCGCCAATAAAATTGATGCGCTCGACCCATACCCGTCCCTCGCGGTCAAAAGCTATGTGCCATTCAACGGGATGCCCATCAAACAACGCCCCATACACACCAACTAAGCTAAAACCGAGCAGCGTGTGATCAATAATGTAGGTTCTTAACGGGTTCTTCGTGAAGTCCGGTATAAACCCGGCGGGATAGGTCAGATGGTCAAAGAGGGCGATGAAATCATTAAGATTTTCATACGGGATATGGCCATGTTTACGTGCGTCGTCGGCCCACTCTTGTTGGAAGCAATCTCCCGGAGGGCATAACTGAAATTCCCGCAGTAAATGTCGCCCGCCATCGTCGTATGGATGAACTTCTTTCTCGAATGTGTAGGCCGCTTTTTTCGCCGGGTCGGTATTTTTTTCGAGATCGGTAAATAGTGCAATGACTTCTCGGTCGCTGCCTATGTTCAGAACTTTCCCCGGTATTTTTTCCATCGCCTCTAGAAATAGCAGTATTTGCTCTACTGGTTTTGTTTCCTGCGTGTAATGGTATTTCCCCTTCGAAAATATGCCCCCCGCATACTGCGGCGTTGATCGCCAACCGCCATCGCTATTTGACTTGTAAAGAAGGCGAGGCACCCACTCGCCCGCTGGGCCTTGCGCATACATGATGATTAGGGGTCGCTTGCCCGCACGCAAAATCTTTGAGAAATAGAAAGTTTTTTTCCCAGACCAGCCCTCGATCTCGACCAAGTCAACAACTTTACCAACATCGAGCCCATCAATTTTTAGAGCCAGTGCCGATTTCGTAAATGAGCTGCTAGCAACGAATGGCGTGGAAGCTAATGTTGCATCGTGATAGGCCGTGCCACTTGCGGTACCCGCTTTGGGACGTACGGTAGTCCTAACGGTAGTTGCCGCTGCTTCATCCGCTTCAGCCGGACTAACTTTTGGAGCGTAGCCAGGCTTTTCCGGCCCTCCGTGGGAACCCTTGCTCGGACCAGCGTTCCCCTTTAAAATTGTCTCTTCATGCCAAATGGGGTTGGCGGGCGGCGCAGATTCGGCAGGCGGCCTTCGCTTTACCGTTTGGACCTTCCGCTCAATGTCCACCAGGGGTTCATGTGGTGCAACAGCGTGGTCACATCCTACTACAAGCAAGAAGGCAAAGATGCTGACGGCAATAGTGCTCGCCAAGGTGCCAATAAAACGAGAAAATTTCATATTAGCTTCCTAAAGCTGTATCTCACAATTAATGTAACAACTTGGCCATACTTACACAGGGAAGCGATCTGCCGCTGGCAATGTGGGCCTTGATTGCTACTGGGTTATACAATTAAATTTTTCGACAACGCTTGTTCCGAAATTGCCGTCCTTCCAATCCGCATCAGGCAAAGAACTAGCAAAAAGCGGCAAGCCTGACACAGTGATAATCAACGCTTTTTCAAACGGATTAGCAATGTGTAATTTACGGCGGAATGCAGAGGTCAACATGTCTAACTCAATGAATGAGGCCCGGCCTGTTTCGACTGCTTTGCTTACGAAGGTCCACTTGCCTTGGGCTAAAAGCATTCCCATAGGGGTCGAGTAGTTCAATATGGATCCGTCACTGCCCAAAAGGACGGCGAAACCAATCAACGGTGCTAGCATAAATTGAAATTGCAATTTCTCGTCGATGCGAATCAGACCGATTTGGGCGAAAAAAACACTTTTGTCGACTGCCGAAACATCAGATGCCAACATGCAAGAATATGTCTTTAGACCAAAAAAAGCGCTGCTCATCATGGAAGAAATTTGAATGGGCAATGCGTCAGGTAGTTCCGCATGACCCAGTATTGGTACTGAAGCCGGAAAGCCAGTGCTAGATGAGGCCGAGCCAGATGAGACTGAACTGGACGAGACCGAGCTAGACGAGACCGAGCCAGACGAACTCGAGCTGGCTGCAGACGGAGTTGGAGCAACAATGGATAATGGCTCCAGCGTTCTTTTCTGAAGGACGATATTATCGCGTGCGGTCTTTCGCCTCGACGCCCTCCGCGTATCACTCATGGCTTTCAAAGTCTTGCCCGGGTCTCTGCAAGCATCTGAAGAACGCCACGCATATTTCTTTCTCAACATCTCACGCGGAATGCCTAGAGCATCTGCGGTGTTAACCCACGCTCGCATTCTCCAATTGGAGCACCAGCGATATATTTTCGTTTTGCCGAGCCTCGTCCGTTCGGAGAGTTTCTGAAGTTCATCCCGGTCTGGGTATGGTTCGAGTATATGCTCAACAAGCCAGGCCTCGAGAAGGCCCCTTTGTTCAAAAGAATAGAACCGATCACTGTTAGAATCGGGCCGCCATTCTTGGTCACCATCTTCCTTTTTCTCGTCCTTGCTTTCTGTACGCTCGTCTGCGCTTTCATCCCCATCATCTGATGGGAATTGCGACCGAGTAGCGTGGGCGGATGGTGGGTGGCATAGGGCTACAGAAATAAGCAGCCATGCACAGTGAACTAAATGGTGGCCATAATTAAACATGCAATGCGCCTCTTTTGCTTTCGATCCAAGTACCACTTAGATTTCGCGTCAGAGGCACAGAGCATTGCACACGCAATTGCGCAATGGGGTCATTAGGCGTGGTCAAATATAGGCTGGGCGATCCGGATTAATAACCCACCAGCTCTTCGGTCAATTTCACGTGATTTTCGAAGGCCCAGCGGCCAATAGTTGAGCGTCCATCGTCCAGTTGCACCGAACTTCCGCCACCGCGGTCATCGATCTCTGCAAGACAATACCCGGCTGAGAGCTTTGCCTGTGTATTTTTTCGCCATTGTAGCCGGTGAAGAGTGGTGCCGCCGGTAGCACTTTTTATCATCAAATACAGCTTGGCCTCGGATGGATGATCCCTGTCGAAACGCTTGCCGTCTTTGGTGACAAGCGCCCAAGTGCCAACCTGAATGGCGGGGTCGCGCAATCGAAGTCCTATCTTTTGCCTGCCGGTAAGGGGAAACCCAAGCGCTGGGGACGAGCCGCTGCTAGACGATGCGCCAAGAGATGCCGCGCCTGATGCCGTAGGCATTACGTCAGTCGGAGTTGCGGATGCACGTTTAGGTCTGTCCAGCTCTACAAGGGGACCCTGGGCGTTCCCGCTAGCCCCCGCACCCGCCAGCAAAACGTTGGCCAAACCCAAGCTAAGCACCAGAAAAAACGAAGAAAAATACAAATTGTGTCTCATGTTTCAAA
>Ga0207146_10004_pt1 | contig 59258 bp, 47 predicted proteins | sample Alteio_BWMinHeat_36_FD_153539 | JGI IMG/M metagenome (GOLD analysis project Ga0207146, IMG submission 153539) | Enriched cells from forest soil in Barre Woods Harvard Forest LTER site, Petersham, Massachusetts, United States -... | ecosystem: Environmental > Terrestrial > Soil > Temperate forest >...
CGGTTAAGACAAGCGGCGCCATGCCAAGTGCCGTCAGAAGAATGAAGGCAGGCAGGATTTTGCGTGCACCGAATCGGTCAAGCATGAGGCCGAGCGGCAAATGAATGAGCGAATAGCCAAAGTAATAGGCGCCTGAAAATTGGCCAAACAAACTGGCGTCGATTTGAAAACGGCGCATGATGTCGTCAATAAGGATATTGGGGGCGACGCGCAAAATGTACTGGTAGGCATAAAAAATAGAGCCGACGAACCACATGGTCCAGGCTGTAGAACGTTTCATATTTGCTATCATTGTTTTTGAGTCCTGCGCACTCCTGTTGTCATGCCAGCGAAAGCTGGCATCTAGAGCAATTGTCTGGGAGATAAAGCGACATATGCCTAAAGAAACCTTCAGTAGCAACGCCTATGTTTGGCTGGCAAATACCATTGGAGCCAAACCCTCGCAAATTAACCTTCGCACATTAAAAGGCGCGACCTCATCGATGGTGTTATTGGGAGAATGCGCTGAGGCCGTATCCACCGTGGTTACCGAGCGGGCTACTCGGCAAGCGACTCGTTTTGTCTTGCGTGTCTTCAACAACCAGACCTGGCTGAAAGAAGAACCAGACCTGGCAGTACACGAAGCGGCAGCGCTAAAAGAAGCGGCGGCCGCTGGCCTTGCTGCCCCAAAGCTTTTGGCATTTTCTCAAACGGACATTGGCTTTGGTGGACCTGTAACGGTGATGTCATTTTTGCCGGGCGATGTCGTGCTCATGCCGGCCGACCTGAGCGACTGGATTGAAAAACTCGCTGCCCAACTGGCTTCGATTCATGCACATGATGCACCGGCTTTTAGATGGCGTTTTCAAAGCTGGCTCACCAAAGAAAAATTGAAGCGCCCCACATGGACCAGGGTGCCAAAACTTTGGGATGAAGCGATCATCTTGGCGAGCCGCGGGTTCGAACAACTTCCTGCGCAAGATACGCGTAACTGGACGTTTATTCATCGCGACTATCACCCGGCGAACGTATTGTGGAGCGGCGACGCAATCAGCGGCGTCGTTGACTGGATCAATGCTTGCCGGGGGCCGCGCGGTGTTGACGTGGCGCACTGTCGCACCAACCTTGCGTTGATGCACGGTCATGAAGCCTCGGCGGCGTTTTTGGCCGCCTATCAAGCTGCCGCGCCGCAGTTTATTTACGACCGATATTGGGATGTGGAATCTGTGATCGAAATGTGCTTGCCCAGACCCGTGTTTTACGAACCGTGGCAAGAATTTGGTTTGCTTAGGATTTCTGACGAAATGCTGTGTGAGAGGCTAGATTGCTATCTTGAGAGCATTTTTCAGGCGTGACAGATCAGACTGTTTTACAATCTCAGTCAAGATTTGACATGTAGCGTTGGTCTGGGGGGGGGACGATGCGCGCAAAAATATTCCGTTCGATATTTGCAGCGGCGCTGCTCATTGGTTTGCAATTTTGGCCGGCATGCGGGGTCGAATTTCCGCAGCCAACGCCCACTCCTCACCCGGCGCCCATACCCCAACCTTCGCCCGGTCCTCAGCCGACAGCGCCAGAATTTTCATACAGCACATGGGCCAATTATGGGCTGTTGCCGCCCCAGATCCAAGCGCAAGTGCTCACTGCTCTCAATGAGTGCTTCCCCGGCGAGGGATCCTTAACTCTAAGCACTGTTCCAGGTGAAATCTACCTTGCGACTGTTAGGCAAGGGGGCATGCCATCGTTTGCTTCAATGGTTTCTTTTTTAACCAATTGGCGATTGCCCGATACGCTAGGGCGCGGCGACACGATCGCAAATGTATGCACCGCCACAGCCTGGCGCGGCAAGGGGCTTGCCACCCAGCTGCTCAACCGGGTGATTGCAGATTTTCGGACCAAGCGGCCAGGCGTGAAAAACCTGTATCTAACCGTACGGGAAGACAACACAGCCGCGAGAAGCCTTTATCAGAAATTGGGCTTCGTTCAAATTGGCCAGGTCGTTGACGCTACAAGACCAGGGGTGCCTTTGCTAACCATGGTGCTGCGCTTTCCCTAATTCGCGCAGGCGCTCGGCTTTTGGTTTCATGAGCAATCGTGAAATGTCCTCTAAGTCCTTCTTGTCGAGCGCACCATGCTTGCGCCACAAGAGCGTGTGGTCGGTATCGACCACGTAAGTGGACGGCAACGCTTCTGCCCCAAAAGCTTGAACCACGGAAAAGGGCGCCGCCGCAACCGGATACGTGACCCCAAAGCGCTGGACGGTGTTTTTAACCTCCTCGGCCGGGCTGTCTATCACGACACCGACAACATGAAGGTGCGAAGCGTTTTCTTTGGCGAAATGCGCAAGCATGGGAAGTTCGGCCGTGCATGACGGGCACCATGTTGCCCAAAAATTGATTAGCAACGGTTTGGCCGCCAAGTGCTCGAGCGGCCACGACTTGCCGTCAAAGGAGCGCACTTCAAGGCTTAAGGGAGCCTTCTCGCCAATTTCAATGTGTTCATGAACGTGCCCCGGCCCGATGAGGTAGGCGAGTGTGAGTGATATTGCGAGCAATAATATCGCGCGCGCTGCCGCCTTAACGTGCTTGGATGCCACTTATTCTCCTTTAAGTCTTGCCGCCATTTTTTACTAGCATATAGCTTTAGACTCACTCGCACCAGAGGTCTTGCCATGTCACAAGTATCCGCGCCGAGAACTGAACGTGCTTTTGGTCTTTGGCGCTGCACGTCGCTGGTCGTCGGCAATATCATTGGCTCTGGTATTTTTTTGTTGCCTGCATCGCTAGGAAAATTTGGAACGCTCGGACTCATGGGCTGGGTGGTCACCTGTTTGGGCTCGGTATGCCTCGCACTCATATTTGCCAGGCTTGGTAGCCATTTTCCAAAAATCGGCGGCCCTTATGCTTACAGCCACGAAGCCTTTGGCGAGTTCATGGGCTTCCAGGTCGCCTGGAGTTATTGGATGGGCACTTGGGCATCAAACGCCGCCATTGCAACAGCCTTCGTGAGTTATCTGTCGGTGTTTTGGCCGGCGCTCAGCGACACGCCAACCTTGGCTTTCTTAGTGGCATCTGGCGCGGTTTGGTTCTTTACGTTCATCAACGTTGTGAGTGTACGCACCACGGGCGCTGCGCAGGTGCTGATTGCATTGACTAAGGTTATTCCGCTGCTCGTGATTGGCTGCGTGGGCATTTTTTTCGTCGACACGGCCAATTATCTACCCATCAACCCAACCGGTGGGAATTGGTTAAGTGTCATTGGCGCTTCGGCTGCCCTGACGCTGTTTGCTTTGCTTGGCTTAGAGACCGCGACCATTCCTGCGGACAACGTAATTGACCCACAAAAAACAATTCCCCGGGCCACCGTTCTTGGCACCGTATTGTCGGCGGTCATCTACGTTTGGACGACGACGGTGTTGCTCGGCGTATTGCCTGCAGCGAGTCTCGCTCATTCCAATGCGCCCTTTGCTGATGCTGCTCGTGTGATGTTTGGTGATTGGGCATGGCAAGTGGTTGCGGCATGCGCGGCGCTTGCTGCCTTTGGCACGCTGAATGGTTGGGTGCTCATACAAGGGCAAATACCGCTGGCCGCAGCGCGCGACCGTGTGTTTCCGCGCGTCTTTGGGCGTTTGTCGAAACGAGGGACGCCAGTCGTGGGCATTGTAGTGTCCAGCGTGCTCATGACTGGTTTGCTGGCTATGAACTACCAGGCCAACTTGGTTGATCAGTTCACGACGATCGTGACATTCACGACCTTTTCGATGCTGCTGCCGTACCTTTACTCGAGCGTCGCAGACTTGGTGTTCTTGGTAACCCGCGCACACTATGTTCCTGCAGGAGCCATGGTGCGCTCACTTGTCATTTCGATTCTCGGATTCATTTACACGGTCGTTATTGTCGCGGGCTCTGGGCAGGAAGCGGTTTTTTACGGCATGCTAGCGCTCTTTGCTGGTCTACCCGTCTACGTCGTTGTGAAATATCACGAGCGCCTCATGACCTTGATTCATAGCCCAGATGCAGCTCAACGTGCCGACGGCACAGAGCTGCTACAGCACGCCGATCGCCTTCCACCAAAGCATTCCGACGCTAAGCCACACAGCAATGGTGAATACGCTCACAATCAAACCGAAGCCCCACCATTGTTTCAACGTGACATAGCCTGAGCCGTAGAGAATGGGCGCCGGGCCGCATCCGTAATGGGTGAGGCATCCCATGAGGTTGCTGGCTTGGGCAAAGAGTATGGCCGTCGCAAAGGGCGGCGCGCCAAGCTTTATGCATACGAGCACGAAGGGCAAAAACATGGCCCCAACGTGAGCCGTGCTGCTCGCAAAGAAGTAGTGACTGTAAAAATAAATAAAAAAGAGCGCGCTGGCCGCTGCGAGCCAGGACCAGCTGGCGAAGGCGCCGGCAGCATATTCGCCAAACCACGTGGTGAGGCCATTTTTGTTTAGACCCTCGGCGAGCGATAGCAGGGCGCCGAACCAAATAAAAGTTTCCCATGCGCCAGAGATTTTGGTGAGCTCATCCCAGGTCACTACGCGCGCGATGACCATGAAAGAGACACCGAAAAGCGCCGATACGGCAGCAGAAATCCCAAATTGAGCGCCGACTGTCCAAAGGAGCAAGAGGCCGACAAAGGTGAGTAGCATCATGCGTTCTTTGGCGCTCATGCGGCCCATGGCTTCGAGTTTTTCAATGGCCGCGTGGCGCGCGCGAGAAGCGTCTTTAAGTTCGGGCGGAAAGAGTTTGAACAAGATGAGCGGCAGCAGCGCGATGGCAACGATGCCAGGTACAAGTCCTGCTTTGGCCCAATCCCACCATGAAATGTGCACGCCCAACTTTTCAGCGAACTTTGCCGCCAGTGGGTTGGCCGCCATGGCTGTTAGAAACATGGCGCTGCTAACAACAGCAGCATGCAGCGTAACCATGACCAAATAGGAGCCGGCCCTTCGCGCCGTGCCGTCGTTGGGTTTGCTGCCCAGCGCCTCAGCGAGAGATCGCGCAATGGGATACACAATGGCGCCCGAACGCGCGGTGAGGCTCGGGATTGCCGGTGCGAGCAGCACTTCAGTGATGGCGATGCCATAGCCAAGACCCAGCGTTGTTCTGCCAAGCAGCGCAATGAAGTAATATGCGGCGCGCCGCCCAAGCCCTGTTTGAATGAAGCCGTGCGCTACGAAAAATGCCGTCAAAATGAGCCATACGACATCGTTGTTAAAGCCCGTGAAGGCCTCGCCAAACGATAAGGTATGGGTGCCCACAGCGGCGGTTAGGCCCATCAAGGTGCAGGCGCCCATGGGCAGCGCATCGAACACAATTGCAACAATCGTTCCAAAAAAAATGGCACAGAGGTGCCAGGCGATTTCAGTGACGCCTTGGGGCGGCGGGACAAACCAAATCGCGGCGGCGATCAACATTGAAAAAAGGAGTGACAGCAAAGACCGGTTTTGCGCGCGCATAACTTATTTCCAATCAAAAATTCTGCTAGTGTGATTGATGTACACGAAATGTGGGTTTTGCAATGCATCTTGGATTAGTATTGCTCATTTGCCTGACACTTGCGGGTTCTCTCACCGCATCAACATCCCTTCGCAGCAGGGCCGAAGTCAAAAACCTCGAGCGCCTGCTCGAGCAGGTCATGAAAGAGACGGACCCGACCGTGAAGGTGGGCATGGAGATTGCGTCCATGAAGAGCGGGCGCGTCGTGTTTAGCAGGAACGCGAAAGCGCCCATGATACCGGCGAGCACTATGAAGGTTGTGACCGCGGCTGCGGCCCTTCATTACATGGGGCCATACCATCGATTCCAGACGACGCTCAGCACTGACAGCAGAGGACCATTCAAGGGCGGTGCGATTCATAACCTATACTTAACCGGGAGCGGCGATCCTAATTTCTCAAACGCCAACCTCGCTGGACTGGTATCTGAAATGCGCCAGCACAACGTCAAGCAAGTGACTGGCAGTATCGTGGTTGATGACACGGTCTTTGACCGCGTGCCTTTTGGCGAAGGCTGGAGTGTCGGCGATTTGGGGCGAGGTTACGCTGCTCCCGTTTCCGGCATGGATGTAGAACACAACCGCATTGCAATTAAAGTCGCGCCGTCAGCAGAGGTCGGACACTTGGCGCGCGCTGCGATGTTTCCGTTTACGCACTACGTCAAGCTTCATTCGACCATAAAGACAGGAAAGGACACGAGCTTTTACTCAACAATCCTCAATGCCGACCTTAACAAGGATCTTAACAAAGAAGGCTTGATGGATGCAGGTGTCGAGCTTGGCCAGACCATTCGGGTACACGGCCAAACACCGCTTGGCGAAGAAGAACATTGGATGTCCCTGGCCGTAAAAAAACCGTGGCATTTTGCGGGCTTTTTGCTCAAGGAGCGGCTGGCCGATGCAGGTATTCGCTTCACGGGGAAAATTGTATCTGGTAGTAGCGCGGCCGGCAAAACCAGGCTCGCGGAGCATCGCTCAAAAGCACTCGGCGAAGCCATTGTCGATATGCTCAAGTTTTCAGACAACCACACGGCAGAAGCCCTGTTCAAAGCGCTTGGCACTAAAGCGCTGGGTGGCCAAGGCTCGTTTGAACAAGGCGCCAAGGCTGTGGAGCAATTCTTGCGAGAGCAAGTCAAAATCGATACGAGCGAGGTCCACGTCGATGACGGTTCGGGCCTTTCTCGCTTCAACCATTTGAGTCCAGCCCAGATGGTGGCCGTGCTAAGCTATTTGCACTCCAATTTCTTTTACGGCCCCGAGATCATCGCGGCGCTGCCCATTTCCGGTGAAGACGGCACATTGTACCGCTCGCTCAATGGCACCATGCGTGGGCGTGTGCGCGCCAAAACAGGTTCCATGACCGGCATCTTCAACCTAGCGGGTTACATGGCTACCACGAGCGGCGACGTGCTGGCTTTTGCTCTCTTTGTCAACAATACCCCTAAACCGCTTAGGGCTACGATTGAACTCTGGGACAAGGTGCTGACCGAGGTTGGCGAGGCAAGGACCAACGAGTCCTAAACCCTACTTGCGTGAGCCTGCAGTAGTTGCAGCCTCTGCCTTGGCAGTAAGCGACGCCGCTTTTTTCTCATCGATGAAGGCGGTGATTTCAACCTTGCCGCAATTCAACGTACTGAAGCAACATTGGTTGATGGGGCTGAACGTTGTTTCTGGACACCAGGCTTGGGGATTACAACATTCTCCCTTGCCGCATTGGTTGCACCAGTTCCAGGTTAACAGCTGTAACACGTAAGTCATGCAGGTAACGGTTGAGGCGAACCCAGATGAACAGCAGCCTTTGCCAGAAGTATCCATTTGCTTGCACATTGGCTTCCGCCAATGTTGTTTCGAGCGCGTTTCCCGGGTCGCCGCAGCCCGCGCGCAGCTCCTATAATCGATTGTCAGCGTTAAATGCGCAGGTCCTTTGTTGTTAAGCCGGTCAATGAGAGCGCTTTCGAGAGAATCCATCTCATACCCTGATGGAGGGTCAATCGAAAAGGAAGCATGACCTGCGCCTCCTTTAGCAATTTCCTGCAAAGCACGGATAATGATTTGATCGAGCACTTCGTTCTGCGCTTTGGTCTTTAGTTCCTCTTGTTCTCGCCGCAATTTTTCTGCCGCTTCCTCTTGCTCTCGTCGCAATTTTTCTGCTGCTTCCTCTTGTTCTCGCTGCAATTTTTTTGCCGCTTCCTCCTCTCGTCTTCTTTTCTTAGCTGCTTCGTCCGCAGCTTTTCGTCTCTCTTCTTCCGCTGCTCTTTTCGCCAAAATAACTAATCCCGCGCCCAGATTGGCTGCCTCGCCGGTTGGGTTAGAAAATTCTTCGCGCAGAGGGGTTGCAAGATCTTGGCGTCCCCTTTCCGCAAGGTATTGGGGCAGCGTCGCAAATTCCGGACGCCTGTATTTAGGTGTCGCGAAGATGGCCATGACGGCAATGTTGAGTTGCAGTTTCCGAATAATAGATTTTATCTGAGGCTCAACCTTCGCACCGTCAATAACGATCAATAGCTGAGCCAATTGTTCTACGGTTTTCACGAAGCGCAAGTACTCCAATTCCACTCCGTCCGCGGCAACGCTAATGCAATCCGATCCCCTGCCAGCCAAGGTATGTCTAGGATTGCTGTGCAGTACGCACATCCGAAAAAACTCAGCCAGATCGACGTCGCGTAGATTAAAAATCGTGCCCGTATAAAGAAAGTAGATAAAATCTTTCGCAGCCCGCAGCGACGATGCGCTCATTTTCGCTTCAGCTGGTGCTGGTGGCAGTGCTGGTGCTGGTGCCGTTGCTAATGCTGGTGCTGGCGCAGAGGCCGGTACAAGGATAGGTGCAGATGCGCCCGGCACTGCCGCACCGGCGACCAGATCTCTTTTTTTCTTTTCCGCCTCTTTCAGTTTTTTCTCCTCCGCCTCTTTCAATCTTTTCTCTCGCGTCGATTCATCTACTTCTCTAGAGTTGCCCCAGCTTTCCACCCCGTTTTGAAAATACTCGCTCTGCATTAGAACGCGTCTATGAACCATGAGCTCACCCAGCCAAAATCGTGGCGCGTGAGATGTGCTGCTGCTTGAGCTAACACCCGCATCAGGTTGGTGCACTTTTAGATTTACATCGGGCGCGACAGCAATCGGATCCGATGGCGACGCTCTTTTTGATTCGCTGATCGTATCGGTGGCCTTGATTTCCATTGGCGCCGATCCTGGTGCAGGGGCTGACACCGACGAAGGCGCAGACGATGACGAAGATGCCGATGTCGACGGTAACGAAGCAGGCACCGGCAAGAGCGGCAGAGGCAGTTCTGGTGGCGGGGCCGGCTCTCGGTATGCTCGAATTGCCGCGCCAAGCGCATCGTCTAATTCGTCTGAGAAAGCAACCGTAGAGCCCAGCGCCGCCAATATGAGCAATAATACACGATCCATGGTGGTCGCCCCTCATCGAAAAAGAATGTTGATATCGGGGCGACTAGATTGACGTGGCGTTTTTGTAAACCGGTGGTGGGAGCGGGATTGCTCGAGCTTCAGATGCTAGATCTTAAACCAGCTTGCGGAAGTGCGATGTCTTGGTACTCATGATCAACATCTGAACGATCACGTCTGAAACAATTGCAGGGGATGTTTACGATAGCGGGCACCACCCTACGAATAGTGAACGGACACAAAATGGGATTGCTCTCAAATTTTCCAGTTCTTGAGCCTCTCTTTTGTTGATGCAGCCGCTGGCGAGTACCTGTTCGAATTGCTCAACAATCTTCTCTCGACGCAGTGTTATCTTAGGTGCGCAGCGATTGCCAAGGTTTTTTTGGGCGACCCTGCTCGGCAGCGCACTGAGATCTATAATCTGCTCGGCTGCGTCGTTGGGTGGCCAGGCAACGTATGGTAAAGTCGTTGCTGGATAGCTGCAGGCATGTGGATCATCATAGCATTGCACGGCGCTGGCATGAAGAGCGTGTAGATCGCGCGCCAGCATTTCATGAGTTCGTTTGTATTCGGCTATTTGTGCAGCACTTAGTTTTGCTGCAGCTGCGGTATCTCTTAGAATTAGGCTAAACAGACGCGCGGAAATGTCCTGACCCTCGCGCAAAAGAAGATAATGACGCGCGAGGACGTCATCTCGTTTTTCATAGTCGAGTGGTGATGGTTCGCGATAACCAAACTCGCGCATAGAGGTGGTTTGATACGAAATAGGCGCAGCATTTTCGGCGCTGAGGGTGCCTACATAATTAGCAATGATTTGACCTACTTTGCCGATGTCTTCCATGTAGGACTGAACAAGCCCCGAAAGATGGTTCACGCCTCGGCCGCCGACGGCATAGACATGGCATGACATCTGGCTGGAGCGCATGGCTTGCGTAAGTACTCTTTTAAATTCGGACTCGATACTGCCAGAAAATAACGGGCCGACTGAAGAACCGGCGTGAATGAGTGTTTCGAGCCGCGATTTTTGCGATTGCGACAGATTGCGGAGGGTGTAAATGGCAAAGATTGATGCACTGCGCGTTTCTTGAGAAAAATAATGAGTTCCACATGTGGAAGCAAACTCGCTATGTTTGCCGTCATCAATAAGTTTTTGAAATTTCGGCAGCAGCTCGGGAGTATTTAGGGCGATCCGTCCAAAATCGCTTTTGGCCATGACAACCCATGTTAAGGAATCATCGAAAAACTCGCTTTGTTCGAGATAGTCGGCCGCAAGCTTACCGCCACCAATAAATGAATGTGCACTAATGGTCAGCGACGCACCGAGCGTTGAGTAAAGCTCTTTTCGGTTGCGTACTGCCTTGATCACAACGCTCGTATTGCTCACACCCGGGCCGTCCAACTGACGGGTTCCCGCATGTTTGATGCATGCAGCTAGGCTCTCATTGAGCTTCAACGGACTGACACCCCCGCCCAAAAAGAAGTGTGTATTATTGCCATGCTCATACCCGAAAGCGAAAACAGGCGAGACGAACAAAAGTGAGGCTATCAAAACGGCTAGCGATCTTAAGTGCTTAAACATTGTGGATTCCGGTTTTAGAGTTGGGATCTTGCGGCGGCGATATAGCCTTCGCTTTAGATATCGCGACATTCCCTGTTTGGCGAAAGTCTTGATTGATATCAGCCTGCAACAAGTTTCATAACTTGGTTTTACGGGCGTACAAATTTGGTGGATACAGCTCATGTCGAGCCGGGTCTTTTAGCCGCCCCATGCCATAGTTTGTTGCCGCAGCAATGAGTTCAGCGGTTGTCGTCCCAGCAGGCATGGCTTCGTTAAGTTTGATGAGATATACGACCGCGATTGGTGCCGCCCATGATGGGTAAGTTGGCCACAAGGGACCACAGCCGAAAGTCGTGGCCGTGAAAGAAGCGTATTTTTGATACCTCTCTGGAGGCGTCGATGCACGGTCAATCGCGTCGTCGGGCCCGGCAATATAGAGATCGGTGCATGGCAATGCGTTCGCTTCAGCGCTTTCGAGCAAGTTAAAGTCATTGGTGCCATCTTTGGCGATTTCGAGATCTGCTGGAGGGCTGAAGCTGCCGACGCGAAGGCGGTTTGGCAAGTCGATACAGTCGGCCGCGTACTCTGAGTCAAAAGGAGCTAGAGGCCTCACGGATTGTGTTGCCGCTTGAACCAACACCACGCCATCTAGAGACGACAGAGGTATGTAAAAATGCTGAAGCCATATTTGTAGAGCAGCATGTAGTTGTTCCGTTGAGAGCGCCAATTCCGGACAAAATTGATTGGCTTGTGCTTTAAGTGCTTGGACAGTGTGCCCCATCGAAAGATTGACGTAATCAATTCGTTGATCTTTGATTTCTTCAATTAAAGATTGTGCGAGATTTGAAACAAACGTGGTGAGCGCTTTGGGGTTAGAACCGCTGGCTGCATCACAAAGGTGTTGGGCTTCGTCTTTCTCCTCACTTTCCACGATTACAAATTCCGCTTCCGGAATAGAGTCCGCAATTTTTGTAAAGATTGGTGTTCCATGTCCCGCAAATATTGTGCTTTTGGAGAATGCGGTTTTAAACTTAGTTGCGAGTGAACCCAGCGTCATTGAGGTGAGCATTGGATTGCTATCGTCCAGAATGCTTGACCAGATTGTATTTAAGGCTTTGGGTATTTGGATTGTCTTTTGAGTGGTGCTCAATTTCCCAGAACTGTTCGCCTCCAAATAGTCCAGCACTCTCGATTTGTACCTGACAAAGGCAAGATTTTTTAAACCATTTTCGTACATGAGCACCCGGCGTCCGATGCTGCTCACTCGACCGGTTTTTCTTTTGAATCCTACGGTTTCGCGGGCGCAGTTTCCGATGCCGGTGGTATCCTCGCCGCAAATCCCCGTGGCTTCTAGGACCTCTTCAATTACTTTCAAAGTCTGATGTGAGCATTGCGTGAAGGAGAGCAATTGATTTTCACGACCGCAAATGGGCATGGCGTGAATGAAGGCCAGGGCGTCAGCCTGCATTAACGATAGGCATCCTGAGTCCACGGCAGATTGGCGTTGCAGGAGACATTGAGTGCTTGAGGGCAGCTTATCGTAATCGATTTCGATCTTTGCAGGTTCTAGGACGGTTTTTCTACCGTTGGCGGCGGCACCTTTTTTTGAAAACATGTTCCCTTGGGCACCGCAAGAAACTGCAAAAAGCACGGCGCAGAAACTTTGCACAAACGGCTTCATTGTGACCCCGATAGGTGCGATACGATGTTTGTAGGCCTCTGCGCCTTAAATTGGCCATCTGTGTTTACTGCCTAATTTCGATGGAGGCCTTTTCTTTGCGAAGGGAATTTTGCCAGGCGAGATCACCAACAATGAGGCCCTCCGCCAGAATTAGATGTGAAAGGTCACTTTTGCCGGAGGACAAGACATTGAAAACGTCGCCGGCAGTTTTAACACGTTCGATATCTACGATTTCATCCTTCTGACCTCGCAGGTTGACTAGGTGCTGACCAACGGAAAGCTCGCTCGCGTCTACCATCGTTCCATCGGAGAGTAAGACAGCATGTTCTTCGGTCAGACCGAGGCGGGAGCCGCTCGCGACAGAAATATAGAATAGGGCTTTGGATTCAGGACCGTGCGTAACCCTCTGCAGTTCGCGCGCTTTAAGCTTTGGATGGGAGAGGCTTGATGCTTTGCCGAGTGTCCATAATTGGTAATTATTCGGCTGTTGTGCCAATATATCGATTCTTATCCACTCGCTTTTGTCATTCGGATTGATTACACCGATTCTAGTTTCAGGGGCGAAACATCCGCAGGTGCACACACCAATTAGCATGCCCTCCGCGCAGGAGGGCAAATAGTTACTTGCCACGGCGTAGTCGTATTCTTCCTTGGTTATACATTTGTCTTTCAGCGCTTTTGCTTGAATCGAAGCGCATTTTTCTGGGCCTATGGGTATATGGGCGCAGCGAATGGTGTTTCTACTCGAACCGACTAGTTCCGCGATCTGATTGATTGCCGACAGTGGCGTTGATATGAAGAGTGAAACTAATCCGAGTATTTGCGTTGTTTTCTTTAGCGTTGTCTTTGTCTTCATGTTGCCCCCTTGTTTGGCTTAGCAAAAGCGTAAGCCAATGAATGTTGAATGATCGATGCACATCGGCACGGCAGCCATCAACTCAAGCTCCGCCGCTTCGCGCGCGTTTATGCAGCCACTGCGAAACTGAACATCGCGAATTCGCTTGCATTGTTTGTTCGTAAAAACGCCGTAGGCCGGAACATCATTTGGTCTCTGCCAGCCCTTAAACCTACTTGGCAGCAAGCTCAGATCGACGCACTGCTCAATCAGCTGCTCGCTCGCTGGCCAGCTCACGTAAGGTAGCGTCGTCGTCGGATAAGTGCAGGCATTGGCGTCGCGGTAGCAGCGTGAGGCACTGGCATGGAGAGCCTCGAGATCGTGCGTGAGTATTTCGTAGGTTCGCTTATATTCTGCGAGTTGGTTTTCGCTTAACTTGCCGGCGGCCGAGCCGTTTTTAAAAATAAGGCTAAATAGTCGGGCGGACATATCTTGGCCTTCGCGCATGAGTAGGTAATGCTGCGCGAGCACGTCATCGCGTTTCTCAAAATCGAACTGCATTGACTCGCGATGGCCAAACTCCCGCATGGATGCGGTCTGAAAAGACGTCGTTGCTGCATTTTCTGGGCCAAGTTTTGAGACATAGTTGGCGATAATATGGCCGACCTTTGCGACGTCTTCGGTGTAGGCCTGAATGAGTCCAGACAGCTCTTTTGCTCCATGGCCGCCAACAGCATAGACATGGCACGACAATTGGCTTGACCGCATGGCCTGGCTGAGCATGCTCTTAAATTCTGATTCAATGCTTCCCGAAAAAATTGGACCGAAGGATACGCCGGCTTTGAGAATGGTTTCGAAACGCGTTTTTTGCGATTGCGAGAGATTGCGCAATGTGTAAATCGCAAACACCGACGCACTGCGCGCTTCTTGCGAAAAATAATGGCTTCCACACGTTGCGGCGAATTCGTCATGCTTGCCTTCTTCGATGAGCCTCTGGAATTTGGGTAATAACTCGGGGTTTTTTAAACCAACGCGCCCAAAATCACTTTTCGCCAAGACGACCCAGGTGAGCGAATCGTCAAAAAACTCGCTTTGCTCGAGATAGTCCGCCGAAAGTTTGCCGCCGCCAAAAAACGATTGAGCGCTAATGGCGACGGAAGCGCCCAGTGTTGAATACAGTTCCTTTCGGTTTCGCACCGCTTTGAGAACGATGCTTGCATTTCTGACGCCCGGGCCATCTAAGTTGTATGTGCCCGCATGTTTGATGCAAGTCGCGAGGCCTTCATTGACCTTAAGCGGGTTTACACCGCCACCCAAATAGAAATGGGTGTCCCTGCTCTGTTCGTATTGGTCGGCAGCGATTGGCATAGCAAAGAAAGCTGCAGCGAAGATAAATAACTGACATCCATGATAGATGTGCACGACGTCTCCTGGCTGCTAGGGGCCGTCGGCCTCGCTAGCGAACCAGGACTGTTGATCGTTTTTAACACCTGGACATCGACTGTTTGGCGGAGAATACGACGGTTATTTACTTCGACGCGCACCATCTCGTTAGCCAATTGCACGGACCATTATTCTTGCGAGGGCTTTCAGATGCGGACTCAGTTTCTAAAAGTTGCGTTTTTTGTTCGGAGTCCAATTTCGGCCTGGCGTCACCAGTGGCACTCTCAGGTCTGTCAGAAGACCCCGAGGTTGTAGAGAACCAAGGATGTGTAACTACAGCGTCAATATCAATGCGCTTAGTCGGATCTGTTTGAAGCGTATGCGTCACAAGATCGTAGGCGGTGCGGCTAAGCGACTGTTCGGCGTCGCGCAGCCTTATGTCAATTACGTGCTCTAATACGCCAGGCTCTCGATTTGGTGCCGAAGAATAACAGTCGCCATCGGGATTTTTGGTTGTGTCACCAAGAAGGTGTTTTCCCGTTAACAGCCAGTACGTAATTGCGCCAAGTGAAAATACGTCCGCTTTCTCGTTGTCAGCGATCCCGTTGCCGATGAGTTCGGGCGCTTGATAGCACCAGTCGGCCTTCTCGTTGCCGCCTAATGACAGTGGTTGCAGTTCCAACCCAGCGCGGCGCGCAGCACCAAAGTCAATGATTTTCGGCCGAAGTTGTCCGCCTGACGCTCGGCATAGGACCGCATTTCCGGGTTTTAAGTCGAGATGAGAAATCCGTTGACGGTTCAAACCAAGCACGGCATTTGCGAGTTCGAACACAACATCTTTTGCCCACGCTTCTCGACCTCGTGCCCCTATTTTAAGTTTCCCACGATTGTGCCGCTCATGCTCAATTAAATTTCCATACTCACAATATTCCATGCCAATTATAAAATTGTTCTGACCGTCCGTAAAAGCTGTCTCAAGGCGAATAACTCCAGGCACCTTCTGGGCGGCCTCCAGCATGATAAACTCCAGTGGCGCTCTCTTGTGTGCGCCTGAGAATGGGGTTGCCTTGAAAACGAAATAATCGAAATTGTCGGCAGGAGTTGCCTTTCGGCCCATGTAGAGAAATGTATGTGACCCCGAAACGCCTGTGGCCTTGGTTAAAAAAGGCTCCGAAGCAATTTCATACGACCCATTCAGGTGCCTCCATTCGGGGGCCGAGCTGCCGGCCAGCAATACGGGCGATAAACACAGCCATGCAAACGCTACAAGAACCCATTGTGTTCGGGACATTGATGACACTGATGACACTGATGACATTGATAATCCAGAATTGGCACTGATGACATGTCCCTGTACCGCTACATAGGTTGTAGCGCAAGTGCTGCGTCGAATTGAGTCTATTGAGTCTCTCGCAAAGGGCTGGATCGTTTTAGTTAGGCGCGATAAGGCTTTTTCATGACTCGCATTGCAATTGAAACACGCCAGCTATCCCGCTCATATCGCACGCAGCGCAAGGAAGCGGGATTGCTCGCCTCATTGAAGCAGCTCTTTAAGCCCCGCTTGACGAAGGCGGCCTTATTGCCCACCGACCTTGAAATTCCGCAGGGTCAAATTGTGGGACTTGTCGGCGCAAACGGCGCGGGCAAGACAACGCTGCTCAAAATGCTCTCTGGCCTTATTTATCCGACTGGTGGTAGTGCATCGGTGCTCGGGTACAAGCCCTGGGAGCGCCGATATGATTTTCTTATGCAGATTGGCTTGTTGCTTGGGCAGAAAAACCAGCTTTGGTGGGACATACCGGCGAGCGACAGTTTTCAGCTGCTCATAACCATCTACGACCTGAAACGCGCGGCGGCTACAGAGCGCGTTCGCGAGTTGGCGACGCGCCTCAATTGCACGCACGTGCTTGATGTGCCACTGCGCCGATTAAGTCTTGGCGAGCGCATGAAAATGGAGCTCATCGGCTGCCTTCTTCATGCGCCCAAGGTTCTCTTTTTGGACGAGCCCACCATTGGGCTCGATGTTGTTGCGCAAAATGCAATTCGCCAGTTTATTTTGGACGAGCTCAGAGGCAGCGGCACCACAATTATTTTGACCAGCCATTACATGGATGACATTGCGCTGCTTGCCGATCGACTGCTCCTGATGAGCCACGGCGCGATTGCTTATGACGGAACCGTCGACCACTTCGTGTCGCTGGCGCCGCAGCCAAAGCGCCTGGTCGTTGACTTTATGGAGCCGTTGGTCGAATCAATTGCAATAAGCGAGGTGCTTAGCGTTCCAAAAGGTGCGCTTAGTTTTGACCACGCGCTGGCACCCTCGGAGTTGCAAAATGCGCTTAAGGCCGTCATGTCGCTTGGCCCCGTACGCGATTTGAAAATCGAAGAACCCAATTTTGAGGATGTAATTCGTGTCTTTTTTGAAAAGGAGTCTCAAGTCAGCCCTGGCCTCGCTCCGAATCGGAATCGCGGCTGAGCGGGCTTATCTCTTCGACTTTGTGGTTGGCGTTTTTTTCATTCCGCTCGCCTATTTTTTGATCGAAGTGGCCTTCTGGACTGGGCTCATCCAAACATCCGCCAATGGGGCGCTCGCCGGCTTTACGACGGCCGATTATTTGAGCTATTTTTTGTGGCTGCTACTTAGGATTGGCGGGCTCAACTGGCGCTTTGAGCGAGACATGATCGCCGACGTTAATTCTGGCGCCGTCAATGCCTTCCTGCTGCGCCCAAGCTCTTTTTTCGAGTACAACCTGATGCGCCTATTGGGCCAGAAAATGCTAACGGTATTGGTCATGACGCCAGTCGTCGTGGGCATCGCCTGGGGCTTTAATCTGCCTTTCCATCTTGAGCGCCTTCCGGCCGCGCTGCTCATGGGCTTTTTGTATCTTATACTTACATTCTCCCTGCACTTTGCCGTGGCCTGCGGCGCTTTCTTCTATGACAACGTGTACAGCCTCAACATCACAAAAAATATGCTCCTTTGGTTTCTGACTGGTGAGACGATGCCGCTCGATCTGTTGCCAGCCCCAATCGCTCGGGTCGTCATTGCTTTGCCTTTTAGTGCCGGCGTCTATTTACCAGCCGCCTATCTTTCTGGACGCATTGGTACAGCAGAGTTTTTGCCGGGTTTCGTGAGCCTTGCTGTGGGCGGCCTGCTATTTGCGTTGCTGGCTCGGTGGCTGTGGATGGCGGGGCTGAAGAATTATTCTGGAACTGGAGCTTAGCCATGAAAAACGCGATGCGAAGCCTCAGAAAAACATTGCAGCTTCAATGGTGGTTCTTCAGGCTGAGCGCCATTGCTGACCTGCAAATGCCGTTCAACATTGGGCTTCAGTTTGTGAATGACATTCTGTGGTACTCAGTTCAGATCGCTTTGTTTGAAACTATTTACTCGCACGCCAACGCGCTGGGCGGTTGGACCGTGGCTGAAATGCGGGTGTTTTTGGGCATGCTTTTCACGGTCGATTCTATGTGGATGGTGCTTTTTGCCCGCAACTTTGAAGTTTTCTCATCCCGCATTGTGCAGCGCGATCTCGATCTGCTCTTGCTTAAACCGGTGAGCTCGCAGCAACTCATGACCGCGCAAAAAATGCAGGTTGGTTTCTTTCTCAATTTTATTTTCTCGCTGACCTGGCTTCTTGCGAGCCTCGCCTTGCTACCCGGTGGTTTTCCTTCACACGCGTGGCTGCTGCTGCTGGTCGTGCCCGCTGGGCTCTCGATGTTTTATTCGACAGCCCTTTTATTCGGTACCATCGGATTGCTCGTAACGCGGGTGCAGCAATTGCAAGAATTGCACATGGTAATCTATCGAATGTCTCAACGCCCTGACATGTTCTTCGGCCCCAAATTACGCTATTTTATTTTGTTTGTCATTCCGGTGGGCATGATTGCCAGCGTGCCGACACGCGTCATGGTCAATGCAGAGGAAGGCTGGCCGCTTGCCGCGCTTCTTGCGACCTCAATAGCGTTCGTCTGGCTCACCCACCGACTATGGGAATGGTCGGTCAGGCGCTACACGCAGATCGGGTGAGCCTGGCTTGAACATCTATTCCATCATTGCGGGTAAGCGCGATGCTGGAGCCGGCGGCAGGCGCAATCTGACCTTCAGTTCAGTGGCCCACACGCTGTCGACGCGGTTAGCGTCGTATTCTGGGGCTGCAAACCAAGCAATGGAGCTTGTTTCGGTTTCGCTCCCCACGGTGAAGCCCGCTCTTCCTCCGGGAGCGGAGTGAGAGCCGCCGCGCATGGGTTCCCGTCCGAGGCCATTGCTACCGCCGGACGAGCTCTGGGCGGGTAGCAGCCCAGGCGCAGGGGGAGCGCCACCACCCAAGCCCCCATCAGCGAACGGGCCTAGCGGCGCACCGCCCGGCGGCGTGTCTACCGCGTTTGCCTCATCACCAGGCGCTCTCGCAGAACTGCTGCTCGTCGACTCGAGCGCAGGCAAAACACGCGCAGAAGACCGCTCTGGCCAATAAATTACCTCGACCACTCCGTTAAACGGGTTTCCTACGACTGCTCCAGCCGTTTTAGCTTCTTCACTTTTTGCGTCGAAGAACTGAAAACGCTTTTTGTCCATGCGGGCGTCGATGTTAATGACTTCTCCCGGCTTCACATAAATAAAATGACGCGTGAATCTGGGTTCTCCAGGTTTTGGGTCGGGTTTGGCGTAACCAATAAAGTCGCCATCAATTTTAATTTCGACCCAAGCGTTTGCCCGATCGAAGGATTGAAGCTGCAGGGTAAAAAATGCCGCATCTTGCAACAGCGCGTGATTGTCCTTGCCCCAAATTTCAATGGTTGATGGGCCGCGATCTTCTACCTTCTCGCTTTTTCCAGACAAGATCGCGAAGCTGAACAGGTCCATGTCATGAGCGCGAACGCGCACCGCTTTGACTTCTGAGTCTGGCCTGGAGCTTGACGAAGAACTAGAGGGCCCGGTACCCGATTCCCCGCTTGAGCTTGCTTCGGCGGCTCTGGCCGCATTTGCGTGCTCTGCTGAAAAGAGCAACATTGTGGTGACCAGGGCTGTCAAAAGAACATTAGATAGTTGATGCATTTTCATAACGCCTCTCAGATTTGAGATTTCCTATGAAGCCAATACTGAGGCTTGCTTAGTCCGTCAACGCTAACGAGTCTCGGCAAGGCGCCAGGACAAGAGCAAGGCCGTACCAGCAAAAAATAGAAGCGCTAAGGCTAGTGGCAACAAGGAAGCACCGCCCAGAACGCCACCGAGTACGCTGCCCAGCACAAAGGTAGCATTCAGCACGAGAGCCCGTACGGCTGAGGCGGCACCACGCTCATGTTCGAAGCGCTGAAGGGCTAAGGTGGTTGTGGGGCCCCAGATGATTGCTGTTCCGATGAGGTAAATGCCAAGGGCAGCAGAAATCGCGATCGGTATGGTTGGGGCGACGAAATATACCGCGGCTAGCATGAGAGCGCCGGCGAGCGACACCAGCAATCCAACCAAAATCGTCCCTTCTGCTCCGCGGCGCGTGATGATGGCTGGAGTAGCCAGAGTCCCCAAAAAATAAATAACACCGACCAGTGAAATGTAGAACCCGGTTTTGTCGGGGGTAAAATGCAGCATGTTCTCAAAATAAAATGGTGCCACGGTGAAGTAGCACCACTCGCCGCAGACAACTAAAGCGAAAATGCCGACATAAGACATGAACGTGATATTTGTGAAAACGCTCACGTAGCTCGCAATCACTTTCTTGGCCGAAAGCTCGCTGGTCGTGGCTTTTGTGTGCGTCTCTGTCAAGAATGCTGCTGCAAGCAAAAACGCTATGCTCGCGAACAAAGAAATTAAAATGAAATTCCAGCGCCATCCAAGGGTCACGTCGATGAGTCCGCCAATCGCAGGCGCAATCAGAGGGCACGCCGCGAAAATTGCTCCCATCCAAGACATGACTGTTGCGCCTTTATCTTTTGGATAAATGTCATGAATAATGGCCCAGCCCACGACCGGGGTTGCGACACTGCCAACGCCTTGCAAAAAGCGGCCAACGAGAAGCAATGACAAGCCGTCAGAAATTGAACATGCGATGCTGCCGCAAATAAAAACAACGAGGCTCGCAATGAGCACGGGTCTTCGCCCAAAGCGATCAGACAGCACACCGATGATTGGGGCTGCAATGAGCGAACCGACAAGAAAGATAGAAATGGTGGCGCGCACCGCTTCTTCGCTCACACCAAAATGGCCGGCCATGCCGGGCAAACTTGGCAAATAAATATCGGTTGCCGGCAACGTCGCAAATGACGTCAGGACAACAAGGGCTGTTCTGGGGTCCATGTTAAACTATATGTCCGAGTTCCGTTAATTGTCACGTCATCCCAGGCTTGACCTGGGAGGGAATGACACCGAACACCGAAAACAGCTCGACAAGCAAGTTGTCATGAGAAAAAGCCGTAGCGGCGTTTTTCGCAACCGCAATCGCGGCATTCAGCGACGCATGGCTTGTCGCATGCCCATGCCCATCTTGCAGGTCGTCATTGGCTTGAAACGCCGCACCGAACGCGCGACCAAAGGTTGATAGTGCGGCCAAGTGCTCAGTTGAAGCATCGACCGAGAGTCCGCCGAGTAGGCATGCGCACTCAAACAACGCCCCGGTTTTTAGCGCGTTGGTGTTTGGGTGCCTGTTGCCAAATTGCAAATCAAGGCTTTGACCTGCAACCATGCCTTGGCTGCCCACCGCATGGGCAAGGGCTTTGACTTGGGCTGCCACGTTGTGTTTTGCATCGGCAAGCAGCAAGAACGCATCGCTCAGCAAGGCATCGCCCGCCAAAATGGCAGTGGCTTCGTCGAAGGCTTTGTGGCAACTGGGTTTGCCGCGGCGAAAATCGTCATTGTCCATGCTGGGCAAGTCATCGTGTATGAGCGAGTAGCAATGCACGAATTCGATGGCCAGGGCAGCGGGCATGGCAAGGCGAGCCCATTCCGTTGCGCCCTCAGGGCTCTTGCTCTCTGCAGCAGCATGTGCGGCCGCCAACGCCATCATTGGTCTTATGCGTTTGCCGCCGCCCAGCGTGCTGTAACGCATGGCGGTCGCGAGCTTCTCTGATGCGCAAGTGTCACCGAGTTGTCGGAGCGTGCGCTCAAGCTGCTCCTCGAACGCTCTGCGCAGATTGTTAACCATTTGCGCCGTCGCCGCTTTTGCTAAGTTCGTTCACGTTGAGCGGCTTTCGCCCCCCATCCGCGGTGAGCTCTTCTACTTTGGCCTCCATGCTTTCAAGGCGGCTTTGTGCGGCGCGCACGAGCTGTACGCCTTGCTCGTATGCGAGCAAGCTTGCTTCAAGCCCAAGGTCGCCGCCCTCAAGTTTTTTGACAGTGCCTTCAATATGCTCAAGAAGTTTTTCGAAAGACAGCGTAGAAAGATCTTCGGTCATATTTTTTCTCCATCGATTTCAATAATTGTGCTTTTAACTGTGCCGTCTTTAAGGCGCACATCGATGTGCGCGCCGGCTTTGAGGCCTTTGACGCTCGTGATGAGCCTGCCATCTTGGCCACCATGTGACACCAACGCATATCCGCGCGCAAGCACAGCCACGGGCGACATGGCTTCGAGCTGCGCGCAGGCCCGATGAAGCCGCTCGCGGGCCAAGCGCATCTTTCGCTGGGCATGATTTGCAAGCGCAGTGCGCGTGAGCTCGAGCCGCCCAGCCGCGGTCTTGATGCGACCGGCGGGCAGCCGCGATTGCAGCAGCGTGGCCAGGTTTTGCAAACGCCTTGCTTTGAGCGCGAGTTGCGCGCGCGGATGGCTCTGCTCAAGGCGCTGCATGACGGCACTAAGGGAGCGTTCGGCGGCGCGGGCTCGAAGCTGCAGCGCTTCTTTGAGCCTTCGTTCGGCGTTGTCTAGCCGTTGAAGCGCGCCCACAACGAGCAGCCGGGGCTCCGGCATGCGATTACTAAGGCGCGTTAATGCGAGCTCCGCGCGCTGGCGCCTTGTGCCCCAGTGCTGATAGAGGCGCGCCGCGTAGAGCTTTAGGCCGCGCGCAAGTTCGGCCGCGTCGGGCACCACTTGCGTCGCGGCATGCGTGGGCGTGGCCGCGCGAACATCGGCAACAAAGTCGGCAATGGTTGTGTCGGTTTCGTGGCCTACCGCGCTGACAATGGGTGTTTTTGCGGCGAAAATCGCGCGGGCGACCGGCTCTTCATTGAAGCACCACAGATGCTCAAGCTGCCCGCCGCCGCGCCCGACAATAATGACATCGCATAAGCCCGAAGCATCAAGCCGGCCAATGGCGCTAGCGATTTCTTGCGCTGCGCCTTCGCCCTGTACGCGGGTGGCCGCAAGCAGCACTGACACGCGCGGCATGCGCTGATGCAGCACGCGCAGCATGTCTTGCAGCGCGGCGCCCTGCGGCGAACTCACAATGCCCACGCGCGTTGGACAGAGAGGCAATGGTTTCTTGTGGCGCGGGTCAAACAAACCTTCAGCCTCAAGACGCTTTTTCATTTGCTCAAAAGCAAGCGCGAGCTGTCCTTGCCCTGCCGGCTCAATGGCCTCGACAATGAGCTGCATTTTGCTCATGGGCACGTATACCGACATGCGGCCAATCAAGATGACCCGCATGCCATCTTCAAGTGCGAAGGGGACTCTGGCTGCCAGAGGTTTGAACATCACGGCCGATAAGACCGACTGCTCATCTTTGAGGTCAAAATAAAAATGCCCCGACCGCCACGCCTTGAATGCGCGGATTTCACCCATGACCGCCACGTTGCGCAGCTCGCCTTCAACCAATTGCCGGGCGCGGCCGACAAGCTCGGTGACGCTAAACACGGCGCGGCCGGAGGTTATGTTTGCGGGCGCTGCGGCAAAGAGCTCTCGGATGCCACCTGTTGCGGCACCACCCGCGGCCGTGCCCCCTGTGCTCCAGGGTTCTGGCAGGTCAGGCACATCAGGCATGGTGGGCGCCTTCAAGCGTGAGGAGGACTGCCTTGTTGTTCATGCCGCCCCCAAAACCGGTGAGGGTCCCATCGGCGCCAATGACGCGATGGCACGGAATCACGATCGATAGCGGGTTTCGGGCATTGGCTGCTCCCACCGCCCTAAATGCTTTCGGCGATCCCACGGCGCTCGCCAGCTGACCGTAGCTCCAGGTTTTGCCATAGGGGATTTGCTGCAAGCCGCGCCACACGCGCTTTTGGAAGTCGGTGCCCTCAAATTTGAGCGGTAACGAAAACTCGGTGCGCTTGCCTGCAAAGTACTCGGCAAGCTGCGCCTTGGCCATGCAGAGCACGGGATGCTCGGCATTTGCGGCAGGGCTTGCAAACTTTTTCGCATCGATGTTCTCATGCTCCCACGCGACAGCAACTAAGTTGTTGTCGTTGGCTATTAGGGTGAGTTTGCCCACGGGGCTATCAATGCGAGTGTGCCAATGCCTCTGCGTCATAGGGATGTCCTTGCCTGTGGCTTAGAACATCCGCATATTTGCCGGCTATAGTCAATGCGCCAGGCCCATAAAGAGTTTTTGAAATCGCTCGACAGTTTGGCCGCATCCCTTTATCTTTGCGTTAAGTAACCGAAGGCAATCGACATGCTTGCTACTACAGCTGATGCCAGCCAAGATGTTTCTTTGAGAAAAAAGCCAAAGCTTCGACCCATTGTCGGCAAGGTTGTGTCTGCCACACGCGAAACGTGGGACACGTGGACCTTGAACATACAAGTGCCCGAAGGCGACCGCGACTATATTGCCGGGCAGTTTTTGAACATCGCGCCCCAGCAATTTCCTGAGCTGGTCAACATGGTGGCATATTTGGAACACGTGAAGGGCCGCCGCGAGGTCGTGCGCGCGTATTCCATTGCTTCTGCGCCGCATGAGCCTTATGTGGCCATTACCACCAAACCCGAGCGCTTCTATCCAGGCGAGACCGAATATCCGCCGCTGCTATCGCCGCTGCTAGCCTCCGACCTGTTGGTTGGTCGAAACATCGAGTTCACGGGCTACACGGGGGCATACATTTTGCCGGAGCGACCGCTTGAAGTTGCAGACGTGGTGCTGCATTTCGTGGCCGGCTCTGGCTCCGTGCCCAATGTGGCCATATTGAAAGATGAGCTGGTGCTTGGCAGAAACCCCGGGCTAAAGCACGTTCTCATTAACGTCAATAAGACCCGCGACGACATTATTTACCGCGAGCTGATTGAGAAGATGGCCAAAGACTACGCGCAGCAGCTCAAAGTGGTGAACTTTATTACGCGGGAAGCCAATCCTGAGCGTTACGGCCCGGACTATGTGGCTGGTCGACCGACGGTTGAGACCGTGAGCGCGCTGGTCGGTGACCCATCGCGCCTACTCGTGTATGCCTGTGGTGCGGCTATTAGCAAATGGCAGCGAAAGAAGGCGGAGCTCGAAGGCAAAGAACCCACGCCGCGTTTCCTTGAGTCGGTGACCGAGATTGTGCAAGCATTGGGTGTGGACAAAAAACGCTTCAAGAAAGAAATCTACGGTTAGAAGCGGAGCAAGGCGGCTGGTAGCCTGAATTAGCCGCCGAAATGGATGCCCCAGCCGCGCTCGAGGCTCAAATAAAAGCCAAAGCTGAACGTGAAGTGGTCAGCACCTTCAAACAGCGCTTCTGGTGGATTTGGGAATGGCCCAGCCGCGTAAAAAGCGCGGGTTGCTTCATCGTCAAGGTAGCCGACCCCAGACTCTTTTTCGATGCCCACCTTTTGCACCCTACCAGTGCGGTCAATGGTGACGGTCACGACCGTGAGCCGGTCTTGCCGGCCTAGCTGAGCCATCTGGGGGTCAAAACGCTGGATTTGCTGCTGGGGCGACCACACCTTGGCCACAGCGTTTTTCATGCGGTTAAAGAAGCTTGCGTGCTTCCATTCCCATGCGTTTAAGCGGGTCTCAGCATCGCTCGGCACGTCCTTGATGTAATCCGGTGAGGCAGAAGGCTGAGGGGCTTGGGGCGCTTGGGGCGCCGCCTCAGTGTCAGCAAACAAATCGACCTGCCGCAGGTCTTTGACCCAAGCCGTTCGCGTTTTTGGCTTCTTGCCGCGCTTGGGCGCCGTCAAGATGCCGTCCGCGGCGATGTCTTGTTCTGCCGGCGCATCATCGCTTGGTTCGGGTGCGGCTCGCTCGCTTGGCGGCTGCTGTTGGGGAGGGGCCGCTTGGGCGTTTTTGCTGCGCATACCTGGCGGGGAGTCGTCTAGTTTTGGTCCTTTGTTCCGGCTCTGGGTCTGTTTATCGACCTTTTGGTTATGCTCTGACAGGTAATCGGCTTTGTCTGGCCGTTCTGCGTTTTTGGGCGGTGCTTGCTCAATGACCTGTTTTTTGAGCGGATTGACGGGCGGCGGCCTGTCTAGCTTTGGCAGATTGGGCAGTTCGCTCAAATCGACCATGCTGACGTTAAACACTTCTTTTTGAGGCCGCTTGGTAGAGAAAATCGGCAGCGCAAGAAACACAACGGCAACCAGCCCGTGCAGCAGCAGGGCCAACAAAACAAACAAAATAAAGCGCTTAGGCTTTTTTTTGTGTTCAGGTTGTGGTTTGCCAAATGTTTCCAGACGCTTATCTTCCCTGGCCGATTTGATCCCTCACCGCAACGCGGCAGGGCGGCCGACCACCTTGGGTTTACCACCCTATATAGCGATACAATGCCAGTTGCGGCAACCCGTTCGGCGCCCCATTGTCCTGCCCGCCTGCGCCGGCAGGACACATCTGACAAAACAAAAACACTTTGTCTGGCGCGTCGTCGCCATGATACACTGCGTGCATGGTGCATCACGTCGATCCGCGTCTTCCTGATTCGTTGACTGATTTACACATCCATGTGGGCGGGGCTGTGGCTCACCACATTTTGTTTGCCATTGCTAAAGAGCAGGGCTTTAAGCTCCCGACAAGCGATTATTGGGAGTTTGTGGAGCTTGTGACCTGCAAGAAAGATACCGTAAAAAACCTCGAGGACTATCTCAAAATTCTCCACCAATGGACCGAGAAAATCCAAAGCTCGCCGGCGGCCATTGAGCGGTCGGTTTACGAAATTATTTGCAAAGAGTATCGCTCAAGCCGGGTCGACCGCATAGAGCTGCGCTTTAATCCCATGAAACGTAACTTGGGTGGCGAGCGTGACCTTGATCATATTATCCATGCTGCCATTCGCGGCATGGACCGCGCTGTGCTTGAGTATGGGGTCAAAGCCTGTCTCATTTTTTGCCTGGCGCGCGAGTTTAGCTTTGAGAAAAACGAAATCATTTTGAAAAAGGCGCTCAAATACGCGGGCCGCGGCGTTATGGGCATCGATTTGGCAGGGCCAGAGAACCATCGAATTGAGCTTGAGCAAGACGTGTTGCGTTACGAAGAGCTCTTTGAGCGGGCAAGGCAGGGCGGGCTTAAGAGCACGGTGCACACGGGCGAGACCCCACACACGTCCGCAGAGGGCGTTATGGCCGTACTAAGGCATCTAAAGCCCGACCGCATTGGGCATGGCATTCAGGCCGCTTATGATGAAACTGCCCTCAAGATGCTTAAGGACAGCGGCACCGTACTTGAGATTTGCCCTTCATCGAACCTGTACACCCATGCGGTGGCGGATCTTCAAGAAATGAAGAAAGTGCTTGGCACGTTCAAAGCGTGGCAAATCCCACTCACCATCAATACAGACGGTCCTTACCTCATGAACACGCACCTTGCGCATGAGTGCGTCATGTTGCTGGACAACGATGTGCTGACCGAAGCCGATGTGAAGACCTGCTTTGAGAACGCAAAAAAAGCTTCGTTCATTCGCGGTTAAGACGGGCATTGTGCACGGCCGTTTCAGGCGCTAAAGAGTGGCCTAGAAGGTTGCATCAATGAGCGAACATATCTACATCATGTCGGCTGAAGAAATCGAAGGCATGCGCAAGGTCGGCCGTCTGGCTGCGCGGCTGCTTGACCACCTGAAAGACATGGTGAGGCCGGGCGTATCGACCGAGGCGCTCGATGTCGCCGCCGTCAAATTTACCAAGGAACATGGCGCCACCAACGGCCCATTGGGCTACAAGCCGGCGGGCATGACGCCCTTTCCAAAATCGATCTGCACGAGCGTCAATGACGTTGTTTGCCATGGAATCCCAAGCGCAAGGCAGATCTTGGTCGACGGCGATATTATCAACATTGACGTGACACCCGTCTTGAACGGCTACTATGGAGACACATCGCGTACTTTTTTTGTTGGCACGCCAAGCCCGGAGGTTAGGCAGCTGGTTGAAGTGACCGAAGAATGCCTCAAGCTTGGCATCTCAGAGGTCGCTCCAGGCAAACGCATTGGCGACATTGGCGCTGCGATACAGGAACATGCGGAACGCTTTGGCTACAGCGTGGTGCGTGAGTTTGTTGGGCATGGCGTGGGCAAAGTCTTTCACACCGCTCCCCAAATTCCGCATTTCGGTGAGCGCGGAAAAGGGCGGCGTTTTGTTCCGGGCATGGTGTTTACCATTGAGCCCATGATCAACATGGGAACCTGGCGCACCAAAATCCTGAAAGATGGCTGGACCGCGGTGACTGCAGACGGCAAGCTTTCAGCGCAATTTGAGCACACAGTGCTGGTGACCGACACAGGGGTCGAGATTTTGACGAAGGTTTAGAAGTGTTTCTCGTCATGCTAGGCGGGGGTTTCGAAGCCAGGCCGCCAGTTAATCGGCTTTGCCTGTCGAGCGGACCTTAACGCCGACCATTCTCGCAGAAAATTCAAGCGTCTTAACCCAAGAACGCATTTCTGGTGGAAAAGTAGCGTTGACGAGGCTTTGCAGGGTCATGTCGGTGCCAGAGAGTTTTGAACTCGCTGGTGTGGTCCCGACCTTTAAAGCGGGTCGCAGCCGAAAATCGTTAAGCAGCACATCTCCCGTTGCGGCCCCAGAAAAGTGTGAAATCGCGTAGTCCGGTCTCCAACTTAGGCGTATCGCGTTTGATAACTGCACCCACTGCGCAAGCGTGCTTAGATTTTGCAACGTGCCCAACCTGCCGTCTGTTCGAACCCACTCAGCGAAAGGAGGAAGGTCAGCGTTCAGCGTGCCGTAGTAATCAACAATTTGTCTGGCCATGAGTACTGGTATGTCCTCGAAGCCCGCCGCGTCGAGACCGGTCGAATGCACGACAGAGACCTGAAAGCCTAGGGGTCCTTTTGTGGCATCTAGAGCCTTAAGGGAGTTGGTTAAGATGCCATTGAAACAAGACAGCGGTACAAGAAGAACTTTGCCTGGCGGTTTTGTACCATGTTCTTGTTTCAATTTCGCCAACATATCCCATATGTCGTTGGCACCGAACGTGCACTCATTCCTAGACTTGTAACAGATGTTCCCGGTGCCCATCGCGCCATGGGTCATAAAAAAGAATAAGATGTTGTCCGGGCGTCTGGCAGCAATAGCCGCAACGATTTCCTTTGCTAGGTCATTTTCTGCAACACTATGTACATAGGCGTGTTCGTGATTGATTGTCGCAAATTGTGAGGCAGATTTGGGTTCCACAAAGACGTGGGTGTTCTCCTTGCTTCCCGTGATTTTAAATTGGTTGTCGACAGCACTGTTAGTCAGAACACGAAACTGCGCGCCATCATTTACCACAAGGATGTACATGACCGAAGGCACAGGTTGCGATGTCGGCGTATGCGGCAGTGGTAGTTCGGCAACAAATTCGAGCTCGGCATTTTTGTTCGGCAGCTGGAGATGAATGTTCTTGTCGCCTGGAAGACGTAGCACGCGCCTTGTCACCCAATCGCTTTCCAAAGGATGGCTTTCGTAGATGACGGCTGAAAAATAACTATTGGGTGGGACATTTTCAAAGTCCACTGGTTCTGCAGGATGCCCTGCCCTGGCCCAGGTCCAACCATGTTCGCCCCTGATGTACGCGGAATACGTTCCGAGCTTGGCGGAAGTCCCGGTGTAGACGATGGCGGCGATGGCATTGGTTTCGATCTCGCCAAAAGAGGCCAGACGGTCATAGGGCATTTTCCCTTCCTGCACGGCATCGCCGCGTTTGTCGGCATAGCGATATATCACGGGATCGAGATCAAACGAAGTTGCCTCCTTATTTGATGGGTCGATCGCGATATCTCTAAATGCGAGGAAGGTTTTGGGGACCTCAAGGATATAGAAGTGGGATTGCTTTTGCGCCAGGACACCATAGTCAGGATCAGAAAAGAAATTGTAGATAGGCTTGTCATATTGAGGCGATGAAAAACGCAACATCTTCGATGTCTCATCGCGATGGTGCCAAATGCCTTTTGGGCGCGTCTCGAGCCCGAGCACATTGACGATGTCAAGGTATGCAAACCTTGCATCAAAATAGATTTCCGTCGCATAGCGGGCTGTTTTTTCGTTCGCTTGCAAAGCCGCCTTCAGCGCAGTTATGTGTGGTTTGGAGGGGGCTTTGCCGGCGGTCGCATCTGGGAGAATGGCCGCCAGCGCGCTGCGCAAAAGAGCGACCGATTTTGAGTCGCTCTGATTGGGAGCGAGGTCTTTGGTCGTTAGGGCGCGTGAAAGAACAAAAATGCTTGTGGCAAGCGCCTGCGATAGGTTTAGCTTTGGATCGACCCCGCTCCCTTCGGGACCGCCGCCCGAGATAGCGGTCAAACCCTCAAGCGGGTCTTTTGCTGGGCTTGGTGGTTGCGACTTCGGGCAGGCGCATAACAGCAGGGCGGCGATTCCAAATAAAAATAAATTCTTCATATTCACCTAATACATAGATTCTAAGTTCTAAGGGCGCAATTGGCCACTAGAACCGCCTTTTTTTGTTCCTGAATTGGGCCGGATATTCTCTCTAAATGGCTGTTGTTTCGGCCCAATCAGACCATTCGCTATGGCTAGCCCTAAGAAAATGAGGGCTGAGCCACCGATCGCATTCCAGCTAAGCTCTTCACCCAAAACCAACCAGCCAAGCAGTACGCCGATCACCGGGAAAAGCAGTGTGGAAGATGACACAAAGTTGGCGCCTGTTTCTTTTGCCAAATAATTAAACAGCGCGAAGGCGGTGGCGGTGCCAAGCAGGGCCAGCCCAAACACGCTCCCCAACGCCTTGGCCGATGGCATAGACATGTTTTGTGGGGCGTCAAAGAACAGCGCCGCTGGTATGAGTATGGCTGCAGCCAAAATGAGCTGGCCACAAGCCGCGGCAATGCTCGGAATATGCGTCAGGTTCTTCTTCGAATTGACGACGCCTATGGCGTAGCAGGCCGAGGCGACGAGAACCAAGAACGCGCCCCATTCGCTTTGGTCCTCCACTGACGCCATGGCCGGCACGAAAATGAGCAGTATGCCGCCAAAGCCCAACGCGATTCCCAAGCCACGCATGAAATGCATGTGTTCGCCGCGAATGTAGAAATGGGCGATCATGGCCGTGAACATTGGTGTTGTCGCGTTGATGATGGCTGCAAGCGAACTCGAAATACTTTCTTCGCCAGCGCTAATGAGAAAAAAGGGTAGGGCTGCCGAAAATACGGCATTCACCAACATATAAGGCCAGGCATGCCAGTGGGGCCGAAGGCGCTCGCCAAGAATTTTGAGTAATGCAAACAACAGTATCGCGCCCATCGTCACGCGCCCAGCGACCATTGTAAGCGGCGGGATTTCTTGCACCGCGACCTTGATGAACAAGAAGGATGGGCCCCAGCAAAAGCTGAGCAACAGCAGCAAGAAGTAATGTTTTGCGCTAGGCGATTTTGCCGCGGGCGATTGTACTGTCATGGGACACCAATAATCTTAAATGAATTGTACGGCATTCTAGCTGCCTTTGGGGTTGGGCACAAGCCTACCGCGCTATGCGACCCCTTGAAAGCTTAAAAGATTTAAGCGATTGCAGTGATGGACCGCTAAAGCGAAGGAAAAGCCTTCATGGCCATTGTGCAATCGCTTCTTGTTTTGGGCCTCGTTATTGTCACGCTCGCCTTTGCCCTACCGGCGTTCATACGCATTTATGCCATGGTGAACGTGGGCAGCGCTGAGCCGCTCACGCATACATGGAAAGAGCGTTTGGCTTCGGTTATGCGCTATGTCTTTGGCCAGCAAAAGGTGCTCGAAGACCGGCCTTATGGGTTCATGCATTTCTTTTACCTGTATGGCTTTTTGATTCTCGGCATTGGCCACTTGGAGCTCGTGTTATTCGGGCTGACGCGCTTTGTTGAAGCGCTCGGTTACACGCCGTTTTTGTACCGCAATCTTCCCATGATGCCGACGTCATTGCTGCATGCGTACGAGTTCAGCCAGGATTGTATGGCAGCCTGCGTTGTCGCGGTCGTCAGCATTGCGCTCTACAAACGTATATCGGGCGGAGTCGCTCGTCTCATGCCGCGCTCGGCTGACGCGGAACGCATTTTGGTGCTCATTGGTCTGCTATACGTCACCTTCTTTGTGTTTATCGGCAGCGAAACCTTGGAGCGCATGCAATCGGGCGAGCTGCCCCATCATTGGCTGTGGCATCTGCCCGTGAGCTCTGCGCTTGCGCTTGCCTTTGGCGACATATCTCATGGCACGGTCGCCGGCGCAAACATGGTCGGCTTTTTCATGCACCTTGGCGTGTTTTTGGGCTTTGCCTGCTACATCCCCTACTCAAAGCATCTGCATCTGGTATGCGCTGGCCCAAACATTTATTGCCGCCACTTTGATGCAGTCGCAAAGCCGCGCAGCATTGATTTTGAAAAGTCTGAGAAGTTCGGCGTGGATCGCGTGCATGAGCTGTCATGGAAGGCGCTGCTCGACACATTTGCGTGTACGGAATGCGGCCGTTGTGATGCCGTTTGCCCCGCGCATTTGACTGGCAAGTCGCTAAAGCCAAAGAAAGTGCTGCACGACATCAAGATGAACCTCCGCTACGAAAACTGGGCTGGGCAGAAAGAGTTCCGTGATGCCTTGGGCCGCGTGGCGAAGGGCAAAGACGATGTGGAAAAAGCCTATGTCCCCAAGACGCCACTCGTGGCACGCGAGCCAATTTCTCAAAATGATAAAGAAAAGGTGCTGCCCAATGGCGCCTACAACATTGAAGGCCAGGTTCACCTTGATGATTTGTGGGCTTGTACGACTTGTGCTGCCTGCGTTGAGGCCTGCCCCGTGCTTATTGACTCGGTGCCAACCAGCCTCATGGAAATGCGCCGAAACCTGGTCATGATGGAAGCCGATGGCTACCCCAAAGAGCTTAATGCAGCCTTCAGGGGCCTCGAGCAAAAAGCAAACCCCTGGGGGGTCTCGCAAGACCGCCGCATGGAATGGGCCGAGAGCTTAGATGTGCCGCTGCTTGCAGACCAGGGCGAGCGCGAAGTCGAGTACTTGTTCTGGGTAGGCTGCGCTGGCGCCACCGACGAGCGCGCCAAGAAAATCCAGCAGGCGCTGGTACGTGTGCTTAAAGCCGCCAATGTGGATTTTGCCGTCATGGGCTGTGAAGAAAAATGCACGGGTGACCCGGCGCGTCGCATGGGGCATGAGTATCTGTACGACCAACTTGCAAAAGAAAACGTGCAGGCGCTAAACACGTATCAGGCGGCGAAGAAGTTTAAGAAAATCTTTGCCACCTGCCCGCACTGCTTTAACCAGCTCAAAAACGAATACAAAGATTTCGGCGGCCATTACACGGTGCAGCACCATACGGAATTGCTGTCTGAGCTGCTCAAAGATAAACGCATTCCGCTTGCAACCAAGGCGGCCCTCAAAGAGACCATCACCTTCCACGACCCCTGTTACCTAGGGCGCTACAACGAGGTCTACCAGGCGCCGCGCCAAGCCCTGGCGACATTGCCCGGCGTGAGTGTGGTCGAAATGACCATGAATCAAAAGAAGAGCTTTTGCTGCGGTGCGGGCGGTGGGCGCATGTTCATGGAAGAGCACATTGGCAAGCGCATTAACTTGGAACGCACTGATCAGGCCATTAAGACGGGAGCCGCCACGGTCGCTACCGGCTGCCCCTTTTGCATGACCATGATGTCCGATGGTGTCAAAGACCGCGGGGCTGATGAAACCATGCGGGTTAAGGACCTGGCTGAGGTAATTGCAGAGCGATTGGTGTAGCCTTTTGCCCTAGCGGCTGCGAGCTTTTGTAGTCGTCCATAAATGATCGGTAGTCATGCAGAAATTGGTTGAGGGTTTTTCTGGTCACCATGGCTCTGCACATAATGTGCATGGCCTCATCGCTTTCCGCGAGCTGGTATTTGCGCGCAATCAGTTTTTGTTCCGCTTGCAGCTTGGTTCGTTTGTTTTGGTTCTTTATTTGTTTGAGGTCCGGGTATTGGATGTGAACAATAATGCTGTCGTCATTTAGCGTCACATGTTCGCTCGGAACAAATTGAAGCAGCTGTTTTTTAAGCCAGGCGGCGTCGGCGAGTGCGTTAAGGGCTATTTTTTTAAACCCATCGGCTCCATGTAGGCGAATGGATTCCCACAACAATACGGCGTTTCTTCCATCTCTCGAGCTCATCATCGTGGTATCTCTTGAGCCGATGTATTGAACGTGTGCATTGGCCCTGCCATCGCGCATGAGTTCGTCATGAGAGGACTTGGTGGTGAGCAAAATTCCAGTGATTGCAGCAGTGCCAAAGGTCTTGTGGCCAGAGATGTTCATGCTCTGCGCGTATTTGAAAACATGGCCATATTTTTCTGGGCTAATTAAAGGAAGCCACGCTCCGTAGTAGGCGCCGTCTGCATGAATGTAATATTTGTCATTGGGCAAATACTTACCCAAGATTTGCGCCAGTTTCTGGGCGCTATCTATAGCGCCTTTCATAGTGGTACCGATATTAGCGTTCATGATGACCGGGCCAAGAGCGCCGCGTTCTTTCAGCTCCGACAACTGGTGCTCGACATCGGCATAATCTATCTCGCCATTTTTTTGTGATTTGACCCCGGAAAATTCCACTCCCAAAATATGGGCGCTTTTCCTAATCGCGTAATGCGAGTCGCTGGATGACATGACGCGAATATTGTTGGCTTCGCCGGGGTATCTTTTTTTAAGGAGTTCCCTGCCTTGGAATAAGCCAAAGAGAATTCCCTCAGTGCTTCCAGACAGCACATACCCCCAGTAAGTGCCTTGGCCCAAGTGGTATAGCTCTGCCGCGTACCGCAAAATGCTTTGCTCAAAATATTTAGAATGGCTGGTAAAATTTCCGGAGGTGTCGAACGGGTCGCCAGCGTTGTTGATGTTGAAATGGCTAATTTCATCGATTATTCGCGAGACGTTTTGGGGGCTCGCGAAGGCCAGAGCGCCTTCGCGCTGGACATACGCCAGATTCATGGGCGGGCCGGGATAACCAATGGAGAGGTTGTAATCCTTGCGCAAGTTCAGCAAATAACTGGCCAGGATCTGTTTTCTTGTTCCACCCTCAATCTTGCAGAGCGGTGTGGTTTCGGCGTTCTGCATAAGGCGAGTATATTCTGGCGCCCGATTCTCGGCTCTTGCTAGATTGCTCGTCAAAATAGACATAAAGAGCCACAGCAACGTAAAAGACACCGTCTTCATGCTCTCCCCCGAGAGCCAAGATGTTCCTAACTATGAGCGTCTCAAAAATCGTTTTGTTGCTTAGATTTGAGTCCGCAGGAGCGGTCTGCCTGAATCGGCGGACTACCCACACCCTTAGGGCTGTTATGTCATCGAGATACTTTTAAGGGGGCGGCAATGTCGATGACACGCGTGCGTTTCGCTGTTTTTGCCTGGTTCGTTCTGAGCTCAGTCATTGGCAACCCATGTTATGCATTTTTCGGTGACTGGTTTGGTGCAGGCGCTACCGGGGGGGCCGAGCTTTCTTCATCCGGGGTTGCCACGGGCGCAGCTGGCGCCGCTTCGTCCAATACAGATATCATGGGCTACGTGATACAGGCGACAGGAATTACGGCCAGTGTGACCGGCGTTGTCTCTGCGGGCCCACAAATTTACGAAATTTTCAAACACAAGGATGCCAGCGAGATCAGCTGGGGTTGGCTGCTTCTCAATCAAGTTAGCAACCTCTTATGGGTCGCTTATGGCGCTATGGTGAATGACACGATTCTCACGTCATCAAGCGTGGTCTCGACCGCATGCGGCGTGGCACTGATTGTGGGTAAATCCTTATACAATAAGCCCGCCCAAGTTAGGGGCGGCGCACGTGCTGCCGCCCAAGGTGTTGCTCCTGCGGTGGCTGGGGCAGGATCAGGGACGCCGAGGTCCAACCGGGGTCGGCAGCGACGCGCTTCGGCGCCTTCGGTAATCGTAGGTTTCGATGCCCTAGCAGTGCCCGTAGTGGCAGCAATGCCAGGAATAGCCACCACCGCTCCGGTAGCGGAACATTGCATTCCAATCGGGATGGTCGCAGAGGCACACTAAAGTCGAAAAACGCGGGTCCCATCGACGCCGGCGGCAGCACGTGCTTGCCAAGCGGTTTAACATCTGGCATAGTTTCTGCACATTTGGCGTCACGCGCTTGAATGAGCAGGGGTTCTTCCCATGAAAACCATCGTTTTTTGCTGCTAAATCGCAGCCACAATCAAGTCAAAAGCGCCGCGCGTTGTCCGCGCGGTTGTTTTGTTTCGCCCTTAGGCGTCACCCCATAACGATTGAACAAAAACGATAAGGATTTTCATGAAGACTTCTACTGGCCCTGCATCTATGCAGGGTGAACGCACGTTTCCATATATTTTGAAAATGATTCGGCCCTTCTACTGGCATGTCGCCTTTATGTTTGCCTTAGGAGTTGTTTGGTCAATTGACGTATCGCTACGCCCTTACTTGCTCAAGGTCATGCTCAACCGACTCGAGCTGACAACACCTACGGCCGTGTTTGAGTCGTTGACTTTTCTCTGCGTTGCTTATGTGGCTGCTTCATTTGTGATGATTACCATGTTTCGGCTTTGGGACCAGATTGTGCAAGTCAACATGGTCCCTGCGATGCGCCGCAACATCATCAACGGCATGTTCTCGCATCTCATTAAACACAGTCACAGCTACTACCAGAACAATTTTCCTGGTAGCCTCACAAACAAAATCAACGACCTCGCGACGCATACGCCTGACGTTGTTACCATTGCCATCGACCGCTTCTTCTCTCACACGCTGGCGCTTACGGTCGCGATTTATACGGTATCCAAAGTGAGCACAGTGTTTGCGCTAATTCTGTTTGGCTGGGTGGCTCTATTTTTTGCGGTGACGCTTGGCACACTACGTTATGTCGAGGGACTTGCCGACGCGTGGTCAGAGCTCGGCTCGACGTTTACCGGCCGCTCGGTAGACGTTTTGTCCAACATGTTGTCTGTTCGCCTGTTCGCGAGGCATGCGCGAGAGCGGTCATCTGTCGACGAACTGCTTGGCAATACTGTGAAGGCTGAGAGAAAATTGCAACGCGCCTATTTTTTCATTTGGTGCAGTTACGGGTATGGCATCGTTTTGATGCAGGCGTTTAACCTGTATTTTCTGATGAAGGGATACCAAAGCGGCTCTGTTACGGTCGGTGACTTCGCGCTGGTGTTGGTGATCAATATTTCGATTGTTGATTTTTTGTGGCAACTTGGCAGAGACTTTACAACCGTGTCAAAAGCACTCGGAAAAATTTCACAAGCCTTGCGCTTAACAACCACTCCCATTGAGATCGTTGACGCACCGAATGCCAAAGATCTGGTTGTCACGCGCGGCGAAATCGTGTTTGATCAAGTGCATTTTCAATACAAGGGCGCTAACGCGCTATTCAACGACAAGTCGATCGCGATTCCAGCCGGCCAAAAAGTGGGACTCGTGGGTTATTCGGGCAGTGGAAAAACCACGTTCGTGAACTTGATTTTACGTCTGCACGACATTAAGTCTGGGCGCATTCTCATCGATGAGCAAGACACGCGTTTTGTCACGCAGGATTCGCTGCGCCAGGCCGTGGCTATGATTCCCCAGGACCCATCGTTGTTTCATAGAACCCTGTTCGAAAATATTCGCTATGGCCGCGATGAAGCGAGCGATGCCGACGTCGTTGAAGCCGCAAAGCGCGCGCATGCGCATGACTTTATTGCGCTGCTGCCGCAGGGATACGGGTCAATGGTTGGCGAACGCGGCATAAAGCTCTCTGGTGGCCAGCGCCAGCGCATTGCAATCGCCCGAGCGATTTTAAAAAACGCACCGATCTTGATTTTGGACGAAGCAACAAGCCAGCTTGATTCCGTCGTTGAGGGCCACATTCAAGACAGCCTGTGGCAACTCATGCAAGGCAAGACGACGCTGGTGATCGCGCACCGCCTATCGACGCTGCTTCGCATGGATCGTATTTTGGTGTTTGAACGAGGTAAAATCATCGAAGATGGAACGCACGCTGAACTGCTTGCCCGCGGCGGCCGTTACGCGACGTTGTGGGATGCACAAGTGGGCGGGTTTTTGCCTGACCGCGCGACGAATGTAGCCGGCCAAGATGCTGCCAACTAGTACGCATGGCATCGGAAGCTACCCCACGCCTGTTCTGTTTTAACGAAGCAAGTCAGATGGCTGAAGTGAAAGCTTGGCCATTTCGATTTCGCTGACCTCAGGCGGGTGCCGCGATGGTCCCAGAAGCACATTAAAACGAGCCTGTAACGTGCCTGGGATCCCATTGACGCCCGCAGTGATACGTTATAAAAAATGTTTAATGTTATCTAATCAAATACCATTGAGTCGTGTTCACCAATTCCTTTGCATACTCGTTACAGGCTTGCTGTTTTCGGTGGCTGGCCTTGCCAGCCGCGCTCCCTCCGATGAAACCGTTGACCTGTTGTCGGCACGCGACGCCGCGTTCTTAAATTGCACTTTGGCGAAACAGGCATTGTCTCGCCGACTCGAGCCCATGGAAAACCCACGCGTTTGGGGTGGTCATGACGAAGGAAGGCTCTATGACCATCTTCACCAGCTGAAGAGCAGGGTTGAGCTGATAGAAAGCATGTTGGACAAGAAAAACCGGGCCGACCTTAGTCAGGCTCGAATTGCTTTTGAAGAACTCACTTATTTGGCAAATCTTGCGGCTGGTTTTGCATTTCCCGAAGGGAGGCTGGACCACAAATACGTTGGTGGCAGAGAAGAGCTTCACCACGTTATCGAGGCTCGCAAGGCCCTGATTCCTTTTATAGAAAGGCTTCAGCCGGATGTACTCGAATCATTTCCGCTATCTGGACCGTTATCTTCAGCCACCGAGCCACAGCCCCCCCCGGCAGACGATGCGCCTGAAAGAATGCTAAAGGTTTCGCGCCTTTACCAGCAAATGCCTTTAGATGAAGAAGCGCTTGTAAGAGCGTTGCAGGGCGCGGCAACGCCGTTTGGGTTTCAAAGGAACAGTTTGATGGAGTATTCCCGGTTCTTCAAAGACCGGGGTTTGGATTTCGCCGAGTCTTCTGGGGCCGCCGGTGCAGAACCCACGCTTTCTTACGAAAATGCTTTGTCTCGCCTTCACAGGCTAGTAGGCGATTGGAAGATGTTAGGAGAAGAAAAACCGGCTCCTACTGAGCAGGAGATTTTAGCTTATCGCGCTCTTGCCCACAGAAATGCGCTCATCATTGACATCTTGGCCCCGGTCGCGAAAAAACGCGGTTTTGCCCCTGATGATATCGATGGTATTAGGCCTGCCGAAAAGCCGCATCTGGACGCGTTTCGCCGCGTGGATCTAGCCCTTCTGCTGGCTTATTTGAACATTCGTGACTTGAACTTATATGAAGATGGATTCGCGACCGCCGGTGGCGAAACCGCCGGCGCAGCATTAGGGCGGCAAAGGGCAAAGGCAGCATTTCTTAGTGGCCGCATGGACGGTGCCGCAGATTGGAATCAACGCGCCGGCGCAGCATCACGGCGGCAAAGGGCATATGCTGCATTTCTTAGTGTCCGCATGAACGGTGCCGCAGATTGGAATCAACTCTATGCTGCGCGGGCCGCCTTCAAAAACATTGAAGATGAACTCGAGATGTTGGAGAAGGCTGTGTTCTTGGATAGTCGCCTGACCCACAATCAAGCGCGCATTGTTGAGCGCCTTAAGGAAGCCGCCGAAACGCTGCGTGTTTCGATTCGTCAAGCCAATGAGCTTGACATGGTTTCGGTTGATTGTGCCGCTCTTGTTCCGCCATCCGCGAAGCCGGCGAGCGCTGTTTTAAGCCATGACCCCTTTGACCGACTTTTGCTTGACTGTTTGGCTGTCATTGCTTTCCACTCGCCTGATGTTTTTGCGGGTGGTGAAAGCAAAGAAGCGACTGTTCCGGTTGATCCTGCTTCAAGTAGGGAAAAAAGTGGTAAGCAAAAGAAAAACGCCAAAAAACGAGGGAAGTATCGCGAAAAATCTAAGGCTGCGGGCAAGGCCGCTAAAGGTTCAGGGCCCGCTGTGCGGATGCCGATGACCGAAGGCGCTGCTCTGACTGCAGCAGGGTCGCCAGTCGGTGCAGCGTCATCGTCATCATCATCATCATCATCATCATCATCGTCATCATCATCGTCATCATCATCCTCGTCCTCCTCCTCGTCATCATCCTCATCTTCTTCTTCTTCGTCTTCCATCTCTTGTTCGTCTTCCTCTTGTTCTCCGCCGGCAAGGCCGCCCAAGCCACACGTCTATTTGACGCGAGCGGACCGAAGAAACATATGGGCGGATTTGAGAAGAGATGAGCGCATTTTCTTTGAAACGCTTTTTAACGTTATCTCAAGCGGAACGCGCGGTATGCATGGCACGTTCACCGACCAAGAGCTCGCTACCAACGCTACCCGTCTGGCCCGAAGAATGCATGCGCGGGGCGCGAGCAGTGCTGTTGAATTCCTAGGGCATGCGCTAAAAGTGCATGAGTCGCATGGATTTGAACCAAAGAGTGGGCGGCTCAATATGTTGACCCTGCGCGCCAAATGCATCGAATTCGGCTTTTTCCCCATCTCTGAAAATAGAGATTGGGACCCCGCAGTCAGCTGGGCAAGGCCTGAAGATGACGAAGCCCGCAAGAAATACATGGCAGCTCTAGAGCGAGATCGCGTGGCCCGCGAAGCCAGCGAAAAGGCAGCGAAAGGCAAGGTCTCTAGCGGCGCGAAGCCAGCCAAGACATTGGGTGCCTCCAGGACGTCGGGCTCATCCAGTAGCAGCCCAAAGAAATAAAGAATGCGTGGAGTGTGTATCGATTAGGTTTGAGACCCGCCCGGGTTCTTCAGGCGTTCTATGCGCTAAAGGGCGTGGTCCTACCATAATCAGCGCCTGCCAAACGCGACAGGGGGTCAAGTTTTTTGACATCGATGCGGCCCTTAGAATCCAAGATCTCGGGGTTTAGGTGAACCCGCACGACTTCGCCCAAAATTAGGTCGGCTTTGCCGTCACCAATCGGAACAATTTGGCTGAGCACGCATTCCATTTGTCCGAGTGAACCAGCGACGCGCGGCGCCGTTATGCGATCAGATGGCTGAAGCGAGAGTTTAGCCATCTCGATTTCGCTGACCTCGGGTGGGTAGTCGCCGCCGGCGATGGTGATTTGCTTGGCCATATCGACGGAACAAATGTTGACCACAAATTCCTTGGAATCAAAAATGTTGCGCGCTGTGTCTTTGAGCTGTCCGTCCTTACGTTGCACGGCGATGGAGAGCACGGCAGGATTTACGCAGACCATATTGAAATATGAAAAGGGCGCCGCATTCACCACGCCATTTCGGCCGAGTGTGGTGACAAGTGCGATTGGGCGGGGGGTTACCAGGGCATTAAATAACCCATAGCGGTCAGAAAACTGGGCGATGTCTTGTGAAACAAATGGCTTCATGGGCAGGAAATAGCAAGGCAAGAAACCTTAAGCAATGGGGGTAAATCGGCCGAAATATTTTAAGGCAACGGGTAGGTTGTAGACAACACCGTTCTGGCATCACAGAACATATGGGATAGGATTCGCCGATGAAAATGACATTGAAATTCGCCTTGAGTATTATTTTTCTTGTCGCATTCCGAAGTTCTGCTTGGGCCGACGGCGGGCCGAGACGCGTTTTAAGAACTCATCAGTCACAGACCATCAATCGAGCGGCCAAAGAGACTCGGTCTGAACGGGTAGCGAAACTTATAAGTCATAAGAGTGCTGTTGGGGGCTCGCTTCCGCCACTCGATCTGCGCGACGCGCTGCGCCGAGCTATCATTTGTAAGCGGATCACCGCGAAGCACGTGGAGATTATTGACGTATTGCTCAGGCAGCATGTCAAGTCAGAATTCAAACCAAGCCTTGCTGCCGAGTTGTTCGATGCAACAAGGGCGGCCGCTGCAGAGGCTGATGCAACACGGGCAGAGAGGCGCGCTAAGGTCATGCATTTGCTTTTTGCCGCAGGTGCAAGCGCGTATGACCCGACTTTTCAAATAGCCATCGATTACGATTCGCGCGCGGCACTAGCACAGCTTGTGGTGGGAGCGAAAGCCGAATTCGAGCGAGAGCAGGCAGCTGAAAAAAGCATAAAAGAAAAACTCTCGGCGCAAAAACGATACGAGTCTTTGTTGATGAATGCATGGTTGCACGCGAACGAGCACAAAGAAGGCAGGAAGGCGCTTGCCGATTTTCTTCTTCCGCTCTTGCCGCAGCGGATAGACATTCTGCCCAGGGCCGCAACCTCGAAATAACTTTGCCGATGACTCCAGGTTGTTTGCCTGCGCAAACAACCGGAGGCGTTTTTTATGGCACTCGTAGATAGGGTCGTTGGCAATTCTCCGCGAAAGGATGCATCATCGCCTTCGTCTTCGCTTTCGCTTTCGCCTTCGTCTTCATCGCCCAGTCGTTCGGTTCCTGACGTTTCGGACGACCTATTTCAAATTTGCCGCGCGGGTTCGGCGCGAGCTGTCTTTCTCCTGTTAAAAGAAGGTGCCGACCCGCTGCTTAGAACAAACACCGATGGGAGCATTAGAGCATCCCCCTTTGTTGTCGCTTGCGGAGCCGGCAATGCGGACGCCGTTTGCCAAATGATCAGCTTCATTGGCGCGCCTGGTGCCGTGACGGCAAAGCGGCGCGCGGAAATTGCAAGTGCATTGTGGGCGGCAATACAGAACAACCGAGAGAAAGTTTTTGACGTCGTTTTAGAACTGTTAGGCGGATTTGACTCGTTTTCGCCAATGGAGCGATATCAACTGATGCGCGCTCTGAGCAATGCAGCCAAGTTCGGCCACATTGAAATCACCAAAAAAATTCTTGCGGTCATAAAAAGCCCATCACTGCTCAGTGCTGGAGAACGCACGGAAATCGATTCGCTTGTGCGGTTTGCTGGAAGAGAAGGTTGCTTCGAGCTGCTCGCTTGTTTACTCAAGTTTGGGTGCGGTCTGACCGATTTGCCGAGTTTTGGTATTGCCACCGACAAATATGCCGCGCTGGACGCCTTATTGCCAGAAGATCAAAGGGGAGTTCTCGCGCTGCGGGATTGGCTCGTTTCGAAGCTCAATGACAAGCAGGTCAGCCGCCGCTGGTTTCCAGGTTCTATGCTGGCGCAACCCTATGAAGGCAATAATGGTCAAGATGGCGCAGCGATCGGCGATATTCTTTTGGCGCTGCCGCAGTGTTTTTCAAGTCTCGTTGGTTTTTCGCTTCGTCCAGCCTACGTCAAGTCACGAGACATGGCCGCTTTGATATTGTTTTGCGTCGGATCGCAAGGCATGATGCTGCCTGCATCAGTGAAGTTGTGGAAAGGCCAAAAGTTCTCGCGTGGCGACATGAAGAAGGTTTTCGACGACTACGCCGCGGCATTTCAGCGGGCGTTTATGATGAAGGTCGAAGACGCGGAGCTTAAAACCGCAATCCATTCTGTCGCGCGCCTCATGCGAGCGCAAAATCGCTTTTACGCGCGCAAAGATTTTGACGCTGAAGTATTTCTGGCATTGCGAATGAGTCGCTTGGCCCTGCGGGCCTTGAAGAACTGAGCTTTCTTGCATCATTAAGCTCTCTTGCACGACGGGGCTTTTAAGGTATTGGCATGAAAACTGAGGTTATCATGGCCGAATACGCCCCCGATGGTTACGACGTAGCTGGCCCAAGAAACATGCGTTTGGAGCTCGAAGACGGCAGTATTTTCCTTGGCCGTTCATTCGGCGCTTCTTTGGCCGCCGACGGCGAAGTTGTTTTCAGCACCGCCATGACCGGATATCCCGATTCACTTACGGACCCATCCTACCGAGGGCAAATCCTTGTTCTGACCTACCCGTTGCAAGGCAACTACGGCGTGGGCACAGGGCCGTTTGAATCCGAACGCATTCAAGTGCAGGGATTGGTGGTAGGCCACGCATCCCGTTTCGGCAGTCATTTCACATACGCGCGCAGCCTCGGGCAGTGGCTAAAGGGCGACGGCGTTCCTGGCTTATGCGACGTAGACACGCGCGCGCTGACCGAGCGCTTGCGCGAGCGCGGCACCATGAAGGGGCGGCTCGAATTTGTTAATGGCACTGCGCAAGCTGCTAAGAGCGCTCGTCGCCCGAGCGTCGACATGTCTAACGTGCTAAAACTCGTGACCCCGGGCGATCTTGCGCTTCATGTACCCGAGCAGCCGTGTGGGCTACGGGTACTCATGATCGATCTGGGTTACAAGGCTTCGTTGCTTGGCGCGCTGCTTACACGCGGCATTGAGGTGCTGCGCGCACCGTGGCATGCGGCGTGGGAATGTCACATTGATTCGGTCGATGGCGTATTTATGAGCAATGGCCCCGGCGATCCGACGTCGACTGGCGATCTGCCGGCACGCGTGGGCGCCCTATTTGCTTTGGGTAAACCAATATTTGGCGTGTGCATGGGGCACCAGATTCTAGGCCTTGCTGCCGGTGCATCGACAAAAAAAATGCGCTACGGGCATCGCGGCGTTAACCAGCCGGTGCAGGATTTGCTGACAGGTCGTGGTTACATCAGCAGTCAAAATCACGGCTACATGGTCGACGACAGCACTTTGGCGAAAGGCTTTTTGCCTTGGTTTAGAAACTTGAATGACAATAGCAACGAAGGCATTCGCCACGCCAAGCTGCCCATCTACTCTGTGCAGTTTCACCCTGAGGGCGCGCCGGGCCCGCACGATACAACGTTTCTGTTCGACCGTTTTGTCGATGACCTCTGGCATTACAAAGCACGCGACAAGTCATCGGTGTCCGTGGCGTCAGTGGCGCCATCGATTAAGCGTGATGAGGTGCAGCTGTGAGACATGACCGCCCCAAAAAAGTGTTGGTGCTTGGCTCTGGCGCACTTCAAATCGGCCAGGCGGGTGAGTTTGATTATTCTGGCTCGCAAGCCTTGAAGGCCTTTGCCGAAGAAGGCGTGGCAACGGTTCTAATCAATCCGAACATTGCAACCGTGCAAACCGACAAGGGCCTTGCCGGCGAAGTTTATTTTTTGCCCGTGGACCCGTGGCATGTCGAGCAGATACTCGAGCGAGAAAAATGCGACGCGATTGCCTTAAGTTTTGGTGGCCAGACGGCCTTGAACTGCGGGCTTGCACTTGAGGCAAGCGGTGTACTCGCGCGTCTTGGCGTGCGCGTGCTTGGTACACCGGTTTCGGCAATAAGGGATACCGAGGACCGCAAACTCTTCGTTGATCGTTTGGATGAAATCAACGTGTGCTACGCCAGAGGCCGAACCGTGCACTCGGTCGATGCTGCACTCGAAGCGGCGCGCACAGTGGGCTACCCTGTCATGATGCGTTCGGGTTTTGCCCTCGGTGGCCTTGGCTCTGGCATTGTGCGAAACGACGATGAATGCCTTGCGCTTGCCACCCAAGCCTTCATGCAAGTGTCGCAGGTTCTTGTCGAAGAATGCCTCTACGGCTGGAAAGAAATCGAATACGAAGTGGTGCGCGATGCCGCAGACAACTGCATTACCGTCTGCAACATGGAAAACATTGACCCCATGGGCATTCACACGGGTGAGTCTGTTGTCGTAGCGCCATCGCAGACATTGGATAACACAGAGTACAACATGCTGCGCGACGTGGCCATGAAGACGGTGCGTCATCTCGGCATTGTGGGCGAATGCAACATTCAATACGCGCTGGACCCTAAGTCGCGCGCGTACCGAGTGATTGAGGTGAATGCGCGTCTGTCGCGTTCGTCAGCGCTTGCGAGCAAAGCCACCGGTTACCCATTGGCTTACGTGGCCGCCAAAATCGCTTTAGGCTACACGCTGCCGGAAATCAAAAACAAAGTAACCGAGGTCACCACGGCATTTTTTGAGCCGGCACTCGATTACATCGTGTGCAAGATGCCGCGCTGGGACTTGCAGAAGTTTTCGGGTTCGCGCCAGCGCCTTGGCAGCGAAATGAAGAGCGTCGGAGAGGTCATGGCCATTGGCCGCACTTTCCCCGAAGCGCTGCAAAAAGCCATGCGCATGCTTGAGCTGGGCGCCGACGGTTTTGACCCGAACATGTTTTCACAGGGATCGCTCTACGAAGAACTCGAGAATCCAACACCGCGGCGTTTTTTTGCGCTCGCCAAAGCTTTTTATGACGGTATGTCTGTCGATGATGCGCACAAAAGGACGTACATCGACCCCTTCTTTTTAGGGGGCATGAAGGCGCTTGCTGATGAGCAGCGAAATCTTAGCGATAGCAAGACCACGATTGACCAGCTGCCGGTAGAGCGCTTGCGCATGCTTAAAGTCCAAGGATTTTCAGATGTTCAGCTCGCCAAGTGCTTGAAAGCAGATGTCGGCGCGGTTCGAGCGCGCAGGCATGCGCTGGGCATTCGGCCAAAGCTCTTGCAGATTGACACGCTCGCAGCCGAGTTTCCTGCCAAAACCAATTTCTTGTATTTGACCTACAGCGCCGACAGCCACAACATTTCCCAGGCCGCGCGGCCTTCGGTGCTGGTGCTCGGTTCTGGCTGTTATCGCATTGGTTCTAGCGTGGAGTTTGACTGGTGTGCTGTGAGCGCAGTGCGCACCGCAAGGCAGCTTGGCTACGAGGCCATGATTCTCAACTCGAACCCCGAGACCGTGTCTACAGACTACGACATGTGCGACCGGCTGGTTTTCGACGAAATTTCAGTCGAGAACGTGCTCGAACTCTACGACTTTGAACGGCCCGCCGGGGTTGTGGTGAGCATGGGCGGTCAAACCCCCAACAACCTGGTGCTTAAGCTGCACGCGTCCGGCGTGAAAATTTTGGGCACATCGCCAGAGTCCATTGATACGGCAGAGGACCGCAACAAGTTTTCAAGCCTCCTCGATGAGCTCGGCATTAGCCAGCCCCGTTGGGCCATGGTTGAAGGCGAGCACAACCTAGACGCGGTGGCCCGCGCGCTTGGCGGTTTCCCTGTGCTTGTGCGCCCCTCTTACGTGCTGTCTGGCGCCGCCATGCGCGTGGCCGACACCGATGCGGAACTTCGCAAGTTTGTGCTCGAAGCTGAGGCGGTGGCCCGCGGCAATTCGGTGGTGCTCACGAAATTTGAAGAGGGCGCCAAAGAGATCGAATTCGATGGTGTGGCTGAGCGCGGGAGCGTCGTGCTTGAAGCCATCTCGGAGCATGTTGAAGAAGCGGGTGTGCATTCTGGTGACGCTACGCTCATGCATCCAGCGCAGACCTTGCTGCAAGGGCAACTTGAACGCATCAAAGACATTGGGTGGGCGTTAGCTAAGCGGCTCGCGATTTCTGGGCCATTCAATATTCAATTTCTCGTGAAGGGTGACGACATTAAGGTCATCGAGCTAAACTTGCGCGCGTCGCGCAGCTTCCCCTTTGTATCAAAAACCCTGGGCGTCAATTTCATTGAAGAGGCTATGCGTGGCATTTTGGGCTTAAGGCCGACCTCGTCGCTTAACGCTTGTTTGCCGCCAACCGATTACCTGGCCGTCAAGGCGCCGCAATTTTCCTTTACGCGCATCAAAGGCGCGGACCCGAGATTGGGTGTTGAAATGGCTTCCACGGGCGAGGTTGCTTGTTTTGGCCGCAGCAAAGAAGAAGCTCTGCTTAAGGCATATAGGGCTGTCGGCTTTAAGATTCCGAGCAAAGGTGTGCTGTTTTGCTTAGAGCAGCCGTCGCCGTTGGCGCCGGAGAAGAGGTTGCTGCTCAAGCTTGGTTTTGAGGTGTATGAACGTTGCACGTCGCTCGAGCAGGTCTCAGCGCTCTTTAAAGAAGGGCGTGTCGATTGGGTCGTAGCCGTGCCTAAACTAGGTCGCGCGACAGCAGACTACTTTGGCCGCGATGTGAGACGCCTTAGTGTCGATGCGGGAGTTAACCTAACGACCAACCTTCAGCTCTTTAGGGCTCTGCTTGATGCGCTGGTTCATCACAAACAAAAAAAGGGACCAGAGCTTTCACCCTGGTCCCACTATGTATTGGATGCCGCAGCACCCGCGGTTGCGTTGCCCCCCGTCGGCTTGAAAGCCCCCGTAGGAGTGTCCTCAGTAAGACACGCCCCTGCCGACGCAACCTACATACATAGCCCCCCTAAAAGTGTGTTTCGGACGTCGATCTAAATTGTTGCGGGCCAAAGATCGGCTTTTGTATTTTTTTTGTTTTTGTATTTTTTTTGTTTTTGTTTTTGTTTTTTTGTGTGCCAGGGCCGACTTCCGGACTTTGCCGGTGGCTTAAGGATTGCCCGGCGGCTTAACACCGAAGACAGCCCCAACGTCGCGCGATATGGAACCCGTTGAACCCGTGGAGCCGGTTGAACCTGTGGAGCCGGTGGAACCCGTGGAGCCACCAGAGCCCGAGCCGGACCCAGGCCCGGTTGGCGGAGCGGGGAACAAATCCGGAATGTTGTGTCCCGGAGCGTATGACTCGGATTCGGGCGGCAGCCATTCCGGAGCGCAGACCGGGAGGCTGCTTGGAACCCGGTTTAGCCACTCCGGAGCGACCGGAAGTTTGGTTAAGTCGCTTAACTCCGCCATTCCAATCGTCATCTTATCGTAGGGATGTTGCGAACCGTCGTCGTCGTACCAATACTGAATCAGCGCTTTCTCTCTCAAATTTTCATGCTGCCGCCAGACGGGATAGAGAAATCCGATGATGCTACCAATGGATGCCTTGCCGCCCGAGCTATGGCTGACCCAGTCGTATTCCTGAAGCTCGCCCGGTGGTCTAATGGTCGGTATCAGTTGAAACAGCAAGCTGCCCATTGGAATCGTTATTTTGTTGTCGTCGCCATTTTGTAAGAGGCCATCTGCCAAGAACATTCTTGCAGTGACGTTCGCAGCATGCTCATTCACCGACGCAATGGCAACTGGATAGAATGTCACACCATCGACCGCCGCGAGAGCTACACCATCGCAAAAGAGATATTGCTGCGGACGTCGTGTTTTGTCTTTACCGACGCCTGCACGGTGTTTTCCATAGGCTTGCTCGCGATAATGATAAATGCTGTTTAAGCACTCCATACGCTGTGTGTACTCGGCACGAACTTTATCAGCCGGTTCAGTTCCGGGCCCAATTTCAGCAGCACCGCCACTGAACACGCCGCTGCCCGAAGATGAAGATGACGAGCACGAAGAAGATGAAGACGAAGAAGATGAAGACGAAGAAGATGATGAAGCTGACGAAGACGAAGATGGTAGGGGCGATGAAGATGAGGATGAAGAAGAAGACGAAGAAGACGACGACGCTGCAGGTGCAGGTGCAGGTGGAGGTGGAGCTGTCGGCCTAGGAACACGCGGTTTCGTTCTTTTGGCGGGCGGCACTGGAGGAAGAGGTTTGCTTGCCCAAATAGGCACAGTCAATAGAAACAGCGGCAACACAACAATGGTTTTCAATCGCATAATAAGTCCCATTAGATAACTGTTGCGCTTCGCATAGCACGGGTTTGATCGCCTGGGAATTCCATAAACGGGTTTATGCGAGGCCTAATAAAACCCATTCCCTTGCGAGCTTTGACCTGATTTTCCCATGATTTCAGTGGGTTAGCCCACATCTTGTTGAATATCTGGCCGGCATTGGTAAATTTTAATTGAGAGATGGAGAAACCATATGAATATCTACACCTGGATTTATATATTGCTTCACCCTGACGGCCACTTGCGTTCGAGCAAGGCCTTTGCAATTTCGTTATGGGTGTTTCAAGTCGTATTAGGCATCTTTTTGTGCATGATTGGGACATTGAAATTTTCGGCTCCATTGCATGTTGTGAGAGGAATTGTTCCTTGGACGCCAACCATGCCTCCATGGCTGATTCGATCAACGGGTGCCATGGACGTGCTGGGAGGCGTGGGCGTCATACTGCCGTCTGCTACGCGCATCTTGCCAGTCCTGACGCCATGGGCGGCACTTGGGGTTATGACTTTGCAGTTTAGCGCCATCGTCTTTCACATTGCTCGCGGCGAAATGTGGGTAATATTGCTCAACGGCGCCTTGTTCGTGCTCGCGGTGTTGGTCCTTTGGGGCCGTTCGCTTGGCGCGCCCGTACTTGCGCGCGAGATCGTTAGGAAAGGAAAGAACCCGCGGGGTTGATCATTGGGGGGCTTTAGCGAGCCTTCACTCATGGGCTCAATGCGTCATGCAATAGCAGCCTTCTCCATCAGAAAAACGGCAGCACCTGTAGCCGGAGTCGCACTCTGAAGTCGATACCGCGTAGCAGTAGGTGAGATCTGTCGCCTGAGCTTTCTCCTGCTGCTTAGGCGGGAGCGCTCCGCACTTGCACTCACTTCCGTCGCCCCAAAGGACGCAGCACTCATAGCCCGTATCACATACTGACGTGGGCACAGCGCGGCAGTAAAGCTTCGCGTTCGATGGCAAGGAAATTAGTAGGCTTGTAAACAATGCTGCCCAACGCATTACTTGAAGGCTCATGAGCTTCTCTCTCTTTGGGTCACTTGCTGAGATTACAACACAGTGCGGCTCAAATTAAGAAATCGCCCTTGATTAATTTGTGCCTTTCATCACCGAGTCTTTCCGTTCCGTGTGCAGGTAGTTGACCACCAATCATTCGTATGGGTTAATGGCGGCTATGGGGTCTTATGTTGAGCTAGAGACATGCACCAATTTTTCTTTCTTGCGTGGCGCGTCACATGCAAGCGAATTGTTTGAGCGAGCTAAGGAGCTTGGCTATCACGCGCTGGGCGTTGCAGACCACAACACCATGGCCGGCATTGTCCGCGCGCATGTGGCAGCCAAAGAGAGCGGTGTAAGGTTGCTCGTGGGTGCACGCCTAGACTTTGTAGATGGCACGCCGTCGCTTCTGTGTTACCCCAAAGACCGCGAGGGCTATGCAAAGCTCTGTACACTTTTGACCGTGGGTAAGCGCCGCGCTCCTAAGGGTGAGTGCGAGCTCTATCTGCAAGACGTGGTTTCTGTCATGCGCGGGCATGGTGGCAGCGGCAATGGTTCTTCACACCATGTGTGGATTGTGCTGCCACCTGAGCCTGGTGGTGCTGATGCCGATCTCGCGACATTTAAAGAACAGCTGCAAATGCTCTCGCTGTCATGCCGGCGAAGGCCGGACTCAGACGCTCCCTCACTCTATCTTGCCATACGTTTCCTCTACGACGCCAATGCCGCGAAGCACATGCACGCGCTGGCCGAGTGCGCGGCGACGCTAAGCATTCCCCTTGTTGCCACCAACAACGTGCACGCCCACTGCAAAGAGCGCCGACCCTTGCAAGACGTGCTTACATGCATACGGGAGCTTTGCACCATTGACGACGCTGGCTTTCGCCTTCACGCCAATGCCGAGCGCCACTTAAAAGCCCCCGAAGAAATGCAGCGGCTCTTTGGGCGCTACCGCCAAGCCATCGCGGCCACGCAAGACATCGCTCGCGCTTGCACTTTTTCACTCGATGAGCTTTGCTACGAATATCCCAAGGCATCGATGCCGCCTGGCACGCCATGCGCTCAAAGTTACCTAGAGGCAGAGGTCGCGAAGGGTCTTGTGCACCGCTATCCACAAGGTCCTAGTGCCGCTGTATTGGCGCAGCTCGATCATGAGTTCGCTCTGGTCAAAGAGTTGAACTATGCACCGTATTTTTTGACGGTGTACGACATCGTCCGCTTTGCCCGCTCCAAAGGCATTTTGTGCCAGGGTCGTGGTTCTGCCGCTAACTCGATCATTTGCTACTGCCTTGGCATTACGTCGATTGACCCAGTGCAAATGGATTTGTTTTTCGAACGCTTCATTAGCAAAGAGCGCAATGAGCCACCTGACATTGACGTCGATTTTGAACATGAGCGCCGCGAAGAAGTGATTCAATACATCTATGAGCACTACGGACGCGACCGAGCAGGCTTGGCTGCGACCGTAATCACTTACCGAAAACGTAGTGCGCTGCGCGATGTGGGCAAGGCGCTTGGCATTCCACTCGAAGAAGTCGAAGCCTGGATTGAGCGCTTTAGAGGGCAATCACTCAGCGACGCGGTCAAAAACACCACCATGCTCTCCGCCCGCGAGCGCCTCTTTCTCACACTCGCGAGCGAGCTGCGTTCTTTTCCGCGCCACCTTGGGCAGCATGTCGGCGGCTTCATTTTGACCGAGCGCCCGCTGCACGAGCTTGTGCCTATTGGCAATGCGGCCATGGACGACCGCACCTGCATCGAGTGGGACAAAGATGACATTGAAACGCTCCGCATGCTCAAAGTCGATGTGCTCGGCCTTGGCATGCTTAGCTGCATCCGCCGCGCCTTTGATCTCTTGCGCGCTCACAAAGGTATTGACCTCACACTCGCAACACTGCCCGCTGAAGACCCGCGTGTGTACGACATGTTGTGCGCCGCAGACACCATTGGTGTGTTTCAGGTTGAAAGCCGCGCGCAAATGAGCATGTTGCCGCGCCTTAAGCCGCGTTGCTTTTATGACTTGGTTATTGAGGTGGCGCTGGTGCGACCCGGGCCCATTCAAGGCGATATGGTGCATCCATATCTGCGTCGCCGCAATGGTGAAGAGGCGGTGCATTTTCCATCTAAGGAGCTTGAACGTGTGCTCGCAAAAACGCTTGGCGTGCCTTTGTTTCAAGAACAAGCCATGCGCATTGCGGTGGTGGCCGCCGGCTTTACTAACGATGAGGCCGATGGCCTTCGCCGTGCCATGGCGACCTTCAAGCGTACAGGCTTGATTCACAAGTTCGAAGCCAAGTTTATTGAAGGCATGGTGAAGAACGGCTATGCGCTCGATTTTGCCGAGCGCTGCTATCAGCAAATCTTGGGTTTTGGTGATTATGGATTTCCTGAGTCGCACTCGGCCAGCTTTGCACTGCTTGTCTATGTGTCAGCATGGATTAAGTGCCACCATCCAGATGTGTTTGCCTGCGCGCTCCTCAATAGCCAGCCCATGGGTTTTTATGCACCGCAGCAAATTATTGACGACGCCAAGCGTCATGGTGTTGTGGTGCGTGCTGCCGATGTCAATCACAGCGCGTGGGAATGCACATTGGAAAGTGATGGGGCGCTTCGCATTGGCCTTGGCCAAGTGCATGGCCTTCGCCAAGACGATGGCGAATGGATTGTCGCTTGCCGCGGCCTGGTGCCATACAAGAGCCCTGAAGACTTGCAACGACGCGCTGGCATTACAAAGGCAGCGCTGGAGCGCCTAGCTAAAGCAGACGCATATGGTTCTATGACGCTGCATCGTCAGAGTGCATCGTGGAAAGTACGTGCTCTTAAAAACGAGGCTTTGCCGCTCTTTGCGCCGCTCGAAGGCAATGAGAGTGCGGTAGTGCTGCCTTCCTTGAGCGAGCTTGAAGAAGTGGTGCGTGATTATAGAAGCCTCGGCTTTACCTTACGAAAACACCCGCTGGCCTTTGCGCGCGAGCGCCTTAAGGCGCGCGGCTATGTGACCCATGCCGAACTGAAGGCATGCCCAAATCACTCGCAAGTTCGCATCGCTGGCATGGTGATTGTGCGCCAGCGCCCCATGACTGCCAAAGGCGTGGTGTTTCAGACCCTTGAAGACGAAACAGGTTTTGCGAACCTGGTCATATGGCCCGACGTCTTTGAGCGCTTTCAACGCGAGGTATTTTCGGCTTCGTTTGTTGCTGTTCAAGGCATGGTGCAAAACAAAGACAATGTGGTCCATGTTGTGGTTAAGCAACTGTTCGATTTGTCGCATCTGTGGCATAGCTTGGCGGTACACTCACGGGACTTTCATTAGGGGTTGCTAGGAAACCACATGATTCAAACTTGGGAACAGTGGCAAAAACTCGTGGCCGGCAAGGCCCTGCCATCCGTGTGCGCATTTTTTGGCGATGAGAAAGCGCTCATTGATGAGGCTCAGAGCCATGTGCGTTTATTGGCCAATGCCCAAGGCCTTGTGGATTTTAACTTCGATCGCCTATCTGCAAGAAGTGCGTCCATGCAAGCGATTGTCGCGTCAGCCCAGACCTTGCCGGTTATGGCGGCGCAGCGCTTTGTTGAAGTTTGCGATGCAGAGGCCATTGCTGCGGATGACCTTGAGCTTCTTGAGCGCTACTTGGCGGCCCCAAATCAAAGCACGGTGCTCGCGCTATTTTTTCAAAGCAACGATTCGCGCCCCAAGATCATGAAGCTGCTCGAAAACCACGCTCAGCTTTTTCGCTTTGAGCATCCTAAAGAAGCGCACATGTTTGATTGGGCCATGCGCCGCGCCAAACGTCACAAGCTGGTGCTGACGGAAGAAGCAGCGTCTTGCTTGTGCATGGTCGTGGGAATCGACCTGTTGCTGCTTGAGCGTGCGCTCGAAAAATTGGTGCTGGTGACGAACCTTGAACGGGCTGCGACAGCCCAAGATGTGTCACTGCATGTAGCCGCCACGCGCCTTGAAGATGCCTTTGCGCTTGGCCGGGCAGTTGCGCTGTCTTCCCGCAAAGATGCGGTGGCAAGCCTAGCCAGGCTTAAGGCTGCACGCGAAGTCCCACTGCGCCTACTTGGCATGTTGCTGTGGCAAATGAAGCAGGTCGTATCAGCGCGCATACTCATTGATTCGGGTGCCGATGACAAAAGTTTGCAAACAGCCCTGTCGCTGTATGGCGAGCGGTTAAAGGTCGTGAGCACGGCCGCACGAAAACGCCCTTTGGATGCCCACATGAAGCGCGTGCTCAAACTTGCAGAACTCGATGTGACGCTCAAGTCATCGCGTGCACCTGCCTGGCTGCATCTAGAACGAACTGTGATGCAGCTCTGTGTTTGATCCGGTGATGTAGATAAAAGAGCAATGTGCGGGCATGCTTGCTGCCCGCCGAACGCTTCTACTTCATCACGGAGGATCGTGATGACTATGATGAACACATCAAATTACGCACCGTTTTTTGCTCTTGCCCTGGCTTTGGCCGTGTCTGCCCCTCTTGTCGCTGGGACCTCGATTGCTGGCTATAAGGATCTCGACGATCTCTCGCGTGCCCATGCCTTCTATGACGCGGTAGAAGAAGGCGGCCTCAAAGGCTTAGAAGCTCACTTAAAGCAAGAGCCTTGGATACCAACCCTTATTCGCAGCGTGCGGTGGGGCAGATACGCCGCTTTCGAAAATTTGCTGACCGAGCTTTTTAAACAGTTTGACGTTCTAAGACAGCGCATTCTGGTCAAGACGATTTTGCAAGCATTCGAGTCAGAACTGGGGCGAGATGCTGAGTTCGCAAGTTCCACGTTCAAGAAGCACTGCAAGCTCGCAGTTGTTGACGCACTCAACAAACTCAAAGTTCCTCCTACCAGGGGCGCAGCAAATCTCTCTGCTGCCGCGCACTGCTATGACGAAGCTTTGGTCAAAGAGCTGCAGGCCATTTCAAGCATAAAAGAAGCAATGAGAGTTTTGCACAGGTCCCACCACATGGACTTTCTTGATGGGGTTGCCAAAGCTTCAGGGCAGGATAAGCGCAAGCTCATCGATGCGCTCATCGATGACATAACTGCCGAACAAGCGGCAGCCATGAAGACCCCATTTTCACCGTCCGCTGTCATGCCGGCCCAGATCAAACTTGGGGCGACAGCGGCCGGCATGACAACTTGCTTCTAAGTGTGCTTCTCAGCGGTCTCGTGACCGGGGTGTGCATGTACCTCAGCAGCCATGTTGGCGTGATCGCTGTCAGAGACGGCGACCATCGCTTCAGCCTGCTCGGCAATTACGTCATCGCTTACGCCGGGGGCTGCCGCCGCTGGGGCAGTACCAGAGCCCATGGCGCCCAAGGCCAGCTCACGGCACACAGCAAAATAACGTTTTTGCAAGTCGGCGTAGCGCTCTTGTGCGAGTTGCAGCTTGCCGCGGGCCATACCGTTCAGAGCTTCATACTGCTCGGCCTTTCGGTAGAGCCGCGCCATTTCATCGACCACATCATCTGACAGGGTATCGACCGGGATTTTCGCATCAGCCAAGTCCTTTCGGCGCTTCTGACGCAGACTGGTCAGTTTTTCGCGCTCATCCTCAAGGGCAGCAATCTTGGCATTCATGTTATCGACCGCGGAGGCGTGTTCTTTAAGCAGATTAATCTTTTCAAGGTTCCATTCTTTTTGCGTCTCGGTCTTCATGCCGGCTAGCTGCATTTCGAGCGCGCTGATCATCTTGCGCAGCTCCTGCGTGGCCGCATCGTCGCTAGCAGCTGCACCGGCGCTTTCATCGGCGCCTTCACCCCTGCCACCCTTTTGCGCTTCCTTGCGCAACTTCTTCTTCGCGGCATCGCGCGACTCATCGAGAGCCTTTGCTTTCTTGAGCAAATCTTCTCTCAGTGAGCCCATTTCGTGTCTCAGGCTAGCCAGTTTGCTCTCAGCGCTCACCTTAGCAGCCTCAGCTGCCTTTGCTCTTTGTGCTGCCGAACGCGAGCTAGCAACCACCACCATCAAGGCGACTGCGCAAACGACAAAGAGAGTTCCAAATACAAGCGTTAAATCCATGGTTATTCCTCACTCGAACTTGCTGGGGCTGGTCGTTCCTGGCCTTCTTTAGGCGGCTGGAATTCGCCAGCGTTTGGACGTCCTTCAATCGCCGATCGTTTCGATCTGTGAGAGCGCCGTCTGCGACGTCTCATGCGATGAAAATTATCTTTCACCTGGTCATCTTTGCCTTCTTCGTCTGCGGCGCCCTCGGTTTTGTCTGCTGCCTTCAAGGCTTTCAAATCTTCCTCGCCTTCAAGGGTCACAGTCAAGGGTGGAGCCTGACCAAAAAGTGCTTCCATGATTGGGTCGTCGTAGATGACGCGTTCGTTGGCTTTTTCAGCCAAAGTTTTATCCGACGCAATCCACTCCTCACCCAAATCTTCAATGTCGATGAGCGTTGGTACCGGGCCAATGGTAGGTGGTGGCAGATTGGGCTTAGGCTGCACAACTGCGCGGTGGTGACCGTAATGGTGGCGGCCATGACTGCTTTCGCTCCACGCGTCACGGTTCTGCGCCATTTGATCAAGACCAGCCTGACCGCGTCTTTCTTCTTCGAAGGCGATGGCCGTGTCATGCATATGGGCATCGCCCAAGATATGAATCTCTAGCTGGTAGGATTCGGAGTGCTCGACCAGCTCTTTGCGCTTGGTGTTGCTGAGCACGTTAGCCACTTCAACGGGCAGGCGCACCTTGAGTGTCGACAGCTGAACGCGCTTCTTAGCAAGGTGGGCGCCAATGCGGCGCAGCGCCAAAATCGAAAGGCCCTGGGCGTCGCGCACGCGGCCCGTGCCCTGACAGCGATCGCATAACACATGGCTTACCAGGTGATGCGACTGCCTTAGACGTTGGCGCGTGAGCTCGAGTGTGCCATTTTCAGAAATGTTGCCAATCTTAACGCGCGCTTTATCGGCATGCATCGCGTTCCGGAGACGTCTCTCAACTTCGCGGCGGTGCTTGGGCAAAATCATGTCAATGAAATCAATGACAATAATGCCGCCTAAGTCTCTAAGCCTGAGCTGACGAGCGACTTCTTCGGTGGCTTCCAAGTTTGTTTTGAAAACCGTTGAGGCGTGGCCTTCTTCTTTGGTCGAACGCCCAGAGTTGACGTCAATCGAAACCAACGCTTCGGTCGGCTCAATCACAATGTAGCCGCCAGAGGGCAGCTTCACTTCGCGCTTGTAGAGGTCTTCAATGGACTGTTCGATGCCAAAGGCCTGAAAAATCGGCTCGCGTTTTTGATGGTGCTGCAGGTACTGCACCATGTCTGGCATGTGGTCTGAAAAGAACTTGTGGACTTCGTTGAATTCTTCTTCGTCATCAATCACCACACGGGACACTTCGCTTGAGAAGTAATCGCGGATGGTTCTAATGACAATGTCTGGCTCTCGGTAAAGCAGCGTTGGAGCACGGCCAAGCTGAGCACCCTTGTCAATGCGCTGCCAAATCTCGCACAAGGCTCTAAAGTCGCGCACAAGTTCCGGTGGTGACGCGTTCATGCCCGCCGTTCGTATGATAACGGCCATGCCTTCTGGCACGCTTAAGCGCGACAGCATGTCTCTGGCGGACTGCCTTGCGTTTTCGTTCTCGATTTTGCGCGAGATGCCGCCACCGCTTTCATCAGAGTGCATGAGCACGACAAAGCGGCCTGGCAACGATAGGTACGTTGTGACCGCGGCGCCCTTGGTGCCGATTTCGTCCTTGGTGACCTGAACAACAATTTCCTGCCCGCGCACAAAAATCTGCGACATTTTAAGCCGCTTTTGATCTTTAAGTTCGGGTGGAATGAGAGAGGGCCTAACTTCGGCCAGCGGCAAGAACGCCTGGCGTTCTTCACCAAATTCAACAAAGGCGGCATCTAAGCTGTCTTCAATGTTGGAAATGATGCCCTTGTAGATGTTTCCTTTATGCTTTGTCCTGCCTTGCGTCTCGATGTCGAGGTCGATCAGTCGACCTTCTTCCAAAATCGCAATGCGGATGTCTTCGGCCATACTGGCGTTAACAATAATTTCTTTTGCCATGACAATTTGCCCATCACAGTGTGTGCACACGTGAAGCTCAGTGAGGTGCTTTGGTTGCTTAAGTATGAGTTCATACGATACCTGCTATTTTAAGCGTCGTGGCCTGACCTTTTTGTAAGCGACCTAAAGACCTTTCCTTCAAGAATGCGAGTTATAAAAAAACCGTGCCTGCCAGCCCTAAGCAAGCTCCCAGGCTACTTCAAGTTCGCGCGGGTTTGGGCCTATGGGCCCGGCTTAAAATCTGCTTGGCTAGTAACACGCGTTATGCTGTATTGCAAGGGAAGGCTTTGTGCTAAAAGTGGTCCGAAATCGCTGAACGTGAAGGATATGAGGGATGAATGTCTAGAGAAGACCATATTGAAGTTGATGGCACCGTAAAAGAAGTGTTGCAGGGCGGCATGTTTCGGGTGCAGCTGGAAAATGGCCATGAGGTGCTGGCCTACACGTCCGGCAAGATGCGCAAACATTTTATTCGCATTGTTTTGGGCGACAAGGTCCGGGTGGCTCTTTCCCCCTATGACCTAACCAAGGGTCGCGTGATTTTTCGATCAAAGTAAGTCTCTGATTTCATTGAGTAAAGTGCCGGACTTGAGGAGTTCGATGCTTTTCGTCATGTCATCCATAAACAGCCGGTCATGGCTGGCAAAGGGCACTGCGGCGCGCAGCAGGGACCTAACTTTTTGGACCGCGGGGCTTAAGCTTGAAAGGCTCTTAAGGTCCAGCGCTTGGGCTGCGCATAGCAGCTCTATGGCTAGCACAATGGTCGTGTTTTCAATGACCACGCCGAGCTTGTTGCCGCTTGTCATGCCCATGGAAACGTGATCTTCGCGAGCTGCGGAGGTCGAAATGCTGTCGACCGATGCGGGATGGCAAAGCACCTTATTTTCATTGATGAGCGCTGCGGCGGTGACTTGAGGGATCATGTAGCCGCTGTTGACCCCGGGGTTTTGGGCGAGGAATGCCGGCAGGCCACCTGAAAGTTTGGGATTAAGCATTTGCTCCACGCGGCGCTCTGAAATATTTGCAAGCCCTTGGACGGCGATCGCCAGGAAATCAAGGGCGAAGGCCACGGGCTGGCCATGAAAATTGCCGCCTGAAAGCGCTTCAAAGCCTTGGCCACTCATGAAGAGCAGCGGGTTGTCGGTGGCGCTGTTGATCTCGCGCTCCAGCACCGCATGAACGTACGACACTGTGTCCGCTGCGGCGCCATGTACCTGAGGCATGCAACGCAGCGAGTAGGGGTCCTGAACCAGGTTGCCATGCCCGTTGGTGTGGCGATCGGGTTTGCCGAGCATGGCGCGGATAGTGTCGGCGCACATGACCTGGCCC
>Ga0207146_10006_pt1 | contig 54184 bp, 32 predicted proteins | sample Alteio_BWMinHeat_36_FD_153539 | JGI IMG/M metagenome (GOLD analysis project Ga0207146, IMG submission 153539) | Enriched cells from forest soil in Barre Woods Harvard Forest LTER site, Petersham, Massachusetts, United States -... | ecosystem: Environmental > Terrestrial > Soil > Temperate forest >...
ATATTGAAAGCCGGTAATCGTATAGCTCAGTGCCGGGATATCCTGACCGAAATCTACGCTTGCATTCGTAGCCTGTACCGTCAGAGTGGCCGGGGCGATGGTAAAGTTTAGAGTCTTTGTTGCGGTTGTGAAGAGGCCGCCTGTCTGATAATTACCTGGAAATATGACTCTAATGTCGTGATTTCCAGCCCCTAACTGAGACAAGGTAATCGTGGCAACGCCGCCCGTGGTTAGAGTGCCGTTCGTGCTTGTGCCGCCATCCACCACATAGGTAAATGGGCCGGTTGGTATGGACGAAAGGCCGGTTGCTCCGACGTTCACCGTGATGGTCTGTCCATAGCTGACCGTGCCGGTGTTGTTGACTGCCAACGTCAGAGTTGGGGTTTCCAGCGTAATGAGAGTGAGATTTGCCTTGGTGGTGCCGTCCGCCGCAGAGGTAGCAGTGATCACTGTCGGTCCACCGGTGAGCCCCGGAGTGAACGTCGCGGATGTGGATGGCGCGGAAGGCGGAATCAACGTTCCTTGTGGCGTGTTCACTGCGCCCCATGTCACGGTATTCGGATCGCTATTGGTGAGAGTTGCGCCGAGCGTGACAGGCGAGCCTGGCAAAACATAATACGAGTTGGGGCTATTACCGCCCACTGGTATGCAATTGCTAGCCGGTGTGCACGTAAGAGAAATAGTCAAAGTCCCGGTGGAAACGTTGAATAAAGTTCCACCACCGCCACCGCTGGTGGTTATACCGCACCCGCTGATGCCGGTTCCTGAACCGGTGATCGCACAGGTACCAACACCTCCGATCGCACCCAAGGGTAAAAACGCGAAGGTGATATTAAATGATTGATTACCGGTGATAGGGCCCAAATTCAACGTGGCCGTACCAACAAGTGAATTACCCTCTGCTGCGACAGAAATCGGTGCTGTAATCGGGGCAATCGATGCGGCTGAACTTGGAGCCGTTGCAAATACAGTCCCGCTCTGAGTGCCAGAGACGCACGGCCCGCTGAAAGTCAGAGTGGTGCCCACTTGTTTTGTGAGTTGCATGCTGCAAAAACCTGCGAGCGCCTCCTGGACAAAAAACGCCGTGGAATCCGTAATATCGTTCTTGGCTGGTCCCGGCGGATTCACCGGATTCAATGTCGATTGACTGGCGGCGAGAAACAAATCTGGGTTTTGAAATTGAGTGCTTAGGGGCGGTGTTGTTACTCCTACGATCGACGCGACTCCAGCCGACGCCAGTGGACCGGAAATACTTAGGCCGCCCGGCAGATCGGTTCCCGGACCACCAGCAAGCGTCGCCTGAAGTAAATACAAACCGCTAGGGTCAATTTCGGCGAAAAAAACATTGCTAACGCCAGTGTAAGAAGCTTGGCCCGGCAGATCCTCAGTGGCGCTTCCGCCTAGAAATTGCCCCCGGCCAGTCGTAGGTGTGAATCCAGTCGCAGTAGAAGTTCCTGTGACATAAATCGTGTCCAGGCTATCCAAAGCAAGCGTCTGCGCACTTGTTGATGTTGACGTATTAGCGTCTCCTCCCAGGAAGTCAGTGAACAGGAGGCCACCGTTTGCAGATAAACTCGTCACGAAAGCGTCTTGGTCGCCTTGTGGGACTGCAGTCGGGAGATTGACAAGAGTTGGAGGTGCTGTTGGAGGCGTGGCAAAGTTTCCGCCATTACCGTCAGGCTGACTGCCTACCTGCCAGGCCTGAGCAGAAAAACTTGGAGAAGCCTGGATGGGAAACTGTGAAGACTTGGTAGAGCCTGCCACCACGACGTTGCCCGGAGAACCAGTGGCGGCTGCAATCGAGAAAGCCGAATCTGTATCGGAGCCTCCCAGATAGGTCGAGTAGACCAAAGCGGGAGATGCAGATAGACCGCTGGCGGCGAAAGCGAAAGCGTCCTGGGTGCCACCACCGTAAGTTTTCTGGGCTGCGCCGGATGTGGTTGGGAAGTCGGAGGAAGATGTTTGCCCAGCGATAAAGACACTGTTGCCGGATACGGCGATAGCATTCCCTTGTTCGGAACTGCTTCCACCTATATAGGAACAGAACAGCGTTGCGCCGCTAGGATCCAGCTCCAACAGAAATGCATGGGTACCTGACGTTAATGCTGTTCCCAGCGCGACTTGATCCTGGAATGTAATGTCGCTGGATGGTATGGTCAGTTTCTCGTCACCAGGAGTTGTAGAAGCAGATCCTGTAATGTAGGCGTCGCCTCCGGTGTCCACTGCTATGGCATTCGGTGTTGCCGGCAGGCCAAATGAGTATTGCAAGGTTACAGTGCCGGAACCCGAGGAGGTATCAAGAGAAGTCGCTAATTTAGTAACGAAGCCGTTACAGGACTGTGAGCAGATCTGACTACCCAATTGTGGAAAGTTACTACCATTGGTTGTGGTCCCAGTGAGGTAAAGATTTGTACTCGAGTCTGCTACCATCCCGGTCGGTACGGTGATCCCTGTAGCGCCTCCAATATAAGTTGCACTTCCGACGACAAGCGACGGGACCGGTGCAACTGAAGACGAGTAGGGAGGAAAAGGAGACGGTGGTGCCGGTGCATTGATGGCATTGAGCCCTAAAATGAGGGTGTTTGTGGGACAGCCTTTCTGGCCGCAATTCGAATTGCCGGGCAGTTGGGAAGGTTCCACGATCTCGCTTGAATCTGTCGAGAGCGCTACATAGAAATAACCTGGCTGACTTGCTTGAACGATGCTGATTGCAGCATCGTTCAAGTTTCCGCCAATATACGCACCGTAGAAGAACACCGGATCGATGACAAGTTGTTGCTGACGATCATAGGGTCCGACATGAATAGAAGCCCGGTCTCCTTGAAGCTGCCAGGAAACTTCCACCGGATTTTTCACTCCATGGATTATCTGGAAAGCTTTGAGTCCTCCCACCGTGAATCCAGTTTCACCCTCGAACGAAAGATCGCTTCCACGCAGTGCTGGCGTAAGCCCGTCAAAGCGCATCTGGACCTGGTCGGGATCGGCGCCAGGTGAAACGACAAAGTCGTACTCCAGTTGATTGCCGTTGCCGTGATAGATGAGATCGATGCCCTTATACAGCCCTGGATACATCACAAAATGGTAGCTCGGCACGTTCAAGTGCCAGTCAGAAGAGCTCTTGCCTATGTAGTAATTTGTGCGAGTTGCGCTCTGCTCGCGGCCAACGGGATGCGACCCCTGCGCGCCGAGCAGGCGCATCGAAACGCTTTTGCTGCTCTCATATTTCCGGCCTGGCGCGAGATTGAGTACCAACCCGTCCGAGTTGAGCAGTAGCGTGTATCCCCTGCCCCTTGCCAGAAAACGTGCCCGAGGATCGGCCTGACCTTGATTCTCTTCAAACTGAAGTGGAAGATCTTCCAACGAAAAACCAGTACGTCCTGAGCCCAGGTGCTGCTGTTGGTTGTCCGTTGCATTCAGAGATTTGTGGGAAGGCTCAACCTTCGTCTGCGACCGCAACGTGCACGACAGCGAAACCAGACACACGACTATGCTTAGTGGGCGAAAGACTAGTCCAAGACCGCGCATGGAATTTCCTCGTGAGAGCTTCTTCAGTACAAACTTTGTGACGTGGGCAAACGTACTAACGTACTATGGAGCGTAGTCCGATCAGGCGCTAGAACGGATGCACAAACCCTACACCTGGCGACATGGAGTATCGCGAACGCATGCCAGCTTACATGACTTAGCGAAATAGTCAAACAAATTGTCCTCAGCGCGTTTTGAGGCGTTACTCATTGCTTGCCAAAACGCAGAACAATTTATTGACTTCTCTCCCTTCGCGAGCGATCAAATTCCCGTTATCTTCAAATCGTAGATTTTCGTGGTCCCCTGTCGTGCCGTCGCAAGCTAAACGAGATCTACGACAACAAAATCAAAAGTCTTGCAACGCACGGAAATTCAAATCGCCTTACGGACCGATAGTGCATCGTTGGCGATATGCGTTTCTCCGTTTATGGCAAAAATATGCCGCACTGCTAGACCCGGAAAGCAAGTCTCGATCGGTGATGGCAGAATTTCTCTCGCATGTGATCGAAAATTTTCCGGAATTCCGGGGCGGGCTTCAATGGCCCTGTGTGTGCCCCGATGAGACATCGAAATTCTGGACTCTATACTGAGGTATAAGGTTCAGAATGTACTTATGAGAATTGGGGAGCTAGCCCGACACGCTGAGGTGAATATACAAACACTAAGGTTCTACGAACGTGAGGGCCTCTTACCCGCCCCCTTGCGCTCCGGTTCCGGATACAGAATCTATGAGATAAGCGACCTCGAGCGTGTTCGCTTCATTCGTAATTGTCAGGGGCTGGGCTTTACTCTGCGTGAAATTCAGCAATTGATTCATCTACACAGCGGTCTTTCCAGAAGCCGCAGAGCGGTCGCCATGAAGCCAGTCCCTGTACTGGAAATTATCGAGTTGGCAAATGAGCGACTGCTCGTCATTGACGAAAAAATTCGGGCTCTCAATTCCATGCGCGGTGAATTGATTACCCTGGTAAACACGCTTACAAACACATCGCCGGCGGTCTGCCTGGCGTCTCGCCAAAAAAATCAAAGGCAAGAAAAGTAGAGCCAGCACTTGACTCTATACCTAGGTATAGGTTTCACACTCGCTCTTGAGGGTTGACCCAGATTGGGTCTGCTAAGGAGCAGAGATGCAAGCCAAATCAGCCTCACGTGTGGCAACTTTCCAATGGGTTCTGTTCTTTATCGTGTTGGTAATCGCCACAAACTGGATCACTCGGAGTGTGCTCGTCCGTGCGCGTCGAATGCGACCTGCTGATTCGTCTACATCGGTTTTAAGGGCTATGTCGACGGGCCAGGATATAAGAGCCGTTGTGTACGTCAACAGCGTTGCCGATGGCAAGCTTAGAGGTACGCTCCTTCAACGAGAAAACGACACCGTCTACCGGCAGCCGGCGGCCGATTCGGGTTCAGAATTGGAAGCTGTATTAACGACGAAGACAGTCTTCGTTATGGGAAGACCGCAGGACATCGTGCCGGGCGCAGTCGTGCAGGTTGCCGGTATTTTAGACCACAGTCACATTCTGCATACAAACCAGATCGTGATTCTCACCGGATATTTACGCGTTGAGCAAAAAAGAGGTGAGCGGGGTGAATGACTACCTGCGAACAGCTCTTAGCGGATGGGCAGCATTCATCTTCTTTTTAGTGGGCCTGACACTTCCCTACCTTATTCGCCGAACGCGCACAGGTGGCAAACCGTTTCTCAATAGACTTTGGCTGCATTACTGGATTGGTTATGGATCGCTCGCGACTGCATTCATGCATGCATGGTTGCCAATGCGAACCGGCAACATGAAGGGAATGAATCTGACAGGAATCTGGTTGGCGACGATTGCTTTGATGCTAATAGTGTGGCAGATCGCAATTGGATTCCAGTTGCGGAATCCCCTCCAGTCCAGACGACGGTCATTGCGAATAACTCATTTTTGGACGATGGCTCTGCTAGCCGGGCTCATCATCGCCCATGTTGCTCTTAACAGACCGTGATGGAGCATTTCAGGCTTCAACGCAATTTCTGCAAATAAATTCGGCACGATTCTCAACCACTACGACCGTATCAGCTACCATGCTCCAGCAAGCAACAGGGTATACTCACGATCTCACACTCTATGGCATCCATTCTCAGCGCTTTGAACCAATGGCAAGAACAAGATTGGCGGCGGCTTTCAGGAGAGCATGCTGAATCTATGGGCTTCTGGGCCAACCATCTTTCAGTGCGCTTCCTGTTGACCCTTTTTCGATTCCGGAATGCTCCTGAAGAGACAAATAAACTCTTGCATCCCAAATGGTATTGAATGTATCGAATGTATTACTATAGATACGGTACATATCGTATCTATAAAAGAAGCCACAAACAACAAACAATAGTAGCAAGGAAATTTCATGTCTAAGTTAGCCAAGAAAGTAGCCCTCGTAACCGGTGGCTCGCGTGGCATCGGCGCCGCAATTGCAAAACGTCTGGCCGCGGACGGAGCGAGCGTGGCCATCACTTACGCGAAAGATGCAGCCGCGGCCTCGTCGGTTGTCAAAGCGATTGAACGGGCCGGTGGAAAGGCTATCGCGATTCAGGCAGACGCCGCCGATGCCGAAGCTGTCAAAGCCGCGGTCGAAAAGGCCGTCGCGACCTTTGGCCGACTTGATGTGCTTGTGAACAACGCCGGCACGGCCATTCCGAAAACATTTGAGGAGACCACGCTGGAAGAGATGGACCGCCTGATTGACATCAACGTCCGCGGCGTCTTCGTCGCAACCCAAACGGCGCTAAAGCACATGAATACCGGCGGCCGCATCATCATGATCGGCTCGTGCGTCGGCGAGCGTGTCCTGACACCAGGGTTGGTGCCCTACTCGGCCACGAAGGGAGCCGTCAAGATGTTTACTCAGGGATTGTCCAGAGAGGTGGGGAGCCGAGGCATCACGGTCAACAACGTCCAGCCGGGTCCGATCGACACGGACTTGAATCCCGCTGCGGGAGAGTGGGCGGTGCCCCAGAAGTCTAACACGGCACTTGACCGCTACGGGCATGTTGACGAGGTCGCTGCGTTGGTAGCGTTTGTCGCCAGCCCGGAGGCATCATACATTACCGGTGCGAACCTGACCGTCGATGGTGGTACCAACGCATGACTGCAACCAAATAGGAAAGGTTGTCGTAACTATCTAAGCCTATCTCCGCTCCTCTGAACTGACGAGCGGAGATGGGCTTCATGAGCAGTCTAGGCAACGAAGCAGCGCTGGTCGCTGCCCGCATCGAGCCACCACTGCGGGTTGAATAATGATCAGAACCATGCATCTCGTGATCGACTGAAGTCTTGATATTCGAACGTACGTGATCATTCCTTGTCTAGTAAGTCAGCAACTGTTTTCCTCGTCATATATCGTTTCGCTCAAGATTGAAGAGTCCGTCGGCATCGATTCGGTATTTTCGTTCGTGGTGCAGTAGCCATTGCTTCCTATGCAGTCCGCCGCCGTATCCGGTCAGTGATCCATCGGCTCCGATCACGCGGTGACATGGAACAACGATGCTGATCGGATTGGCTCCATTTGCGAGTCCCACAGCTCGTACTGCCGAAGCCATACCAAGCTTCTTCGCAAGGCTTCCGTAGCTCTCAGTTTTCCCCGTTGGTATGGATCGTAGCGATTGCCAGACAATCTGCTGAAAGGGGGTGCCTGCAGTCAGCACAGGAAGGGATTGAATGCTTTCCATATCTCCAGCGAAATAGGATTCAAGTGCCGAAGTGAGGTCAAATGGGTTGTGACGGGGTTCCATTGTGATTTGCGTCGAGCGATATTGCCTTGAAAGCAGGCGACGCATGCGGTCTTCGTGATCGGTCCATTCGACCGCTCGGAGATTGCCAAGTTCATCCGACAGCAAAATCAATTCACCAAGAGGTGTCTTCATGCGGTCAAGGAACAAGCGAAGTTTATTATCCATGAATGTTTCCGTTTCTGTTAGCTGGTCGAGCGGCCAGAAATGCTAAGGCATAATATCTGGCCGGCCATTTCACCTTCAGTATGTGCATGCGTGCGGCCGGTGTCTCGCGGTTTTCGGACACGTTCATCATTCCCGCCAAGCATTCTGCGTCCACTTTTATTTGCCAGCCCATGAGATAACGAAGCCCTACAAATTGCTTACACTCGAGAGTAAAGTGACTATGTCCGAAAACCGCTAGTTTTAAATCTCCTAGTGTGAGAAACTGCGAACATGGAGTTACCTGATAAAGAGACGTGTTACCGCGCTTTGCAGAGCCGCGACTCACGATTCGACGGCTTGATGTACGTAGGCGTAAAGTCTACAGGAATCTACTGCCGTACTGTCTGTCCAGCTCGCACCGCGAAATATGAAAACTGCACCTTTTACGGGTCCGCTGCAGCGGCGCAGGAAGCTGGGTATCGCCCCTGTCTGCGTTGTCGTCCGGAGACTGCGCCTGAGCTGGCCTCATGGCGGGGGACGTCCAATACAGTCTCACGCGCGCTCGCTCTCATCGCTGACGGCGCCCTTGATGGCGCAGACAAGAGCGTAGATGCGCTGGCAGAACGTCTCGGAATCGGCGAACGCCAGTTGCGAAGACTTTTTCTTCAGCACCTGGGTGCTTCGCCAATCGCTGTGGCCCAAACCCGGCGGGTTCTTTTCGCAAAGCATCTTATCCACGAGACACAACTGCCTATGACTGAGGTTGCGTTAGCGGCGGGTTTCAACAGCTTGCGTCGGTTCAACGAAGTATTTCAGAATCTCTTCCGCCGTCCGCCCAGCGCGTTGCGGCGAAGGTCTTCCGTAAGCCGCCCCAGTGCTGATGCGGGTATCGTGCTCCACATATGTTACCGGCCGCCATATGATTGGGAATCCATGCTCAATTTCCTGCGGGCGCGCGCGATCCCTGGCGTCGAAATGGTAGAGAACGGATGCTATCGGCGTACGGTTGAGATTGGCGGATCGTGTGGAAGTATCGCAGTAACACACTTGCCGAAGCGTCAGAGTGTGAGCGTGGCGATCCAGTTTCCAAGCGTGCAATCTTTGCCTGCAATCGTGACTCGCGTGCGTCGCCTGTTCGATGTAGGCGCGGATATCGAGACGATTGGCGCCCACCTCTCACACGATCTACGGCTAGCGCCTTGGGTGGCGACGAGGCCCGGTCTGCGGGCTCCTGGTGGCTGGGATGGCTTTGAATTAGCTGTGCGCGCGATCCTCGGCCAGCAAGTCAGCGTTGCTGCCGCACGCCGGCTGGCGGGGCAACTTGTCGCTCTCCACGGAAGCCCGATAAAGCAAGGACCCGGCAGTTATCCAGAGTTGACGCATACGTTTCCCACGGCCGAGCGTCTTGCCGCAGCAGAGTCGATAGGACTGGGGATGCCAAGTGCACGCCTAAAAGCATTAAGAGCATTGGCATTGATTGCAGCGGAGGACCCAAACCTGTTTCGTCCGTTCGGAACGATTGAAGAAACAATTGCGCGGCTGCGTGCCATTCCTGGGATTGGCGAGTGGACGGCACAATATATCGCTTTGCGTGCCATTCGTGAAACGGACGCTTTTCCAGCATCGGACATCGGCCTACTGCGCGGCGCGGCAAAGGTGTATGGTGCACCGGCAACTCCCGCCAGTCTTCTCCATCGTGCGGAATCGTGGAGGCCTTGGCGTGCCTATGCTGCACAACATCTGTGGACGGCCAACTCTGCTGAAATCCCGATTCTCAAGGAAGCCAGATAGCAGGCAAATAGATTGGTACAATTTCTTTTCTCTCCTCCCGAAAGAGATGCCGATGCGGCTATTCCGGGGAGAGATGACTGAGAGTATCTGAATTCGGTCGTCTACTTTGCAGCTCTACCTTCCGACTGAAGGCTGATGGCAGTTGTGGCACACAAAACTATCCATATAAACGCGATCACCATAAATCCGCCAACTTTGTGATACAGAACAGCGTCAAATTCGTGCAATGAGATTACCTCAACACACCAAAGTGCCAGAGACAATAGGGCGCCACACGCTGCCATAATCGCGCCTCGTCTCCCACGCAATGCACTGGTCTTGATCACCATAACAGTCAACAGAATGACAAGAACGATAGCGAGTCCTGCGATCTGCATGCCCCGCCTTCGCTCATACAGCCCCTGATGAAGGGCAATTTGCATGATCTTTCCGTGTAATATCCAACGCCCATTAAAGGCTACGTCAAAAAACAGCAGGCTTTCGAGAATCGTTATCCATGCAGCAAGCCGTGCAACTGCTGGCACGTTCCTTACACGAAACCAGGTGGTATATCCGGAGACAGCCGCTACGCCAAAGCTCAGTAGACCGACCAGAGTCGTTCGCGTGTACCAATGTGGAGATAGAATCACGTTGTTCTCGAAAATACAGTAGCGTTGTATGGGTATGTCGGTAGGATGGGTGGATGATTGCTTTTCCGGCAGCTGTCCTTTTGGGATGGATTCCGATCAGTCTCTATTTCTTTTACAGATTCCCAATCCGCATTGCGATCCTGTTAGTTTTCGTCGGTGGCTGGGCGGTGCTGCCCAATGCCAACTATATTCCAACGAGCGCTCTATTTCCCTATTGGTTCCTCGGCGCAGATATTGCCACTAACTATTTCCTGACGAAAGCGACCATCACCGGTTTCTGTGGTCTTCTTTGCCTACTTCTGTTTGATTCCCGGTCAATGCAAAACATCGAGCTGACATTCTGGGACATTCCAATGATCATGTGGTGTATTGTCCCCTTGTTCTCGGCGATCGCTAATCCGATTCCACTCTCCGATGGTATTCGTGGCACAGCCTACCATCTACTCGCCTGGGGTATTCCTTATCTGCTCGGACGCATCTACTTTTCGGACACCGACTCACTTCGTCTCGCAGCAGAAGCATTTGTCATTGCAGGTCTTTTCTACATTCCGATTTGCCTGGTAGAGGTCAAAACCGGCCCTCGGCTTTATGCCCATGTCTATGGCTATCTCCCTTACCAGTGGATTGGAGCAAAGCGTTACATCGGCTATCGCCCTATCGGATTTCTGGAGGGGGGAAATCAACTTGGCATATGGATGGCAACGGCCGCGTTGATTGCGGTCTGGCTGTGGGCGAAGCAAATCGTGATGCGCATTCTAGGCATCCCGATTGCATGGGTTGCACTCTCACTCTTTCTCACAACACTGCTCTGCCAATCCGGAGGAAGCATACTGCTTTTGTTGGGTCTGCTTCCATTTGTCTTCATGAGCCACAAGGCTTTTCCTCGAATCATAACTGTCGTGTTGATTGCATGTATCCTCTCCTTTGCGGGGCTTCGGTTGGCAAATGTCATCTCCATCCGCAGACTTGTCAAGGAAAATACAGCCGCTCACTTTGCAGACGACTTCCTCAAAAAGATCGGGCGGGAATCTTTTGGCTGGCGTCTCTGGCAGGACGAACTGCATGTGAACATCGCATTGCACAAGCCTTTACTGGGCTATGGGGAATGGGATTGGTGGCGACGAGGACAATTGCGTCCCTGGGGATTGTGGCTGCTCGCCTTCGGCATATACGGTGCATTCGGCTTATTGGCATTGGAATCGCTTCAACTTGCACCCGTCATTCGAGTTGTATGGTTTCCTCTTGCTCGCTCTGATATCGAATATCTCAATTTGCGGCACGCCCTTGCCGCGGCCATCCTGATGACGGCGATCGACAATTTGCTCAACAGCTCTATGATTCTTCCACTGCTTTTGATCATTGGCGGCATGAGTACATGGGAATCTGCCGGAAGAGAGGTCCGCGTGGGTATTGAATGCCCTCAGGATAGCCCGCGAGAAATTGTACAGGCTCCCACTATGGGATGAGTCCCAATGCCAAAGGATCGCAGGTTGAGATATTTTCTGGAGCATCAGCCGATTTCAACAAACAAAAAAAGAGTATCTCGCCGTGACTGCAAGATACTCTTTAGCCCTCTTAATTGTGTTTGCACTTCGTCGACCGATGCGCAGGATAACGAGATACTTTACGAACCCGTCCCACGCATCACGACTTCTGCGGTTCGCAAGAGAATTTGCATGTCTAGCGAGAGACTCCAGTTTTCTACGTAAGCCAAGTCCAGCGCCACATAGCGTTCAAATGAAGGATCCTGGCGCGCACGAACCTGCCATAGCCCAGTGAGACCCGGTGACACTTCGAGCCTGCGAAGATGTTCCAGCTCATACTGCTGCACTTCGCTTGCAATGGGAGGCCTTGGGCCAACCAGGCTCATTTCTCCGCGCAGCACGTTGAGAAGTTGCGGCAGTTCATCGAGACTGTACCTTCTCAGAATGCTGCCTGCCCGGGTAATTCGTGGATCGTTCTTCATTTTGAAGAGAATTCCCTTGCGTTCATTCTGATCCGCAAGCGAATCTTTCAAGCGCTCAGCATTGACCACCATCGTACGAAATTTGAAGCAGCGGAAGACATTTCCCTTTTTCCCGATTCTCTCGGAAGCATAGAAAATCGGCCCAGGTGAATCCATCTTCACCCACAAAGCGATCATGAGCAATATGGGGAGGAGAAACAGCACGGCTGTAACGGTCAACAAAACATCTGTAGCACGTTTGACTAGCGATGCGACCGCCCTCTCATTGCGGCGATGAATAGAAACTACAGGAAATTCACCAAGATATTCGATTGGTGCTTCCGGAGTGACTCCATCATAAAAACCGGGAATGACCAGAACCTCAATACAGCATTCACGGGCGATATCCAAAAGGCCAAGCACTACAGAGGAGGGGCAGCATTCTGTAATCACTATTTCATCAATAAAATGCAGCCGCGACAGATAGCGAAGCTGGTCAATCGACCCAATGACGTTCTCGGATGGTGTCTGCGCAACGGCGTTGCTGCCTGGAATCTCTAAAAACCCTTTGAATACACGGCCGAGGTGACGATTGCTCACAATTTGCTTACAGAGTGCTAAGCCTATGCTGCTGACACCTACAATGAGCACGTTTCGTGAATCGAGGCCCCGCTCATAGCGACGGAAGGCGAAATATCGCCAGCCCACTCGCGAAATACAAAAGAATACGGTTGTAAGACAGACCAGATATGCCACAACAGCCCTGGAAATAGCCACGTTGTGCATCATATACATTGCTCCGCACAAGAGGAGGCCTGCGGTAAAACATGATTGCACGGTTTTGCCCTGCTCATCCCATTTGCTGTATTTGAGCCTATGTTTATACAGCCCGTGATGATGAGTAACCATCAAAAGTGTCACGATAAACCATGTCAGGTAGGCTAACTGCCAGGACAGCGGCGTCCCAGAAATTACAAGGTTCCTCAGCGTTTCTCCGGGCCCCAGCCACCGCTCCAAACCGAGCATCAAAGCTAACAAAAGTGCCACGCATACAGATACGACATCAGTTGCCATCATCATGACCGCTGTCACGTTGGCTCGGGACGCAGGTCTGCTCCATAGTGTCGAGAGTTCGCTAAATTTCGAAGAGAAGATACTTTGTCTCGAAAGTGTATTAAGGCCAATAGTTGCTGTGCGATTCACAACGCCTCCAGAACGGCAACGACAGAAATAGTTAAACAATAAGTAGAGTAGAGTTTGTTTCGAGGAGCTTATATGAGTCGGGAACCAGGTAGTTCGCTGTGTAGAGAACGGGACATGAGCGTTCGCCCCTTCACCAAGAGTTTCCAGGACCTTTATTCAACGAAAATAAACGTCGACTGCCTAAGACAAGACGGCAACTGATCAAGATGAATGTTAGGAATGGCGCGGGCTTCGCCCATGTGACTCACGAAAGGAGCCCATTAAGAATAGACGGCCTAACCCTCAGAAGTTTTATCTTATGTATAAGAAGAATATGGAGAAAGGCGAGTTTATAGTATTCCCATTTAGTAATAATTAACTTCTTATTTGGTAATCCATATGTAACCGTGATTGTGACCTGTTCGCCTCAACACGGAGATATGTGAAAGTAATTTCGAATTCTGAGGGTGTGGATTGAACACGCATAGCGAGACGAGATTTTTTCTGTGTCGCATTTTGTTACATAAATGTGCCAAAACATTCACTCGGGGGTCAGGCGAAAATCTAAGTATTTTCCTTGTATTCGATCAGTCTCTTCTTTGGACTCTTTTTCTGGCTAAATTCATACTGCAGCTGACCAACACAAATTGGGATTTGTTGAAAGTGAGAATGCATCCCATAAAGAAGAAGGGCCAGCACATCTCGAGATTTCCATCGAGCGCTCAAGGAAGAGCGCAAAGAGAACCCCGAGAATATGGCACACCAAAGAATAACTGGCAGCACTGATTGAGAAAGAATGGATGCAATTATCGCAACGATAGGGGAAAGCCCCCAGAATATTCCCCGTTTCAAATTATTGGTCCGCTCAGAACTCCAAAAAGGATTTTCCGTGTCCCGATATCGCCGCGAGACCTCAGCATATGCATACCCGGTTCGAACAGCGCGTTTCCAATACTGCCGAAACCGCGTCATGGCTAGATCGTGGCCCACCATTGGGGCATCCATATTAAAAATGCGATAACCGTGAGCTCTGATTCTGCAGCATAGTTCTGGTTCTTCGCCAGCGATGAGAGTCGCATCGTAGCCCCCTGCCGCTTGGAGGGCACACCGACGCATAAGAACATTTCCCCCGCATAATTCCACCTCACCCGTGGGATAGATCCAATCCAGATCGAGAACCCTGTTGTATAGGGAGGCTTCCGGGTGGATTTCGCGTAGACGACCCCAAACTGACGCAAGCGATGAATCTGCAGTGATCATGTCAAGAGCCCGAGAGGGAAAGTCGGGATGAAGGACGGTATCGCCATCTAAAAACAGAACAAAGTCAAAGGACGCACTTCTCCAACCTGTATCTCTTCCAAGAGCCGCGGTGGGCCGATGCGTATTGAGTACAATGACTCTTGCTCCAAACGATGCTGCAACTTCTGGACTGCCATCGGTTGACCCAGAGTCCACGTAGATCATTTCAATCTCAGCCCCGAGGTCGTGCATGTCATGAATCGACTGCAGGCATCGCATCAGGCGCGGCCCTTCATTCCGGCCTATCACCACAATAGAGAGTCCTCGAGTAGTCATTGGTTTCCCTTCAATCCGCTTCAATGTTCGCAAGGTTGGCTGACCACCTATTGATGGAGTTGCGAACCGAAGTGCGCAACGATTCGACGATAAGACGAATGACAGGCAGGCGGTCCTGTCACCGTCATTGAGGGACAACTAGGAACCGTATTCAGCCTGGGCTTTTTCTCTTTTATCGGCGATCCCGTACTTCTGCAGTTTGTAGAGAAAAGCCCTGTACTCTAGATTGAGCCGGGCTGCGGCCTGGCGACGATTCCACCGTGTTGCTTCAAGGGCTTCCAGCAAGAGCTTAGATTCAGCCTGGCGCGATTGTTTGGCAAGACGATCCATCGAAAGACTATTGTCTCCATCCACAAGACGATCGTGGCCCGAAGTTGCAACAGGTTTTGATGCGGAGCAGTCCCCACTCTGAGTCAGTTCATCGATGAGCATCGAAGAACTCTGATAAACAAGAAAACGACGCATGATATTTTCCAGTTCGCGCACGTTGCCCGGCCAACGATACTCCAGTATCGCTTGTCGCAGTTCGTCCGTGATCTCAGGCATTACCGCGCCCGGTCGCAGGTGTCTGCGCAAAAGCACTTCAGCCAGAGGCAAGATTTCGTTTTTACGATCACGCAAGGGAGGAATGACAAGATTGATAACGTTCAGGCGGTAATACAAATCTTCTCGAAAGGTACCTTGTTCAATGGCTCGCCGCAAATCGCGGTGAGTCGCCGCCAAAATGCGCACGTTTACTTTGACCGTACGGTTACTGCCCAAAGGCTGTATCTCACCATCCTGCAATACCTGGAGAAGCTTCGCTTGAAGGCGAATATCCATATCGCCAATTTCATCGAGAAGGATCGTTCCTCCTTGGGCAATCTCAAACTTACCCGGCTTGTCGATCACAGCGCCGGTGAACGCTCCCTTCTCATAACCGAACAGTTCACTTTCAACGAGCTCTGAAGGCAGAGCTGCACAGTTCAATTTAAGAAACGGTTTATGGGCGCGGGGGGAATACGCGCAGAGGCGCCGGGCCATGACTTCTTTTCCTACACCGGTTTCACCATGTAGAAGAACCGGGACGTCCGCCATGCCAACACGCGTTAGAAATGCCGTGGAGAACAAGGGCAGATTTCCACCCAGTGATTCTTCCGATTCGACATTTCTCTCATCCTGTTTCGCCTTCTCCGCTAGAATTGCTGCAGTGCTCACTGAATTCTGAACTGTTTCTACCAGACCATCCAAAGCAGAGGGCTTTGGCAACATGTAGATGTTGCCATTTCGGACAGGCAGATCGATTGGCAGGCTTCTCGAATTTTCTGGAAGCAGAAGAATCTGAAGATGCGGATGAATTAAGGAGATTTCCGACAACACGTGGAAATCCTGTTCGCGTCGCATGGTTACGTTGCAGAACAGTGCAACCGACGCGGCGCACGCTGGGTCACGAAGATACAATACAGCCTCGGGAATGTCTTTCAAGGAAAGAAGACTGTAATCTCTTTCTCCAAGCCCTTGGTTCAGACAGGCATGCACTTCCCTATGTTCCCCAACCACCACAATTTCACCTAACATATTTTCCTTAACTCGTATCTGCCAGAATGTTAGAAGAATCTCTAACTGATAATTCTTCGTCTGTGCGACGCATTGACCCATCAACCCATTTGCCCTTATTTACGTCGCTCAACGTTTGACCGTACAGTCGAGTCCAATTGCTGTTGTGGGCAACAACTTTTTGCATTAGCACGAGCAGAAGTGGGTACACTCTTAATACTGTTACATTCCGCGTGCTGTAACAACCATTCTTTTGTATTTGTTACCATTTACCTTCAGTCGTATACCCTTTCCGTTCCAAAAGTAAGTTACTTGATGGCAGGATCGATATGTCTTTGCCACAAATCGTTCCCCATCGTGAGAAAACTCCTTATATATCATCAAGATCGGAGTTTTCTGCTTCTCTCATATGTTCTTTTTGGGTTGCTCTTTTGAACATCTGGCCCCCCATGCACAAAAGCCAATCAACTTTTCAGAAACTTTTCGTCTTTTTGGAAACATTGAAGAAAGATCGGAAGGCTTCAGAAGGCTTTCCCTTCCCCGAAGTGCAACAAAATGTTGACACACGCTCGATTGAGGACTTTGGCACAGCGATTGCCTAATGGAAAGTAGCAAGGGGTACCAACAGTGCCAATTCATCGTGATCTCTATCCAAATTTGAAGCTGAGGATCTACACCAGCGGTCTCCGCCAGAACAGAATGGCGAAAATCCTGGGGATCGACGAAGCACACCTCAGCAAAATCATCAATGGCTTCCGTGAGCCCAGCGATGACCTGCGAACGCAGATTGCGGAAATACTGCACTGCGATGCGGAGTGGTTATTCCACAAGGTTTTTATAACCGAGGACGACCCGATTATCGATGGCAACCAAATGCAACCGAACAAATAAAGATTCGGGCATTCACTTTACCTATTTCTCGTTGTGTTATTTCCGATAAGCACGTAATGAATGGTTGAAATCAGTCATGTGACTGACATGGGCGAAGCCTGCCCGCAACACGAAGGACTGCAATAGGAATATGGAAAACAATACATGCAACGCTACTGCCTGGTTCGCTCTTCAAACTCGATATCGGTATGAAGATCGTATTGCAACCGAGCTGCATAACAAGGGGTTTGAAAGCTACCTCCCCACTTTGCGCGAAACCCACATATGGAAAGATCGCAAGAAGGTCATGGATGTTCCGGCATTCGGCGGCTACCTGTTTGCCCGCTTTGAGCCCTCTCTCCATAATCGCGTGCGCGTTCTGGAAACTGCGGGAGTGGTGAAGCTGCTTGGAAACCATGGAATGCCCGAGCCAGTTTCGCAGACAGAGATTGAATCATTGAGATTAGCGCTTCAGAGCGGGATGCCCTGCTCCAGGGAACCCTATGTTGAGATCGGTGCGCCGGTGCGTGTTTGCCGCGGGCCGCTATCTGGTCTGGAGGGTCGAGTTCTTCGTAAAGGGAACAAGCTGACAGTTTTCGTAAACGTCGCATCCGTGTGCCAGGCGATCGCGGTCGAAGTTCCGATGGACGATCTCCAACCAATGGATGGGACGCAAGCGATCCCCCTTCTCTTAAATTAGCAGTCAGCGACCACCGGCTTGTGCCTTTACAGCTCCCCCAGAGAGCGATATGCATGGCAACGACACTTCCGTACACCACAGCTGTATTAGGTGTGCCATTTCACAGCGTAACGATCGATGAAGCAATTGATTTTATAGAAGAAAAAATTGACGAAGGCGGCTTCCATCAGGTTGCCACTGCAAACGTTGATTTCCTCATGCATTCCATGCGTGATAAAGGCCTGCAGGAAATCCTCTGCTCCTGCGATTTAGTGGTGCCGGATGGGATGCCGATTCTTTGGGCAGCTAAGTTACTTGGCAGTTCACTGAAAGAACGTGTTTGTGGAATCGACCTGGTTCCACGGTTGGCGAAGCTTTGCCTAGAACGTCATTTTAGTATTTTTCTCCTTGGCGCCTCCGACGCTGTTTCGGCCCGTGCTGCGGACAATTTGAAAAGAAGCTTCCCTGGACTTCGCATTGCAGGACGCTACTCACCGCCAGCCCGTCCACTCAAGCAAATGAACCATGAAGAAATTCTTCAGAAGATCGCACAGGCAAAACCGGATATCCTGCTTGTCGCCTTCGGCAATCCTAAGCAGGAAAAATGGATAGCCATGCATCGTGATCGGCTCCGGGTTCCGGTATGTATTGGAGTAGGTGGTTCATTCGACTTTGTGGCTGGCTCAGTATCCCGCGCGCCTGGGTGGATGCAGAATTGCGGGCTGGAATGGCTCTACCGTGTATCACAGGAACCGAAACGTCTTGCACAACGGTATTTTCATGACGCAGTTGGTTTAGCCGTACATATGCCGTCCCAACTCTTTACAACTGCCCTACAGCCGCGCAACAAGGTCCGATCGGGTGTCTTTCTTGACCACATCGGAACTACAGATGTCATTTCGGTCTATGGCGACTTTACTGGACCAATGGTGAAAGAGTTTCAGTCTCTCGCCAGCACAGCGATCGCAAATGGAATGAATATGGTCATGAATCTTGCAGAAACAACATATATAGGAACGGATGCTCTTGGTTCCATGATCCAGATTTCGTCGGCCCTGCGGCAATCCAAGCGAGAGCTCTGGCTGGCAGAAATGCGTCCTCATTTGCGGCGTATGCTGCAAAGCGCGCACCTCAACATGTATTTCATGACGACGACAAGCGTTGATGATGCAATTCACAGGGCTGAACGGGCTGAACAACGTCATCACACACGCGCGACAGCGACACGTCGAGCAAACCGCATGGCACACGCGACCGTTCAGGTCAGATTTGAAATCTTGCAGGACATTTGCCAGAAAATTGCGGTCAACACTCCCGACATGCGCCATACGGCTCGCGGTACATCAGCAGGTTATGTACTTCCTACGTAAAGATCGAGATTAGAACTGGAACACTAAACCGCGATCAGACCTTAGCAGGCGCAGCAAATATTCCCGATGCTCTCAATGCATATATTGTTTTCCATAATCGGTTCGTTTCTCGTGGTCATTACGGCACCATTGGTTGTCGAGCTTTTGCTCGTTACCATCGCGAGCCTGCTGCCCAGGGGAGATACACAAAGCGTAATCGGGCACGGCACTCATCGTCTGGCCGTAGTCATACCAGCGCACAATGAGGAAACTTCTATCAGCCGTTGTGTCGAAAGCTTGCGTGTTTCGGCAGATCACAGTGTCAAAGTGTACGTTGTCGCTCATAACTGCACCGATTTGACGGCCCAGCTAGCAAAATCCGCAGGTGCCGAAGTTCTCGTCTATGACGATCCTGAGGCCATCGGGAAAGGGCATGTGCTCCGGTTTGGTTTTCAACATTCGATCCAGCGTGGAGCAGATGCTGTTTTGGTCGTTGACGCAGACTCTGTTGTATCCGTGAACCTTCTCCCCGCGGTGCAAAGTGCTTTCTCTCAAGGCGTCGAAGCCGTCCAATGCCGCTATGAGATGAAAGGCGCAAAAGGACAGGTTAAAACCGAGCTGATTTCGCTCGCACTCCGCGGTTTCAACTTCATTCGTCCACTCGGACGTCAGCGAATCGGATTATCTGCAGGAATCTTAGGTAACGGTTTTGCGCTCTCTGCAAATGTCCTCAAGGATGTGCCCTATGATGCGCTGTCGGTTGTTGAGGACCTTGAATATCATCTGCATCTGGTTCTGGCAGGCAAGCGCGTTCATTTCCTCGATGAAGCGGTCGTTTCATCTGAACTTCCGACCTCAACTAAAGGTGAGACCGTACAACATTCCCGTTGGGAGGGAGGCCGGTTACGGGTTGCGCACACGTGGCTGCCTAAACTGCTCAAGGAGCTTTTACGCGGCAAACTGACTGTCCTTGAACCGCTGCTCGACCTGGCCGGGTTGCCCATTGCCTTCGGTATGATGGCCTTGCTATCAGCCGCCTGCTTACCTTTGTCATGGGTGCGCCTATATGTGGTGCTGGCAATGACAGTCTTATTGGCCCATGTTTTAAGGGCAATCTCGGCCGGTCCAAGACGTCTTCATGCGCTTCGCGTGTTATTGCTGGTGCCCTTTTATCTTCTTTGGAAGCTCCGTCTCATTCCGAGTGTCTTGCGCGCTTCCAGCGCGAAGGCGGCATGGATCCGGACTGATCGCAAAGCAGAGGACAGGATTGCTGCATGAACACCTGCCCAATGCAACATATATCTCACACGAACCGATCGCTCACACGTGACATCAAGAGGTTCTCTCTTATGAAATATTCATCCTTCATCTTTACTACTTCCGTAATTGCATTGACCGTGCTGCTATTTCCATCAAATGGTAATGCCCAACAGGCTGTTGCTAACAATCCGCAACCCGACACGCCGCAGCTCAAGATCAGCCCGTTGAAAGCCATGCAAAACTTTGAACCGCCGGCAGATGAAGAATATGAGATTGGGCCAGGAGACGAAATCAATATCGATGTCGCCGGATATCCTGAACTAACTGGGAAGCGTACTGTGGGCCCGGACGGAAGAATTACGTTGCCGGTTGCCGGCTCGATTCAAATTGCAAACCAGACACGCGAGAAAGCGGCCAAGACCCTTCAGGATGCGCTGACCTCTTATTACACGAACCCTTCTGTCACAATTGGCATTGACAAATACGGCTCGAATCGCGTGTTGATCCTCGGCAATGTACAACACCCCGGCGTGTTGTATTACGACACGACGCCGACGCTTCTGGATGCAATTGCTCGAGGAGGCCTGATGGCCAATTCGAACACGCGAGACAGCATTCCTGAAAAATGCATAATCTACCGTGGCAACGATCAAGCTTTGACCGTTGAGCTGAAACAACTACTGCAAACCGGAAGCTCAATGGCCGATATTCGCCTTCGCCGTAACGACATTGTCTTTGTCCCTGTACAGCAACAAGATTTTGTATCCATACTCGGCGAAGTGCAGCATCCAGGCCCCCAACCTCTTACACCGGAGTTGAACCTCCGACTGGCAATTACCGAGGCGGGCGGACCTACCGACGGGGCAGGGGAAACTCCCACAATTCACATTGTTCAACCGTCGACCAACAAGACCCTTACCATTACGTGGAAAGAACTCATGACACCAAGTGGCGGGAACGAAGTGACATTGCATGCAGGCGACATGATCTTCATCCCCAAAAGCGGTTTCGAAAAATTTGCCACCGTCGTTTCAAAGATCAGCCCTCTGGCCACACTTATGACAGTCGGAGCGTTGGCTGCACCTTAGCATGGACCACAGATTCTGCAACCTTGCACTCGATAGCTGACACAAGAATCCCCCGACACTGGATGAATAACGGCCAGATACTAAGGAACCCATCACAATGTACATGACCCCGGTGAATCCTCAAGAAGCACGCAGCGCTTCTACCACCCCTCAGCTGCCGCTTCGTCCTTCCTCAAAAGGGCCCTTTTTTCGAATCAATGTGCTCGGAAGTCTGCGACTGCATGCAGTTGCGGCTGTTCTTGTCGCCCTTGTCGTTCTTGGTCTCGGTCTTGCTATTCTTCTGCGTCGAGGAGTTAGCTATGTTACCGAAAGCACTGTCTATGTATCGCCAACCTTCCCGAAAACGCTCAATGACGATCGTGAGCAGGAATACCCGTACGACTCGTATGTGCAGCAGCAGGTGCACTCCATCACCCGCTATGACGTGATGGAAGATGCGCTTCATAAGCTTCCGCCGGGGATGTGGAAGCTTACAAAGGAGACAGATCGGGCCGCGATCGAACGATTGCAGAAGGCTCTCGATATCAAACGCGTAGGTCTGACGTATCAGGTTTCGATCACGCTCCATGGTTCGACACCCGACCATCTCGCCGATATCGTAAATGCTATTACACAATCCTATTTGGCCAAGACAAAGAATGAGGAATTCTACGGCCGCGATGAGCGTCTCTCAACACTGCGTGACACGCGCGATGATCTGCGCAAGGAGCTCGACACACGCATCGAGGAGCTATCCGGCATTACGGAAACTCTTGGAATGGCCAAGGTAGGCACTGAGGGTCCTAACCCCTTTGACGATCAGCTTTCAAAAATGCGCGCTGACCTGACAGCTGCTCATAATCAGCGTGTTCAGGCTGAGGCAGAATTGTCATCATTGAAAAACAGCGATCCCTCGGTTCCGAATGCGGCCTTGAATGCTGCGGCCGATGAATTGATAGCGAGTGACCCTGGGCTGCTGGCTATGAAAGCAGACCTGGCGAAGAAGCGGAGTGCCCTGGTAGAGCAGCTCAGCACCCTTACGCCAAATCATCCGCTGCGCAAACAGACCGAAGATCAGTTGTCTCAAATTAATCAGACGCTACAAGATATGCAGACGGATTTGCGCCGCAAGGCAGCCGCTCGTCTTGAAACCAAGAACCGTGCAGAGTTCAATCGGACTTCGACGATCGAAGCAAAACTGCTGAGCGACTTACAGCAAGAGACAAAAGCCGCGACATCAGCTGCTCCGAAACTGCAGCGCGCAGAAGAGCTGAAGGCTGAGATTACTCGTCTTCAAACACGTTATGCCGAAGTCGATGACCGAATCAGCAATTTGGAGCTTGAAAGCAGCTCTCCTGGGTCGATCCATCTATTCGCTGCAGCTCTGCCTCCGACCGGACCCGAATCAAGTAAATTCCGCCTTTTGATACTTGCGCTTTTTCCAGTCTCAATCTTGTGCGGAATCGGAACTGCTGTGGCCCTAGATATCTTCGATCCACACGTTCACACCGGAAGCGATATAGAGGCTCTCCTGGGATTTGCACCCATTGGTGTGCTGCTGAACGATCGTGACGTCACGCAGCGAGTCTTTGACGAGTGCTCACTTCGGCTTGCTGCTGGAATCGATCACGCCGTCCGCAGCGTAGGAGCGCGCACATTCGTGGTGACAAGCGTGGGAAGTGGTGCAGGAACAACATCGATTGTTCAGACTATGGGCAGCACGCTGGCGCGGCTTGGCCACAAAACCTTAACCATCGATGCGTCCGGTCATACAGACCCTATCGCTTACGTAACGATGGGAATCCATGAGAGCGTGGCTGGATCAGGTCACGAATCTCACTTCGAAAGCGCGGACCATTTTCAGTCGATGTCGTCGGTACCTCTGCAAACATCGGCAATTTTTTCTCAGCCTTCATCTTTGAGCAAAGCACCTCTATATAGTTTTGCTGCAAAAACTTTCCAGAAGCTGACTTCCGAATATGACGTAATTCTCATGGATACGGTGCCATTGCTCATCTCGGCTGAAACGGAATATCTTGTACGCGCGGCAGACGTCACCATTCTCGTGGCAGAAGCCGGTAAGACCAGCAAGCGCAAGTTGACCCGCTGCGCCCGCCTGCTTGAGCGGCTCGATGTAGCCGGTGTAGCCGCCGTCATCAACAAAGTTCGCTTGCTTCGCGCGGAAACCGATCTGCGACACGATTTGCAGGAATCGGAGGCGCGCCTGAATGAGACGAATCTGAGATGGCGTTCGCATCGCAGTCCCGATCATGCCTCGGTGTCGCCGTTCGAATCAACACCGGAGGAATCGATGGAAAGTGAAGCAGCCGCCTTTGCAACAAGCAGCAGATAGCGACATCAACGGTGATGTAACAGGCACGACTCTTACATCACCGCGGAAATATATAAGCCATTCAGACCATTACGATTCTTTGCTGAAAAGTCTGTCTCCAATGCACAAAGAAAATAAATTGAATTCAAACTCTGCGTGGCAATTCGATGCAAAGCAGTACAACCATTCGAATTCAGAGCAAAAGGCCGCACTCGAAGTATCGATCGCGAAACTTTGGCAAGAATTGCTTGGCCTGCCGAGCGTCGGTCTCGAAGACAATTTCTTCGAGATGGGTGGCACATCCTTAATTGCTACAGTGCTGCACACAAAACTAAACCAGGCACTGAACTTGAGTCTCCCTATCGCAGCCGTCTTTGAATATCCGACCGTGCGTGCCATGACAGAATTCCTGAGCGACAAGGACAACTTTGGGGTGGAGGAAATTGTCCAGTCCACGCCGCGCAAGCAGATTGACAAGTCGAATACATCCTCTGCAATCGCCATCATCGGCATGACCGGGCGCTTTCCAGGGGCGGAATCTGTCGAGGACTTCTGGGCGAATCTCTGTAATGGAGTGGAATCCATTTCTTTCTTCGACCAGGAAGAATTGGAATCGCAGGAGCGGTTCACTGGCTTGGCACCCAACTATGTTGCAGCCCGGCCCATTCTCCAAAACACGGCGATGTTCGATGCGGACTTCTTCGGAATTTATCCCAAGGAAGCTGAACAGATGGATCCGCAACACCGCGTATTCCTCGAGTGTGCATGGGAAGTTCTTGAACGCGCGGGATATGATCCGGCGCACACAAAAGACGCGGTAGGAGTTTTCGCCGGATGCAGCATGAATACCTACTTCATGCACAACCTGGCTGCAAATCGAAGCTTCCTCGAAACTTTTACCGGCGGGTATCAGGTCGGCTCATACGTAACGATGCTCGGCAACGACAAGGATTTTCTGCCTACACGCGTCTCCTACAAACTGAACTTGCGTGGCCCCAGCATCAACGTCCAAACTGCTTGCTCTACGTCACTGGTCGCGGTTTGCCAGGCATGCCAAAGTCTATTAACTGACGGCTGCGACATGGCGCTCGCAGGGGCCGTATCCATTACTTTTCCCGAACGCCGCGGCTACATTCCACAGGAAGGTGGGATCGTCTCAGAAGACGGTCATTGCCGGCCATTCGACCATCGTGCTACTGGAACCGTCTTCGGATCAGGTGCGGCCATTTTATTGCTGAAGCGACTGGATGACGCCATTGCCGACGGCGATCAAGTGCTCGCCGTCATCCGCGGTTTCGCGTTAAACAACGATGGTTCCAATAAAGTTGGCTACACCGCGCCGAGTGTTGAAGGTCAGTCCCAGGTCATTCTACGGGCTCAACAGATGGCGGGAGTCACAGCTGACTCCATCTCCTATATTGAGGCACATGGAACGGCCACACCGCTTGGCGACCCTATTGAAGTTGCAGCACTAGCAAAAGCATTCAGCAAGTCCACACATGCCCGGCAATTCTGCTCCATCGGCACAGCCAAGGCGAATGTTGGCCATCTGGATGTCGCCGCAGGAGCTACTGGGCTGATCAAAACCGTATTACAGATCGAAAATCGCACCATTCCTAAGCTGCTTCATTTTGAAAAGCCGAATCCTCATCTGGATCTGAACAACACTCCGTTTAAGGTTGCCCAAAATACTCAGCCATGGAAAACAGACAGCCTGCCACTCCGTGCAGGCGTGAGTGCCTTTGGTATGGGCGGAACAAACGCTCACGTCATCGTTGAAGAAGCCCCAGTTCCCACTCCTTCTGACCAGGGACGCGCACATCAACTGTTGCTTTGCTCAGCGAAAACGCCAACTGCTCTTACAACGATGACCAATGATCTTGCACATTTCTTCGCAACGCAATCAGATGTCAATCTCGCCGACGCAGCCTATACACTCCAGACTGGACGCAGTCGCCACAAGCACCGTAGTGCGCTTGTCGCAAGCAGCGCAGAGGAGGTATCGGAAGCGCTCAAGAAACAAAGCAGTGAAATTCTGCGCGAAGACACACCTTTAGAAAATCCGTCCATCGTCTTTTGCTTTCCCGGCCAGGGTGTGCAGGCGGTGAATATGGGGCGCAAGCTGTATGAGTCCGAGCCGGTTTTCCGGCAAGTGATGGATGAATGCAACACCATCCTGCGACCGCTACTTGTCGAGAACCTCCTCGATCTTCTCTACTCCTCTGAAACTGCAACAGACGCAGCGGCGCGCCTGAATGAAACAGCATACGCGCAGCCGGCGATCTTCGCATTTGAATACGCATTGGCGCAGCTCTGGCTCTCATGGGGAATCTGTCCGGACGCGATGGTTGGCCATAGCATTGGCGAGTATGTGGCGATGTGCATTGCCGGAGTCTTCTCACTTGAAGATGCCCTGCGACTCATCGCCGTGCGCGGACGATTTATGCAGAAGATGCCGCGTGGCTCTATGTTGAGTGTGCGCGCCAGTCAGGAAAGAGTTGTCGCGTTGATAGGCAATGATCTTGACCTCGCGGCTGTCAATGGACCACAACTCTGCGTAGTCTCGGGCCCGGATGACGCCATCGCAGCATTCGCTGCGAAACTTGATGGGCAAGGAATCGTTCATCGCAAGTTGGCCACATCACACGCCTTCCATAGCCGTATGGTGGACCCTGCCCTCGCTCCGTTCGCGGAGTTTGTGCGGGGTATCGTTTTCGGAGCACCAACAATTCCATGCGTTTCCACTCTGACAGGGAAATGGATCACAGGACAGGAAGTCGCGCATCCCGAATACTGGACGCGTCAATTGAGAAGCACAGTACGGTTTGCCGACGCCATTCGCGAACTGGCACGCACGCCAGAACGAATCTTTCTCGAAGTCGGACCCGCTGAAACGCTTGTGCAACTCATTCGTCCGACAATGAATGAGAAAAGCACCGTGAAAGCGAATGCACACATCGCGCTTGCTTCGCTGTCTTCGGTACGCGACGGGGTTTCTGAAGATAAAGCCATCCTGAACACGCTTGGACGTCTCTGGCTGTCAGGTGCCACTCCAGATTGGAACACTTTTCATGCAGGCTACACGCGCAAACGCATCCTGCTGCCAACATATCCTTTTGAGCGAAAAAAATTTTGGATAGCACCTCCGCGAATTCCAACTTTGCCCCCGACAACCTATGCAGTGACAGCTCCAGTAGAAGAGGAACAACACCCGATGACCACACCGGTTGCCAACGGTTCTGCAATGTTGAATGAGCTTCAGCTTCTTATTACCGACCTCTCTGGTATCGATCTCGCAGGTGCCGATCCAGAATCGTCTTTCCTTGAGCTTGGATTTGACTCTCTCTTTCTGACGCAATTGACACAGGCAATTCAGGGAAAATACCACTTAAAACTTACTTTTCGTCAGATCATGGAGAGCTATCCGACTCTGAGCGCACTCACAGCGCATCTTGAGGCAAATGTAACGCCTGAGCTACGCAAGGCTGCACCGAGCAATGTGGTGCCTCCCGCACAGATTGCAGCGACGACGGGCGTTCCGGCACCGCTCGCTGCGGCTGCACCGCTCATCACTCCCACTGTCACTATGGAGGCGCTCTTCACCGCGCAGATGCAGGCTTTGACCGGTCTCTTCCAGCAGCAGTTAGCCATACTTGGTGCGTCACAGCTGGACTCTGCACCCGCGTCGCTTTCGATTCAAACTAAGACACAACAAGTTGTTCCATCTAAAGCGATTTCTCCTGCTACGACGGCAACTACGGCTGCTTCGTCCCCAACGTTTGACGACAAGCCGACGAAGCCAGTCTTTACGCCATTCAAGCCGTTGCAGCTCAGCGACGACAATAAGCTAAACGCTGTACAAGAAAAATACCTTAGCGACTTCATTCATCACTACAATCAGCGCAGCTCTCGTTCGAAGAAATTTACGCAGGAACACCGCAAGGTATTTGCCGATGGCCGCGTCGTATCGGGATTCAATGCACAGATCAAGGACCTCATCTATCCGCTGGTTGTAGATCGCGCCAAAGGTTCGTATCTGTGGGACAAAGACGGCAACCGTTACATCGATATTTTGAATGGCTATGGAGCCATCCTCTTTGGCCACTCGCCCGATTTTCTTGTGGATGCAGTGCATAAGCAGCTGGATTTGGGTTTTGCCATCGGACCGCAAACTGAGCTTGCCGGCGAATGTGCAGGGTTGGTGCACGATCTCACAGGAATGGAGCGGGTTACTTTCTGCAACACAGGCTCTGAGGCGGTTATGGGAGCCATGCGTCTGGCACGCACTGTCACCGGCCGCAACCTGATTGTGCTCTTCTCCGGTGACTATCATGGCAGTTTTGATGAAGTGCTGGTAAAAGCTGTAGGCGGCCACCGCTCGATGCCGGTCGCACCAGGCATTCCACGTGAAAGCGTCGCGAACATTCTTGTGCTCGACTACGGCACGCCGGAAAGTCTTGAAATCATTCGCCAGCGCGCCCATGAGCTTGCTGCAGTTCTCGTCGAGCCGGTACAGAGCCGCCATCCCGATCTCCGCCCCGCAGAATTCCTAAAGGAGGTCCGTCGCATCACCCAGCAAAATGGAACCGCGCTCATCTTCGATGAAGTGGTCACCGGCTTCCGCACACACCCTGGAGGCATGCAGGCTGTCTATGGCATCCAGGCGGACCTGGCAACCTATGGCAAAGTTGTAGCGGGCGGCCTGCCTGTCGGCGTGCTCGCCGGAAGTTCGGCCTTCATGGACGCGCTCGACGGAGGCATGTGGCAGTACGGTGATTCGTCTTTCCCCGAAGCGGGCGTTACTTTCTACGCGGGAACCTTCATGAGGCACCCGCTGGCACTTGCCGGTGTGCGCGCTTGCCTGCAACACATCAAGAAAGAAGGTCATGGACTGCAAGAGCGACTTGCCACCAAGACCGCAAGCCTCGTGCATGACATTCAGGGCATGCTGAAGGATTTTTCCCATCCGTCCTCAATCGAGACATATTCGTCGTGGTTCTATCTGCCTGCAGCAACCGACCCCTTCCTCACCCGCATGCTGCATTTCCATCTGCGCGAGCAGGGCGTGCATATTCAGGAAGGTTTTCCCTGCTTTCTGACAACTGCACATTCGGACGCAGACTTCGACTTTGTTCGCGAAGCCTTTCACAGCAGCTTGCGGGCGATGCGTGCTGGGCAAGCGCTACCACAACCCACAGGTACACTGAGTACATTAGAAGAGCCAGCCGCAGCACAATCTGCTTCGTTGGAGACTGCGACCCGTTCTATTCCGATCACCGAAGCGCAACGCGAAATCCTTCTTGGAGCGCAGCTCGGAGACGGCGCGAATTGCTCCTTCAATGAATCGACTTCGCTAGCGCTCAAGGGCAAATTAAATGAACGGGCATTGATAAGCGGGCTTGAACAGCTCGTTCAACGCCATGACTCTTTGCGTCTCAATTTTGATATGGGCAGCGAGACCGCCGTTGTCGCTCCGTCAGCTGCAATCAAGGTGGAACGCCACGACCTAAGTCAGCTTTCCGCAAAAGAAAGAGCGGCACAGCATCAGGCCCTCATCGAACAGGAGAGTTCAACGCCTTTCGATTTAGTGCACGGACCCTTGTTCCGGATTCATTTGATCCGTCTGGCTGCTGATGAACATGTTGTCCTCTTCACGGCGCACCACATCATTTTTGACGGCTGGTCGACAAATGTATTCTTTAACGAACTGAGCGATCTCTATAACGCAACGGTAAACGGACATAAGACCAATCTCCCCATTCCCATTACCTTCACCCAATTCGCTATCGACCAGCGCGAGCACGTGGCGAATGACAATTGTCGCACCACGGAGACCTTTTGGATGGAGCAGTTCGACACCACACCGTTGCCCTTGCAAATCCCTACGGACAGACCGCGTACCACCGTGCGCAGCCATGAAGGCGCAACAAACCGCTACGTTTTTGATAGCGAATTATTCCAAGCCGTCCGCAAAGCCGGCGCACGCCAGGGCAGCACGTTATTCGCTACATTGCTTGCCGCCTTTGCCCAACTGATCCATCGTCTTTCAGAGCAGGACGACGTCGTGATCGGCATCCCGATGGCGGGGCAGTCGAAAATAAACAACGGATCGACGCTTGTTGGACACTGCGTCAACTTCCTGCCGATTCGCAGCCGACTGTTGGCAGATCAAACGCTTGCTGACTTTCTGAAGCAAACACGCAAGATGCTACTCGATGCCTATGATCATCAGGACTATACATATGGCACGCTGCTACACAAACTCAAACTGCCACGCGATCCCTCTCGTCCAGGGCTGATTGAAGTTCAGGCGAATGTAGAACAGGTAGGGGCAAGTCTTTCTTTCGATGGGCTATCAGCCGATCTTCGCTCCAACGGAAAAAAACATGTCAACATGGATCTGTTCTTCAACTTCGTCGACCGTGGCGCCGAGCTTTGGTTGGAGTGCGACTATAATACTGGCCTTTTTGACAGTGCAACGATTGACCGCTGGTTCGGGCACCTAAACGCCATACTGCGGGCGTTTGCTCAGGATCTGACACAACCCTGCACTGACGTTTCACTGTTGACACGGATGCAACAGCAGGAAATTCTTGTTGACTGGAATCGAACATCTACGGACTATCCTCGTAACAATTCCATCCATCGAATCTTTGAACAACAGGTCATTCAAACACCTGACTCGATTGCACTGATCGCAGGCAAACACAACCTAACCTATGCGGAGATCAACGAAAAAGCCAATCAGCTCGCTCACTATCTCATCCGCGCAGGCATCCGGCCTGGCGCGCGCGTGGCGCTCTGCGCAGATCGCTCAGCGGAAGTCATCGTAAGCCTGCTGGCTATACTTAAAACTGGGGCTGCCTACGTCCCGATCGATCCGAGTTACCCGGCGCAGCGCCTTATATATCTCATCAGCGACTCGGCAGCAAAGATACTGCTCACACGTAGCACGATCGCTGACAAGCTGCCGCAACTCGATACGAACGTCCTTTTGCTGGATCAGGAGTGGCCGACAATTGCTCTTGAAAGCAGCTCTAATCTTTCTCATGATGGCCACGCAGAAGATCTCGCGTACGTCATGTACACCTCCGGCTCTACGGGAAATCCAAAAGGTGTTCTGGTGCCGCATCGCGCGATTGCTCGCCTGGTCAAAAACAATTCTTTTGCCAGCTTTAGCGCAGATGAGGTGTTTCTGCAGCTCGCACCTCTATCATTCGACGCAGCCACTTTTGAAATCTGGGGAGCATTCCTCAATGGTGGACGTCTGGTATTGGCCACTGGCGAACGGATAACACCGGAAGACATTGGACTCTATATTAAGGAGCATGGCGTTACAACGCTTTGGCTTACCGCCGCGCTATTCCATCTCATCGCCACAGAGCACATCGAAATTTTGCGTCCGTTGCGTCAATTGCTTGCCGGCGGTGACGTACTGTCTCTCACCCATGTGCGCCGTGTCTGTGAGCAACTGCCTCACTTAAAGCTCATCAATGGATATGGGCCGACGGAAAACACCACGTTCACTTGCTGTCACACCGTTACGCTTGAAAGTACTACCGCGGGCACTGTGCCAATTGGAAGACCTATTGCAAATACCCGCATATATATTCTCGATTCGAATATGCGGCCAGTACCTCCAGGCGCGACCGGAGAGCTGTATGCTGCAGGCGATGGACTTGCCTTGGGTTATTTGAATGCTCCAGAACTAACCGCAGCAAAGTTCATCGACCACATGTTCACCAGTGACTGCTCAGAGCGCCTCTATCGCACCGGAGACCTTGCCCGATATCGCGCAGACGGCACAATCGAATTTCTTGGCCGCATGGATACACAAGTCAAGATTCGCGGCTATCGCATTGAGTTGGCCGAAATTGAATATGCGCTCGAACAGTCTCCCAAAGTGCGTTCTGCCATAGTCGCTGTACGCACGGACTGGGTTACGCCGAATGACACTCCGGGCGATAAGCGGCTGGTGGCATATGTCATTCCAGAACAGCCCGGAGACAATAACTCCCTGATGCAGGAACTTCGGCAATATTTACTGGAGCGTCTGCCGGAATATATGCGCCCAGCGGCGATGATGGTTCTGGAAAGCTTTCCGCGGACAGTGAATGGCAAGATCGACCGACGCGCTTTGCCTGCTCCCGTTCCTGAACAACTGCTGCGCAAAAGGACAATCGTCTACCCACGTAATCAGAATGAAGAAATTCTAGCGGGCATTTGGACGAAAACACTTGCGTTGAAAGAAGTCGGCGTGGAAGACAGCATCTTTGAGCTGGGAGGAGATTCCCTTCTCATCTTCCGCATCACTACACTTGCCAATCAGGCAGGGCTGAAAGTAAATGCACGACACTTCTTTCAGCATCGAACAATTGCCGGCATCTGCTCACAACTGGAAGAAACCGCGACGATCTCAGTCAAAGCTAATGCAGTTGCGCCGATCCAAGCAATCCCACGCTCGCAGTACCGCCAAAAGCTTCAATCACTTAAGTAAGCAACATGGACCGACAATTGATGTCCGCTGATCATGAAGAGCTCACTCCAAAGGCTGGACCCATGACCCTACCCGTGCAAGATGCTTCAGCAGAAATACCACAAAAAACTGAGGATGTGTATCTCTTCCCCGCTAGCTTGGAGCAGCATCGTTACTGGATTTTAGATCAGGTCGACCAGGCTTCTACGGCTTCCAACATGGCCATCACTTTTCGCCTTGTTGGAGAGGTAGATGACATATTGGCGGAGAAAAGTATTTGTGCGCTTACTTTGCGTCACGAAGCGCTACGCACAACATTCAGAATGATCGATGGTGCTCTCAATCAGGTCATCTCAGAAGAGCCGCTCTATCATTTTTCTGTATCCGATCTCAGGATTCTTCCCAAAGAAGAGCGCTCAGAACAGGCGGAGAAGATCATTCGTGAGCATAGTCATGTCGCGATGAATCTGGCTACGGGGCCGCTCTTCTTCGCGCGTCTTATTCACGTAAGCGATCAGGATCACTTTCTCGCCTGCACCATGCACCATATTGTGTGTGACGGGTGGTCGAATGGAATCCTCGTACGCGACTTCGCGGAATTCTACTCCGCATACTCGCAGGATCGTTCGCCAGAACTCGCCGAACTTCCTTTCCAATTTGCCGACTTCACCATTTGGCAAAAAGAATGGCTGGCCAGCGAAGCGGCCGAAGATGCATTGAATTTTTGGAGAGAACAGATACGGCGTGAGATACCTGCTGTCGATCTGCCTACGGATTATCCGAGAAATGCCCGCAAGGATGGTCCAGGCGATATTGAATCCCAGTTGATGCCCCCACCTCTGAACGAGCGGTTGAAAAGGTTTTGCCGCGAGCGGGGGACGACAAACCACCAGGTTCTACTGGCCGTTTTTCAATGCCTTATTTCACGCTACACCAGCCAGGAGCAATTTCTACTCGGCTCAAGTATTGCAAACCGCACTCAGGCGGGAATGGATCATGTGGTAGGCCGCTTTGCGAATCCTCAGGTCATCCTCGCAGACGTTTCCGGCAATCCAGGTTTTGATGAGTTGCTCCATCGCGTAGTTGAGTGGACAACCTCTGCCTACGCGCATCAGGATTTGCCTTTTTCGCGTCTTATGGAAGAGTTTCAGCTTGATCAGAGTGGCGCAACATCGCAGTTTTTACAGATCTACTTTGTTTATCAGAAAGCCTTCATGCAGCCCCAGAATGCTGGTGCATTGCAAGTTGCTCCCCGTCCTTCCGTGAGCGGCGGCGTCAATTTCGATCTTTTAGTCAGCATTGTGGAGCGCGCTGAAGGCCCAAGGATGCAGATCGAGTACAACACCGATCTTTTCAAACGAGAGCGCATACGGAAGTTTATTCAGCAATACATTCGTGTACTCGCTTCTGTTCTGGATGCGCCGGCTTTGAAGGTTTCTCAGTTACCCCTTCTTTCATCCGACGAAGAACTGGCCCTGCGTCGAGCCGGAAGCGGTCCTTCCCTGTCCCGCATTTATTCTTCCTCCCTTGTCGAAGCATTTGATAGACATGCGTCGGCTTTCGGAACGGCCACTGCTGTCATTGCCGGCGATGCGCGCACTTCATGGAAAGCCCTTGCTGACAAAAGCATTCAGTTTGCATATGCGCTCCAGAACCTGAATATTGAACAAGGCCAAATCGTCGCACTGCGCATGGAACCCAACTCGGATGCGGCAGCGGCGGCACTTGCAATCTTGCGTATCGGCGCAGTTGCTTTACCGATTCCGGGCTCGACAAGTGCCGACGAGTGGAAGCGCATGCTTGCCCAACTGGAACCAGCGGCTGTTTTGGCCGGGTCTGAGTTCTCAAGTGATATTTCATCACTTATTAGCTTCGAAAAATTGAGTAAATTGGCACGTCCCCACGGCGATCTTCCATCTATTCTCGCCGGGGCTCCTGCATGGTGCGGATTAAGTCTCGACAAGGCTGGCCAGTACCAGACACATATCGCTACACACGAACAAACCGCTGCCTCTCTGGCTGGTGCTGCCCAGGCGCTTCATCTTACCGCAGGCGATGCTATCGCAATTAGAGCCGCTTCTACGTCAACGGATGCGTGGGTTGATTTACTGCTTCCGTTAACCAGCGGAGCAAGCATCTTGCATTTGCATAACGCGACCGGCGCTCAACTACAGGCTATTCTTGTCCGCGAACAAATCAGCTTTGCATGTGCTACCCCCGGGGAATGGCTTGCACTACTTGACAGCGGTTGGTGTGGCGACCGCAGATTGCAGATGATCTGCCGTGGAGATCGTCTTCCTTCTACGGTGAGCAAACGCTTTGTTCCACTAGGACGTGTCTGGTCACTTATCTCATCCGCCCTGGCCGGCGGTCCCATAAGCGTGGCGTCACTCGATAAAGAATCCCCGTGTAAGAATCCGGCTAGCCCGCTACCTGGACAGGCATTTACAGTCATTGATGCGTGGGACAACCCTGTCCCTGAAGGCGTCATTGGCGAGCTGGTGCTGTCGAATGCCGAGACATCGACCAAGACAGGACTTTTGGCTCAATACCCTCTCGGCGGCAGTTTTGAGGTTGTCGACCAAGTGCGGAATTGGGTACGCCTGCATGGATACCGTTTACGCCTGGGTGAGATTGAAGATCGTCTCATCGCATGCCACGGAGTGGGATATGCGAAGGCAGCAATTCAGAATGATTCCAGAGAAAGCCTAGCATTAGTTGCTTATATTGCAGGGACGAATGGAACATCTCCTGATGTTGGCGAAGTGAGCCGGCTCCTTCGTTCTTCCGCTCCCGGCCATCTTGCTTGTGCAGAACTTTTATCAGTAGACAACATTGTTCTCCGCCCGGACGGATCGCCTGACGCTAACTCACTTTCCCAATTTAATGTGACCACAACTGATCTGACGAATAGCGAGGATTACATTCCCCCAAGGGATGAGATTGAATCAAGACTTGTCGAAATCTGGGAAGATGTTCTCGGCGTCAAGGGTATAGGCATACGAAATAGCTTTTTCACGCTTGGCGGCTATTCGTTAATGATCGTGCGTCTGTTTGCCCGCATCAATAAGGCAATGAATGCTTCTTTGCCCATTACTACTATTTTTAATGCTCCGACCGTCGAGCAACTGGCGGACATTCTGAGGGGTCGTCGCGCTTACTCTTCCATTGTTCCCGTAAGAACAGAAGGCACCAAGCCGCCGTTTTTTATGATCCTTTCGTATCTTCTTTATGGATCGCTGCCGGATGCGATTGGGAGTGAATATCCCTTTTATGGATTAAGAGAATTGGACGGCGAAAAAACCACGACACCGGAATTGCGGGCGGCCGCATATGTCAAGGCGATTCGCTCCATTCAGCCGCGCGGTCCCTATTACCTGGGCGGGTGGTGCGCGGCAGGGCCACTTACGATCGAGGTTGGCCGTCAGCTCATGGAAAGTGGACAACAGGTCGGTCTCGTCACCCTGTTTGACTCATGGCACCCTGGATATGCGGAGAGACTGAAACAAGAACAAAAAACAGCCGGGATCTCCACACTCAGCGCGAAGCTGCGTCACAGATATATCTTCCACCGCGATAAAATGCGGAACCAGACAGCTGCGGGCGGACTTGGTTACCTTCACACTGTTGCCGTGAATAAACTTCGCTCGATGCGTGATGCTGTTTACTTAAAACACTGGTCTGCCACAACAAAGGCCTTCAAAACTCTTGGGTTTCCGCTGCCGGACTTTATGCACAACCTCACAGAAACAACGCTTTTATCGCTTCAACGGTACGAACCTCGGCCATTTCGCGGCAACGTTATGCTAATGCGCGCGATGAAGGCTCCAAATCTTCCCGGAGCCGACGCCACGTGCGGGTGGAACAAAATAGTCGAAGGAGCCATCGATGTCCGATGGGTGCCGGGGGATCACGAAACCATGTTCCTTGAGCCTAATTTAGAGGCCGTTGGCAAGAACCTCCGAGAAAGCCTTGAACAAGCACAGCAAAGGCTCTGAAACACGGATTTCGAAAGAACATGTATGTTAAAAACACCTCTTGAGAGTCGTGCGAAATGCATCCCAGAATGCGGGCAAAAAAATGCTTACGCTCATAACGCGCCGCAACTTTCCGCATCTCTCGGACCCGCGCCTGAATTGACAGAGGGCCATATTCACGTATGGACAGTTTGCAGACTTCCCGGGAGCCCTTCGAGTTATTTACCGCTTTTGAGCAAAGAAGAATTCGACCGTGCATCGGTCATGCGCTCTCCGGAACTGTTTCATCGATTTGTTGCTGACCATGGCACGCTTCGCCTGCTTTTGAGTGCTTATCTTGAAGCAGACCCACAAACGCTTCCACTAGTAGTCGACCATTATGGCAAGCCTGCCCTGAATATTCCGCGTTGCCGTCTGCGCTTTAACATGTCACATTCAGGCAAGCTTACGATGATTGCTCTTTGCCTCGATTCTGAAATAGGGATCGACGTCGAAGCGATTCGTCCCATTGTTGAATGGGAAGACATTGCAGCCACGCATTTCTCATCGCATGAGAGAGAGTCTCTTCAAGCGGAAGATCCTAAAGGGCGAGAAAGCGCATTCTTTCGGTGCTGGACGCGAAAGGAAGCTGTTATCAAGGCCGTTGGAATGGGGCTCTCTATACCTCTCGACAGTTTCACCGTCAATACGTCTCTGACGGAGCCCGCAGCTTTATTGCACTGTGCATGGGATCCAGAGGCAATTTCGCGCTGGTCTTTAGTTCACCTGGAACCTGCGGCCGGCCACGTCGGAGCGCTTGCTGTCCAAGGCGCAAATTTGTCTGTACAGCAGTTCAACTGGCCATCGGAATACACCGAGAATTATTCCTGATGCCACGGTCCCACTCGTGCTCTGTGATAGGTATCACGCGACACACCTGTAATCAGATACATATCTATAGTTTGGACTCATAACAGCAATGCAGCTAGCTCGTTGAAGCTGTTCCTATCATGAAAAATCCGCTCAGCATCCTATTGTTATTGCCAGCTCTTCTTTCCCTCTACTATGTAGTTCGAGGATATACAGAGAAGGCATTTCTGCAGCTCTACCTTCCGGCTCTTTTAGGACTTCCATTTTATTATGCATGTCGTCTGCCACACATGCCTCCCATTTCAGTGGCGGAAGCAATCCTGATTCCAATCGCTTTCGGAACGGTCATTCGATCATTTTCCAAATGGCGTTTTTGCCGTGTGGACTTATGGGTGGTCTTGTTCATGTGCAGTCTGGCAGCGAGTGAAGTCCTTCGCGAAAACATATTCAATGACGGAATCTTTGTTGTGCTCAGCGCTATCACGAGCATGCTATTTCCATATATAGTCGGGCGTTTGCTGATCGAACCTCAATTACGCCTCCAAACAGCAAAGCGGTTTGTCGTCATTTCATTATTCCTTACGTTGATTGGCCTGTATGAATTGAGGATGGGAATCAACCCATATTCGATCATCGCATCCAAGCTGTTTGGCTTCAGCCACATTGAATGGACACTTCAAATGAGGGGCGGTCGCGCACGAATCGCGACATCGTTCAGCGACGCCGAATTAGCAGGAATAGTTTTTACGATTGCGATAGCGTTGAATTGGTCGCTGATTCAAGTGAATAAGCTCGCTCATTGCAGATTGGACGAACCCCGTAGCTTCTTTGCAAAACTTCAAAGATGGCATCTTCCCGGCCTGATTCTTTTCGGCTTACTGCTCCTGACCCAGTCTCGAGGACCGTTGCTGGGTGCTGCACTGGCGTTTGCGATCATCCAAATTCCGAAGTTTAAAAACACAAGACGAGCCAGCATTGTTATGGCAGTTCTCTTAGTACTTGGTGGTCTGGCGGTTTATTCATATTTAGATCGCTATACTGCGTCATCGAACGATGGGGCGGCTAGTGAACAGCAAGCCAGCGCGGCATATCGACGTCTTCTACTGGAAAACTATAAGCCGATCGTTGAAGAAGGAGGATGGCTCGGGTGGAGCACGATCAGCCGTCCGCAAGTTCGAGGGCAGGAATCCGTCGATAATGAATTTCTGCTCGTTCAGCTCATTCAGGGCCGACTCGGTTTAATTTTATTTGTTCTGATCGGGGCGGATACAGTCTGGCGATTAATTCAATCTACATGGCGGTTCAGGAGGCGGGAAGATCTTTATTTCGCGTTTAGCCTACTAGCTGCAATGGGCGCCCTTTGGTTTACGATCACGACAGTTTATCTGGGTGAACAACTACCCCAAATCGCCTTTCTGTTGATTGGCTGGAGTCAGTCGCTCCATGAGACTCAAGATGGCCGAGCAGAGCATCTGTCAGCGCCTGAAATCGCGAGATTCAATTTTAAACGGGTGTTTGTTTAACAGAGACAATCTCGCTCTTAATCTGTAACAAGCCGATGTTCAATGACGTTTTATAAGGGAACTGATGAGTACGAACGTTCTATCCGTTGAAGTTTCAGAGCAGAAAACGGACTTTCACAAGAATCTCGAACAGCGTGCGCTTAAGGGAACCAGCTATGTGGTCCTTGCCTACGGCCTCGCCACAGGACTCCGGTTAATCAGCAGCATGGTGCTAAGCCGTCTGTTCGCTCCGGCATATTTTGGCCTGATGGCCCTGACCACAACGATCATCGTGGGCCTTTATCTCGTTTCGCACCTTGGACTCGAAGATGGCGTAATTCAGCATGCAAATGGAGAGCAATCCAATTTCCTCTTTACGGCCTGGACACTTCAGGTGATACGGGGTGCATTACTATTTCTTATTACGATTCCGCTCGCCTTCCCAGTTGCCGCTTTCTATCACGAGCGACTTCTGATTTCTCTGCTCCCCATGCTTGGTTTTACCTGTATCGTTGGAGCCTTTTCATCACCATCATTATTATTGCTTGCTCGGCAGATGGGAGTCGCCAGAGTATCTTTTCTAGAGCTATTGACAGCACTTGTTCAGTTCGCAGTTACGGCAATCTGGGCTTTGATTCATGCCAATATTTGGGCGTTGGTAGGCGGTAAGTTAGTCTCAGAAATCGTACGAACAGCGGTGAGCTATTATATCGCTCCGACTACACGTCCCAGGTTTATCCTGGAACCGGAAGCGTTTAGCTACTTAATCCGATTTGGCCGATGGATCCTGCTAAGTACTGGCTTAACTTTTTTTGCACTCCAATCGGATCGTTTGATATTGGGCAAGCTTATCTCGTGGCAGATGCTTGGCGTCTATGGCATCGCATATACATTGTCCGACGTGCCAAGGCAGGTTATTAGCCAGTTCTCCAGTCGTGTTGGCTATCCTTTTATTGCAAGATTTTCAGGCCTGCCACGCCCGGAGTTCCGCAGCGTACTGATGCGTTATCGTGGCTATGTTCTGGCGCTTGGTGCCCTGGCATTGACAGTTGTCATTACCACAGGAGACAGGTTTATCTTTCATGTCTACGACAAGCGCTACCATCAGGCAGCCTGGATGGTCGTTATTCTTGGCTGTGGCCTGTGGCATACATTAATTAGCGCCACAATGACACCTGTGCTTTTATCGATACAAAAAGCCTATTATCACACCATCGCAATGGCTCTTTATTGCCTGACTCTATTCATCTGTCTGCCACTTGGATTTCATTTATTTGGAATACTGGGTGCTGTTGTTGCAGTGGCCATCAGCGATTTTCCAGTATATGTTGTGAGCAGCTTTGCATTAGCCCGGGAAAAGATCTCACTAATCCGACAGGACATGCAACTGACACTGCTATTCCTGGTTCTGCTTAGCATTGCATTGCTGCTGAGATATAGCATCGGCTTGCCGACCCCCTTCCACGCTATACCATGACGAATCCGCCTTCGAATTTAGTTGCAATAATTTCCTCGTTTTGCTGGCAATGGCAGCTAGATAACACTTACAGTCGATCTGTTTTTAAATGGGCAGATTGTTTCGAGTATGCCTTTCCTCTCAAACTGCACAACGGGTTTATTCGTCGCTTCTAACACGATCGCCTGGATCACTGTCTCAGCCGAACGATAACTCATTGGAGATAAGTAAATGAAAATCGTCTTTATTCTCCCACAGGAAGGGACTCAGCCTATTGGGGGATTCAAGGTGGTGTACGAATACGCGAACCGTCTGGCGAAGCGAGGAAACCAAATACATATTCTTCACCTGGCTTCCGCGATGCCAAGGGGGGTACGTAGACGGCCCAGAGAAAAATTACGGGCGTTCCGGTACTTACCATTTGCAATTAGAGGAAATTGGAAACCTGGCAAATGGTTTCAGTTAGATCCTGCGGTCAAGATTTCCTGGATACCATGGCTTTCTAAAATATTTATGCCTGAGGCTGATGCTTACATCGCGACCTGGTGGGCCACAGCTGAGCATTTGAATTCAATTCGCAACCTCTCCGGCAAACGATTTTATTTCATCCAGGGCCTCGAGACATGGAGCGGTCCGCCAGAACAGGTTATGGCCACCTGGAAGATGCCGCTTGAGAAGATTGTCATTGCCAGGTGGTTAGAAAAGATCGCTGCCGACATCGGAGAGCGAAGCCATTACATCCCAAACGGTCTTGATTTTGCGAAGTTCGGATGTGACGTGCCACCCGAATTACGCGATGGAGAGCGTATTGCAATGCTATTTAACAGCCAATTTAAAAGAAAAGGATCAGCCGAAGGATTGGCAGCCGCATGCAAGCTGAAAGATAAATACCCAAATCTTAAGGCCGATTTTTTTGGTATTTATGAACGACCGGCGGAAATGCCTTCATGGATCACCTACCATCAAGATCCTGCTCAGATAGAACTACGGAGAATCTATAACAGCGCAGCGATTTTTCTTGCCCCAAGTTATAGCGAAGGCTGGGGCCTCACACCTTCGGAAGCAATGACATGCGGTGCAGCTGTGGTAGCGTCCGATATTGGAGGGCATCAGGAATTTTGTAAACAGAATCAAACAGCTATGCTTGTCCCTGCGCAGAGTTCCGACAAGCTCGCCGATGCGGCTAGTCTGTTAATCGATAACCAGGCTCTTCGCATTCGATTAGCCAAGAACGGATGCGACAACATTCACAACTTCACTTGGAGTGCTTCAATAGACGCCTTCGAACGGGTCTTGCTAGGAGGTTCAGAAGATTCGCCAGAAGGTTACCCCTCAATACCGTCATCGAATAGATCAAATGCAGTTATGGCATCTACGCATCATTGATTGGTAAAAGTCCAGTTAGATACTTGATGCGCAGCATCTACGGCCTTTCGTTCGTCAGTGAAGCCAGCATACGCCGCATTGCCGCCCACGGCAGCTGGTATATCCACGGGAAATTTTTGATTAGCAACTGTTCCAGTTTTTGTGTCTGTCAGTGTGAGCAATAAGGTTGAGCCATCATATGTCAGGCGTGCGTGAAATACATCGCCGCTCTCCAGCTTGATTCCACTTGTTCCCAGATTAAATATCAGGCTGGCTGGCTCGATCCCATTTATACAAATACCCGCAATGCTGACACCCTTGCTCACCGTTTTATCTAAGGTAAACTTAACCGATACATTGTTAACTTTACTGCCATGCTCATTCCCGAGTGCCCAAATACCTTTGCGGTCATTTTGGAGCGTGAATGTCAGTCCATTTCCAGAGACATCTGTCATCTTGAAGTCGAAATCGGTGCTGAACCGATTCACTGAAACCTTATTCGTATACCATGCGCTTCCTGCCTGCACTGATTTACCATTGGCCAACTGAATAGTATTGCTATCAACGGAAGCTGCGCCGTTGGTAGACAGCATCGTAGAATTGATTCGAATTAGACTGGGCGAGTCAGCAGATGCGGTAGAAGGGCCAATCGTTCGTATGGCTGTAACTGAATCGTTGTCTGTATGCGCTATGACGGTTGCAATCGCTTCATTGGCCGTGCCATTTGTTGAGCCCGGCTGAGCTTTTGTGCGTGGGCCACCTACAAACTTAAAAGTTGTGGCCGCTGTAGCCGATGATGTAATTGCATTGGAAAAAGTCCAACTGAGGATCTCTTGAGTAGCAACAGAACCTCCCGTACTTCCCGTGAACCCTACGTAGGCTGAAGTACCACCAACTGCTTTTGGAATATCCACTATAAATGGTAGAGTGGCCACTGCCCCGGTCCTCGTGTCAGTCAGGGTTATGGCTAAAGTTGTTCCGTCATATGTGACATGTGCTTGAAATACGTCGCCGCTGTGTAAATTGATGCCACTCGCACTGAGATTGCTTGCCGGGATTGTAGGCGTGACGCCATCTAAATATAGGCCTGCGGAATCAGACCCCTCGCCCGCGTTGTTATAAAGATCAAATTTCAGCCCAACACTGTTGTTGATGCCAGCATAGCCCAGCATATCACCGGCACCTCCAATGGCCCCTGTCCCACTTTTATCGCTTTGTATGGTAAAGGTAAAGCCGTCAGCGACTGCACTTAATAGCTGAAAAGTGAAGTCGGAACTAAAAGTGCCGATTGGGACTTTTGTCGAATACCAAGCGCTACCAGCCTGCATGGGGTTGCCCAAAGTAAGCCATAAACCGCCATTCTCAACAATCGATGAACCATTCATCACCAGCATATTCGACGTCATGCCATGCGGATAATCGGGAAGACCATTGGCGTTCCCAATTGCATATGCCGCGGCGGCTAGATCGCTGTTGGTCTCTCCTGAAACTACAGCGACCGCGCGAATTGTTTCATTGGACGAAACACTAATCGGATATTTATAGGCCGTCGAAGAATTCGTGGGTGTGCTGCCATCCGTCGTGTAGTAAATTTGTGCACCCTTCGTTGAGTCAGAAACCGTAACTTGCTGCGTATCTACATAGTTCCCGCCGGCAGGGCTGAACGTTGGCGTGGATACTATTTGAGGAGTCACTGTATTACTGAATGTCCAGGTCAAAATCTTCTGAGTAGAGACAGCGCTGCCTGTACTGCCGGTAAACCCAACATATGCCGTGCTCCCACCCACGATAGCCGGTATATTAGCGCTGAATTGTCGAGTAGCGACTGCTCCCGTCTTGGTGTCAGTTAAAGTTAATGTTAAAGTATTTCCGTCATACACCACGTGTGCATGGAATACATCGCTGCTGTGTAAGTTGATATTGTTAGAGCTCAAGTCCATCGCAGGCATCGTAGGTGTTGCGCCGTCCAGATATGTGCCGGTAGAATCTTGCCCTTCACCGGCATTGTTATAAAGATCGAACTTTAGCGCAATGCTATTACCGATGCCGGCATAACCCAGGCCATCACGGTTTGCACCCAACGTAGTAGGACCACTCGCGGCATTCTGAATCGTAAAGGTGAACCCGTCCGCGACAGCAGTCAAAATCTGAAAAGTAAAGTCTGAAGTGAAAGCGCTGATCGGAATCTTGGTTGTGTACCAAACGCTTCCGCTTTCATTCAACTGGCCATTCGTTAACTGAAGCGCCCCGTCTGATACTGCAGCTGTTCCATTAGTCTCGAGCATCGTCGAAGTAAATCCGGAAGGATAATTCGGCAATCCCGAGGAAGAGGAACTTATCGTATACGTGGCCGCCGTGACATTGCTATTGGCATATCCACTCAGTATTGCGATGGCCTCTAATGTCTCACTCGATGAAATAGTAATCGGACCAGTATATTTCTGCGAAGAGCTTGTGGGCATTTCACCATTTGTCGTGTAGTAGATAGTTGCCCCGCTGGTCGAATCGGCAATGGTGGCCGTCACAGGCTGGGAGTAACTTCCACCGGCAGGTGATATGGAAGGTGCTGCAACTTGCGTACTCTGCGGAGATCCGGTTGCCACATAGTCGAGCGCCGTAACGGAATGGGGCGGTAGAGTTAAAGAATTAGGACTGGAAAGCGTCGTAGTCGTCAAAACGACCTTGGCCTTCGTGGTGTTTGTTACAGTTCCCGTTGGGCTTTCGTTCATGTCATCCAAACCAGCGGGAGCAAATTGGCGCTGGGTTACTGTTCCTGAAGGCACATTCGTGCCCGAGAAGGCAAGTGTGCGACTATTCGTCAGATCTGTATTGATCAGGATCAGTGACCGATTATTGCCACTCTGAAAGCAGAACGCATAAAGATAGGGAACATTATTTAACTTGGGAACTCCCGGAGGCACAACTGCCCCATTTGCACTGCTCCCCGCAAAGTTATATGTGATGTTATTCGAGATCGGGCACGCATACATTGGACCGATTAGTGACCTATTCATCAGTGACAGGGCAAGAAACTGGGGACGTACATTGTTTGTCGCTCCCCCCATATCTACAGTATTTCCCCATAACTTGACGGTTCTTCCATCCTGGCCACTGTTATCGAATCCCGCTAGAGCAAAATAGGCGTTGTTCAGGATGCCATAATATTGAAGATTCAGCAGCGGTTCCAGCGTTGCTACTACGCCTTCCCCTGCTCCAGCATTGATGTAGTCCATGTGTGTTTGATCAACGCTGCCATTTACGGTTCCTTGTCCCCACTCATAGATATTGACATTGCAGGCTGCTGCCGCGCCAGATGCGCCACAAGCTTTCTGCCCCTGATAATCATTAACGGATGTATAAAAATTGGATGGATCGTCGGGATCGATTACTTTGTCATATGGCTCAACCATAGTTGGACCCCAAAGCGCGGCATCGCTCGACGAGTCATTGACATTTCCATAAGTATAAGCTGCAATTTCAATAGAATCCGGATGAGCTCTGGCTATCTCACCATCCATTTCCCAGTTCACCGCAGTCTGAGCATTCATGACAAGATCAAATGCAGTTGAAGAATAGGAGCTGCTCGTGCGCATCGCAGCAAATATATCTCTTGCCCGCACACTATAGTCATAGAGAAATTCGTTTGCAGGTTCGTTGCTCCGCCACGGTAGGCTCTGCCCCGGAAATGTCCCTCCATTCCAGCACTCATTACAGTACGACAAATGGATCTGACTGAAGACGCTGGTCCACGGATTTACCTGACCGAGAGCAGCCCGCCGCGCACCATACGTTGTGGATGAGGAACCGCCCAGAAACTCTACCAGTGAAGCGGCGTCTTTTGTGGAGAAAGTTACGGGAACTTCCAGGTAAGGTTCAGCGTGCAGCAGCTGGCAAATTTCTAAGTAATCTTCGAGCGAAAGCTGAAGAGAGCCACTCGCGCCAAGACCATCAAAGTACAGTGTTCCGCTTACCGAGGGCTTACGGTTATAGTCCGGCTGCGTCCAGTTATCGATTGTCTCGGCATTCTGATCGAGCCAGTTACGAAGCATTCCTCCATTTCCGCCGGATGACGTATTGTAGTAAGTCTGCAGTGCGCTGATGACTTCATCGCGGAAAACTGTAGTGTTGGTGGAACTGCCACCTGTTTTCTCGAAATCTAGATTGTCCAGATCTACGGCTCCACCGCTAACCGAAAAATTGAGCGTGGCTGTTCCTGGCGTCGTGCTGGCCTGGGTTTCTGAAGCCTTACAACTATATGTATATAGTGTCCACGTAGAACTCAGTGCGGGCGTAAATGAACCACACGAGAATCCCCCCGGAGAAAGGCGCGAAGCGCTTACGGAAAGTACTGGCGAGCCAGAGGCCGCTTTCGCCCAAAAGGATATCTGATAAGTTCCGTTCATCAGAACGAAAAGATTCTGCGTACTTGCAGAATCATAAAATTCGTTGACTGTGGCTGACGAGCCATTGGCCGTCGCGTTCATCTGCAGTGCCTGCGTGCCGCATGTGGAACAAAGATCGGTGGTGTCGGAAAGTAGCTTTCCCCCGCCGGACACAGACCCCCATATCCCAGCCTGACCGCCTTCCCACCAGGATTCGGGTGTCGGCGTCGTGGTCTTACTAAAAATGACAATATCGCCAATATTGAACGGCGCGGCGCACGACGTTGCCATCGTGAATTGAGGGTTTATATTGTTCTCATTCGGGTAATTGGGGCCAGTATTGGAAGCGATCGTGCCGGTGCACCCAAGCTCGGCTCCATTCGATTGTGAAGCAATTACAGTAAACGTCCCACCTGTCCAATAGTTTGCCGGTACTGGATCGTATTCATCAGGATCGGTAAATGTTGTTTTGGTTCCGGCCGCTGTCAGCCCCCAAATCTGTTGACTGATTGTCGGTTCAAATCCTGGGTTCAACGAACCAACCAGGTTTTTCAGTAATTGCCCCGTATCGTAATAATTGATCGAGCCAAGATTGATCCCAGCGCGCTTTGTTGTCTGCTGAATGATCTTGGAATCATTTAGCTGCACAGTTGGCGTGGATGAAGTCTGGCCAAATCCCACTCCGGAACTGACAGGAAATCCTGCCACGAAGGAAAGAAACATGGCAAATATAGAAAATCGAAGCATTTTATAAATAAAGGGCATACGGACACTTCTTTCGAAAGTAGTGCAAGGGGGATCTTTGCTTCATTACTAACTTTTGTTTTTATAGTAAAGATACTCAGCAGCCGGTTATATTGCGCAGCAGTACGAGCGATTAGGAGCAGGAAGGAGAGTGATCGCCCGGACTTAAACGATTAAGAGGCTAAAACTGTACTTCTCAGTGCTTGTTACGCCTGATTATAGCGTTGGGATTCTTATAAAATAAAACTAGTTAAGGACCGTCCATTGGTCCAGGAACTTTCGTCACAGACGGCGTTCTTCATAACCGCGCGCAAGAGTAAATAATTCCCTAACTGCATGCAAGAAATACATATACCCCAAGTGGTCTTAGAAAATCTTCCATCTCGTCTGCAGTCGCAAAGGCCGCGAATTGCCTACTTGCTCAGCCAGTACCCAGCAATTTCCCATACTTTTTTCCTGAAGGAGATACTTGGGCTTAAGCAATTGGGGTTCCAAGTCGAAACAGCATCGATAAATGGACCCGATCGTCCCATCGATTTGCTGCCTGACTCCGAAAAACTCGAGGCACGGAGCACGTACTATATTAAGACACTTGGCGTCGGGAAGATCCTGTGCATCATGGCACTCCTTCTTCTTCGTGAGACGCGAGTCTGCCTGCGTGGACTGGACGCTGCGTTGCGACTCGTCCGCTGGGACATAAGAGACGGCCTCTATGCCTTGTTTTATCTGGGTGAGGCACTCCTTCTGGGGGAGTGGATGCGGCGCCGCGGTCTGCACCACCTGCATACCCATTTTGGGGGGCCTGTTGCCACGGTTGGCATGCTGGCCGCACGTGCATGGGGCTTCTCGTATTCGTTGACCATCCACGGCCCCGAAGAGTTTTACGACGTGGAACAATTCTATCTGCCGCAGAAAATTCAGCATGCCAGCTTTATCTTCTGCATTAGTAACTTCTGTCGCAGTCAATTAATGAAGTGCTCGCATCCCTCGCAATGGGACAAGTTCCACGTACTGCGCTTAGGCGTCGATCCACAAGAGTTTGCTCCTGTGGCCCGCCGCCCGCAAGACACGATTCGAATCGTTTCCGTCGGACGTCTGGTTCCGGCAAAGGGCCAGCTCATCCTTTTACAAGCCTTTCACAAGCTGCTCGATCAGGGCCGAAACATCCAGCTTGTATTTGTCGGGAACGGACCAGACAAAGAACACTTGCAACAATTTGTTGACGAGCAAGACCTCGGGCAACACGTTATCTTTTGCGGTGCGCTCAATCATGATCAGACACGGCAGCAGTTGGAGCAGGCACATATCTTTGCTCTCGCCAGTTTTGCCGAGGGTATTCCGATCGCGCTCATGGAAGCTATGGCTATGAAGATCCCCTGCGTCAGCACGTCCATCGCAGGCATTCCTGAACTGATCCGGCATAATGTGGATGGGCTGCTTGTGCCCGCCTCTTCTGTCCAGGACCTGGCCTCGGCCGTCGACCAACTCGTCACGAATGAGGAGCTGCGCCGAAGGCTCGGCTCTTCCGCCCGTGAGCGCGTCATAGACCGATATAACCTTCCCCGCAATCTACAGTTACTTGCCACCGCTTTTGACGAATGTCTTTCACAAAGGACTGCGCTGGAAATATGACGTCTGCTGTTACACCTCTGCCCGATCTCTCAGTTGTGATTGTTTCCTTCAACACGCGCGATATCCTGCGGGAATGCCTTCAGTCCATCGAGCGCGAATCTGATGGACTCACTGTAGAAACCTGGATCGTCGACAACAATTCTTCCGACGGCTCCCAGAAGATGGTCCAGCAGGAGTTTCCTCACGTTCATTTGGTATGTAGTCCGACCAATCTCGGGTTTGGGGCGGCGAATAACGCTGCGCTCGGCAAAGCACGCGGACGCTACATCATGCTACTCAATTCAGACGCCTTTCTCTGCCCGGGCTCATTACGTCTAGCTGTCAAGCATATGGATGAACACCCCCAGGCTGGACTTGGCGGGGCGAGGCTCATTGGACGCGATCAATCCTGGCAGCCTTCTGGACGAATGTTTCCTACCGTACTGAACGATGCTTTCGTTTACTTCGGCCTTGCTTCTCGCTATCCCGCCTCGCGTATTTTGGGGCGATTTGATCGTACCTGGGCAGACCAGTCGCTGGCTGCGGAGGTTGACTGGGTGGTGGGCGCCTTTTCCATCATCCGCGCCGAAACACTTGCCAAGGTTGGAGGTTTCGATCCCGCATTTTTCCTTTACTCAGAAGAAGTTGATCTTTGCCGCCGAATCAAAGCTGCTGGTTATCAAATCTGGTATTGGCCGGACATTGTCGTCATTCATATCGGAGGAGAATCCTCGCGTCAGGTGAAAATGCTGGAGATGTCCTCCACTGGCGCGCAACTTATTCGTTGGAGAATGCGTAGCACCCTGCTTTACTACCGGAAGCATCATGGTATCGCGGCATGGTTGTCGAAAGCGCTGGAGCTGACGCTCTACAAGCTGGTCGTCTGGCGTAATTCTTTCAGTAGTGACCCTCGCCGCAAAGCGCGGGCGCTCGAACATCGCAATCTCGCTATCCTCATGCGGCAAGCGTGGCAGGACACCTCGGGAGGACGTGTCTCCCCGCCACGTCCCTGGTAATACGTGGCGGCTCTATTTTTATGAAGCGACTTCTAAAAATCATGATTGGCACGCCGCTGACATCTCTTCTGCGGCTCACGCGGCCAGTTCGCGAAAACTTGCGTCGCCTGCGTGCACACGCCATGTTGGCGGCGGATATTTCCGCTCCGTTGCCGGCATCCGCTGTCATCGAAGGAAAGGTCGACGTCTATGGAACGCGAAATATCCAGATCGGCACAGACGTTCTCTTCTTTCCAGAGATTCACTTGGAAACGCGCGAAGATGCCTTCATTCGGATCGCCGAGGGCGTAGTACTTTCACGCGGCGTTCACATCGTCGCTTTTTCCGGCGTAACCATCGGACGCGGAAGCATGATCGGCGAATATTCCAGCATTCGCGACGGGAATCATAACCGTTCTGAAGAAGTCGCCATTCGCGATGCGGGACATACGGCGCGCCCGATCACTATCGGTTCTGAGGTCTGGATTGGCCGCGGAGTCACTGTGCTCAGCGGTATTACCATCGGCGACAAAGCTACGATTGGAGCAAATGCGGTTGTAACAAAAGATGTGCCGGCTGGCTCGATCGTAGTGGGCGTTCCGGCTGCTCCCATTGCATCCCGCAGAAATTCTTCCCCAAAGAGCATCTAGGGCACTCAGCACGAGTTGCCATCCGCCAAAAGGTGGAGAACAAAACCCGCCATCGTGCTCAAGACGAAGCATCCGTCAGTCCGTAATCTAATCACGTCTCTTGATACACCCTACCTCCTGACCCCAATCTTCACTGATTGGGGCTTTCTTTTTTACTTCAACGCTTCCACATACTGCTGATCTGCTGCGCCATCAGCATAAGGGATAACCCAGTCACTACGATTGCTGTAAGCCACGCCACAGCATTGAACCAATGTGAATTAATATGCTTTCCCATCAGATCTTTCCGATTGATCAGCAGCAGCATGAAGACAATCACGATAGGAAGCAGAATTCCATTAAGCATCTGAGAAAAAATGGAGAACTGCACGAGCGGAAAATTCGGAATCAGAACGACCGCTACGCCGCCCGCAATCAACAAGGTGTAAAGCCAGTAAAAAAACGGTGCCTGGCGAAAGTCTTTGTCTACGCCCGACTCAAAACCCAAGCCTTCGCAAACGGTATACGCTGTCGAAAGGGGCAACACGGAAGCTGCAAAAAACGAAGCATTGAACAAGCCGAAAGCAAAGAGGAGAAACGCGTACGGACCGGCCAGGGGCTTCATCGCTTCTGCCGCGTCTGAAGGCACGATAATATTTCCCATTCCATGTGTCCAGAGCGTTGCCGCACAGGCCACGATAATGAACCACGCAACTATGTCGGTAAAAACCGAGCCGATGATCACATCCAGCCTGGTCGCGGCGTATTTCCTGATGCTGACGCCTTTTTCTACAATCGATGATTGCAGATAAAACTGCATCCACGGAGCGATCGTCGTTCCGATCACGCTGACCACCATGAATACATAACCATTCTGGCTCCACGCTGATCGCGGCGGCAGTTTTACAGTTGCAACAACGGCAGTGCGCCAGCTCGGTCCGGCCAATACACCGGTAACGATGTAGGCGATATAGAAAACCGAGGCAATGAGGAATATCTTCTCGACGCTTTTGTAATCTCCCTTTACAGCAAGCAGCCATACAAGCACTGCACAGACCGGCACCGAGATGTATTTCGAAAGGTGAAAAAGCTGAAGACTGCCAGCAATGCCTGCAAACTCTCCGATCACATTTCCGAAATTCACGATGACAAGCAGTACCATGACGATGAATGTCATACGCAGGCCAAACTCTTCGCGAATAAGATCGCTCAGGCCCTTGCCGGTAACCACGCCCATGCGTGCACACATTTCCTGCACTACAATCAGCGCCAGCGTAATGGGAATGATGGTCCACAACAGTGAATAGCCGAATTGCGCACCCGCCTGCGAATAGGTCAGGATCCCGTTCGGGTCGTTATCTACATTAGCTGTAATAAATCCCGGCCCAAGCACAGCAAGGAACAAAATGATCCGGGTTCTCCAAGGTTTCAGTTTCAGCATGCGGTATGAGCCATTAAGGATTAGGAAGTAGCATTAGAACTTTTTGATAGCTATAGACCAGCCACCATTCTGACGGCCGGAGGAAAAGCCCATCTCGAGCAGAAAGCCGAAGGAAAGAATCTCAATGATGCACCCATGCCACCTCACTGAGATTTTGTTTCGGGCAGAATGACGTCTTTCCGGTTCTTAGCTAAGCCTAAACTTGTTGAAAATTACTACCCGCGTTTGCGCGTCAAATTTGAATTACGGGCCACGCAAATTCTTCTATTTTATTTTGCGAAATCTTTCTCCAAATATCTGTTAGACAGTAGCCACACATCCTTAATGGCTATCTCTTAAAAACGCGATTACATGGTCGGCTTCCACCACGCCTACCAACCGTCCCTCTTCATCCAACACCGGCAATGCTCGCAAGTTGTATTTGTCGAATAATTCCGCTACCTGTTTCTGATGCGCATTCGCCGGGCATGAAATGAAGCGCGCCTCCGCCAGGACTGCCAGTCGGACCTCGGGCTTGGCCACAATGATTCGTCCCAGCGGCACAACGCCCTTCAATATATCCCCGCCGTCAACCAGATACACTTCAGTCACCGTCTCCAGGTCGCCGTCGAAATTTCGCAATGCCTCCACTCCGTCCGCTACCGTGGCTTCAAATGGGACCTGCACAAATTCTGTCGTCATTCGCCCGGCGGCAGAATCTTCGCGGAATTCGAGCAGGTCTTCCACCTCCTGTCGTTCTTCCGGGGCCATTTCTTCCAGAATGGCTTCAGAACGCTCTTCGGGCAGTTCGGCCAGCAGATCGGCGGCCGCTCCTGGGTCCATCTCTTCAACGATTCCAGCGACAACCTCCGAGTCCAGCGACTCCACAAATGCTTTTTGCAGCCTTGGCTCAACTTCTTCCAATGTCTCCGCTGCGACCTCTTCATCGAGCGTAGTGAGAATTGCCTCACGCTCGGCCGGAGCTAGATCTTCCAGAATGTCCGCGATATCGGATGGATGGAGCTGCGCAAGCCGTTCGTGTTCGATCTTCAGCTTCACCCGCCGAGCCGGATCCACCTCGATCACGTCCACAAACTCCCAGGGAATGACTCGTGTAGGAAACTGCCGCGCCAAACCGTCGAGGGCGCGCTTGGGGAGAAGGCCGAGAAAGAGCCTTCGGACTGCGCCCCGCAGACCGACTTCTACCTCGCGGACCCGCAGATCTTGCTTTTCATCTCGAGAAAACCACTGCAGGTCGACATCATTAACGCGGACAACTTTGCGTCCATGCACATCGATAATCTGGCGATCCAGAAGATCCTGTTTTAGCAGGATGAAATTCTCGTCGTCTCGTAGAGGCTGTAGGGCCTCGACAGAACGCAGTTCCAGCATGCCACTCGGTGTACCCATGACCTCTGTGGCCGGAACCAGCTCCAGCCCTTTTTGGGTTTTCAGAACCAGTCCGGCAATCTGCCCCGCATCGGCGCCCGTCGCTACGGCGACGTCTTTCAGCCGCCCCAGCACGCTTCCGTGCGGCTCCAGCACAGGAGTGCCGAGCAGCAGACTCAGGCTGGGTCCGTTGCGTTTTTCGCTCATCTGGATTCGTGTCCCGCGTGCAGTCTAACAGGCATTCGCATGCCTGTGATCTCCTCCAGGAATTTCCTGCAGACTGCTCGATATCTTCAATCTATTCCGCAATCCTGTCACATGCAGACAACCTCTTGAATCGCCTTTGCTTTCTCATTGAAAATGCCGTCACTTGAGTGTTCCTGCGGCCTACTTCGGCCACGGCACGGCAACTAACCCTCTCTAGAGGGAGCAAATTTCACCACGGCTCGTCTTCGCCTGCTTGACATTGCTTCGCCAAGCAAGCAAACTGCCGTACAGGTTAAAGATAAGGATGTCCATGCAGTATGGCGAGGAACATCAATTGACAGGATCGCAGGCAAGCCGGATAACGTATACTCTTGAATCCTCGCTAGACAGCGTGAATCGTGTGGAACAAACTGCGGAGCAGATGGCGAAAAAGGCCGGCGTAGACGAAGATGAAGTCTTTCGCATCGCGATGGCGGTGCGCGAGGCAGCAGTCAACGCGGTCCTTCATGGCAACTCCTACGATCCGGAGAAGCGCATCACGGCATCCTTTGAAAACACTGGCGAATCGCTGGTCATACGCATCGCAGATCAGGGAAAAGGCCTCGATCCCGAAACGCTCCCTGACCCGCTGGCTCCTGAAAATTTATTGCGCGGCTCGGGCCGCGGAATCTTTCTTATCCGCTCGTTCATGGATGAGGTACACTTCAAGCAATTGCATCCTGGAACCGAGCTGACATTGATCAAGCATCTTGGGACCGCCCAAACCGGTACTTAGCTTTAAGGAGGAATTCTACGTGAGCATGAAGGTGAATACCCGTCAGGTGGACGGCATAACGGTTTTAGATCTTAGCGGTCGCATTACCCTCGGCGAAGGCAGTGTGCAGTTGCGCGATGCGGTTCGGGATCTGCTGGCCAAGGGATCGAAACTGATCCTGCTCAATCTGGCCGACGTAAACTACATTGACAGCTCAGGCATCGGCGAGCTGGTAAGCGCATATACTACTGTCCGCAACCAGGGCGGCGAACTAAAGCTTTTAAACCTGACCAAAAAGGTTCATGACCTGCTTCAGATCACGAAGCTTTACACCGTCTTCGATGTGAAGGACGATGAGGCGAGCGCGATTGCCTCGTACTCGCGCGCATAAATTTCGCTCCGGGCACGAGCCAAAATCAAAAGGCTGCCGGTTTGGCAGCCTTTTTTCTATGCATCCGTAAATCAGCTAGTGAGGCCTGCGATATTCAATGTCTTCGTCGCGCAGATAATATTCTGCCGAGCAGTTGTTTGCACCACAGATCATCGATTCAAGACCGGCAAACTGCGTCCTCGTAATCAGCCCCAGCGCGCCGCAGCTCGGGCACGCCAGCACGGCCCAGTAGGGATTTTTCGCGTCACCCATCGTTCCTGCGTTTTCAAGCACAAACAAGGTTCCCGGCTCCATCTGCTCCGGTATCCACTCTTCTAACAATTGCAGTTCTGCGGACATGATGCCTCCTCCGTTGGGGAATAGCTTTTATGTACGTTCCTTATATAG